>WNGM01000746.1_pt1 | contig 26234 bp, 21 predicted proteins | sample 5400571 | NCBI WGS metagenome assembly WNGM01 (sample SAMN13153378, study PRJNA577476) | soil metagenome | isolation source: 100 cm soil or saprolite under Garry oak tree replicate 2 | place: USA:California | collected 2016-06-15 | reverse complement strand
CCGGGGACAAGTCAAGCGCAAGACACGCCACCGGCGGTCAGCTTGCAAATGAGTCACCCGGCACCACCAGGCACCAACCCTGGCCAATCCCAGCCCCAACAGCCGGAACCGACACACCAAGACTCACAGCTTGCAAAGCCCAGCCAAGGTGGCCGATACCGTCTCTTGCCTGGAACGCGGCACTCCCGAGGGTCCGCCGGAGCATGGCTGTGTCCAAGCTCGTTGGTGTCGGATGTAGGTGTCACGCCTTCGGCGACCGCGGATCTTCTTGTCCGTAGCCCGTGGAAGCTACGGCACCGATCAGAAGGGTGCGCGCTAACGGGTCCAGCCGGTCCAGGCAGAGCAAGGTCTCAGTCTTATTTCGCGAAGACTCCTGCCCAAAGGGTGAAGACTGACACAATTGCTGCGCCAATAGCTGAAGCGATTACCGCGATAACAATTTCACGGCGGGTGCTACTGCTCAATCGGCGGCTTTCGCTACGCTTTACGGGTACAACTTTCACTTCGTTAAGACTGCTTGGCGCTACGAAGGTCCTCAACGCCATAATGAATGCGATGTTAAAAACAGCGGTCGCGAACGGAGGGAAGTACGGTTGACGATGGGCAATCGCATAAATACCCAGTGATACATTCACAATGGCGCCGATAAGGAAGTACAGAGCACCACCACGCAGAAACCACAAGCTGGCTGAGCGCATTCGCTTGGAGTTGATAAACTTTGCTAGGTCCTCTCCTAGAGCCCGGGCATCGCTATCATCACGCGGCACTGATATGTCCGAACCAATGTGTGAGAGGTCTACAAAGAGCTTGGCTGTGTCCAACGAGATATAGAGGTGCTTTAGGTCCTCTTTCGATGCCTCTTTTAGGTCGTCTACGGAGTCAGCAACCGTATCTGTGGCGACTATCATGACTGATCCAGGCCCAGGGTTCTCGGTTGGCCCCTCTGTCTCCGTTGCCTTTCTCTTGGCATGTTCTACTGCGAATGTCTCAACTGTCGAAACTATGTCCTGGATGTCATCGAGGTATAGTTTGGCTGGCCCTAGAGGGATTCGATATGGGCCGTATTGGCGAATAATACGATGCAATGGACTCATGATGTCAGGGATTCCTATCGGATCTTCTTAGCTTAGGATCATACCAAGAAAGCAGTACCGCCCGCGCACCTGAACTGGCGATGCTCGCTCCTTGCCATACTTCCGATAGGCGCCTCCCCGGCTTCACACTGGAGCGCCTGGGAGGATGGCCCGCTCTTGCAGCTCGCGCGCCTGGCGCTGATCGTTGCGGCCTGAGCCGGTGCGGCGGGCTGCGGGGAGGACTCGCGCGCCGACGCCGCCGTGGCCCGGAGGGCCTAAGTGCGGCAGGTGGCGCCCAGGCGCGCAACGCTCCCCGAACGGCCCGGCCCTGTGACCGGCGGGAGCTGCGCCGCATCCCGGTCAGCGCATCCGTCGCGCGGCGCTCACCAAGATCGGCGGCCAGCCGTGCCTGGCGCGCTCCGCGCGCCCTTGAAGCGGTAGAGAAAGCTCTCACCGTTCGACACGGCACGACATGTGCTGTCCCGCTTGATGCTTGGCACTTTGGCTTCGCTTGATGCTTGCCACTCCCGCTCATGTTGTGGGAGTTGAGCGTGGCCGAGCAGAGATACCGCGCCGTGCTGGAAGTGGGCATCGGTGTTCCGGTGACCGAGGTCGCCGAACGGTATGGGGTCAGCCGCCAAACTGTGCATACCTGGCTGCTCCGCTACCGGCAGGAAGGCATCACCGGGCTGGAGGACCGCAGCCACCAGGTCCATAACCATCCCTGGCGCATCCCGGCCGAGGTCGAGGAGGTGATCTGCGAGCTTCGGCGCGGCCATCCCAAATGGGGTCCGCGGAGGCTGGTATTCGAGATGGGCCGCCGCGGTCATCAGGTGACCCGCTCCAGCGTCTACCGGACGCTGGTCCGTAACGGCCTGGTCGAGCCGAAGTCCCGGCGCCGCAGGCGCAAGGATTACCGCCGGTGGGAACGGGCCGCAGCGATGGAGCTGTGGCAGCTGGATGTGACCGCCAGCGCGTTTCTCACCGATGGCACCGAGGTGAAGACTGTGACCGGGATGGATGACCATTCCCGGTTCTGTGTGATCGCCACGGCGGTGCGGCGGGCTACGGCTAGGCCGGTGTGCTTGGCGTTTGTGGACGCGATGCGGGTCTACGGGGTGCCCGAGGAAGTCTTGACCGACAACGGGAAGGTGTTCACCGGCCGGTTCCACAAGCCCGGGGGTGCCAGTGGAGGTGCTGTTCGACCGGATCTGCCGGGAGAATGGGATCACTCACCGGCTGACGAAGATCCACTCGCCCCCCTTAACCGGCCAATCTCTTGATCGCCTGCCGGTCATCCTGCCGCACGTGAATAGGGAATCTGACCGGCCCGGTGCTTGGTGTCGCCGGCGTGTCGCGTTGACCGGGGCGGGTCGGATCCAGCTACTGGTGTCCCATGCCTGATGCTGAATCGCTGCGGGTGCAGGGAAGCGGAGAACGGTGGCGGATCGAGGGCGGGTGGCGGGCTGCGGACCGGCAGCTGTGCAACGACTACCTCGGCTACCTGGCCGACCGGCGCTACTCCCCGGCCAGTGTCCGCGCCTACGCGTTCGACCTGCTGCACTTCGCCCGCTGGCTCGCCGGGCAGGGTATCGGCCTGGCCGCAGTGGACACCGATACGCTGCTGCGCTACCTGGCCGCGTGCCGGGCCGAGCGCCGCGCCGGCCAGCACGGCAACGTGATTTCACTGGCCAGCGGCCGGGCGTCGGGGTTCGCGCCGGCCACCATCAACCGGCGGCTGGCGGCGATCTCCGGCCTGTTCAGCTTCCGGTCGATGCGCGACCCGGCCGTGGCTAATCCGGTGCCCCGGGGCCCGGCCGCGCGCCGGGCCGCCAGCGGCGAGCGAACCGGGCTGCTGGCGCACCTGGCCCGGCCCAAGCCGCGATCGCAGCTGCGGGTCCGCGAGCCGCGGCGGCTGCCCCGCGGGCTGGACCGCGCCGAGACCGCCGCGCTGCTATCGAGCTTCCGCACCGACCGGGACCGGGCGATCGCCGGGCTGATGCTGCTGTCCGGGCTGCGCTCGGCCGAGGTGCTCGGGCTGCGGGTCGCCGACGTGGATATCGGCCGGGGCTGGGTGCGGGTGATGGGCAAGGGCGACAAGGAGCGGCGGGTTCCGCTCGACCCTGACGTGGCCGGGCTGATCCAGTCCTATCTGCTCGCCGGGCGGCCGGAAACCCCGTCCCGGGCGTTGTTCATCGTGGCGAAGGGACCGAACCGCGGGCAGCCGCTGACCGCAGCCGGGCTGCGCCGCGTGTTCCGCTACCACCGCGAGATCTCCGGGGTGGCCGCCGGGCACCCGCATGCGCTGCGGCATTCCTTCGGCACCGCATTGGCCGAGGCTGGGGTGGACCTGCCGGTGCTGCAGGCGCTGATGGGACACGACCATGTCGATTCCTCGGCCGCCTACATCCACCTGGCGCCCGCGCACGTGCGGGCCGCCTATGACGCTGCCCGGGAACGGCAGCGTGCCTGGCAGGGAGGCCGCTGATGCCGCCGGTCAAGACGGCGGTGCCGCCGCAGGCCGCCCCGATCTACGATGCCTACCGGGGCTGGCTGGCGGGCCGCGGGGTTGGCAACAAGACGTTCGAGTCCGGCGCCCGCTGTTTCCTGGCTCGTTTCCCCGACCCGCAGGCCTGGGCGGACTTGCCGCTGGCCGCGCGGCTGGCGGGCACCCGGCCGCACCTGCAGCCGCTGCTGAACTTCCTGATGCTGCACGGGCACCTGCGGCCCGGTTATGACTACCTGCTGGAACGCAAGCTGACCGTGATCTTGCGGGAGGCGGCGGCCAGCCCGCTCGGGCCAGACCTCAAGCGCTTCCTGGCTGGTGCCGAGGCGCTGGGCTACTCGGTGCGGGCCCGCACCGGCATGGCCTCTGAAGTCGCGATCCGCGTGCTGATCCAGACCGGGCGGGGGCTCGCGGAGCTGACCGGCGCCGACTTCACCAAGGTCGGGCAGGCGATCACCGAGCGGGAAGCGCGCCTGGGCCGGGCCCTCAAGCACTACCATCACGCCCTTTACGCCTCCCGCGCGGTGATTTACCACCTCGGCGCCCCGGCCGAGCCGGTGCCCAAGCGGTCCACGCTGGGCCGGTGGAGCTGGGAACGCCACCTGGACGGGGTCAGCCCGCAGGTGCGCAGGCCGATGGTGGCTTACCTGGAACGGCTGCAGGGCACGCACGCCCGCTCGTCGGTGCAGGGCACCGCGTCCGAGCTGGCGCACTTCGGCCGGTTCCTGGCCCGGCACGACCCGGGCCTGTCCTCGCTGGCGCTGCTGGACCGGCAGCGTCACATCGAGCCGTACCTGACCGAGGTCGCCGCAGCGGTCAACCACCGCACCGGCCAGCCAATCGCCGCCTCCACCGCCAAAAAGCGCATCCAGTCTGTGGGCAGCTTCCTGGACGCCATCGCCGAGTGGGGCTGGCCCGAGGCCCCGGCCCGGCGGCTGGTCTTCCCGCGGGATGCACCCAAGCTGCCGCACCCGCTGCCCCGCTACCTGCCCCCGGACGCCGAACGGGCGCTGCTGGCGGCGCTGGAGGCCTCGCCGAACCGGCTGCGCGCCGACGCGCTGCTGCTGCGGCGGGCCACCGGGATGCGCATCGGCGAGCTGACCGACCTCGAGCTGAACTGCGTGCATGAGGTCCCCGGGTCCGGTGCCTGGCTGAAGATACCGCTGGGGAAGCTGCTGACCGAGCGGATGGTGCCCATCGACGAGGAGACCGTCGAGATCGTCGACCGGATCGTCGCCAACCGCTCGGCGGGCCGGCCGCTGCGCCACCCGCGGACCGGCAAGCTGGCCGACTTCCTGCTCACCCACCAGGGCCGCCGCGTGTCGGCGGACACCCTGCGCGAGGAGCTGCGCCGCGCCGCCGCCGAGGCGGGCCTGGACAGCGTGGTGCCCCACCAGCTCAGGCACACATATGCCACCGCCCTGGTCAACGCGGGCTGCTCGCTGCAGGCGCTGATGGCGCTGCTCGGGCATTATGCGGGTGATCTTGTCAAGTTGATCATGCTAGGAGGCTGCCTCGCCGAGGCGGGACAGCAGCCCGTCGAAGATTTTCTTCCGCCCGGCCTGGCCCTTGGCGGCGGCGTCGTCGCGCTGTTTTTGGAGGGTGGGGCGGAACTCGATGGTGGTCTGGAAGAACGTGCAGGATTCGCAGATGGATTCGAAGTGGCAGTCCAGGCCGGCGGGGCGGGCGCAGTAGCCGTTGCCGAGCATCCGCTGGTGCATTTCGGCGCGGAGTTTGCGCATCTGGTCGCCCTCGGCGCCGGCGGGCAGGTTCTTCGGGGCGTCGTAGAGGGCCTCGACCTTTTCCGACACGGCGAAGTATTCATCGGCGACGGTGCGGTTGGCGATGCGGGCATACACCATGGTCATCCGCATCGATCGATGCCCCAGGAGGGCAGCTATGGCCTCGAGGCTCATGCCCCGGTTGATGGCCTGGGTGGCCAGCGTGTGCCTGAGCCTGTGCGGGCTGACGTGGCCGATCCCGGCGGCGCGGGCGGCTTTGGCGACGGCCCGGTCGACGCGGCCCTGCCCGATGCGCTGGCCGTGCTCGACAAAGAGGTAGGGGGTGCGCAGGCTGGCGGGCCGCGCGGTGAGCCAGGCGTCGAGGAGGTCTTTGAGCTGGGGGTGCAGCGGGATATAGCGGTCGGTGCGGAGCTTGCCGAGCGGCACGTGCAGCCAGTAGGCGGCGCCGATCTGCACGACGGAGTCGACGGTGAGGTCGAGGAACTCGCCTTTGCGCAGGCCGGTGCGGGCCAGGAACTCCACGGCCAGGCGGACGAACGGGTCGGGGTCGGCGCGGGTGGCCTGCAGCAGCTTGGTGAACGCGCCGTCGTCGAGGAACCGGGGCAGTGGCTCGCCGCGGAGCGGCAGGTCGCCGGAGAACACCAGCACGGCGGCGGGGACATCGCCGCCGTCCCACTCGGTGAGCCGCTCGAAGCAGGTGCGCAGCGCGCCGAGGTGCTCGGCGAGGCTGATCTTGGACAGGTTCCCGCCGCGGGCCGATGGCCGGCCAGCCAGGTGCAGCTTGTAGTTCTCGATGTGGCGGCGGCGAAGGTCAGCGACGCAGGCGACCTCGGGGGCGTTGCCGGCCAGCCAGCAGGCGAACTCGCGCAGTACGCCCTCGACGCGCACCATGGTCGAGGCGCGCAGCGACAGGCGCACCTGGGCTATGTAGCCGGCCAGGGTGGACGCCAGCCGCGGCGGCGCCGATGCCCACTGCGCGGCCCGGTCGGCCGAGCGGTCGGGGCTGGTCTTGCGGGGAGCGGCGCCGAGCACGCCGAGGTGGAACAAGGTGGTCTGCAATCCGAACAATGCCGCGCTCAGCGCCTTGGGGCCGTGGCTGCCGGGGTGGTGACGGCCGATGGCGGCGGTCAGCGCCTGACGGCCCTGGTCGATGACGGCCTGGGTCACCTGCCCGGGGCTCAGCCCGGCGAGCGCGGTCACCTTGGCCAGCGCCGACCATTGCAGGCGGGTCACGATCGGGTCGAAGCCGAGTTCGGCGGAGGCGGCGGCGAACCGCTCATAGAACGCTCGGTGGTGGCGGGCGGCGACCTCACCCAGGTAGGGGCGGCAGGCCACCAGGTAGTCGGCGCTGGGACGCAGCCGCCCCGTCACGATCAGCCAGCCGACCACCCGCCGGTCCTTGAGCGGCAGGGCGCACTGGGCTGCCAGCGGCAGGCGGGCCCATCCCTGGGGCCCGACCCTGGTGAAGAACATGCGGGCCACCGAGGTGACCGGATGACCGGCGAACATGCCGGCGGCCTGCAGGTCGTTGCGGTAGGCGTCGACCAGGTCCTCGATGCCAGGGCGGCGGGCCGGTGATCCGCTCACCGGCCGGCCTGCCCGGCGGGCCGGGCGGCCTGCGCCTCGATCGCCTCCGCCGCCCGCAGGTACTCCTCCTCCAGCCAGTCGTTGGCCAGGTGCAGGTAGAGGCGGGTCGACTCGATCGAGGCGTGACCGGCCTGCGCCTGGATTGCCTCCAGCGCCATGCCCGCTTCCCGCAGCCGGGTGAAACAGGTGTGGCGCAGCTGGTGGCAGGTCGCGCGGGCCAGCCCAGCGCGGCCCCGGGCCCCGTCCAGGATCTCATCCAGCCCGGCCGCCGACAGCGGCTCGCCGCGGCGGGCGCCTTTCAGCACCACGAACACCCGCCTGGTCGCGGCCGCTGCGGGCCGTTCGGACTCCAGGTAGGCGCCCACAGCGGCGAAGAACCGCGCCGAAACCGGCACCACCCGCTGACGGCCGCCCTTGCCCTCGGCCACGAACAGCCGCCGCTCGCCGGCGCCGAGGTCCTCCAGCCGCAATCCGAGCACTTCGCAGCGGCGCAGCCCGCCCAGCACCATCGCATCCACCATGGCCCGGTCGCGGTGGGTCCGCAGCGCCGCCCGCAGCGCGTCGACCTCGGCAGGCGCCAGCACCCGCGGCAGCGTGCGGGGCGTGCGGATCAGCGGCATCCCGCCCCGGCCACGCCGTGCGCCCGGCCGCCGGGCAGCCAGGCTGGCCGGCACCGGGTTGCGGCGCACGCCGGTGTCCTCCCGGGCGCACAGATACCCATACAGGCCCCGCACGCTCGACAGCCGCCGGGCGATCGTCCGCGCCGCCAGGCCCGCCTCGCCGTCCAGCCGCACGACCCGCTCCCCGCGGCGGGGGGCCCGCTGCGCGGACAAGAAAGCAAACACATCCGCAGTGGTCACCACGGCCGGCTCCTTGCCGACGACCTCGAAGAACACCTTCAAGTCGTAGGCCACGGCCAGCCAGGTGTTGATCCGTGCCCGCGCCACCACGAACACCAGGTAGTCGTCCAGCAGCGGATGCCCGAGCGTGATCTTCTCGATCTCACCGTCTGCCGCCGAACGGGCCAGGCATGGCATGAACTCCAACGGGTGACTCCCCTTCCAGCCGGTGACAGACCGCGGCACGCGATCATGTCACTGCCTCTGGATCACCCACATATAAAACACGTGTCAGCGGAGATGAGCCTGCGGTATGGGCGACTGTTCGACGCCACCGTCCGCGACGAATACCAGCGGGCACTGACCCTGGCCAAGGCCCAGCTCGGCCCGGTGCTGCCCGGCGAGCGGACCCAGCTGCCGCTGGCCGCCATCACCGGCGGGAACTGGCGGGAGGCGCCGCTGATCAAGGCCCGGCTGGCCGGCGGCTACTGCCTGCGCACCGCCGCCCAGGGCTCCTGCGCTTATGCCAACATCTGCGAGCACTGCCCGAACTTCCGCTCCGAGGCCAGCTTCCTGCCGGTACTGCAGCTGCAGCGCGCCGACGCCGAAGCGCTCTCCGCCGACGCCCAGGCCCGCGGCTGGGGCGAGGAAGCCGCCCGGCACCGCCGCCTCATCGAACGGCTCGACCTGCTCATCACCCAGGCCCATGCCAGCTGACCACGACGAGCAGGCCCGGGTCGAGGCCGCCTGCGCCGAGCTGGCCGCCGCCGGGCAGCCCGTCACGTTCGCCGAAGTAGCCGCCCGCGCCCGCATCAGCCGGACCACCCTTTACCGGCGGGCCGACCTGCGCGCCGTCATCGAGGAACACCGCGCCCGCGGCCGCGACGCCACCACCTTGTCCGGTCTGGCCGTCCAGATCGACCAGCTGCGCCGCAGCCTCGAAGCCGTCGCCGCCAACGTCCGCCGTCACGAGGAAACCATCCGCCGCCTCGAACGCGCCCGCCGCAAAGCCGGGTAGCTCCCGGCCGCCACGGCCGCCGGTTATCCACAGGATGAGGCGAGATTGGCCGGTTAACCGACCACCACGGGGAAGATCGAGCGGCTGCACCAGACCCTCCAGCGCGAATTGCTGGAGGTGCATGGCCCGTTCGAAAGCATCGAGGCGCTGCAGGCCGCGCTGGACGCGTGGCGTCAGGAGTACAACACCACCCGCCCGCACCAGTCGCTGGGCATGGCCTTCCCCGCCAGCCGGTTCACGCGCGCATCCTCGCCGCTGGAGCTGCGCATCCCGGCCCAGCTCACGGCGAGTGCAAGCCAGCCGAAGCCACCGCCGCCAGCCGCCGGTTCGCTACCAGCACCGAGCCTGCCCGTGGAGACAGCGCCACCGTCGGCCACCGCCAAGACCCAGGGCGGCCAGCCCGCCGTGGAGGTGGACCGGGTGGTCCCGCCGTCGGGGAACTTGTGGATCGGCGGGCAGCAGGTCTGGCTCGGCCCCGCCCTATCCGGGCGGCAGATCATCCTCTGGGTGGACGCGATCAGCCTGCACGTGCTGCTGGACGGTGCTCGGATCAAGACCCTGCCGTCCCGGCTCGGGGCCGCTGAACTGGCCCGGCTGGCCGCCCACGGCGCCCGCCCGGCAGGCCCCTCGCCGCTGCCTGCCGGGGATGGGGCGGTGATCGAGGTGGACCGCACCGTTAACGCCACCGGCCTGGTCAGCCTGGCCGATCAGCAGGTCGGCGTCGGCTTGCCGCTGGCCGGGCAGCGGGTCACGCTGCGGATGGAAGGACCATTGATGGCCGTCCTCAGCCACGACGGAACGCTGCTGCGCACGTTGGCCTGCCCGATCCCGGCCGACCGCCGTTACCGGCTGCGCGGCGCCCGCCACGCCCGGTCCCTGCCGCCCCAGCCTGGTGGGCCCATTACCGTGCAGCGGCGGGTCTCTTCCCGGGGCGGGCTGATGGTCGCCCGCCAGAAGATCCACGCCGGGATGATCCACGCGGGCGACACCGCCACCGTGATCTGCGAAAACACCCACTTCCGCGTGGTCATCGACAGCGAGATCGTCGCGGTGGTGCCCCGCACCACCACCAGTGAAATCCACCGGTACAAAGCCAACTCCACCCACAAGCGCGCCCCCGCTGGCCCTGCCCAGGAAGAACGGTGACCCTCATGCCCGAGGTGAGACTAAACGCCACTGACGCTGCCGAGCTGGCTGAGATGCTGCAATTCCTCAGCGAATGGCTGGCCCGCGACCCCGCCTGCCTGGCCACATCGCTGGAAGAGTTCGCCGGCCACCCCGCCTACGGCCTGGGCGAACTGCGCGGCGACCTGGAACGGTTCGTCTTCCTGCTCGGCGGCAGCGACGGCGAGCAGCTCTTCGGCCCATGACGCAGGGCGCCCTCCCAGGCCAGCCGAGGCTACGCCGGGCCGTGCGGGCCTCAACGTCGTTCGTCCTCGCGCTGGCGCGCTGCGGGCGCTGATACCTCTACCCTCCTGGTGAGGGTCTCCACGTTGACCCCTGCCGCGGCCCCGGCGTTGACTAGCACCTGTCCGGGAACCCAGCCCGGCGACCCAGGCAGCGACTGCCGACCCGTACGGCCATCGGAACAGGAGCGTGAGGCGTATGGCAAACAGGTGGGCGGGCATCACCGATCGCATCCGCATCGCCCCACAGTCTTGGGGAGGCCTGAACCGGGGCCCGGTCCGCCCCCCCGGCGTGGCCTCAGGGAGGTGGGTCGCGTTCGGGCCGGTGTGGATACGGCTGGGCAGCCGCGACTCCTGGCAAGACGAGGACATGGACGCCCAGATGATCACGCCGGTGGAGCCCCCGCGGACGCGGAAACACGGACTATGACGTTCTGGGGCGTGTCAAGGATCATCCGAGGCCGATCCGATTGGCTTCACCTGATGCTTGACACTCCCGCTCATGCTGTGGGAGTTGAGCGTGGCCCGAGCAGGGATGCTTCCTGTTCATCTATTTCGGGCAGGGACTGAGTACAGACACCGTGTTGTCGCCAAAGTTGGTCACGTAGATGGCGTTGGTCTTGGGGTTCGCCGCGACCGCGTCCGGGGCGGTGCCCACGGGGATGGTGGCGGTGACGGTGTTGGTCCGCCCGCTGATCACCGACACCGTGTTGCCGAAGAAGTTGGTCACGTAGATGGTCTTGGTCTTGGGGTTCGCCGCGACCGCGATCGGGCGGAGGCGCACGGGGATGGTGGCGGTGACGGTGTTGGTCCGCCCGCTGATCACCGACACCGTGTTGCCGAAAGCGTTGGTCACGTAGATGGTCTTGGTCTTGGGGTTCGCCGCGACCCCGACCGGCGCGGTGCCCACAGGGATGGTGGCGGTGACGGTGTTGGTCCGCCCGCTGATCACCGACACCGTGTTGTCCATATTGTTGGTCACGTAGATGGTGTTGGTCTTCGGGTTCGCCGCGACCGCGATCGGCGCGGTGCCCACGGGGATGGTGGCGGTGACGGTGTTGGTCCGCCCGCTGATCACCGACACCGTGTTGTCGTCAAAGTTGGTCACGTAGATGGTGTTGGTCTTCGGGTCCGTCGCGACCGCGAACGGGGCGGTGCCCACGGGGATGGTGGCGGTGACGGTGTTGGCCTGCCCGCTGATCACCGACACCGTGTTGTCGATAGCGTTGGTCACGTAGATGGCGTTGGTCTTCGGGTCCGCCGCGACCCCGACCGGGTCATGGCCCACGGGGATCGTGGCGGTGACTGTGATACAGCCTTTGGCCTCATGGGCTGTGCCCGGCACAGAAGGCGCCGGCGCCGCTGCGGCCGTGGCTGCGGCGACCAGGGCGAGCCCGGGAATGGCTGCGGTGATGAGGATCGCGGCGCGCTGGGTGAATCTCATGACGTCCTGCCTCCTCGCCTGGTACTAGCAGCAGTGCCTCCACCTGGCCGAGAGGGCAGGCTAGGGCGTCACCTTGAGTACGCTCAGCTGCCGCACCTGTCAACAGCTAAACAGCTAGTGGTTGTTAACCCATCAGCCACAATCTGCGGCCTGTCCGTCCAAGGCGGTGTCGGGAGGACTGGGCTGCGAGGCGGAACGCCGCGCTGGTGCGCGGCGGGTTCCCACGTTGACCATGTCGCGGCACCGGCGTTGACCGGCGCCTATCACGGGACACCTGGGCAAGGAAGCGCCGCCGTGCGAGCGGCTGTGGGGCGCAAAACGTCTAGGGCGTGTCAAGGATCATCCGAGGCCGATCCGTCAAGGATCAAGTGGAGCCAGGCACGACACGGCACGACACGGCGCGGAAAGGTCCGGCTAACCCATGCGATGTGGTACACACCACCCTATGAGTCCGAGCCATGATCGTACGGAACCGCAAACAGGCTCTTACGCCCCGAATGCTCGTGAGGGAGCCCGGTCGGAGTACCTAGCGCAGTATGTATTCAGCCGCTTCGGCACTTCGCTTCCTGTGCTACGCCAGGAAGATCACGGGCTCGACTTGCACTGCACCCTTAGTGAGCGTAAAGGCCGTAGGGCCTGGCCTGTTGCGTATTACTCGGTGCAAGTCAAGAGCACCAACCGCCCGGTGCTTTTTAGCAACCGCGAATCCGTCGAATGGCTAGTTGGCTATCCTTCGGCGCTCTTGCTGTGTGTGGTCGACAAGAAGGCAGCGCGCATCCAGGTGTTTCAGACGATGGCGAGATTCGGTGCTGCGGTCAACTTGAAGTTGCCTGAGCATCTCAGGCTACTGTTGAATGCTCCTGCTGGCGTGGGCAACACATTGGGTTGGGACGAAGCGGGGAACTATAAGCTGGGTCCGCCGATTCTAGAGTTCAAGACCGATGACTTGCTTAAGGATGATCTATTTCGGAAGTATCGGGAGGTTCTGACCTATTGGGTGCAGTGCGATAGCGCGAATGTGCGCAGGTATCAGATGGGCATGCGTTCTGTCAGCTTGCCCAGTAGCTACCAGACTAATGAGATGCCCCTGCCCCCTAATGCCAGATACTTCCTTAACTATCCAAGTATAGAAGTTCAAGCAAAGGCTGACGAGACTGCTCTAGAACTTGAGGAGTGGTTCGGGCCTATGAAACTCCAGAGTGGTGACAGCCTTGGAGCGTTGCTTGTTGCGCTGAGACTCCGCCATAGTGACCCGGATTACTCGCAGGGCCGCGGCTCAAGTTTGGCTATGGATCTGCGCCGTGCCACCGCAATCGAGGCGTCGACGGGTGTGAAAAGTAGCGACTACGTTTTCGCACCACTTGACAGGTTGCTGTCGGAATTGCAGCAGAAGCTCTAGCGAAAGTTCATCATGAAGGGACCAAAGTACGTCATGGCGCAGTTTCGTCTAGTAGGCGAAGGCAAGCTGCAAACGACTCTACGAGGCTGACGAGGGCGGCCTTGCCTTGTTGGGTCTAGTCCCCGGCGCAGCCGATCGCGAAGCGACGCCCGGAGGGCGACCTAGCCGCGGGGGCCGCGAACTGGACAATCGAAGCCGAGCAAGGCGGTTGAGCGCTGTATCCCGTGCGTGCCGATGATGCGGCCTGATCTTGCGAACTGCTGCGGCTGTGGCCCGGCGTGCGGCGGGCGGGCCTCCCCCAAGGCCAAGCCCGCCGCTAACGCCGGGCGAGCGGCGCCGTAGGCGCCGCCTTGATTTCTAAAACGGCCTAATTCGGCAGTGGTCCGGCCTGGTGCATCCGCCCTGGTGCATGTCCGGCCTGGTGCAGTGGCCCGGTGCAGTTGTGCCTGAAGGTTCGCAGGACAACGACGGGTTGGGCGCAGCTGGTGGAGGACCGCCTTACAGATCACTCTGAACCATGCCGTGTGGACCGCCCCGGGGATCTTGGAGGCTCTGATCACTGGGAGGATGCAGAGTCATGCCAGCACAGCGGAAGTACCCCGATGAGCTGCGCGAGCGCGCGGTCAAGATGGTCCTGGAGATCCGTGCCCGGGAGAGCAAGGGGCACGGTGAGCTGGCCCGGGTGGGCCGTCAGCTGGGTGTTCACCCCGAAGCGCTGCGGGGCTGGGTCAGGCAGGCCGAGATCGACAGCGGGACGCGCCCGGGCACCACGAGTGAGGATCAGAAGCGGATCGCGGAGCTGGAGCGGGAAAACCGCGAGTTGCGCAGGGCTAATGAGATCTTGAAGGCGGCGAGTGCTTATTTCGCCCGCGAACTCGACCCCAGGCTTCCGCGCTAGTCGGGTTCATTGATTCACATCGGGACCGGTTCGGTGTCGAGCCGGTCTGCGCGGTCCTGGAGTTCCCGGCCTCCACATATTACGCGGTCAAGAAACGCGAGCGCGAGCCGTCGCCGCGTGAGGTCCGGGATGAGCAGCTGAAAGAGCAGATCATGCGCGTGTGGGAAAATCGCAGGAAAGGCCGCCGGGTGTACGGGGCGCGGAAGGTGTGGCTGCAGCTGCGCCGTGAGGGCATCGAGGTGGCGCGGTGCACGGTGGAGCGGCTGATGCGCGAGATGGGTATTGCCGGGGCATCAGCCCAGCGGAAGAAGCCGCGTACCACGGTGCCCGATGCTGGCGCCGGGCGGCCTGCGGACCTGCTGGAGCGGGACTTCACCGCACCGGCGCCGAACCGCCGGTGGGTCGCGGATATCACGTATGTGCCCACGGCCTGCGGGTTTGTGTACACGGCGTTCGTCACCGACCTGTTCTCCCGCAAGATCGTCGGCTGGCAGGTCGCTGATCACCTGCGGGCGGGCCTGGCGCTGGATGCGCTGGAGATGGCGATTTTCGCCCGCCGCGACGGCATCGGTGACCAGCTTGTCCATCATTCCGACCGCGGCGTTCAATATACCTCTATCCGTTATACCCAGCGGCTGGAGGATATCGGCGCGGTCCGCTCGGTCGGCAGTAAAGGTGATTCCTACGATAACGCGGCGGCGGAGGCGGTCAATTCACTCTACAAGAAGGAACTTATTAACCGCGAGGGACCATGGCAAGATGCAGGGCAGGTGACCGTGGCAGCAGCGGAATGGGTGTTCTGGTACAACGATGACAGGCTCCACTCTTCCTGCGGCAATCTGCCGCCAGCTGAATACGAGAATGCCTGGCTAACTCGCAAAGATCACACTATACTCATTCCTGAGGCCAAAGCATCGTAGCCTCCAATGAACCCGGGGCGGCTCAGTGACCTGAGCACTTTCCGTTGACGCCGCGACTTGGGCCGCATTTGGGGCACCAGAAGGATCTTGGAATCGCTACGGTTTCGATAGATGGGACCTAAGCGCGGAGCGTTATCTACGCTGGGCTGAACTCGGCGGCCACCGTATGCCGTAGCCCTCGGTGATAGTCACGTCGGTGCTACCTCCACCGGGCTGAGCGTCGTCTCCCTCGTCGTCCCAGTCTTCTTCGTCCTGATTGACAAGAGCTGAGGCGGCATCCCATGGGTCGCAGTCCACGGCCATTGCGATGTGCTGGGCGAGTGTCGCCAGGCATGTGATGGCAGGTGTGAAGTCGTCTGGCCCGATCCGTCTCGTGGGTGGCTTGGCCGGGTCGTCGGGGTTGCGCCAAAGCTCTGCGAACAAGCTGTTTGCTGTTTCGTCCCAGCCCCAGATGCTGGCCTGGTCCCAGCCGTTGAGCGGCAATGGCACGGGGCCGTCTGCGCGTACGCGGGCTACAAGCGCGTCGATCTCGTCCATGGGGCTGTCACCTCACGCTGTCCAGCATGCCTCGGCCCCGGGTGTATGTCACTGAGCCTCATATTCGGTGTCGAGTTGGCGGGCTGCTTCCAGCACGCCCTCGGCGGGCCGGATCGCCGGTTTGGGTGGTTGCAAGATGGCATCTTGCTGGGCTTGCCATGGCTGCCAGGCGGGGCCTTCGTCTTGCCAATCGGGGTCTTCGGCCGGAACCATGACGTTCTGCCGGGCCTCCAGTTCTTCCCGGAACACGCGCCGCTGCTGGTGCAAGTCGGCCAGCCAGCCGGGCTCAACGGCGGGCTCATCGGGTGCTTGCGGTTCGGCGGACTCCAAGGGACTGAACGTCCGGCCGGGGTAGCGGCGGCGCAGTTCGCTGTCGGCCTGGACGGCGAGCCGCCGGCCGCCTTCAGTGAGGTTGTCCCATAGCCTGCGGTCCTCCATCACCTCATTCAGCGTGACCTCGTGCTCGCGGTGCTGTGCTTCCAGGGCACGGGCCTGGGCGGTAATGCCGGCATGGCGTGCCGCGACGGCTTGGTCCCTGGCGGTGTGGGCCTCGGCTTCGGCGCGGATGGCCTTGAGCCGCATAGTTTCCGCGCCCAGCCGCACGTCGCGGAGCTGCTTGCCGACGTGCGGTGGTGCCCAGCCGGTCTCCGTCTTGTAGCTGTCGCGCATGTGGAGCAGCGACCGGTCCGGCAGGGTGCGAACGTCGACGGTGTCGGTCTTGGTGATGGCTGCGAAGGCGTCGTGCCAGGCGGCGCGCATCTCGGGGGCGTTGCCGGTCGGCTCGGGCCCGATCACTTCCCGGTCATCGCCGAGGCCGTATAGCTCCCGGTAGGTGCCTATCTTGGTGGCGCGGTTCTGCCAGTCCAGCCGCTCCACCGAGTCCTCGGGCACCGGTCCCAGCGCCTGGAGCGCCCACGCGGGCGAGGTTTGGACCGCGTGTTCGCCGAGGCGTTCGGCTCGGGCGTCCATCGCCTGGCGAAGCCTGGCTTCGTAGGTTGCTAGCTCTGGGTCGGCGAACTGGCGGGGCCGGTCGGTCCAGGGCTTTTGCGGCAGCGGGACCAGCGGGTCCACGATCCGCCGCATGCGCGCATCCAGGACGGCGGCCACGTTGCGGGCATCGGCCAGTGACCGGGCGCTGACCGTGGCCCGCACCACCTCGCTCGCGTCGAGCCCGGCCATCTCGGCGGCCCGCAGCGTCCGGTACAGCCAGGTGGCCTGCGGCCCGAGGTCGTCTTGCTGGTATTCCTCTGGGAGGGCGTCCATCACGAGCTGGCGATAGCGTTCCCGATCGGCCGCCCCTGTCAGGTCGGCCCACCGCGAGTGCTGAAGGCCCAGGTGGTCGGCGTTCGCCAGCGCCCGGTCCCGGTATTCACTAGCGCTGATTTCCGGTTCGTCGCGGTTCATGCAGTCGGCCAGCACCGCGACCGGTGGCCGCACCTCATCAACCGGCTGTTCGGCAGGCTCGGAGGGCAGGCCCGCGCGCTCACGCTCCATGCGCTCATGGCGTGCTAGCTCGGGGTCGGGGCGGGTGCCGGGCCGGGGGTCGGCCTCCCGGGGCTGGATGGCGACCGTGACGCCGTCGTTGTCCTTGACGCCGTCGTGGGTGACGGCGATCGCGGTGTTGTCGTGGCGGCCCCGGGTCATCGCCACGTACAGCCATTCCAGGGGTTCGCGGCCGGTGACGAACGCCGACCCGGCGGAGACGGTGCCGCCCATGCCCTTGTGCCCGGTGACCGCATAGGCCAGGTCGGTTACTTTCCGCAACTTCAAAGCGTCGTAGAAAAAAGCACAGTCAGCTTCCCGCGCCCGCCCGGTGTCCAGGTCGGCGCCCAGCACCCGCCGCACCCAAGCCCCGTTCTTGGTGACCCTTTCGACCTTGAAGGCGTCCCCATTGGCCAGGGTGTGACCGGGGTCGGTCACCACACGGGAGTCGTTGCGGCGGCACACGATCACATCCCCCGCCGACGCGCGGGCGCCGTAGGCCAGCCGCACCGATGGCCCGGCGTCGACCAGGCCGAGGTGGATGAGGTCGTCACGGATCAGGCGGGATAGTTCGCGGCAGTCTTCGCGGCTGTGGGCCATCAGCAGGACGTCCTCGCGCGCCAGCAGCCGCGCCACGTACCCCTGCCGGGCCAAGTCGAGTGCTTGTTCCCGGCTGCCGCCGAGGATCCGGCCGTGCTCGGCGTAGGCGTCCAGGGCGGTCTTGTCCCCTTGGCGCAGCCGCAGGCTGGCGTCGCGTTCCCACTCGGCAGTGAACCGCACTGGCACGGCGAGCTGGGTGTGCCCGAGGTGGTTCGTCAGGAGTGTCATGGCACCGCCAGCCTCCACGGCCGTGAGCTGCTGGTGGTCGCCGGTGATGAACACCTTGCAGCCGTGCTTCTCGGCCAGGTCGATGATCCTGGCCATGTGGCCCATCGACACCATCGAGCCCTCATCAACCACAAACAGTGTCCCCGGCCGGATAGGCATGCCGTCCTCGGCCAAGCGCAAGAACTTGGTTGTGTTGAAGCACTTGCCGATCCCGGCGGCGTGCAGCACGTTCCTGGCGGCCTGCGCACACGTCAGCCCGATCACTTCACCGCCGTTGGCTCCCCACGCTCGGGCGCCAGCCGCGACGGCGTGCGTCTTGCCCGACCCGGCGGGGCCTACGCCGATCGAGACGCGGCGCCAGGAGGTGAGCCCTTCGTAGATCATGGCGGCCTGGTCCATGCGCAGTCCGGTTTGCGTCAAGGCGGTTGCGCCTTGCGCCCGTGCCCCAAGCTGCGCCTCCAGCACACCTGCGTCTGCGCCCAGTTGCGCGGCGCAGAACTCGCGCGCAAGCGCGGGTGCGCCGTGGTGTTGCGCCTGCTGGCACACGCGCTCTTCCATGCGCAACTGCCCACGCGTTGCGTACCGGGTGATCCCGGGCCGGGTATAGACGCTGCGCCCATCCAGCCCCCGGCGCAACTGCGGCGGCACCGGTGGCCATTCCGGCGCCTCCAAACAGACCACCCCGTGATCCACCCGTAGCGCGTGGTCGGTCATCTGCTCCAGCAGCTCCTGGCGGGCATCGGGTGGCAGGTGCGCGTACGGCTGGCCCATCGACCACGACAAAGCGCGCATCAGGTCCGCGCGGGTCCAGATGCTGTGCTCGGCCTGCACCTTGGCCAGGGCCTGCTCGATCGCCTCGTCTTGCACCTCGGTGGCCGGCACCGCCTCATCCGGCTGGGCGTCCAGGTCGCAGGCCTGCCCGGCGATGGCGGCGAGCCGCCCGCCGATGGTGGCATCCCACCGGGCCGCGATTGCGTCCCAGTCGATCTGCTCTTCCTTCCCACCCCGGGTGATCTTGTTGGCCTGGTCGCACAGGTACTGCATCTCGCGCGCGTTCGGCTGGCGCCCGTGCGCTTGCGTCCATTTCCGCGCCAGTGACGCAGCCTTGCGCGTCACCGTGTGCGCCCGCGTCGAAAACGCATCCAGAGTCTCTTGCGCAATCCCCTCAATCTCATGCCCGCGCCCGTCAGCGCGCGCCACCCACCGCACGCCGAACTCGCGCGACAGCGCCGACTGGACGCGCACGTCGACGATGGCGGCCATGGCGCCGATCTGCGCGCGCAGCGCCATCGTGTCCACCGCACGCCACACGCCATCGTCTTGCGTCAGCGACATGCGCGCGATCACGTTGTGGGAATGGTCGTGTGGCTCGCCGTCGCGGTTAGTGCCCTGCAGCCAGGTCGTCACCACCAGGCCCGCCCGCGCCCACCGCCCCGGCTCTGCCCCATCCACGACCCGGCCGTGATACCCAGTGCGGGTGAACCCGGCATGCTCCTGGAGATGCACGAGGGCGGCGTGGTTGGCCTCCTGCAAGATCTCCTGCACCCGCTCCTCCCGCGCTCGCCACACCACCTCCCGCTCGGTGTCTCCGGCCAGCCGGGCCCGGCGGGCTTGCTCGCGGAACGAGGCGTGCAGCACCGAAACCGACTTGTTGTGCGCGACGGTCATGTCGGTGTATAGCGGCGACCGGCGCGTCTCCTGCGCCGCCTCCCGTTCCAGCTCGATCACCCGCTCACCGGCGGCGTGCGGCTCAGCCGCCAGTTTCCCGGCGAGAATCTGGGTGTAGTGCTTGTAACCGTAAGGCCCCCGGCCGAACGCCTCCCCCGTCCTCGGGTTCACCTGCTGGTACACCGCCAGGTACGGGTCCCGCTCGACCTGCTGCCCGTCGGTGAAACCCAAAGCCTCAGCCCCTGGGCCGAACCAGCGGCCCGGCGGCTCGCCTTGCTGGGCGGCGTTCAGGTAGTACCCGCCCGGGGTCTTTTCCCCGGTGGCCCGGTTGAGGTAATACTCAAGATCGAACCCTGATCGTGGTGTCACCACCGTCACCCCGGGCCACCTCCCGCCGGGCGAACCATGATCATCTTCGCCGCTGAGCTGGCCATGATCTTTTAAATGCAACGGTCCAAGCGCGATCACGGGCCAGCAGGGACAGGGTGCAGCACCACGCACCAAGATCGCTAAGACCAAGATCAGCAAGCAGGCGAGTTGAACACGCACAGCAACCGGCAAAGCATCACCAGCTGTCCTGTGCCAGAGATGTTGAGGCATTGCCAGTGCACCTGAGGCATCCGGCGGGGTGCTGCCACTAGGTTGAGGCACCCTGCGCCCCGAGCCGCGCGATCATCCCGCGCCTGGCACCGGTCAGGACAGGCCGGGCCAAGACGCTCCGAGGCGGTGCCAGGCGGTCCCGGTGCTGGTGCCCCACAGGCCGGTGCCGGAAGCCAGCGCCCAGGCCCGGCGCGGTGAGAGCACATCGAATGAGGTCCCGGTGCCCCACTGGCTGCCCGCCCGGATGCGGTCCCACCTGGCGCCGCCGTCGGTGCTTTGCGCCATCGCGTTGGCGGTCGCCAGCCACAGCCGGCTCGCCGAGCCGGCCGTGATGGCAAGAACTTCGGTCCCGGGCAGGGAGCCGGGCTTGGTGGCATAGATTCTCGGCACCACGGCGATGGTGCGCCACGAGCGGCCCGCGTTCGTGGAGGCCATGAGTGCCTGTGGGCAACTGCCGCCGGCGCCGGAGCCGTTGCACATCAGCCACCACCGGTCCGGGCCGGCATGGGTGATACCCGCGTAGCTGTCACACACGTGGGCGCGCCGGTGCGTGACCCGGGGGCCGCGGGGAGCGGGCCGGACCGCCCAGTGGCGCCCGGCGTCGCTGGTGCTGGCCAGCTCCGCGCGGGCCGAGCCGTTGTGGGAGATCAAGAACACCGCCGCGCGGGCGGACACCGCATCCAGCAACTTGTAAAAACCCGACCGCAGCCGGGGAACCGGCAGCCGCTGCCACCCAGCCTGCGGCGAGGCGAGCCGTTCGGCCACCGGCCGGCACCACGACGCGGTCCGGCCCGGGCACGCCAGCGCCCACAGCGTGCCACCGGCCTGGGCGATGTCCACAACCGGGGCCGGAAGCGGCTGCGGCGTCCAGGACCGGCCGCCGTTACCGGTTCCCAGCAGGCGCCCGTCATCGGTCAGCGCCCATACCCGGCGCGCTGAGGTGGCGGCGATCTGCTCGAACCCCGGGTCTGGGCCGCCGTCGGCGAGCACGCGGCCGCGGGTGACCCACTCCCGCCCGCCGTCACTGCTCACCGCCAGCCGCACCTGCTGAGCCGGGAACCCGATCCCCTGCCCCGGGCCGGAACCGCACGGGACCTGGGCGGCAGTCAGCGCGACCCCAAGGCGGGGCGACACGAAATCGATGGCCCCCAGCCGCCACGGCGGCACCGTCACGCCCGCGCCCACCCGCACCAGACCGCCGCAGCCCGCCGACGCCGCGGCAGACGGCCGGCCGCCACCCCCCACCGGCCGCGAGGGCGACCCCGGGTGGTGCGGCGTCATCTTGGCCGGCCCCGCGCCACAGGCCGCCGCCGCCACACAACCGGCCAGCACGCCGATCGCCGCAGCCGCCAAGGGCCCGGACCGCATCCCCACGCACCCTACGACGCCGGATCCAGCCCCCCGGTTGCCGCCACAAGGGCTGTCCCGCGCTGGCAACGGACACCCCGGTAGGCCCATCCCAGTTTCACGGGTTGACACGGCCAACCAAAACCAGCGCCCCACAGCGAAATGCCTCAACTCCACTGGCAGACGGGCACCCGCAACCGCACAAGGTCCCGCCACTCCAGTTGAGGCACCCCAGGTCAGCGCCATGGAATACCTCGCATCCGATGGCACAGGACACCAGCAACGCCAAGCAAGATCGGCACCAGGCCCGCCGGGCTCGCGCCGTCAGGCCACCCGGCCCCGCATGCAGCCGTTGGCTCTCGGCAACCTGACCCCGTACGGCAACGGCAGCGGACACGCCGGTGATCTTGGAGGAGGTAAAAGATTACCGGCAAGGCTTGCGTGCTCCCGGCACCATCCCGGCGACGCCGGCCAGCCGGTGGCCGCCGTGGTCCGCCGGCCTGCCACTCAGCAGCCTGGGGCCCGGCTCACCGGCCTACCGCGGTGACGACGTCACCGGGTCACCCGCCGCGCGATCCCCCTGCATACCGGCAGTGACGGGGTCAGGTCTGATCTTTGGCCTCGCCCAGCGCGCGCAGGTCGGCGGCGAGGTGGCTGGCGGTGATCAGGGTGTAGGGGTGGCTGGCGCCCAGCACCCGGCGGCGCCGCTCCAAGGTGTCCTGGTCCAGGTCCCGCGCCGCCCGCACCTCCCCGAGCGCGCGCAAGCTAACGGCGAGGTTGCTGGCGGAGGTCAAAGTGCTCGGGTGGTTCTCGCCGAGCACCCGGCGGCGCCGCTCCAAGGTGTCCTGGTCCAGGTCCCGGGCAGCCTCCACCTCCCCCAACGCGCGCAGATCGGCGGCGAGGTTGCTGGCGGAGGACAGGGTGCTGGGGTGGTCCTCGCCGAGCACCCGGCGGCGCCGCTCCAAGGCGTCTTGGTCCAGGTCCCGGGCAGCCTGCACCTCCCCCAACGCGCGCAGGCCGATGGCGAGGCTGGCAGCGGAGGACAGGGTGCTGGGATGGTTCTCGCCGAGCACCCGGCGGCGCCGCTCCAAGGTGTCCTGGTCCAGGTCCCGGGCAGCCTCCACCTCCCCCAACGCGCGCAGGCCGATGGCGAGGCTGGCGGCGGATTGCAGAGTGCTGGGATGGTCTTCGCCGAGCACCCGGCGGCGCCGCTCCAAGGTGTCTTGGTCCAGGCCACGGGCGTCGGCGTAGCTGCCCATCTCCCGGAGCGCCCAGGCGACGTAATACGTGACCGTCAGCGTGTGTTCGTCGTCGTCGCCGAACCGCTCATGCCAGTGCTCGCGGAGATCGTTGGCGAGGTCGTGGACGGTGCGGGTATCGCCGCGGGCCAGCAGGTACCAGCACGCATTGCAGGCCATCCAGCGCAGGTCCGGGTTGCTGGTGGCGGCCAGGTCGGCGGCGAGCAGGTGTGGCATCAGCTGCGCCCACCGGGGCCAGGTGGCGGGATTGTATGGGTTGCGAGGGTTGCTGGTGGCCAGGATCGCCTCAACGTGTTCGCGGGTGACGGCCGCCTGGGCCGGGGTGAGGCGGTCGCGGAGGATGGCCTGGGTGAGCCGGTGCATCACCAGCCCGCGCTGGTCGATCCGGGCCAGCGACTGGTCGGCCAGATGGGCCAGGGTTTGCCGCCAGGCCAGCGGATCGGCCGCCCGGGCCGCCAGCTCGCCGGGCAGGTCGCCTGGGGCGCCGGTGAACAGGTCTTCGGGGATCGGCTCGGGGGCCAAGAACGCACACAAGCTGGCCAGCTCCGCGGCGGTCGGGTCTTCGGCGGCCACCCGGTCGGCGATGAGCCCGGTCGCGGCGGCCAGCGACCGCGGATACGACCCCGGCCCGCCCTGATCCAAGAGCTGCCCGGCCCGGGTGGCCAGCAGGTCCAGGTACTGGGCGGCGGGCATGCCCGTGTCGGCCATGAACCCCGCGGCCTGCGCTACGGCCAGCGGCAGGTCCCCAAGCTGCCCGGCCAGCTGGTCCGCATCAGCCTCGGTGAGCCCGGCCACCCGGCCCTGCAAGATCGCCACCGACTCCGCCCGGGCCAGCACATCCACCTCTACCGGCGCGGCGACCTCCGCCCACCTACGTTCCCGGGAGGTAATCAGCACATGCCCGCCCCCACCGGGCAGCCACGGCGTGATGCCGGCCGGGTTCTGGGCGTTGTCGAACACCAGCAGCCACCGGCCGCGCTCCCGCAGCTCGGCCAGCACCGCTGAGCGCACTACCTCCATGCCCGCCCCGGGATTGACGCATCGCAACTCCGCGCCGAGGGCGGCGAGCTGGTCGCCGATCAGCCCGGCCTGCTCGGAGTTCACCCACCAGGCCAGGTCATAGGTCCCGGCGAACCGGTGCGCGTACTCGGCCGCGAGCTGCGTCTTGCCCACCCCGCCCATCCCCTGCAACGCCTGCACCACCGCCGCGCCCCCGGCCAGCAGCCGCTCCCGCACCTCAACCAGCAGCCCATCGCGGCCGGTGAAGGCGGGGTTGCGGGCGGGGATGTTCCACACCCGCGGCATGGTGCCCGGCAGCCGCGGCGCCGACCCGCCAAGCCTGCTCACACCACCCGACGTGCCATGCCCGGGGAACACAGGCTTGCGATCTGGTCGCCGCGGCCCGGTCACCGCCTTCAACAGCACCTGCCGGGCCTGCTCCTCGACCGCGCCGAACAGATCCCGGTATACCAGCGGCCGCAGCACCGCCGGCATGTCCGCCAGCGGCACCTCCTCCACCCGCACCGGAACCAGGCGGTGGTCCACGGTGCCCGGCACATGCAGCGCCGCGACCGACCACTCCTCCGTCGTATACCGGTCCCGGTCGAAATACGCCGCCGAGAACAGCGCCACCACCCGGTCACACCGGCCCAGCGCATCACTCATCGCGGTGACGAAGTTCTGCCCGGCGGCCCAGTCCCACACATCCAACTCCACGGTGTACCCGGCGTCGGTTAACTGCCAGGCCACCCACTCCGCCCACGCCCGGTCCGCACCCGCGTGACTGACGAAGAAATCGGCATGATCCCCCACACCATCAGTATCCCGGCCAACCCTCAGAGCAGGAAGCCACCCGCGTCCAAGCGCGATCATGGGCCACCAAGATCAGAGTGCAGCACCCATATGAGCCGAGATCGTTGACACAAAGATCACGCGTCGAAGCTGTAGCGGAAGATGTATGAGGCCGCGTCGGCGGTCATCTCGTTCAATTCGACGGGTTCGCCGGTTTCTGAGTAGGCGATCCGCGCGATGTCCGCCACGGGAGTGGCCTGGTCGAGTGCCAGCCGTGTGGTCTCAGCCTCGCTAGGCATTCGTGCCCGGAGGTCTTCGCGGAACCTGACCGGAGCATGGCCGAGGTCGCGCAGTCTCGCGTAGATGCCTCCTGGTCCGGGGTTCTCCTGTGCGATGGGCGTGCCTTTGGCGATCTTGCTTGGCAGGTACGACACCGCCAGCAGCACGGGCTTGCCATCCAGGACGAACCGGCGCGAGCGCTGAATGACTGTCTCGCCTCGGTCCAGCTCTAGGGCAACCGCTACATGATCAGGCGGCTCTACCTCGTCGACGCGTATCTGATCGACGGTCAGGACCCGGTTCTCGGTGTCCGCCGACCATATCGATTCCCCCGAGGCCCAGCCTTCGGCCGCTAGGCGCGCGATCCCGTTGCGGATAATCGGCCGGAAGGTCCGCACGAAGACACCGGCGCCTTTCCTGGAAACGGCCAGGCCTTCGGTGATGAGGACGGCGAGCGCTTGCCGTGCTGTCATGCGGGCGACGCCGTAGTCCTGCATCAGCACGTTCTCGCCCGGCAGCCGGGACCCAGGCGGGTACTCCCCGCGCTCGATCGCAGACCGAAGGTCAGAGGCGATCTGGCGGTACCTCGGCGTGTCCTGCGGCATGACTGCGGAACGGACCTCACAGGTCTAGGGGCGGCGATTTACCTAGAGAAGAGTACCGATCTTGCTTCGCACCGCGAATGGGCCACGCAGCCCTTGACATCTCTAGAGAGGTTGTCTTGACTAGGGCTCATACATCCCTAGAGACGTTGCCGAAGTCTCTGGCAACCCAGCGGGTGACCGGGAGCCCGGCACCAGACACCGGCTCCTTCGCCACCACAGTGCGGCCAGGCCCTCGGAATGTGCGAAGACAAGTCGGCCTCAGCGGGGTGCGACCCGCTGAGGCCCAGAGCATCGATTGGAGTCCCGATGCACCACAACGGTACTGCCACAGGTGAACGGCTGGAAGCAGGCCCGGTCAGCCCAGTTATCACGAGGGAGGACGGGTGGCTGGGCGATGACGACCGGGACCAGCCGCTGGTCCTGCAGTTAAGGCTGCCGGTCTCCGCCGACGAGATGACCGCCGCCTTGTACGGCGACGAGCAGCTGTCACCCGCCGACCTGGCCGCCGATGAGAACGTGTGGGGCTTCGCCGCCTGCGCTGTCGCGCAGGACGGCATGAATCACATCGAGCGCCGCGCCGACCAGATCGCCGTTGAGGAGGCACGGGGGACGCTGGCCAACCCGGCCTGGCTGGAACTGTGCCGCCGCCGCGTCGCCGAGGTCACCGGCGCCGCTGCGCCCGGTCCGGCCGAGACCCTTATCGGCACTGCCGCCGCCGCCCAGGCCGGTGCGCAGCCGCCAGGCGCAACCACTACGTTTCACCGGCGCCGCGCCACGCAGGAGGAGACCGCACCGCCCGGGCCTGGCACCGGCACCGCAGGCCTGGCATACGTCCAGGCGCTGACCGAAGTGGCCGCACCCTGCCGCGCCGGGAACTAGCCATGGCCACCGCACCACGCGCTACGAGCGCGCACCTTGCCCTGTCCCCGGCCGAGCGGGCCGCGGTCGCGTCGGAACTGGCCAGGCTGCGTGCCAGGATGGCGAATCTCACCGCCAGGCTGGTCCG
>WNGM01001677.1_pt1 | contig 26362 bp, 23 predicted proteins | sample 5400571 | NCBI WGS metagenome assembly WNGM01 (sample SAMN13153378, study PRJNA577476) | soil metagenome | isolation source: 100 cm soil or saprolite under Garry oak tree replicate 2 | place: USA:California | collected 2016-06-15 | reverse complement strand
CCAGGCGAGGAACAATATCTCGATGGTAGCGTTCGTGTAAACGCCTACGAATGATGAGACGATTGATGCGAGTTCGCCGAGATGGCACAAATTGCTCCACTGCTAAAGGAAGCTTCTTGCCAGTTTGCGCAGGTGTGCCGGAAACGGATTTATAATCTTCGTTTGTTACCGCTTTGGCGGCTTCGTTATATATAGTAAGTACATCTTTTTGCTGATGGTTGTTGTGCTGTTCTTTCATAGGAATATTATACGCTTCCTAAGGGTTTACAATGGTAGGTTTTTGCTTAGCAAACCGCCTGAGACGCTGATAAAGATATACACCGTTTTATTATAACGCATAGTTAATCAACCTGGTTTCATTTAGTACCTTTCGGCTGAATGCCTTCCCCAAACAGGTATCTCTCGGGCTTGATCTTTTTAGCGCCCAATTGGGCGCAATAAAAAGGATCCAAGGGTCGCGAGCGTTCAGCCAAAAGGTGAATGCAACTCGCGTATCTCCCTAGCGTATTAGTAATGAAGGTTCCACATATAACCCCCGGGTGGGGGAAGGAGTTCCTGTTATGAGTCAACAAGAATTTTTCCAGGGGCCGCAGTTCCAGGAACAAGAACAAGGACGGCCATCCCTGGAGGATGATGACATAGAATATTCGCCGCAACCCTATTATTGGTCGACGCAGCCAGGTAAAGGTGCGCCCAAAGATGAACCTACGTCGCTCTCCGATGAATCGATGGTGGAGGCTGATCACCCAGGCGATTACCAACATGGCTATGCAGCCCAGGATAATGTAAGCAACCCTGTAGGGGAGAGATATATCACACCTACATTTATTGTCCCTCAGGAGGAGAGTAAAAGGGGAACGCCACAGTGGCAGTCACAAACACAAAGGAAGCAATTTAGCCCTGACGGCGATTCATTTGAATACCAGTATCGCCCGTATAGGGCAAACAACCAGCAGTGGAGCGCACCACCCTGGGCGCGACCACAACACCGGAGAAGGGCTGGCAGCTGGTTCTGGCTTGTAGTACTCGGGCTGATATTCATGGGTCCGCTCTTGCACATTATTGGCGCGTTCCTGGCAGTTACAGGCGTTATCATCCTGACGCTGCTCGCGTCGTTTCTGTTTGTTGCCATGTTTGCCCTTCCCTACATGCTCTTTCGCGCTATAAGGGGAAGACCTCTCCCAGGGCGTCGCTGGCGCTGGTAGTTTAGAGCCCTTTTCTCCGCTTTTTTTGCTACAATAGACAGCGGAAGCAAGCAGTTTTGGATGATGGTTGAGAGTAGAGGAGAAAGCATGGCAGATGGTAGGCAAAGTACTCCTGAGGTGCAAGAAGAGATAGATTTGACCAATGTGCGAGAGCTGCGTCATCTGCTCTCCGCACATGGCATGCGTCCCAACAAGTCATTTGGACAAAATTTATTGATAGACCGCTCGGTGCTGCAGAAAATTGTTGATGCAGCAGAGATCGAAGCCAGCGACCAGCTATTAGAGCTTGGCGCGGGCACCGGCGTGTTGACACGCGAGTTAGCGAGGCATGCCAGGCGAGTGGTGGCAGTCGAACTTGAGCGAGATATGCTAACCTTGCTGGCGAAGACAACGCGCAATTACCCAAATGTGGAATTGATTGTGCGTAACCTGTTATTTCTCGACCCAACAGAAGTTTTCGGGGAAGAGCCCTATAAGCTCGTGGCCAATTTGCCGTACTATATCACGGCTCCCACGTTTCGCCATTTCCTGGAAAGTGCCAATGCGCCGCGTCTCATCGTGGTGATGGTCCAGCAAGAGGTGGCCCAACGCATCGTTGCAGCCCCGGGTGATTTCAGTTTGTTGGCGGTGAGTATCCAGTTTTATGGACGTCCGCAGATTGTTGCGCACGTTCCCGCGGGAGCATTTTATCCTGCCCCGAAGGTAGACTCCGCTATCCTGCGTATCGAGGTCCATGACCAGGTCCCACTTTCAATAGAGGAGCGGAATAGGGTCTTTCGCGTCGTGCAGGCAGGCTTCTCTGCACGCCGCAAGCAACTGCACAATGCGCTTACTTCCGGGCTGCATCACAAAAAAGAAGATGTGCGAGCGTGGCTCGCTGCTGCCAATATTGACCCAAGTCGCCGGGCCGAAACGCTAAGCATTGAAGAGTGGATACAACTTTGGAGAGAAATAGAAAAGTGATCTGGTTACCTGTCCCCCAGAGAGGATGCTACATTTCTTTTAAAGAGCAAAGTGTAATGGGATGTGGGTACCACTACAATGATGTGTTATGATATGTAGGGTGCAAGAATCAATATCAACATCGGAAGCAGATATTCTGTATGACAACAGAGGAGCAATTTTGTGAAAAATGCGGGTTAGCAAATCCGCCAACGGCGCGATTCTGCCAGTATTGCGCTGCACCGCTGCCTGTCACACATATAACCGGTTCTCTGCCAGAACAAACGTTACTTGGTGATCGCTATCAACTACTGAGCCGGATTGGCCAGGGAGGCATGGGAGCCGTCTACAAAGCCACCGATACACGACTGGCTGACCGCGTTGTTGCCATCAAGGAGATGAGCAAGGCGGGATTACCTGCTCCGCTCATGGCGGAAGCCGAGGCTTCTTTTGAACGCGAAGCTACCTTGCTGGCCAAACTCAGCCATCCCAATTTGCCTGGCATCTATGACCACTTTACGGAAAATGAGCGCACCTACCTGGTCATGCAATTTATCGAAGGTGAGACACTGGAAGAATTCCTGGAACATACCGGAGGTGACTCGCTACCGGTAGAGCAGGTTTGCGATTGGGCCGAGCAACTATGCGACGTACTGAGTTATCTACACAGCCAGCAGCCGCCAATCGTCTTTCGTGACCTCAAACCCGCCAACGTCATGTTGAAGAAGAATGGGCAGCTTTTTCTGATTGATTTCGGCATTGCCCGTATTTTCAAACCAGGACAGTCGCATGATACAGTGGCGCTTGGCTCGCCTGGCTATGCCGCGCCCGAACAATATGGCAAAGCACAAAGTACACCGCGCTCCGACCTCTACAGCCTGGGGGCTCTGCTCCACAGCTTACTGACGGGCCTTGATCCCAGCGAACGCCCTTTTTTCTTCAGGCCAGCCTCGCAGATTAATCCCAGCGTTCCTTCCAGGCTTGAGGCCTTGCTGCAACAGATGCTGGAGATGGACGCTGAAAAACGACCGCGTTCTGCCCAGGATATTTTGCAGATTCTCCACTCTATTGATACGAAGCAGCAGCCAAAGGATGCTCGCACAGTCGGGCCCAATACATCAGGCTTCTACAATATATCGTCTCACGCCGATTTTCTACTAGAAGAGGCGCACACGTTATATACTCAAAAACGCCTGAAAGAGGCAGAGCAGGTCTATACCCAGGCTTTGCAGATCAATAACACCAACCCACTTGGCTGGCAGGGACGTGGTTTAACCCAGGGCTTGCTTGCCCGGCATACGGAAGCCTTGAACTCATTTGACCGAGCCTTGCAACTGGACCAATCGCTGGTCATATCATGGAACGGCAAAGGGACAGCTCTCAGCACACTTCAGCGTCATCAGGATGCCCTCGCGGCCTTTGAGCAAGCCTTGCAACTGGATTCGAACAACGCCTCATCTTGGAACGGCAAAGGAGCGGTTCTCAGTGCCCTTGGTCGCCCCAACGAGGCTCTTCATGCCTTTGATATGGCTCTCCGCTTCGATCCACACATGGCGCAAGCCTGGAACAATCAAGGCCTGGTGCTCAGGCAGCAAAAACGCTATCAAGAGGCTCTGGCGGCCTTTGATCAGGCACTTACCTATGATCGTACTATCGCTACCTCCTGGAGCGGTAAGGGCAGTGTGCTTCATGAGATAGGCCGCTTACAGGAGGCGCTTGACGCCTATGAACAGGCCTGTACCTCTAATCCCAAACTCGTCTCGGCATGGAACGGCAAGGGATCAGTCCTGTATGAAATGGGACGCTATAAGCAAGCACTACAGGCTTTTCAAGAGGCTCTGAGGCTGGATAAAAATTATGCACCTGCCAGTTATGGTATGGGCAATGTCTATTACGCTCAGCAAAAACTGAAGTCATCGCTGGATATGTTTGATAAAGCAATCCGTAGTGACCGCAACTATGCAAAAGCCTGGAACAGGCGGGGGAACGTGCTCAACGATCTGGGTAATCGCGTAGAGGCCCTCAACTCCTACGAACAGGCCATCCTTATAGACAAGCGCTATCTATCTGCCTGGAACGGTAAAGCAAGCGTGCTTTCTCAACTTGAGCGCTATAGCGAAGCTCTAAGCGCATACGATTATGTGCTAAACCTCAATCCGAGCTTTGCCCAGGCCTGGAATGGCAAGGGCAATGTGTACTACCACCTGGGCAACTATTCACAGGCCCTGACTGCATATGATCGTGCGTCTGGTGCTCAAACAATTGCGCCGCTACCAGGAGGCCCTCAACTCTGCCGAACAAGCTATTCGCCTGTCTCCTAACGACCCCGACAACTGGCAACGCAAAGCCGAGGCTCTCAAGGGTTTGCGCCGTCGCAAAGATCAACGTGATGCCGAGGCGCAAGCTCTGCGCCTGCGGGAGGCACGTTAGCCAGACGTACTCGTTCAGACAGAGCTAAGTCAGGGGATGGTAAAAAGAATGGCTCTAAAGTCGCCAATGTGGATAAGTATGTGGACAAATGTTCTAATTTGTGGATAACTTCAAAGAGATTCTCTCATCCATCTATCAGCACAAAAATAACCGTTCCTCAGTATAGACGAGCCTCAGAAGTCTTGACACCTTCCCTTCTCATGTTATACACTATTCTCAGAAGATGAGAATGATTATCATTATTAGGATACCCTAACATATGGAAGAAACACTGAACACAAACGCGCGCGCCATCCTGGACGTGCTGCTCGCTTCTGAGAAGCATCCCACGGCTTTGGAGGTGTATGAAGAGGTGCGACGTGTCCGGCCGCGTATTGGCCTGGCTACCGTCTACCGTATCTTACATCAGCTAACAGGGCAGGGACTTATTAAAGAATTGGGGCGAAATGACGAATCCTGCCGCTATGATGGACGTACCAACCGTCATGATCACGCCATCTGTACAGTATGTGGGGCATTGCTCGATATACCAGTGGAGATTCGCTTGCCAGATGAGGTGCTGCAGGCGGCCGCACAGGGGGCGGGTATGAACCTGGGGAGCTACGAGGTGAGGATTTATGGGCAATGTACGACGTGTCAAGCAAAGGAACAAGTAATACCGTGAGCACAGATAGAAAAAAGGAACAGCAGGCTGCACAGGATAAGGCCACACCGGGTAGTGATACTAATGTGCCGCTGACAGATACACCAAAACGCGAACTCATTGCTGCACTCAAACAAAACTGGCAGCGCGAGATGGAAGGAGTACGTACCTATAGTGACCTGGCACGCAATGAGCGAGATGCCGCGCGGCGAGCCGTGCTGGTAAAAATGGCCGAAGCCGAAGCCCGTCACGCTCAGAAATGGGAGCAGAAGCTGGCAGAGCTGGGCGCAGAACCGCCAAAAGAAGAGAGAACTTTGAAGATGCGCTTGCAGGGTTGGCTGCGCCGGCAGCTTGGTACCGAAGCAGCACTGCGCCAGCTTGAGGGCGAGGAAGATAAAGATATTGCCCGCTACGAGGCCCAGGCTCGCAACATCAACGACACCGAGGCTCAGACCATGTTGCGCGAGGTAAGGCGAGAGGAAGAGAGCCATGGGCGCGTGATTCGTGAGATGATCAGTCCGATTGGGCCGCAGGGTATGCTGGATGTGATGCTGCGCCGCGAACGCTGGCATAAACGCGGCGGCGGCTGGCTGGGTGACGCCATCTATGGAGCGAACGATGGCCTGGGCGCGGTCTTCGGCATTGTAAGTGGCGTGGCAGGTTATACAGGTGCCGCTGATAGTCATTTCGTACTGGTGAGCGGTCTGGCAGGCATGATGGCCAGCGCGCTTTCGATGGGTTCAGGGGCTTTTCTGGCGACCAAAAGTGAACGGGAGGTCTTCGAGGCCGAGATTGGACGTGAGAAACGCGAGATCGAGGAGGACCCAGAGGAAGAGCAGGAGGAATTGGCCCTCTTTTACCAGTTGAAGGGGTTCACTGAGGAGGAGTCCAATGTCCTGGCAACGCGACTGGCAGAGAAACCGGAGCAGTTTCTGCGTACGCTGGCACACGAAGAGTTGGGGTTATCGGAAGAAAGCTTTCCTAAACCGTGGGTGGCAGCCGTCTCAGCAACGATTTCCACTGCCATTGGGGCATTCATTCCGATTATTCCTTTCTTCTTCTTGAATGGTTTTACCGCTGTTATTGCTGCCGCTATTATCAGCCTGATAGCGCATTTTGTTGTCGGAGCAGCCAAGACGCTGGTTACCGGCCGTTCCTGGTTGAGCAGCGGTACGGAGATGACGGTTGTTGGAGCGGTAGAGGCTGTGATTACTTACGTGCTGGGAGCAGCCTTCAAAGCCGTTTGAAAATATGCAAAAAATGGAAGGGGGCTAAGAAGCTGCTGCTTCCTTCCATTGATACAGTTCAGTTGTAGAGCAGTCATGCAAGGAGTAGGAGGAAATCTCGATTAGAGTTTCCACGCCCTTGCGTTGCTGGCAATTACATCGGTTGGACCATTGCCACCCAGGGAGAGAACGCCAATTTGTCCCTGGCTAAAGTTCTTATCATGTACCGAATCAATGATCTGGTTATTCACATAGATGGTAATGAGGTCGCCGTTTGCTACGACCGCAACAAGGTTCGACTGATTCAGACCTTTATTGATGACTGAATTAGAACCCTCGCTCAGGGTGGTGTATTTACCTGTATAGACCCTGAGCGTATACGATCCACCAGTTGTGATGTCGAAATCATAGAACGTTTTGTTAACCTGGTTAATACGGAAGCCAATGCCACCGTCATCTCCCTTGACAATCTTGATGTTCGCCTCAAAAGCAAAATTGCTCAACACGAGATCCTTTACCTCAGGGATACAGATAAGTCCTGTTTTCTCCACAATGTGATAAGCTCCATTTGTAAACCCACAAGAATCAGTACCAGAAAAGCTAGATTCGTCCCATTTATAACCTCTGCTATTATCGGTGAGCGGATCGTTGAGCACAAGGGTTCCAGTATTGGGTGGATAGGGGTTCTGTGCATTGTTAGCAGTTGCTGTGGCCTGGGGGGTCGTATGCACCACAGGTGTAGGCGTAGAGTTCACCGGAGGATTATTGGGGCGCGAGAGAGCGAAAAGGCCAGCGCCAATCAGGATCAATATAAGCAGTCCTACACCGGCGATAATAGCAATTCTTTTGCCTTGAGATGGGCCTGGAGAAGGTGGCGGCGGCTGCGGAAAGGTATACCGAGGAGGCGGAGGCACTTCATATTGGGGTGGCGGCGGCGGCGCACCATATTGCTGTGAACCATATGCCGTCGATGGAGGTGCGCTGTAAGGATTTGCTGGAAGTGTAGGGTCGTAGGTCGGCGGTGGAGGCGTAACAGCTGATGGTGTATTGGGTGTATTATAGGATGACGCAACTGTAGGATCATATGGTGTTGCCCCGGAGCCAAAACTATACGATGTAGGCGTGCCACACATTGGACAAGCCGCCGCTCCTGGCGGCAACTGAGCTCCACAATTACTACAATTCATGATGGGTTCTCCTGCGAAGAATACAATTTTAGACGAAGCCAGTATAGCATAGCCATTTTTGAGAGACAAGCACCGTCACTTGACAGTAATCCGCTCAAAGCGTACTCTACGTATTAAGCGCAACATCTAGTCTGTGAAGGAACAAGAGGCAGAATGCTATGAGGCAAGAGATCACAAGGAAGCCTGGAATAGCGCTGTCAAAGTTCGTTACGTTAGTATCTAGCTTCCTGTTGATACTCAGCAGCTGTTCATTGCTGCCCGAAAACTCAAATGGCCCGTATCTCTCCCCCGTTGCGAGTGCTTCAGCAACTGGCTCTCATGCCATAAATCTCACACCGCTACCGACAAGAGGTTCGTTAACCGATAGCGACCTGGCCATGAAAATTGTGCAGAGCATGAGTCTGGATCAAAAGTTGGGGCAGATGGTCATAGTCGAATTCTACGGTTCTGCACTTAATACAGACCTCAACCAGATGATCCAGGGCAACCGGGTCAGCGGAGTATTGATCGAGAATAAGAATGGTAATGCCCAGACGCGCAGCCAGCTTATCGCGCTCAATCAAGCAATGCAGAAAGCGGCAGGTATCCCGCTCTTCATCTCTACCGACTTTGAGGGTGGTTACGTCAATGAGTTGCGTCTCATCACGGGCGAACGTTCCTCAGAACAAACCATCGGAGCGACGGGTGACCCGAATGTTGCCTATAATGCGGGTCATAGCGCGGCTGCCGACCTGGCTGCTCTAGGGCTGAACGTCAACTTCATGCCTATAGTCGATGTTTTGACCAACCCCAACAATCCTGGTCTGCCCATGCGCACCTTTGGCTCCGACCCAACGCTTGTTACCAATATGGGCCGTGCCTACCTCAAAGGATTGACCGATGGCGTGAACCGCAGCCTTGCGACCTTAAATGCCGTCGACCTGGTACCCTACCGTACGCTCATCGATGAAGGTATCGTCCCCATGGTGATGGTAACGCATATCCTCAATCCACAGCTTGACCCCAATCTGCCGACCTCGCTATCGCCAAATGTTGTGACGGGCATCCTGCGTAAACAACTCAACTTCAAGGGTGTCATTATCAGTGACACGCTCTGGATGGGAGGGATTAGTAACACATACAGTCTGGCCCAGGCAGCTGTCCTGGCGGTGAAGGCCGGAACAGACCTCTTACTTGGCCCTCGCGGCCTGGCCGATACTCAGAACATGATCTATAGCCTCCACCAGGCCGTGATGAGTGGCCAGATCTCCCAAACGCAGATCGATGCTTCCGTGGCGCGTATCCTGGAAATGAAGCTGCACTACAAAATTCTTTCACATGACAAGGCTATGCAACTGGCCGGCAATGCCGTAGGCGGTCAGGCAAGTGCTAGAATAACATGTTCTTGTGCTAATGGTGTGGGTGATGAGGATGTGAGGAAAGTAAGTTAAGGTTTTTGCCTAGAGCGTTTGGATGAAGTCGGTGATGATGGCCTGTACTTCTTCGAGGTGGCCCTGGAAGAAATGATCTGCTCCCTGTACCGCTACCAGCCTTTTAGGTGCCGGCACCTGTTCAAACCATTTCACTGTGAGGTCATAAGGGGCAAGTTCATCCTCAGTTCCATGAATAAAGAGTTTTGGCTTATGGCAGCCTTGCAGTGTGTCGCCATTAAATGTGCGGGCGGGTACGCCGAGACCTATCATAGCCTGGACACGGTCATCAACAGCGCCGACACGCATACCTACGTATGAGCCAAATGAGAAACCTGCCAGTATCACAGGCAAGCCAGGGTAACGGCGACTCAAGAACTCCAGGGCAAAGCGCACATCATCCATCTCGCCCCGTCCCTCGTCATATGTGCCTGTACTATGCCCTACTCCTCGGAAGTTGAAGCGCAGCGCGGGTATACCGAGGGCTTGCAATGTCTGTGCCACTTTGAAGACCACTTTGTTATGCATGGTGCCGCCACCCAGTGGATGTGGATGGCAGACGATTGCACCATATTCAGGAATTACACCTTGTTCTTCTGGCTTAAGAATCCCCTCCAGGTGGCCAATTGGAGTAGGTATATTGATGTGCAATATCTGACTGATGACGCGCCTTTCCTTTCTTTCCTGAAGCCGAAAGGTAAATTGTGATATTCTATGTGACGATAGTATATCACGAATCTGACTTTGGAGGCTATTTCATGCAAACTCATCAAATTTATGCTGACATCCCATCATAACTTGCCTCCTTCGGAGGCAAACATAGGGGAGAGAGGAGTTGGCTGGGGCCCCTTCACACTGTCCCCCAGACAGCGTTCCCCAGACCCCGGCAGGAGGCTTCGCCCCCTGCACCCCCTCTTTATGAGAGGATGTCAGAATTTATGCCCTTGACAATGAACGGTTGTTTCCCTGATAATCGATGTTATATCTTTCCTAATATCATTCCCGTAGCGGCGAAGAGGAAGACTTACCTATTACTATGGAAACCTATGGACTACACCGGTATCCTGGACGGCTCTTTATTGTAGAAGGGGTTGATGGTTCCGGGAAAAGCACACAAATTGCACTCCTGCGGCAGTGGCTCATCAGTGAAGGATACACTGTATTCTTCAGTGAATGGAACTCGTCCCCGCTCGTCAAGAAGACGACCAGTCGAGGGAAGAAAAAACAGCTACTGACACCAACCAGCTTTAGCCTGATTCACGCCACAGATTTTGCTGATCGCACGGAACATGATATCATTCCTCCGCTCAAAGCTGGCGCGATTGTCCTGGCAGATCGCTATATCTATACCGCGTTTGCCCGTGATGTTGCGCGCAAAGTGGATCGTCAATGGGTGCGCGAACTGTACCAGTTTGGAGTCAAACCCACGGTGGCGTTCTATTATCGTGTGCCGTTGGAGGTATCGCTGAGCCGTATTCTCACAGGCCGTACCGAACTCAAATACTATGAATCTGGAATGGACCTGGGATTGAGCAACGATCCTCAGGAGAGCTACAAAATGTTTCAAGAGCGCATCGTCAACGAGTATGAAGCTATGGTGGATGAGTTTGGGCTGACGGTGATGGATGCGACGCTTCCCATTCCAGAACAGCAGCGGCGCATGAGGAAGATTATCCGGCCCTATTTACAAGGTGTGCGTCGTATACGTTCGTCCGCGCAAGAATCGGCCTGGGCTGGACTGGCGCGGGAGATGCGCCCATCACATCCGGATATCCAGGTGAGAGACCGATGAGCATTCTAGCCGAACGGAAACAAAAAGGACTAAACTATCATGGCGGCAGAAAGGATTCTATGACGAGGCTTGCTTTTTATGGTATTGACGCTATCCACCTGGAAGAGCGAGACGAATTGTTACCAGGTCGCCTGATCGTTATTGAGGGTACCGATAGCGTTGGTCGCTCAACACAACTGCGCCTGTTACGTCCCTGGCTGGAGAGCAGCGGCTACGCAGTAGTTGACACGGAAATGACGCGCTCAGAATTGGTGGGCGCGGGCCTCAAGCAGGCAAAAGAGGGGCACACACTGGGTCCAATTACGCTCAACCTTTTCTACGCCACCGACTTTGTAGACCGCTTTGAGAGTCAGATTCTCCCAGCCTTGCGGGCAGGCTTTATCGTACTCACCGACCGCTATATTTATTCTCTCATGGCTCGGGCCCTTGTGCGTGGTGCTGATCCTCATTGGATTCGCTCTATTTATGGACTGGCACTCAAGCCTGATGCTATCTTCTACCTGCACATAGGCGTAGAGGACCTCATACCCCGTGTATTGCAACGCGGCGGCTTTGACCACTGGGAATCTGGCATGGATATGCGCCTGGGCGCAGACCTCTTTGAGAGTTTTGTGAATTATCAGACTCTCCTACTTGCACAGTTTGAGGCCATGATCGAGGAATACGGCTTTGAGGTGATCGATGCAAGCCAGCCAGTTGCGCGCATTGCGGAACAACTGAAAGAGCGAGTTCTGCCGCTCTTGCCGCAGGGATAAATATCATAAGGAGCAATGATGCAGGTTGTCTTTTTAGGTGGGGCCAGTGGAGTTGGGGCGAGTTGTCTTGCCATCCAGCTTGCCGATCAGTGGATAGTTGTCGATGCAGGTGTGCGGGTTGACCGCAAATCAGACCCCTTGCCCGATCTCGCTTTGCTTGAGGGGAAAGATGTCCGCGCCATTTTCGTCACTCATGCCCACGCCGACCACATTGGAGCGCTACCCCTCGTCCACCAGGCGTTTCCCACCATCCCCATTTTCGCTTCGCGTGCGACCGGCCTACTTATGGAAGTCATGCTTAGCGATGCGCTCAAAATTATGAACCGCCGAGCGATGGAGGAGATGGAACTGCCGCTCTATCCAGAAGCGCTGGTCGCGGGAATGCTGAATCGGGTACGTCCTCTCCCGGTTGGAGAGAACCTGACCTTCCCAGAACTCCCAGGGGTAACTGTTCACGCGAGTCGTGCGGGACATATAGCGGGTGCTGTGAGCCTGGGCTTTAAGGCTGCCGATGGCTCGCTGGTGGTTTCTGGTGATGTGAGTATCACACCACAGCGTACGGTACCTGGCGCCCTTCCGCCACCTTTGACCGAGCCAGACCTGCTGATCCTGGAGAGTACTTATGGCACACGTCTACATCCTAACCGCCAGGCTGAAGAACTCCGCCTGGCACAGGCGGTCGCTGAAGGTATCGCTCGCGGTGGACATACGCTGATTCCCTGCTTTGCACTTGGCAGAGGACAAGAACTGCTGCTCCTGTTACAGGCAGCCCAGGAGAAGGGACAGATTCCCGCTTTTCCCATCTACGTCGATGGCCTTGTGCGCCGCGTCTGCTCAACGTATATGCTCCTTCCTGAAGCCCTCTCTCCTGTCTTGCAGCGGCAGATTCGTAAGGGCTATCTTCCCTTTAGTGGGTCAGCCGTGACCTTTGTGCGCGATGAGCGGGAGCGAGAGCGCTTGCTGGCAGGTCCGCCAGCGTGTATCATTTCCAGCAGCGGAATGCTCACAGGTGGGCCAAGTGCCTGGTATGCAGCGCGACTTGCCCCTCAGGAAGATGCATCCATCCTGATTACGGGTTACCAGGATGAAGAATCTCCTGGCAGGCGCCTCTTAGATCTGGCTGAACAGAAGAAGAGCACCTTAGATATCGGAGGGCAACAGGTGCAGGTCCACTGTCATGTTGCCAAGTACAACCTGAGCGCGCACGCCGATGGTGGAGAACTGGCTGCCTATGCAACTGCTCTCAAGCCAAAGAGGGTAGCCCTCGTACATGGCGACGAGGAGGCACGGACTGCACTGCGCAAGCGCCTGACCGAGCTGGACGTGCTGTTGCCCAGCGAAGGCATGACCATCGAAAAACAGGAAAGACGGCGCAGTAGCACCCCTGGCGACCGCGAGGGTCGCCACTACATTTCCAGTAGATCAGAGAACGTTCTTGATACGCTGCCAATGGGCATTGGAGGCGGAGTGCCATTCGATTCCACCCATGTCGAGCAGGTGTGGCAGGCCATCTCACGTCTTCCCACGCTGCGTATCGTCACCGCACGGGAGCTGGCTCTTGTCTGGTATGGAGAGGCGACGGAGGAAAGAACGCAGCGCGTGCTGGACATTCTTGCCGATGACTATGAGCAACGGTACTTCGTCCGACAACACGCCCTGGAAGAAGCCTACCGCGTGCGTGGACAGTCCGAGGAAGCGCCAGGTGACTTTCTCAGTGACCTGGTGGGTCATATACTCTTGTTGATGGTCAGTCCTGGCAGCGCTAAACCTGTCCTCTGCCGTTCCATCGAGCCGGCGGCCACGGTACGCGTGCAATTTCCCAAGGGCATCTCATATGAGCGTACCCGCTTTCCTTTCTCTGCCATTCTCGATCTCATTGGCCCTGCTCCGCTGGATAGGCCTGATGATAGCCAGGCTCCACCCATCTCCGTCTACCTGGCGGATTTAGTGCGCAATGCGCGACGCATCCGCAGAACACTCTCCGCCTATGATCTGGCCTGGCAATGCCAGGAAGAGGCGACATACACCCTGGGAGACATGTGTGCACTGGCAGGCGTCTCGGCCCAATCTCTGGAGGACCGGCTGGCAGTGGCAAAACTCTTGCACAAGTATCCTGCTCTCTTTATGCAAAGCCGCACCTTTCTTGAAGGAGAGGGCCTTGTACTGTATAGCCTGGCACCTTCATGGCATGAGGCACTCGAAGAACCTGAAGAGCTACCCCGGCCCGATCAGAACTGGATTCTCAACGTTCTTGAGCGGCATCTTGGTACACCGGCGGACCTCTACCGGCGCAGCATCGATCCCGACACGGGTGCAGTCACCCTTGCTTTCCACTTTCCAGACGTGGCTCAAACACGTTACGCCGATGCTATCGCTGCTGCCGAAGAGGAAACGGGCGTCTCGATTACTATTGCCCCCAATGCTCATCAGGGTATGCTTGCCAATGTCGCGCGCCGCCTCTTGCCGGAAGGTCTTACGCAAAGAGGAACAGTATCTATTCACATGGAACACCAACTCGTCCAGGTCAGTTGTATAGGAGACGCGACGCAGGAGGCACTTCAGCAGGCACAGGAGGACTTTCATGAGCAGACCGGCTGGCACCTGCAGCTAGACCTCCAGGGCGGGGACAACCCTCGCTCCTACTATGACACGGAGGAGGCGCCAAGGGCCATTTCCTCGCAACCCTCCATGGATCAGAACGGGGCTTCTGCTGTTGCACGCTCGCTGCTGGCGGAAGCAAGTGGTCTCTATAAAATTGGCGTGGATGGGAGCAGCACGACACTATGGCTGCGCTTCTACTTTCCTGATGCGGTGCAGGCACGAATTGCGGAGCAGATCGCTGAAATCGAAGCCCAGACCGGTTGGAAGGTGCGCATCAATCCAGCTGTCCACCAGGAGGCACTGGTTGCTGCCGCACGTCGTCTCCTCCCCGCAGGTCTGGCCATCAGCGGTGCACCGTCACTCTATCATGATCGTCGTACGCTGGGTCTCACCTGTACGGGGACGGCAAGCCTGGAGGCGAGGCAGGACGCTCAAAGACAGTTCCTTGAAGAGACGGGTTGGCACCTCGACCTGGTGGTGCCTTCTATTGAGGAAGACGCATCTGCCGCCAGCCGGCTTCCCCAGGGTGAGGCCATAGCCCTGGCGAGTAGCATATTCAGCACGGCACATGATCTCTACCGCATAGGAGCTGATGCCACGCGAAGAACACTCTGGTTATACTTCCACTTTCCTTATGTGGCGCGGCAGCGCTACGCAGAGCAACTTGCCGCACTTAGCGCACAAAGTGGGTGGAATGTAGACCTGCATCGCAATGTACATCAGAAAGCCTTAGTCGAGGCGGCATGTCGTCTCCTTCCCGATGGCCTGAGCTTCACCGGCAAGGCTTCACTCCTTCTCGACCGCTACACGCTGAACCTTACCTGCACAGGCTATGCAGCCAGGGAGGCGATAAAGGACACACGGAGGCGGTTTACTGAAGAGACGGGCTGGCACCTTGAAATCCTCAATTTTGACAAGGAACATATATCTAAGGAGTAAGACATGTAGCCCTATAAAAGCTCCTTTCATCACACCGCTACATTCGTTGACCGGCTATAGGGTTTCTCTGGATCAATCAGCACATTCACACAGGCTGGCAGGCCCGATGCGAAGGCTCTTTCAAGCGCAGGCCGGATATCTTCTGGCCTCTCCACTAACTCACCATAGCCACCCAGAGCCTCGACCATCTTATCGTAGCGAATGCCAGGCGTTAGTTCTGCTGCCGTCGCGTGTCCAAGCATAGCCTTCTGGGGATGCTTAATCTGTCCCCAGGCTCCATCATTACCGATGACTGACACAACCGGCAAATTCTGGCGTACCATGCTCTCAAATTCCATGCCATTGAGGCCAAAGGCCCCATCGCCATGCAAAATCAACACTTTCTTGCCCGGCCGCGCAATTTGTGCTGCCATGGCGAAGCCGGTTCCTGTGCCAAGACAACCCATCGGACCGGGATCGAGCCAGTAGCCGGGTTTGTAGACGTTGATTACGCGCCCGCCATAGCTCACGATATCGCCACCATCGCCTACCACCGTCGTATCCTCGTCAATAAAGTCACGTATCTCGCGGCAGAGACGCATAGGGTGCATAGGTACAGCATCGGAGCTCATCAACGCTCCATCGCGTCCCAGCGCCCGGCGTTCCTCGGTACGGATATACTCCAGCCACTCGCTCGCATCAAGTTGTTTCGTGGCCTCCGCCAGCTCGTGCATACTCACCCCCACATCTCCCACAAGGCCAACCGCTGCCCCGCGGTTGACTCCCACATCTTCACCTGCCAGGTCAAACCAGATCACGTTGGCCTGTGCTGGAATAAGCGGCGGCTGGCCGTGATTGAGACGAAAATCCATGCGGGTTCCAACTGCCAGGATGGTATCCGCTCCTTCCAGGGCTTTGCGGCGTGAAGCTGTGAAGAAGAGCGGATGTGTCGGGGGCAGGCAGCCACGCCCGGCACCGTTGAGGAAGACAGGTGCCTGAATGCGTTCTGCCAGTTGGCGTAGAGGCTCGGCTGCATCACACCACCATATAGCCGTTCCCGCCATGATGACGGGACGCTGCGCGCGCTCTAATAGTTCCGCAGCTTGCGAGACAAGTTCAGGATCAGGATAAGTACGCCCAACAGGACGATAATTTGCAGGTTCACCCGGATCAAATGCCGTATCGGTATCGACAAAATTATTAAGTACGTCCATTGGCACCTCTAAGAAAACTGGTCCAGGTTTGCCGCTCAACATCTGGCGAAATGCCGCTGCTGTATACTCACTCAGCCGGGCTGTCTCATGAACGGTACGTGCCCACTTAGTGATAGGACGCAGCAGATCTATCTGGTTCATCTCCTGTAACGCGCCACGATCCCATAGGCCGAGGGGTGCCGCCCCGCCAATGACCAGGACGGGACTACCCGCGAGATAGGCATTGGCTACGCCCGTTACACCATCGGTAACCCCGGGCCCTGCTGTCAGGAGGGCTACACCTGGCTTGCGAGTGCACTTGGTCCACCCTTCAGCTGCGTGTACCGCTGCCTGCTCGTGACGTGTATCGACAACACGAATGCCCTCCCGCATGCAGCCATCATAAATAGCAGCAATATGCCCACCGCTCAAGGTGAAGACAACTTCAACCCCTTCGCGTTTCAAAATTCTTGCAACGGCCATACCGCCGTGAATCATACCCAAAGTGAACTCCCTTCTTTGCTGAGAGTGATGAGATCAAACCAATTCTCGCCAGAAACGTATATTCATCAGTAGCGTTTTCAAACTCAGAAAGGTGACAAAATGAAACGACTTCTCTTTTTCCTCGGCTCTTTCTTTTTCCTCAGGGGATTTGCGAGGAGAGCAAGACGACGACGACGTTTACCGTATTATGATTGATTAGTTGGACGACCATCAAAGACATAAGTAGGGGGCTACTCGCCACTCACGGCTAGCCCTCTACTCACTCTTGTTGTAACATCACTCTACTCCAATATCCCACGCCTGCTGTAAATCCGCACGTGAGTAACATTGGAAGGCCATGAGTGTATTGGTCCTGATGATGGCGGGAAGTTGCACCATGCGGGTGGTGACGACTCCGGCGAGGTCTTCATAGCGATGAAGGCGCAGGAGGGCTACGAGGTCGTATTCTCCTGTCACTGAATAGACCTCGGAGACGCCCTCGATCTCCAGGAGGCTCTGAGCCGTTTCATTTACCTGTCCTCGCTGTACGTTGATGAGAACTACAGCAGATACCATTTCTGACTCCTTTCCCGGCCTGGCACCCACAAGGGATGCCACTACATGTCGACATGTAGTGGCATCCCTTGTGGGTGCCAGGTTTGTCTTAAAACACTGGCGGTGGTGGCACGTGAGGTAGCTCCATGCTCAGGCCGACCACCTTTAGCTTTTTACGTAGTGAATCCTGGGCGTAGCGTGGAGAAGTCCACGGGTCTGCTTGCATAGCCAGCATCTGCGCAATAGCCTCGTCTCCTGGAGTCAACGCTTTGAGGGCGATGGGCGCGTATTTATCGACCGCGGCCTGTATTACTTTGGCGTTGTCAGCATCGCGCTGGATCATTTCTCGCAAGAACTTGACACCGAAGACGACGTGACGCGATTCGTCACGTGCCACCGCAGTGAAACCGCCACGAAAGGCAGGGAAGAGATTATTTTGACGGTATAAATCCAGGATGTTGCGCTGGCCTGTCAGGGCCATGGCTCCTTCGACAATCACGTGGTAGAGGGTGATCCCCTCGACCAGGTGGGCTATTTTAGCAGGTTCCTGGCGAATACGTTCGGCAACTTCGGAAAGCGCTTCGATCAGAATATACTGGAGGTGAGAGTTCATGTACTGGTGTGTAACTTCCAGCGTGTCTTCCAGGGTTTCCCTCTCAATGCCGAGTACTTCCCTGAAGAAGCGCGCAAAGAAGACCGTGTGGCGTGCCTCGTCGGATAGCTGCGTGGTAAGGAAGAGGCGCATCTCCTCGTCAGGCATAGCTGTGATATAGGGTCCTAATGTGTCCGTCACGCATGCCTCCCCCCTGAAGAAGGCAGATAGGCCATACATGCGTTCCTGGCGCGCCTGAGGTGACATCGCTTCAAATTGGAGGCGGTCAGGGGTGAAATCAATCTCCTGCGCCCGCCATTGCTGGCGTTCCCAGCGATAGAAGAGTTCGCGATAGGATGGCAAATGTACCAGGCCCTGATCGATAATGTTGAGGACATTGTCAATAGGAGTCTGCTGTAACTGGGCCAACGAGGCACTTTCTAAGGGCATTTCAATGGACATGTTGTCTCCTTGTAATGCATCCCTGCAACGACGTTGCCACGTCTAGCTTCGCTCAGCAGGGATGTTATGTAGCCTTAGCTCTTTCTTGTCAATCTTTCCCACTGCATTACGCGGCAATGCGGAAATAAACTCAATCTGGCTGGGCGTTTTGTAGTTCGCCAGCGACTCTCGACAGTAGGCCATGAGGGTCTCCGCATCAACAGGTGAGCGCGTGACGACAAAGGCTTTTACCTCTTCGCCCATCCGTTCCGAGGGAACACCGACCACTGCCGCCTCGATTACTGCTGGATGCCTGTTGAGCACCTCTTCAACATCGCGTGGGTAGATATTAAGCCCGCCGCGAATAATCAGGTCCTTCTTACGTTCAACAATGTACAGGTACCCGTCTTCGTCAAGGCGTCCCATATCACCAGTATACAGCCAGCCATTGCGTAGAGTTGCCAGCGTCTCCCCGGGCATATTGTAATAGCCTTGCATGATGTTGGGGCCGCGTGCAATTACCTCACCCACCTCGCCAACAGGTACGGGTTGATCATTTTGATCTACGACGAGTAGTTCAACGTCAGGCAGAGCTTTTCCCACCGAGCCTGGCTTCCTTGGTATCTCCAAACTGTGCCCGGTCAGGGCGGCACTTGCCTCTGAAAGGCCATAGCCTTCCAGGATGCGACAGCCAAATTTCTGCTCGAAACCTTCCAGAATTGCCACGGGCAGGGGAGCCGAACCGCTGACACACGCCTGCAAGCTACTCGTATCGTATTTCTCGGAATCCGGCGTATACAACAAGGCCACGAACATGGCCGGCACGCCCGCGAAGGAGACGATGCGGTGGCGTTCGATGGCCGAAAGGACGGCAGTCGTGTCGAAGCGAGGATGGGCCACGACCGTCAGGCCGCGTAAGAAAAAGACATTGGCGACGATAATGCCAAAGGCGTGGGCCAGGGGTAGCACAGCTAAATGTGTTTCTTCATCGCGTGTCTCACGCTCCAGCCCTCGACCACCAATTGCGTTGGAGATAAGGTTGCGGTGGGTCAGGACCACCCCCTTTGGATTGCCCGTGGTACCTGATGTATAAAGGATGACGGCTATATCATCCGCTGACACATCTTTCGCAGGCGTAAGAAAATCCCCAGCGCTTGCCGCGCCTTCTGCCACAATATCACTATAGGCATGAATGCGCGGGTTTACTGTATCACTGGCACTTTCATCGTTTTCAACGCCTCCGGTGACGATAATATGCTGCATGGTGGGGAGATCGGCCAGTGCGCTGCGCAGTAAAGGGAGAAGTATAGGACTTGTGATGACTGCCTTAGCGGCGGAGTTTTCTGCGATATAACGTACTTCTGGAGGCTTGAGGAGGGGCATGACGGGAATAATGATGCCGCCTGCACGGGCAATCGCCTGGTATGAAATGATAACTTCGGGGCAGTTGAGCATCATGACGATGACGCGGTCGCCCTTGTCTATGCCCAATGTTTGCAATCCGTTTGCCAGTTGTGCTGCTTCCCTGGCAATATGCATGTTGGTATATTCCCGTACATCCTGGTGATCTTCAGAGATTATTGCTGTATACGGACCAAAACGGGTACAGTTGTAGATAGACAGATCGGATAGTGTATACAGGTCCCGGTCACTCATGAGAGATTTCTCTGCCGTCATATATTCACCTCTTCTTTATTGTTAAGGGGGACAGAAATAATTGCTTCTCCCGCAGTGACTTTCTCGCCTTTTTGATTCTGTGCCCAGCACTCAATTACTACAGAAATGTCTCCATTGTTATCCTTCGTCCGTGTCTTCACCAGGCCATGGCAGGTGAGAGTATCACCTAAGCGTACCATGTTCATAAAACGTACCCTGAGGTGTGCCAGGTATGCTTCAGGGTTATCAGAGATATGTTGAGTGACGAATTGCCCAAGAAAGGCCATGCTGAGCATTCCATGAGCGATAACGCTATCCAGGCCGACACGGTGCGCAGCCTCTTCATCAAGATGAATAGGATTGTGATCTCCGGATGCATTGGCATAGCGTTGAAGCTGTTCCCCGGTAACAGGTGGCTTCACAAGTGGAGAAAGTTCTTCACCGATTGATGTGCTCAAAATGCTCATAGGTGCGCCTCCGCTTAGTACATTTATCAAATAATAGGCAAGAGTCTAGAAGACGGGGTGCATGGAGCGCCACATGCTCGGGCTAGCTTCAATGACAGCGGGTTCCCAGCCTGGCTCACCATATAAAACAGCTCCATTCCATTTCCTATTCTTACTGTAGAAGCGATAGCGTATATGCCATTTATTGGCAACTTTCTGCTTCTCATGATGAGCCGTGTCAACTCCAAGCTGAAAACTGAGCAAATGGGCATAGTAAGGTTGTAGGCGATACTCCATATCATCCGTGTCTAGCTCGTGATCAGCAAAAGCCATTTGCAGGTCAAAACAGTAGGGATAGCTCATTACCTCAGGATCGCGGTCCTCTTCCTCGGCCCTGTGGATGAGAATAAGCGTGCCAAGCATCTCAAATTGGCAATAGGTCTCACCGGCAAAGGAGTTTTGCCGGTACGGGGGCAGTGAAAAGAGGTTGCGTATCTCTGTACTGAGCTGCTGTAAAGATTTTTCTGTTTTGATACAGATTTGAAACGACATACGAACGGCTCCTTACGAGAGGTGGAGGGTTCTCCAAATGGACATTGGTCAGCGTCTGAGTTCATCTTACGACTGTTGAGGAATAGGTGTCAAGGCATATATTCTGAGGGAGAACTTGCACCTGCTTGCCATGCCTGATATACTGGAATTACGATACTTGATGAGAATATTGTAAATGTAGAGCAACCTGTGTGATTACCCAGTTTAACTAGGCAGGAGTATGACGCGGTCATGGTTACCGCCCGTAAATCTACAGTTCCCTATCCCCCGGATAGGGTTCCCGCACCGCCGCCCCGGCAGCTAGACCCAATTATTCATGCTGGTCATAGCATCAAAGATTGGTTGAACCATTACTGGCAAAAATTGAATCTTCCAGCCAATGAACTCAATCGATTGGCTATTACGCAGGACCGTCAGGAATATATGCGCTGGACGGGGAAACGACTTCAATCGATGGTGCTCGGCTGCTACTGCTACCTTCCTGCCCCCCGCCCACCCGCTCACACTTCTACACGCGGGCGTAAACCTGCACTGACAATGCCTCTGCCCACCTTTGAGGAAGCATTACAACTCCATTTACCCAGTCACCGCCATCTCATCTTTATCGAGCCAGACATGCAGCCACAGTCGATTGAGGTAACAGTAGCCCATGAATTGATTCACCTGGCTGATCGTGTGAATGGTACTCCGCGTCGTCACCGACATCATGGCTATGACTCTATTGCCGCCGATGAAGCTGCCATCACTGGCTACGGTTTGGAAGAACTGCGTCGCCTCCTTCACGAGGAGAGCGTGCGCCGCGAGGGTATGCGCCGTCAAAGACGCCCCATCCGGTACCTGTACGAGTGCCCAAATTGCGGCAAACAATATCCTCGTACCCGCCGTTACGCGCAAGCCGTTTCTTGTAGCAAGTGTGATAAGACCTATAATTCTCGTTATCGCCTGGCGCTGCGCGTCTGAAAAAGCCAGTTATTCTGTTTCTGCTAATTCGTGTTGTAGCTCGTGCAGCCAGTCGAGTAGAGAGCGGGTCTGGTAAATACGCCCGCGTAATACCACGTGCTCGAAGAATGTGTCATCGCGTGTCCCTCTCCTTTCGTCTTGCCCACGCGGCAGCGTCGATGGCAAGACGGATAGATGCCGGGCGTGCTGGGAGTGTTTAGACTCCAGGTGATCGAGGAAGTTACGACAGGCAGCAATTTGTTTCTTGACCAAAGGGGCCATCTCTTTAGGGATAAATTGCTGCACAAAATAGAGCTTGATGAGGAAGAGGATACGAATCTCACGGGGCCGCACGACAGGTTCACTTAGCCACTGAAAAAATATATTTCGTCCCACATCAGTCAGGTGAAAGATTTTGCGTGGTGGACGCGGCCCCTGTAGCTCTAGCTCTGCTTCAATATATTCCAGGCGTTCGAGCTTTTTGAGGAATGCGTACATCTGGCTCATTTCGAGGTGAACAATCTCTTCCAATGTGCTGTTTCTGAACTCCTGAAACATCTCATAGCCGTGCATTGGCTGACTGTGTAGTAGCCCTAAGATGGCATATTCGGCAGGTTCGCTGATGTACATTGTTTTCCCTTAAATTCAACCCAGGAATAAGAGCATTGTTATTATAAATCACCTGGGATAGCCAGGGCAATATGGTATTTTTGGTGTCGCGTGGACAATTTGGCATTGCCACCAATTATCCACCCGACACGATAGGGTTTGTTTGTGGACCAGTGATGGCCGGGTATTTCGCTCCCTGTGAAAGTCTCACTTTCTATTGCGTACTATAATTGACGTTCTAGCATAACTCTTCTAAAAAAGGCATTTTTATGCTTAATAGGCAAAGTAAAAAACAACGGCGTTTTTTTCGTCGTCCATCGGGGCGCACAATTTTCATCTTAATTGTCATACTTTTCCCCCTGGCCATAATTGCTTCGTATATTGACTTTCCAGCCAGCATTGCCTTTGTACGGCACTACTTTACCCCTCCCAACCACTTTACCTATCATGGCCACACCGCTTATGTAAGTGGTATAGCCTGGTCCCCTGATGGCAAACGTATCGCCTCGGCCAGTGGCGATGGCACTGTACAGGTATGGGATGCTCTCAATGGAGGTCATATTTTGACCTATCGGGGTCATTCTTCTGATGCATTGAGCGTGGGTTGGTCACCTGATGGCAAATATCTTGCTTCTGGCGGTCTCGATACTACCGTACAGGTTTGGAATGCTACTACTGGCGAACACATCTTGACCTATCGCGGTCATACAGATGCAGTGTTTGCCGTGGCCTGGTCACCTGATGGGACTCGCATCGCCTCCGCCAGCAATGATGGTACAGTGCAGGAATGGGAAGCTACTACGGGTAAGCGTATTGTTACAATTAGTAGCTCGCCCTCTGTTAAAGGTCCACTTGCTCCATGGAACACTGTTGCGTGGTCACCCGATGGGAAACGTATCGCTATTGGGGGGAACGGCGATGTACAAATATGGGATGCTGCAACTGGCCGGAATATTTCCTATTATGGTTATCATGCTGGCACTGTTCATGATCTAGCCTGGTCACCTGATGGCAAATACATTGCCATCGGCTCTGATAACACTACGGTACTGCTATGGGAAATTGCCACTATAAAAAACATTTACAACTATACTGGTCATATTACCGATGTGTTTGCGGTGGCCTGGTCGCCCGATGGCAAACGCATTGCCTCTGGCGATGGCGATGGCCTTGTGCTCGTATGGGATGCTTTCACCGGAGGCCATACTTACACTTATCGCGGCCATGCTGATTACTACCCGGGCCATTACACATCAGGCGCTGCCGTCAATAGCCTGGCCTGGTCGCCTGATGGGAAGCACATAGCCTCGGCTAGCAGTGATTCAACTGTGCAAGTCTGGCAACCAATGTAGAGACCCGATTTGTTACGCGCATCCGCTTGAGAAGCCAATTTTCTGCTTGTTCGATAGCTATAAAATGGCTTCAGAGGCCAATTTATATCATTGAACAAGTCATAAAGCCAGGCTACAGGCTTGTATTTCTTGAAATCGCGTGCTATACTCCTAACGGCAGTGAGTTGCGATACCGCTCCACAGGCCCAATAGTATGACTTTGGGATGAGAAGCGACGTATGTTGATAGTTGTAAGGAGGACTTTGAATCCATGGCTACATCAAAGAAGACTGGGGCAACAGGAACAACTGAATCGACTTCGGCCTCGAATACCGTTGGTCGCTCGGAACTCACAAAGCGGATTGCTCAACAAGCCGAAATCTCTCAGAAGCAAGCACAGGCGGCGTTAGAAGCTACTTTGAAGACCATTCGCGAGGCTCTTCAACGTGGTAACGAAGTGCGCCTGGTAGGCTTTGGCTCATTCAAGGTGCGTCAGAGCGCTGCTCGTAAGGGAGTTAACCCTCGCGACCGAAAACCTATCGAAGTACCTGCAAAAGAGCGCGTGCGCTTCTTCCCAGGCAAAGAACTTGCGGACGCTGTTCTCAAAAAGTAATGTGTGGATACCTTTGCGGGGTGTCCAATGTAGGGGTACCTTACCCGTGCCCGTTTTTCTCACTGCCACAGTGTTATAGCTTTATGAAAGAGGATAGACATCGCCCAGAGCCAGGAGTCGAGTTCCACTGGCACCTGGTTCTGGGCGATGTCTATCCTCTTTGTTCGCGATGAAGTATTCGAAATGGGGGATTAATGAATTGTAGGAACTCTCTATGAATCTCGACCTCAATGCGGTACAATAAAGCAACAAGTAGGGCAGGACCACATTATCGCTTCACAAAACTAAGGGGAGGCCTATGGTGATCAGCAATGTAACAGCTTTGGCGGGGTTAACTCGCACAGAACTCCTGGAGATGCATTACAAAATGGCACTCATGCGACGCTTTGAGGAGAAGAGTGCCGAAGAGTACACGCGCGGTAAAATAGGCGGCTTTATGCACCTGTATATAGGTCAGGAGGCTGTGGGGGTAGGATGTATTACAACGCTGCGCCCAAGTGATAAAATTCTGTGTAGCTATCGGGAACATGGTCATGCCCTGGCAAAAGGCATGGAGCCAGGCGCAGTCATGGCCGAACTATTCGGCAAGATCACCGGCTGTAGCAAGGGCAAGGGCGGCTCCATGCATATGTGGAGCAATGAACTGGGGATCCTGGGAGGTAATGGCATTGTTGCTGCTCAAATGCCTATTGCTGCTGGTGTGGCCCTTGCCGCGCAATACCTGGGAGAAGATAGTGTTACGGCCTGCTTTTTTGGTGATGGTGCTGTTGATGAGGGAGCCTTCCACGAATCTCTAAACCTGGCCTCTATCTGGAAATTACCTGTTGTCTACGTCTGCGAAAATAACCAGTATTCGATGGGGATGGCAGTACACAAAGCCTGGGCCGTCGATAGCCTGCTCCCGCGTGCTGCCGCTTACAATATGCCCGGGGAGCAGATCGATGGTATGGACGTTATCTCTGTCTATGAGAGCATGAAGCGAGCTGTAGAGCATGCACGTAGCGGACAGGGGCCCACGCTGCTGGAGATCAAAACCTACCGTTTCCGCGGCCACTCCATGACGGATCCCTCCTATTATCGCACCCGCGAGGAAGAGCACCAGTGGCGCACTACACGCGACCCCATCGGGATCTTTGAGAAAAAATTGCTGGATCATGGCCTGGTTACACAGGCTGAATTTGACAACAACGACACCAGGGCCCTCCAGGTATCCGAAGACGCCGCCGAATTTGCAGATAACAGTCCTGACCCTTCACTCGAAGAACTCTATACCGACGTCATGGTTGATAATTCCACCGCTCTCACCTACCGCTACGAGAGGAAATAACAAAGAATGCGTACAATTACGTATCGTGATGCACTGCGTGAGGCCATTCGTGAAGAGATGTTGCGCGACGAGCGTGTCTTTATTTTGGGCGAAGATATTGCCGGTTACGGCGGCACGTATGCCGTCACTAAAGGACTTTTTGAAGAATTTGGTGAGAAACGCGTACGCGATACGCCATTGGCAGAAGAGGTTATTACCGGAGCCGCTATTGGAGCCGCCCTTGGAGGTTTAAGGCCCATCCTCGAGTTGATGACCATCAATTTTAGCCTGCTCGCCACTGATCTGATCGTCAACAGTGCCGCCAAGCTGCACTACATGTTTGGAGGACAGCCGCAGTTGCCCCTGGTCATACGTACTCCCGGAGGGGGTGGAGCACAGCGTGGTGCACAGCACTCCCAAATGTTCGAATCCTGGTATGCTCATATTCCTGGTCTCAAAGTGGCTATGCCTGCCACCCCTTATGATGTCAAGGGCATGTTTAAATCGGCAGTGCGCGACCCTGATCCTGTGCTCTTTA
>WNGM01001479.1_pt1 | contig 26363 bp, 27 predicted proteins | sample 5400571 | NCBI WGS metagenome assembly WNGM01 (sample SAMN13153378, study PRJNA577476) | soil metagenome | isolation source: 100 cm soil or saprolite under Garry oak tree replicate 2 | place: USA:California | collected 2016-06-15 | reverse complement strand
TCGCGCAGGATCAACGCGTGATCGAGCTGCAGAAGCCGGGATTGAAAGTTCAGCCGCGCATGATGCTAGTGGACGACGCAGACCGGCAAGCGCGCTGGTATTTTCAACTGAAGTCGGCGTACCTGGCGTCGCAGCAGAGCGGCATGCCGATGCAGCATCCGCTGGAAGGCCCGATCACGCTGCGCTGGCGCACCTAAATACGTGCTGAGCCGCATTGCGGCGCGCGAAGATTTTTGCGAGCTTCCCCCAAATGCGCAAGGGGTATGTATGATTTTCGCGCTTTCGGCTGACGGGAGGCATCACCGGGGCGCAGCCGCGACTCCTGTCAGCTTTTGTGTCTTCGAGAGTATAAGTAATCTCGTTGCCGATGGAGATTCCCTTTTCGAATCTATCGGTGAAGATGAACAGCATTAACGGGAGCACATCAGCTAGGATTCAGCCATGGCGGAGATCAATTTAACCCAGCTTGAGGCCAACGCCTTAATCGCAATGGAAAAGCATCATATCGGCGACACACGCTACAGCTATCCTCTTCCCGGAGAATTGATTTCAGCCCCTCTTGCCTCGCCCGATAAGCGGGAGCAGTTTCTCTTGGACGTCCGCAGAGGACGAATTGATCTGCTCAAAGTCACGCATCAGAACCGTGGCCGCGCCGTTGTTGTGCTGGTGCGCTTGGACTTGGGAGGGCCTCCTCATCGAAATCCCGATGGAAAGGAAGTTCCATGCCCGCATTTCCACATTTATCGTGAAGGGTTTGCCGACAAGTGGGCATTACCCGTGCCAACTGAAAGATTCCCTCATTTATCAGACTACTGGCGCACCCTTCAAGACTTCATGGGCTACTGCAATGTGACGAAGCCTCCTGTCATCGATAAAGTCCTCCTATGATGGACGAAATTCACGCGCTGATTGAGCAATACACGGCTTGGCTCAAGGACAAGACTGCCCTTCGACAGGTGGAGGACTGGGTTGAAATTACGACCCCCTATCTTGACCGGCACAACGACTACCTACAAATCTATGTTCAAAGGAAAAACGGTGATTACGTCCTAACAGATGACGGTTACGTGCTGCAGGAACTTGAGCTCTCGGGCTGCAAGCTCGAATCGGCGAAGCGACAGGCATTACTAAAGACAACCTTGAACGGGTTCGGTATTCGTCTCCAGGGAGACAGGCTCGAAGTGCATGCATCTCGGGACAATTTTGCGGTCCGCAAGCACAATTTGGTTCAAGCTATGCTCGCCCTTGATGATCTCTTTTATCTAGCCGCACCCATTGTCAGTAGTCTATTTTTTGAAGATGTTCAAGCTTGGCTTGATCTGCATGAGATTCGCTACACGCCTAACGTGAAATTCACGGGTAAGACAGGATACGATCACGTATTCGAGTTTGTGATTCCTAAGTCAAAGGCCAAACCCGAGAGAATAATCAAGCTAATTAACCGGCCGAATCGTGACACAGCCGAAGCTCTGGCCTTTTCCTGGATTGACACGAGAGAAGTTCGGCCGAGTTCCTCTCGGGCATATGCAATCCTAAATGATTCCGAGCGGTCGCCCAATCCTAACGTTCTCGATGCGCTTAAAAGTTACGAAGTACACGCCGTACTCTGGAGCAAACGCGAGGAAGCACGCGAGGAATTAGCCGCCTAACCGCATGGTTCTTTCATTGCTGCCGCGACTCTAAGCAAAAGAGTCCGATTACGTTTTCAGCCGAAGCAATTTCGTTAAATTGCCGCCGAGGATCGCTTCTTTTTCCGCATCCGTGATCTGCGCGCCCAAGATCGCATCGATCGTATCGGGCCAGACAAGTGGGATATCCGTGCCATAGACAACCTGGCTGGCGCCTACCTCGGCTACTAAATGCCGTACGCCCTCTCGTGAGAACACCATCGAATCCACATAGATTTGCTGCTTGAGATATTCGCTGGGCTTTTTCTTGTTCACGCAGCCGGCATTCTGGCGCACGTCGCATGCCACCTCCGTGCGGCCAAGATAAGACGGCATGTAGCCGCCGGCGTGAGCCGCACAGAGCTTCAGGTTGGGAAAGCGGTCGAGCGTGCCGTCATAAATCATATGAGAAAGAAAGAGGGTCGTTTCGAGCGGATTCCCAATGATATTTCCCAGATCGCCTCGGCCCTTCAGGCCGTCTTCCTTGGTGACGTTCTCGGCGTTGTTGGGATGCATGAAAACCATTACATCAAGTTCCTGCGCTTTTGCCCAGAAGGGATCGTAGTTGGGGTAAGAGAGCGGCTCGCCGTGCACGTGACCAGCGATGGCTGCGCCGACCATCCCCAGATTCTTGACGGCGTGCTCGAGTTGCTGCGCGGCCAAATCGGGGAATTGCAGCGTTGGGGACGTCAGCGCCACAAACCGATCGTGGTGTGTATCGCACCATGCCGCGAGACCTCTGTCGTGAACGTCAACGATCTTCGCGGCCAAATCACGATCTGCGGCATACCACCAAAAGGTGTTTATATCCAACACCTGAATATCAATTCCTCGTTTGTCCAGTTCCTGGATGCGCTCAGGCCCCAGGGCGCGACCTCCCTGGGCGTAGCGCGCCAGCGGGGTCCCCTTAACGACATCGGCGACCTCCGGGATCGTGGCATGGGCATGCACGTCGATCACCTTGACGCGTTTGCCGCCCAGGCGCACGTCACGATGCGTCACAGGAGCATCTGCCGACTGACGCGGCTGCCCTTGGCCCCGTCCCTGCACTGGCTGGGCGGCGTCCAGGAAGCTGCGGCCGGTTGCCAGTACGCCCACCGTCGTTCCCGCTACGCTCCTGATAAAATCCCTGCGGTTCGGCATACTCTCCTCCTTCATTCCTCAATCCCTGTTCAAGCCCACTCCAGAAAATGGCGCGCCCGAACTAACCCTGCCGGAGGCCACTTTATCGTCCGGATTTTCGACTGTCAGGCTATCACAGACTTGCGCTTAAGAGGATATGGTTGACGTTGACACTGCCAGCAGGGCCGAATACGCTCACTGAATGGCCCCATGGCAAGTCCCACGCAATCTCGCCCGCCCAGCCGATCGCAACTCGCGGACATGACTCCCGGGCATCATTCGCTGTTTCATGAATGCACCGTCTTCTTTAAGGACACAAGCGGAAGAATCCATCTTGCGCTGGCCCGCGCGTTTTTGGTTCGATGGATGTTCGCATTGGCAATCGGGGATTTGTTATTTGCAGGATTGCGTATCGGATGCGTCATGATCGCACCGCTGGTACTCTGCGGGGCCGCAAGACCACAATCCATGCCGAAAGAGAACGTAACCGGATCTGCATCCCGCATCGAAGTGAAGGATGAAACCGGCCGCGTCATCCGGATTCCGCAGCCGGTCCGCCGCATCGTTTCGCTTGCGCCCAGCGTAACGGAGACGCTGTTTGCACTGGGTCTGGGCGATCGCGTCGTCGGTGATACGGACTTCTGCGATTACCCGGCCGAGGCTAAGCAAAAAGCGCGCATCGGAGGCCCGGTAAATCCCAATATCGAGGCGGTCGCCGCGCTGCATCCGGACGTGGTCGTGGCCACGCGGGAGATCAATCGCCCAGGGTCGGTGCACTCGCTCGAACAGTTGGGTATCGCCGTGTACGCGACCGATCCTCAAACGGTCGAGCAAGTGCTGACGTCCACCGAGCGGCTCGGCGAGCTGCTGGGCGCAGCCGACGCAGGGCGTTTGCTGGCAGCGAATCTCCGCCGGCGGCTCACCGAACTCGACCAGCGGCTTGCCGGCTTGCCTGCGAAAAGCGTGCTGATGGTGGTCTGGCTCGATCCTCTGATTTCCGTGGGCCGAAACACTTTTTTGGAGGATGCCTTGCACCGCGCCGGCGCGCGTTCCGTGATCGATTCCCCGCAATCCTGGCCAACAATCGATCTCGAACAGATCGTTCGCCTGCAACCCGAATATCTGATTATTTCCAACGACAATGCGCAGCAGGTACAAAGGGAGTTGGCTGAGTTGCAGCAGCGCCCCGGCTGGCGGCGGCTGGACGCGGTGCGCAATCGCCGCTTCGTCGTGTTATCGGAGGCCATCAGCCATCCTTCGCCGCGCCTGGTGGACGGAATCGAGCAACTCGCACGCGCTCTCTACCCATCGCAGTTTGCTGCGGGCGCCCTATTTGTTAGCGATCCTTTACTGAATTGCCGGGCATTTGTCATCGCGCCGGCTTCTCGGCCGCCTTTCCCATACACGCAGTCAGGCGGACGCCCGTGAGGCCGTTGACTCTGCGGCGTGTGCTCTGGAGTTGTGCGCTCCTCGCCGCAGTGTTGCTGGGTATCGTGTTGCTGGCGCTGCGTCTGGGTGCGGTGCCTTTTTCTTTCGGGGATTTGGGGCAAAATTTGTGGTGGCTCGTCAGCGGTCAGTCAGAAAAGATCTCCACCGATTTCCGCCTGATCATGGTGGATATACGCCTGCCGCGAATCCTGCTCGGAATTGTCGTCGGTGCGGCGCTTTCGGTGGCCGGCGCCGGCTTTCAGGCGCTGCTGCGCAATCCGCTGGCGGACCCTTACGTATTGGGAGTCTCGAGCGGCGCCGCGCTGGGCGCTATTCTGGCTCTGCTGGCCGCGCCGGCGCTGCCCTTGATGACGCCCGCGGCCGCTTTCGTGGGCGCCGCGGCAACGATCGCTGCGGTTTATTTTCTTGGCCGCCGCCAGGGACAGCTCGATAGCGGCACTCTTCTTTTGGCGGGCATTGTTACAGCCTCATTTCTTTCCGCAACCATCATGTTTCTGATGACTACGCTCGCCAGTCGCGATTTGCGCGGCATTGCTTTCTGGCTGATGGGCGACCTCTCCGTTTCGCTCCCCCGCGGCCTGCTGTGGTTACTGATCGCCGGATTTTTTGCCGCCGCGGGAGCCATTTTGACCACTGCCTCGGACCTGAATGTTCTGCTGGCGGGTGAACGAGAGGCCATGCATTTGGGCGTGGATGTGACGCGGGTTAAGCTGGTCGTGTACATCTCCGCATCGGTGCTGACGGGCCTCGCCGTCTCTGTCAGCGGTGCCATCGGCTACGTGGGCCTGCTTGTGCCGCACGTCATGCGCATGATCTTCGGGTCCGACTACCGCCTGTTGATTCCCACGTCGGCGATCGGCGGCGCCATTACAATCGTACTGGCGGATACCCTGGCTCGAACCATAATTGCCCCAACGGAACTGCCCGTAGGCGCCATGACGGCCATGGCCGGCGCTCCCGTTTTTATTTATCTGCTGCGCCGGAGGCTGGGGTGAGCGAAACCACAGGCGTTACGGAGGCGCGTCCGCCTTCCGGCGCCGGACGACACTCTCCGCACTTACGTGTCAACGTGGAGCAGGCCAGCTACACCTATTCGGCGCGCAAGCACGCGGCGCCGCTCTTCACGCTCGAAGCCACCACCTTTCAGGCGCGCGAGCGCGAATTCGTGGCCATCCTCGGCCCCAACGCCAGCGGCAAATCAACGCTGCTCCGCTTGATCGCCGGCGCCATCGCCCCGCTTTCCGGCCGCGTGGAACTTGATGGCTTCGAGACCTGCCATCTGGATGTGCGAACCCGCGCCCAGCGCATTGCGCTCGTGCAGCAAGAAAGCCCTCTTATTTTCCCCATTCGTGCCGGTGATTACGTCCTGCAGGGACGCCATCCCCACGGCCGGTCGCTCTGGTTCGAGAAGGACGAAGATTTCGCCATCGCCGAAAACGCCCTGGCGCAAGTGGGTGCCGAGCATTTGCGCGATCGCTGGATGCACGAAATCTCGGGCGGCGAAAAACAACGGGTCGTCCTGGCCCGGGCGCTGGCGCAGCAGCCGCTTGTATTGCTGCTGGATGAACCCACGCTGCACTTGGATATACGGGCACAAATCGACTTGCTTTGCCGCCTCCGCCGTCTGGCCGACGACCATCGTTACACGGTCATTGAGGTCACCCACGATCTCAGCTTGGCGGCGGAATTCGCCGACCAGATTGTTCTGCTGCACCGGGGCAAGTGCCTCCGCGTGGGCACGCCCGCCGCTGTCTATCAGCGCGAACTGCTCGAACAGGTTTTCGAGGTCCCGCTCGAAGTCGAAGCCGGGCCCGCCGGCCGCCCGCGCGTCATGGTCCAAGGAAGAAGGGAAGAAACCAGCAACGCCGCTCGCCAGTAGTGCGCCATCGAACGGGCCCCCTGTCCCGCGTGGTGGGCCGATCCAAAATTGCCGAATCAGGAATGTTATAATCGCGGAATTCGCCATGGCCAGAGCCACGTCTGCAATCGCGCGAGTCGCACCCGAGGTCGCCGCGGCTTATGAGCCCGTCATCGGACTCGAAGTCCACGCGCAACTGAAGACCGCGACCAAAATCTTCTGCGCCTGCTCCACGCGATTCGGCGATCCGCCGAACACGAACACCTGCCCGGTCTGCCTCGGCCTGCCCGGCTCCTTGCCTGTGCTCAACAAGCGCGCTTTGGAGCTGGCCCTGCGCGCCTCGCTGGCGCTCAATCTGCGTGTCCAGCAAGATTCGCGCTTTGCGCGAAAGAATTATTTTTATCCCGACTTGCCCAAGGGTTATCAGATTTCCATGTACGAATTGCCGCTGGCCACGCATGGTTGGCTGGAACTCGAGCATGACGGGGCGACGAAAAAAATCGGCATCACGCGGCTGCATCTCGAGGAAGACGCCGCAAAGAATATCCACGAGGGCTTTCCGGACTCGGATCGCAACAGCTATATCGATTACAACCGCTGCGGCATGCCTCTCGCGGAAATCGTCTCCGAACCGGACCTGCGTTCCCCTGCCGAGGCCTACGCTTATCTGAGCGCGCTGAAACAGGTGCTCGAGTACGCTGCTGTCAGCGATTGCAATATGGAAGAAGGCTCTCTTCGCTGCGATGCGAACGTCAGCGTACGGCGGCGGGGCGACGAGCGCTTCGGCACGAAGACCGAAGTCAAGAACCTGAATTCGTTCCGTTATCTACAGCGTGCCCTCGAATATGAGATCGAACGCCACATTTCCGTCCTCGAATCGGGAGGCCGGATTTCTCAGGAAACGCGCCTGTGGAACGTGGCCGAGGGCCGCAGCGAATCCATGCGCTCCAAGGAATTTGCGCACGACTATCGCTATTTTCCGGATCCCGATCTGCTCCCCGTTCACGTCAGCATGAGCTCGCTCGCGGAAATTCAGCGCGACACGCCCGAATTACCTGCCGCGCGACGCCGGCGATTTGTGCAGGAACACGGGCTCTCCGCCTACGACGCGGGTGTGCTCACCGCTACGCGCGCGCTCGGCGATTACTTCGAGGCGGTCGTCAGTGCCGGCGGCCCGCCAAAAACTGCGGCGAGTTGGATCCAAACCGAGTTGCTGCGAAGATTGAACGATTCCGGCCAGCCGGTCGAAGCCAGCCCGCTCGCTCCCAAGGCTTTGGCGGGGCTGCTCGCGCAAGTCGAAGCAGGGAAAATAACCGGCGCTTCGGGCAAAAAGGTCTTCGCGGCCATGTTTGAAACCGGGAAGGCCTGGCGCAAATTCAAGACACCGCAGAGATCGAGCGCATGTGCCGCGAGGTTGTGGAGAAAAATCCTGAAAACGCGGCCAAGTACCGCGCCGGCAATGAAGGCGTATTCAAATCATTCGTCGGACAAGTGATGAAGGCCTCGCGCGGCCGGGCGAATCCGCAGATCGTCAACGAAATTCTTAAACGGCTGCTGGGATGACGGCTAAACCAGCAAGCAAAAAAACAGGAGCAAGAAGAAAATGCTCAAGGTAGGCGACAAAGCTGCGGATTTCCGGCTGCCAGCCGCCGATGGGCAGGAGGTCACGCTTTCCGCCCTTCGCGGCAAACCCGTGGTCCTCTATTTTTTCCCCAAAGCGCTGACTTCGGGTTGAATCAACGAAGCGTCCGAGTTTCGCGACGCCAAACCACAGTTTGACAAGTTCAGCGCGGTCATCCTGGGCTGCAGCGGCGATAGTGTGCCAACCCAGGCCAAATTTGCGGCCAAATATAATCTCAATTTTCCCCTGTTGAGCGATCCGGAATTCAAAGCCATCGAAGCCTATGGCGCGCGGCGGATGAAGCAGTTCCTCGGCAAGTCATTCCTAGGAATCGTGCGCTCCACGTTTTTGATCGGCCCTGACGGCCGCATCGCCAAAATCTGGGATAAAGCGCCATCCAAGGGCCACGCCGCCGAAGTCCTCGAAGCCGTAAAACAGCTTTAGGCCGGCGAGTAGTCTGCTTTATCTACATTCCTTCGCTCTCATCGCGAGTCCGCCAAGGCGGACGAGGGATGTGCTTTCCGCTGTTCTGTCATTTACCTGATTTTTTGTGCAGAAACTCAGAGGCTGCAGATAACTCCGCCGCCAGCGCCGCCGCCCGACTCAACGATTTCCACCTGCATGTTATCGATTAGGCGAGCCGCGCCAAAACGCGCCGCCAGCACCACCAGACACGAGCGCGTGAGCCGCATGATCGGCTCAAATGAATCGGCGTCCACGATCTCTGCATAATCCAGCGAGGCCAGCGGCTCTCCGGCGAACTCCTGGCGCATCAAGCCCATAATTCTCATCGTCTCGCGCTCACCTTCTTCCATCGCGCTACGCGCTCGCAACAGTGCCCGATAGAGTACGGTTGCAGCCTTGCGTTCGGCTGGCGAAAGATAGAGGTTGCGCGAGGATAGCGCCAAGCCATCAGGCTCCCGCACAATGGGGCGAACCACAATCTCGCAGTCCAGCGCCAGATCAGCCGCCATCTGACCGATGATGCGCGCCTGCTGCGCATCTTTGCGCCCAAAATAGGCAAACCGCGGGGCCACAATTTCCAGCAGCTTCAGCACAACTGTGGCCACGCCGCGAAAATGGCCAGGCCGTATTTTGCCTTCCAGGCGATCGGCCAAGCCTTCAACGTTTACTGAGGTGCGAAAGCCCGCGGGATAGATCTCCTCGACCGGAGGGGCGAAGAGAAAATCCACTCCGGCCTGTTCCAGTTTCTGGCGGTCGCCTTCCGGATCGCGCGGATATTTTCTGTAATCCTCACCGGGCCCGAACTGCTTGGGATTGACGAAAACCGAGACGATCACCGGGCTCGCATCGCGCCGCGCCGCTTCGATGAGGGAGAGATGACCCGCGTGCAGCGCGCCCATAGTTGGAACCAAGCCCGCGAGCCGCCCTTCGGCGCGGGCCTCGCGCCCCACCTGTTTCATCCACTCAACAGTGTGAATGACTTCCACGCGACAACGGCGCGGGTCTTGCTAACGAGCGGCCTGCGCGGCGCGCTCGCGGTAGAAGCCGATGAGGTCCGTGCTGACAGGCTTGGCGCCCAGTTGGCGGAGCAGCGTCGTCACTTGGCCGCGATGATAAGTGCCGTGGTTGGCCAGATGCTGCAGTGTCTGCCAAAGCAAGTTGCTATGGGAATTGCCCTTGGTGTCGCGGTAGTCGAAGCTGCGGTCGAGATCCGCGGCCGAGAGACCATCGACGTAAGACAGCAGCTCGCGCTCGACTTGCGTCCAGCGGGCGCGCAGGCTGGCCAGATCGGCGAACTGATCGGTGCTGGGCAGCGATGGGAGCGAGCGGCCGCGAAAGCGCTCAAGCCAAAGCCACTCCGCACCCATGATGTGTGCCAGAGTGCCCTGCACCGACCGAAAACTCGATCCAAGGTCCTTCGTGAATTGCTCGCCGGAAAGCGCGTCGCAGGCATCCAGCATCCGCCGATTGGCCCAGGCATCATAGGCAAATAAAGTGCGGGCGTGCTCCGGTGTGATCATGCGTTTCTCCTTTGCGCTCAGCTTCGCCGGATGGCCAGCAAGCGTTCGCGAACCTCACTCGAGAGATGGTAAGACTCTTCGTCCGCCGGAAAGCGTCCCTCGCGGACGTCTTCCGCGTATGCCGCGACGGCATGGGATATTGCTTCGTCCACATTGGCGTAGCGGCGCGCGAATTTCGGTGTATGCCCCAGCGACAGCCCGATCATATCGTGCAGCACAAGAATCTGGCCATCGCATTCGGGGCCGGCGCCGATGCCGATGGTGGGAATGCGCAGCTCGCTCGTGATCCGCGCCGCCAGCTCGCGCGGAATCGATTCGAGCACGATGGAAAACGCTCCCGCCGCCTCGACCGCGCGCGCGTCGCGCAGGAGTTGCTGCGCCGCTTCCAGGGTTTTACCCTGAACGCGGAAGCCGCCGAAGGCGTGCAGCGACTGCGGAGTCAATCCGATGTGGCCCATCACCGGAATTTCCGCCTCAACCATCTGCGCGATCAATTCCATGCGCCGCTCACCGCCTTCGACTTTGACGGCTTCGGCCCCCGCTTCTTTGACGAAGCGCACCGCGTTGCGTACGGCTTCATCCTTATCTCCGTGAAAGCTGCCGTAAGGCATGTCCGCCACCAGCAGCGCTCTGCGCACACCGCGCCGCACCGCGCGCGTATGATGCAGCATTTCTTCGACCGTGAGCGGCAGCGTATTTTCGTAGCCGAGCACGACCATGCCGACCGAGTCGCCCACCAGCACAACGTCCACACCCGCTTCGTCCAGCAAGCGAGCGGTTGGATAGTCGTACGCCGTGAGGCAAACGATTTTTCGCCGGTCGGAACCTCCCCGATCGGAACTTTGATTGGGACTGGAAGGAGTGCTGGTTTTGCGGCCGAGTATGTCGGGCACGGTAATCTTGCCGTTGCCCGCATCAAATGCGGTGCTCATCTGACCCTCCGGTGCCGTTCCTTTTTAGGGATACAGCCCTTTGTTCTTAGCCAAGCCTAACAAAATTCAGTGCAAATGGCCACCACTTCAGGTAGCACGGCTGAGCAGGTTGAAGCACCAGCGGCGCCCGAGGGCGCCAGCTAGCTCTCGGCAGCCTCCAAGGGCTCGGGGTGAATGGTCACGCGGGAAATTTGGGGAAACCGCTCTTTGACCCGGTCCTCGAGCCGCGCAGTTACATCATGAATTACCGTGATGGGCAAATTACCGTCCATGGCACAGTGACAGGAGAGCTGAATCCTCCGCTCCACCTTTTGGACACGAACATCATGGCAATCCTTCAGCGCCTGGAGTTCGCCGCGCAGCCCGTTCACAAACGCTTCCACATCATCGGCCAGCCCGTGCAAGTTGCCGGAAGAACGGTCGACCGTGGCAATATGCGCGCCCATGGGCTCGATATGGATGTTCACCAGCACTCCGTTTGCGCCCGTGGTGCCGGCGAGCGACGGCAGCGTGCGAATTTCCTCTTCTAGATCGGTGGCCTGGCGGTGCGCTTCGCGCAGGGTCAAATGTTCCTCCACTTCCAGGTGCATCTCGATGAAGAGATGACCATCAAACTGATGCGCGGAGAGGTCGTGAACCGCCAATCCACGTCGCTGGGCTGCGGCGCGAATGGAATCGAAGAGGTGCTCGCCAGCCCGCGCTCGCGGTTCCATGTGCACCATGACGTCCGCGGGAATAATCTCGCTGACGCGCCGCTCCACCTCATCACTGATCGCGTGCACCTGCTCAAAGCTCACCGCTCGCGGAATGCTGACCGTTACGTCCACAAAGTGGCGATTGCCGGCTCTCCTGACGCGCACGCGCTCGGTGCGCAGCACGCCTTCGAGCTCCTCCACTGCTCTCGCCACGCGCTCCTGCAATCCGGCCGGAGCTGTATCCAGCAGAGCATCGGCGGTGCGCCGGCCCAGCCGCGCCGCCACCCAGATCACCACCGCAGCCACGCCCAACGCCGCAACCGGGTCGGCGTAACGAAGCCAGCTCACACCGGTTCGCTGCCCCACCCAGGCCATCGCCACACCCAGGATCACCACCGACGTGCTCCACACGTCGGTGGAAAAATGCAGCGCGTCTGCTTCCAGCGCCTCGCTTACGTGCTCCCGAGCGACGCGTGCGAGCGTTCGGGACCTCAGCAGATCAATTCCCAGCGCGATGCCCAAGATGCCGATCGCGAGCAGGCTGGGCCGAATCGTGATTTGGCGAAAAAACAGCCTTTGCACAGCTTCCCAGATGATGTAGGCGGCGGTGAGAATGAGCAGGCCCGTCTCCAGGAACGCCGAGAAATTCTCGACCTTGCCATGACCGTAGGTGTGGTCGGCATCGGCCGGGCGGTCGGAAACTCGAACCGAGAGATACGTAATAATCGCGGCGATGAGATCCAGCGTCGAATGCAGGGCCTCGGAGAGCACACCGAGACTTCCCGTCGACGCGGCCAGAAAACTCTTTAGCGATAGGAGAACAATGGCTGAACCCACGGAAGCGAGTGCGGCCATCTGCTTTGCCGACCTGATGTTGGGGCTGGAGATGTCGATTCCTCGGTCGCTCTGCCTTTTCGGTGATTATACGATGATGCTGGAACTCTCCAGCGCCCTAGCGCGCCGGCGTGCGCCCGTCGCACGCCTGGCCGATAAACGCACTTCGGCGAGATGACACGGCTGCATTCAGGTTGCTTTAGCGACCCGACTTCACTGCAGTGGAGGGGGCGGAACAAGCGGCGTGCGCCGCGGCTCCCCGTGCGGTCCGCGTACTTCGACCTCCTCAAATAACAGGGACGGCGCAATTACGTCGCTCGGAACTCCTCCGTTCGCGCTACCGAACGCGCCCAGCGCAGTTCCCGCCGTCTCGGCATCCTGGCTCTGCGCATAATAAAACACCGTACTGTCGTTGCCGATGCCGAGCAGCGCGCGCAGGTTCCGCACGGTCAATTGCGAAATCAAAGCTCCGCGAACCAACTCCTCACGCCCGTCACTTACGTTAACGCGATAGACCAGAAGCGGCGTGCGGTCGCCATTGGGAGCTCCCGAGGCCAATGTCGCCAGCGAATCAGAAAGCTCTTCCTGGCTCGAACTGGCGATCACCGGATTATCCATCTCGCGCACCAGCAAGCCAAATTGCTGGCCATTTTGCTTGCAAGCTTCAAGGAATTTCCTGCGCAGATCAGCCGCCGATTCGCCACTGCTGGCATTGAAAAAGAGATTGCTCAGCATGGGGCGCGGCATGGCCAAAAATGTCGACCGGCCATGACCGTTAGAGCGGTCTAGATCCGGTCCCGGCCGCCGCGACATCAGCAACTCCTTGAGCAGGCCGTTTTGCACCAGTGCCACTTTCTGGCCGCGAACACCGTCCTGATCGATTTGATATGAGGCGATCAGGTCGTGTCCTTCAAACTGCTGCACGGTCGGATCATCGGTTAGGTCCACTGTCAAAGGCAAAACGCGCTGCCCGATGCGTCCCATCCATTCGCTCCGCCCGCCCAGCGCCTGCATCATCTGCTCGAACCGCGTATTCATCGAAACAGGCGGCCGGGCCCCGCTTACCGACGGCGCCAGCACTTGCGCCAGAAGCGAACCTGCGGCCCGCGCTTCGAACAGCATGGGGCCATCGTAATCGCGTACCGTGGGAGCCATTCGCAGCGCTGCTAGTTCCTTGCCTTTGCTATCGAGCTGCTGCCGCACCGCCTCCGCCGCGGGAAGCTGCGCCGGGCGATTTACGTAGACCGCCAGAAAATTGTGCAGCGGCATGCCGTCGTCGGCTTGCGTTCCCAGGCTCGCTTCGATGGCCGCAAGGCTGCGGCTGGTGCGAATTTGCGCGCCTTCCGTCGTAACCAGATAGCTGGTCGCATAGATGAGGTGATAGGTGACCCGCGAGTTGTATAACTCAGGATAGTTTTTCAGAACCGCCGATGCCGTTCGCGCCTCCGATTCCCAGTTTCGCGAAGTCCAGTCCGGCTCAACCCGCGGCTCGACCATGACCACAGCCGGCTCCTGCGAAAAATCGTCCACGGTAGGCGCACTGGCGAGAGCGCGCAGCGCCGCCTGTTTATTCGAGAACGAATCGAGCGCCTCCTTATAGGCTTGATCCGTGGCCAGCCACAGGTCCTGCCGCAAAGAATCGTAGTCGCGATCGATGCCCACGGTCCCCGTGGAAGCTAGGAATCCACGGAATCCATCCGAGGAAAGAAAATTCGAGCTGTCCAGTTTGTAATTGCCCACGCGGACATTCACGCTCATGAAGCGATTCCGCGTGGTGCTGCTCGAAAGCAGCGCCCCGAACTCCGCGCTGATGACGCGCTCGTCGAGATCGAGCAGGCGATATTCGATGAAGTAAGAATGCTGCTGGCCCGGCAGGACGAGGCGATTTTTGGACCGCTCGAGCTCATCGTGCAGAGCCGCCAGCGTTTTGTCGGTGTCTCCGGCGGGAACCGGGGCAATCTGGCCTGCCGCCCCCGCCTGCCGGACGGGCGCAGCATTAGCTGCGAATCCAATCACGGGCGCGCAAAAAACCGAAATTATGAATGCCATCCACAAAGGCGCCTTTATCAGCCGATTAAAGTTCATGGTTAATTTACCTTCGTCTGCGGATCGTTTGCCTGAGGATCGTGGGCTGGCGGCGGCAGAATGGGCGGCCGATCTGTGGAGGTCTGCTTCTTCTGAACTTCCATCTCTGAAATCAGCAAGGGCGGCGCCGCTGCCGCAACCGGAACAGAACCTGATTCCGCCCCGCAGTAGCCGTTGAAAACTTCCGTCGTATCGCCGGTGGCCATGATCTTCTGCAGCGATACCAGCGGCGTGCCCACGATGGCCACTCCCCGCACCAGTTCATCTGGGCGGCCGTCGGCGTAGACGCGATAAACCACCAGCGGCTCCACCTGAAAAGCCTGCGGCTGGCTGCGACCGGTAAACGTGAAGCCTCCGGAAATATCATCAAAGAACAGGCCGTACGGCTTGTTCTGGCGCTTAATTTCCTCGACGAACATCTGGCGCAGGCGCGCGTTCGCCACCTTGTAGCTGCTCTCCACGATCAAGTTTCCCTGTCGCGACTCCGGCGGCAAGCCCACCTGGCGGCGTCCGTGCCCATTCGACTGCGGGAAGCCGTTCAGTGGCTGCCGGGACATCTCGAAATTCCGCAGCACTCCATGATCCACTAACGTTACTTTTTGCGACGCGATGCCCTCGTCATCGAAGGGATAGTTGCCCAGCAGCACGGTCGAGCCTAGCTTCCCAGCCGTGGGATCATCGATGATGCTGATGAACTTAGGCAGAAGCAATTCGCCCACCTTGCCCGCAAACGTCTGGCCTTCGCCGATATCCTTCTGGCGGAAGCCCTCATCGCGATGACCGAAAACTTCGTGGAAGAAAACAGCCGCGGCGCGCCCCGTCAGCATTGCCGGCCCCGCATAAGGTTCGGCCAGCGGCGCCTGCACTAGAGACTCCAACTCCTTCTGAAGTACGGCGCATTGCGCCAGGACCGTCTTGTCATCCGGAGCCGAGGCGGGATCGGTCCAATCGAAGTTGTAGTAGCGCTCGAGATCCATCCCATCCGAGGCCTTGCCCTGGATGAAAAGCTCCAGCCTGTAGCGAATCTCGCCGAACTGAACCTTGGTGCCCTCGCTCGTCACCTGATACTGATTGTGCGCCTCCGCCCTGAAGGTAACGATGGAGTTCAGCACGGCGGCGGATGCCCGGAACGAATGCGTATACAGCCGCACCTTCTCTTCCCACGGATGCCGGTCCAGCGTGTAAGAGGCGCGCGGGCCGTAATAGACTTGCGCTTTCTCCTGAGAAAAATCGGGAGCACCTTGCGCCACTGTTTGCACCTGGACATCTTTTCCGGTCTTCACCTTGATGAAAGCCTCGGCGGCGGCCCGATATTGGCTTTCGGTTTCCCGCCACATGGCCCGCTTGAGCACCGCGGGATCGTCATCGATGGGGACGGGTTCTCCGAAGCTGCCGGGGAAGCCCGGGCCGTCATTGCCGACGCGATGCGTATTGTCGAGCTGATAGCTGCCCACGCGCACTTGTCCCTCGAGCCAGCGGCTGCGTTGCTCTTGGCTGGAAAGCAGGGCGCCGTTAGAACCCGTCACTTCGGAGCGATCACTATTCGTGACGGTATAACTTAGGAAGTAGGCCGGGGGATCAGCCTTGCCGATGACAGCCATCTCGCGATTCAGTTCCTCCTGTAGAGCTCCTAATAACGGCGAGGGCGCCGCCTGACCGGCCTGAGTCGCCTGTGCAGGCGATTCGGCCATGCGGGGAGCTTTGCCTTTTGCGGATCCGCTCGAGGCTGCGAACAGGAGCGCAAAAATCGAAAGGACGGTGCATGTTGGTCTCAAGCGAGTCACTCCCTCGGCCCGAATCGCGGGCTACGAATCCACCCAGTCTACGCTCGTTTGTCGCAAATCAGAACTGTATCCCGAATTCCCGCAGCTTTGCCGATTGCAGACCAATCAGTCGCACCTCACGCCACCATGGTTGGATGCTCTGATTCTGACTGCGAGCAGCGCAGATGCAATGAGAGCCGCGCATATTATCCGGCGCGGGGAGTCTGATGCACAGCGAAACCAGCGGGCTGCTTGCCGTCCGAAAACCGGCAAAACATGCCATCGATACTAAACGTGTACCTTCTGCGTGCGGAGGATCTCTTCGAGAGTTGCTACAGCGGAAAGCGCGGCCAGACGCGAAGTACGCGGGTTCGATGGCGAGGGCACGTTTTCCAGAACGACGCGGAAGCGGCCAAAGTCGCCCACCGCCTGAATTTCATGCACGTTCTCGGTTCCACCCGGCACGGCGATGACGCGAACACGAATCTCCACCGATTTGCCCGCGGCCAGCCGCAGCGAGGCGGCCACATTCGAAGTCGAGGGAAAAGCCCGGCAAGCATCTTCGGGCGGACCCTCAAACAAAGCCGTTTCTTTTGTGAGCCGGTCCAGGTCGATTCTCCGTTCGGTCACGTATTTTGCGCCCCGCAAGGCAGCGATTGGTTTCCGGCTCGTCAGAATCACCAGGCTCAAGCGCCCCACCGCCGCGGCCCTCAGCCCATCGAGCCCCGCAATCGCGCCCGAAGGAATGTGAATCCGGCACCCTTGCCTCTCCGCTTCCGCAAACCATTCTTCATGCTCCAGCAAGCCGCCCACGCTCATCACCATCAAATCTTTCTGCGCGCGAAGCGCTCGGGGAACAATTTCCGTCAGGGCCGCCTGGCTGGCCGCCTCGATGATCAAATCCGAACGGCGCACCAGTTCATCGATTTCCACCACGGCAGGCCGCGCCTTCAACTGCGCCGCAAACGTTTCCGCTCGCGGCCGATCCTGGTCCGCAATGGCCGCCAGAACCGCGCGATCTGGCTCGGCATCGAGCGCCGTTGCCAAAATCTGGCCGATGGCGCCCACGCCGAGAAGGCCGACTTTTAGAGCTGCCGGCATCAAGCCAATTCCAGCATGCGCTCGATGGCGCGGCGCGCCTTTCGCGCAGTCTCCGCCGGCACGGTCACCTGCGGTGAAAGCGTTTCCAGCGAGCGGATGACATTATCCAGCGTGATCGTCTTCATGAAAGCACAAACGGCGTTCGGATTGACCGGATAAAACGAGCGGTCCGGAAACTCCTTCTTCAGCCGGTGCAGGATACCCATCTCGGTGCCCACAGCGAATTCTTGGGCCGGCGATGCGCCAATGTGCCGCAGCATTCCCTCTGTGGATAGAAAGAAGGTGCGATTAAACGGCAAGCTGCCGTCGAGTGCCTTGGCCATGCAGGAACTCACACATCCGCACTCGGGATGCAGTAGCAGTTCCACATCCGGGTGCGTTTCGAGCACTTCGCTCACGTCTTCGGGCCGAATCGTACGGTGCACATGACAGTAGCCCGGATAGGCGATGATATTGCTTCGCTCCGCTTGTCTCGCTACCACCTGCGCCAGGAACTTATCGGGAAGGAAGAGGACGGGCCGCTCGGCGGGAATTGCTCGCACCACTTTCGCGGCATTCGCGGAGGTGCAGCAGTAATCGCTCTCGGCTTTCACTTCTGCCGAAGTGTTGATATAAGCAACCACCACGGCGTCCGGAAAACGCGCCTTCCAGGCGCGCAGCTCGTCCGCCGTAATGGCCGCCGCGAGCGAGCATCCCGCGCGCAAATCCGGCAGCAGCACCGTTTTCGTGGGGCAGATAATCGCCGCCGTCTCGGCCATGAAATGCACCCCGCAAAAAACAATCGTCTCCGCATCCGTAGCCGCCGCGCTTTGCGAGAGCCTAAGCGAATCCGCGACGTAGTCTGCCACTTCCTGAACTTCGGGACGCTGGTAGTGATGCGCCAGGATGATGGCCTTGCGTTCGCGGCAAAGCTTCCGAACGCGCTCCTGTTTGGCCAGAATTTCTTCCGCCGTGTCGTTTATTTGTTCGATTGGCGGAAGGGTATAGCGGTTTTCGTAAGTGTCATGCGTAACGGCTGCTGGGGTCATGGCTTTTCCTTTGGGCAACTAGAGTCTTGCACACAGATCGAGCGCGCGCGGCGAATGCGTCAGCGCGCCCATGGAGATCGCATCCACGCCACAGGTGGCGTACTCCTCGATATTGCTTTCGGAAATATTTCCGCTGGCTTCCGTCAGGACGTGGTCGAGCAACTTTTGGGCGCGCAGCTCCCCGATAATCGCGGACATTTGCCCGGGTGACATATTGTCCAGCAGCAACAAGCAGGGGCAATGTCCGTCCGATTCCTCATGCGAGGATTCCTGCACGCGGCGAAATGCCTGTGCCGCTGCCAGCGCGGCCAGCTCGCTTCGCACTTCCACTTCAATAAAGGCTGCGGACTGGCGGGCCGGCCAGGCGCGCTCCACAGCAATACGCACGGCCTCTTCTTCGCGATTTGCCAGAAGCGCGAGATGATTGTTCTTCACCAAAATCGCATCCCACAATCCCAGCCGGTGCGTTCCGCCGCCGCCCAGATGCACCGCGCGTTTATCCAGCAAACCCCACGGCGTCTTTCTCGTGGCCACCACGTGCGCATCGGGATTACGCCGATGCAGCAGCTCCTGAAAACGCCGAGTGGCTGTCGCGATACCGCTCAGGCGCTGCAGGATATTCAATCCCACCCTCTCCTGTGCCAGCAAATCGCTGCGCCGTCCTTCGATCTCCAGAATGACGTCTCCGGCATCGATCGCCTCGCCATCCTGCTTGCAAACCTTTACTTCCACATCATCGCGGTTCAGCAGCCAGCAAAACTCAGCAAGGCCCGCAATCACGCCCGCTTCCTTGGCCAGTATTTTCGCGCCCGCATGTTCATCCGCTAATTGGAGAGCCGCAACCGTCAGATCGCCGGAACCCACATCCGAGCCCAGCAGCTCATCCAGCAAGGTTCGCGCGGCCTTGAGATATTCGCGATTCCCCAAGTGCAGACTCTCGCCTCGGAAAAGCGCCCGCCTTAGCCGCTCCCGCCGGGGCGAATACGCCGCCGTCTGCGCTGCTTGCTGTGTCATTTCAGTAGGATTCCACGCGACTGGAGTTCCGCCCGGGCCCGTGCAATCATCTCCGGTTTGCTCGCTTCCACCGTATGCAAGTGCACGCCGCGCGTCAGCGAAGAAAGCAAGCTGGCCTTCGTGCTCCGCCATCGCCGCAGAAAATCCTGCACGTCAGCGCGCGACTCGATCATCAACGAGCCGCGCATTTCGCCGTATAGCGCGTGCTCCACGAGCACGTCCAGAACGCGCACGCCGTTGTCCACAAAAACCTGCAACTCCTCTTCGGTTCGTTCCGGCCCGTGCTGGCAAGCAATCACAGCGCGGTGCCCGTCCGGCACTTGCTTCGCCGGAAGCCGGTACCCCTGCGGCGTCGAGAGAATGTCGTTGCTCTCCGCGCGGAGAATGGCGATGTCCTGCACCAGGCATTGCCGGCTCACCCGAAAATGGCGCGCCAATTCCGTCCCGGGCACCGGGCCGTTCCGTCCACGCATCCATTGAACGATGCGCCGGCGGCGCGTCGCGCCCGACGCCAACCGCGCGTTGGCCCCGCTCTTGTGGGAGCGAGCGATCGCCCTGGGCTGTCTTGTCACCTGCCTAGTGTGCTCCCTAGTCAGAACAAATTATAGCACGGCGGCTGCGCTTTGCGCCGGTTACGAATTCGGTGCATGACTCGCGGCTTGCCCGCAAAAAGCCCCCAAGGTAAGCGACAATCGAGCTGTTATGCGCATGGTTGGATTGCTCTTCGCCGCCCTGATCGCCATCGGCATCTATTACTATTACCTGAAGCAAGCCGCGCCCGCGCCCGGCATGGTGGCCACTCAGGCCATCTCCACCACGGGCGTGGAGATGGATCTGAACGCCATCGCGCAAGCGGAACGCATGTACTTCGCGCAAAACGGCTCCTATGCCGATCTCGACCGGCTCACCTCCAGCGGCGCGCTCACCATGGCGCGTACCGGCCGCGATGGCTATACGTATTCGATTGAAACTTCGGGAAATGGTTTCACGGTGACGGCGCACCACTCCGATAGCCCCGCAATCAATGGCGTGCCGCCCTTGCACTATCCCGCGCTTTCGGTGGACCAATCCATGCAAATCCGTCAGGAGTAACAGGCGCCGGGTTTCCCTCGAGTCCCTCTCCGTTGCGATCCCAAAACGCTTCGTTCCCGTATGTTAGAATCAAGATGCGGATGGATGCACAGATTCAGCGCCTCGTGCATTTGCAGGCTCTAGACACGCGTTTGGCGGAACTGCGCAACCGCCTGCAGGCCATCCCCGCGCAGCTTGCCGCTGTGGATGCGCGGGTTAGCAACACCCGTCAGCAGATCGCCGCCGCCAAGGAAGCGCTCACCACAAGCCTCAAAGACCGCAAGAAGTACGAAATGGATGTGGATTCCTGGAAGGAAAAGGCGCGCAAATACCGGGACCAAAGCTTTGAAGTAAAGACCAACGAAGCCTATAAGGCCCTTCAGCACGAAATCCAGCACGCCGAAACCCAAGTCGCGCAAGCCGAAGACCGTCTGCTCGAACGCATGGTCGCGGGCGAGGAGTACGAACGCCAAGTGAAAACGGCCGAGGGTTCCGTGGGCATAGTGGAAAGCGAAGCTCAGGCGGAGCGGCAAAAGATTCAGGCGGAACAGTCTTCTCTGCAACAAGAGCTGCAGACGAAAGAGGCGGAGCGCCGCGAGATTGCCTCGGAGATTCCCGAAGAACTCTTGGGCACGTACGAACACATCGCGGGCCGCCGCCACGGCATCGGTCTTGCCGAAGTGCGTGACCAAGCTTGCAGTCTTTGCGGAGTGCGCATCCGCCCGCACGTATTTCAGGAACTGCGCCGGAGCGACTCCCACGAAATCTTCCAGTGCGAATCCTGCACGCGTATTCTCTATTACGTCGAACCGCCTGTGGCCGCCCCTCCAGATGCCGAGTCGAAGGCCAGCGCGGCGGGAATATCCGCGAATGAACCTTGAGTTCCGCGCATTCCGATTCGCATGAAGAGCCGGCCAACGAAACCTGCTTCTGGGAAGCTTTTATTCGACGCGCCTGAAAGGCCCGCGAATATCTTCGTCGCCTATGTGGACGGCGCTTCGCGCGGCAATCCCGGGCCCGCATCCTACGCCGTGATTCTCCGCGGCCCTGACGGCGCCACTCGCTTCGAGGCCGGCAAATATATCGGCCGCGCTACGAATAACGTGGCCGAATACTATGGCCTCATCACCGCGCTCGACTACGCCGCCGCTCACGGAATCGAGCGCTTATTGGTGCGCAGCGATTCGGAGCTCCTGGTGCGCCAAATGCAAGGCCGTTATAAGGTGAAGAGCGCCGACTTGCGCCCTTTGCACGAGCGCGCGCGAAAGCTGGCGCATGGGTTCGCCTATTTCGCCATCGAACACGTGCCGCGGGAACAGAATCGCGAAGCCGATGAGCTCGCCAACTCCGCGCTTGATCGCACCGGTTCCGGCAGCGGCGGAAATGTTGACGCAAGCTTCGGCGCGAAACCAGATGCCAAGCGCGGCGAGAAGGCTTCCGCGCGCGGCGGCGCGACGCAGATGCCAGGCGGCGAGCGACCGATTCGCGCCCGTTACTCCGGCGGCGCGCTGCATCCCCTCGAAGGGCTCAACCTTTCCGAAGATGAGATCGTCGAAATCTCGATTCGCCGTCCGCGAAATCCTTCCTGACAGCGCTGGTTCGATGAGCAGCGCGCAAACCTGGGATCCCGAGCGCTACGCGCGCTACGCGCGATTCGTAACCGATCTCGGTATGCCGGTCGTTCATCTGCTGGCGCCGCGCCCCGGCGAGCGAATCCTCGATTTAGGCTGCGGCGATGGCGTGCTCGCGGCCAAGCTGGCGGAAATGGGGTGCAAAGTTATAGGAGTCGATGCCAGCGAGATGCAGGTTGCGGCCGCGCGCAAACTGGGAGTGGACGCTCGCGTGATGGCGGGCGAAGCGCTGCAATTCCGGGATGAGTTCGACGCAGTCTTCAGTAACGCCGCGCTGCACTGGATGTTGCGGCCCGAGGAAGTCATCGCGGGAGTCTGGCACGCGCTGAGGCGCGGCGGTCGCTTCGTGGCGGAGATGGGCGGACACGGAAACGTGGAGATGATCCAAGCTGCGCTGGTCGATGCACTCGATCGCCGCGGGATCAATGGAGAATCTTTCGTGCCGTGGTTCTTTCCGACCATCGAAGATTACTCGGCGCGTCTGCGGAAAGCCGGATTCGTGGTCTCGTATATTTCCCTATTCCCCCGGCCGACGCCGCTCCCGGGCGACGTAACCTCGTGGCTGGAAAGCTTCGCGGAAGACTTCCTGAGCGCATTGCCGGCTGCCGAAAGGCCTGCATACATCGAGGCAGTGCGCGAAGCGCTGCGTCCGAAATTATGTGACGCGAACGGCAACTGGACCGCGGATTACGTCCGGTTGCGATTTGCGGCGCAGAAGCCGCGTGCGTGAGTTTTTCACACGGGTAGGGCTGAATTTGCGGCGGGCGCAGAATTCTCTTTCTTGAGGTAATAGCAGCGGTAGAGCGTGTCGCGCTGCACGGGCGTGTAACCCGCATCGGAAATGATGCGCCGCAACTCGGATTCATTGGTGCGATTACGCACGCCAGCGGCATAGACAACATTTTCTTCGATCAAGATGCTGCCCACGTCGTCGGCGCCAAACTGCAATCCAATCTGGCAAATCTTGATTCCGGGGGTCAGCCAACTCGACTGAATGTGGTCGATATTGTCGAGATAAAGCCGGCTGATGGCCAGCGTCTTGAGATAATCCGCCGCCGTCGCTTCCGGGACGCGTTTGCCGAGCGAGGTATTCTCGGGCGCAAAAATCCAGGGGATGAACGCGGTGAATCCGCCGGTATCTTCCTGAATGCGGCGGATGCGCTCGAAGTGATTGACGCGATGGCGATACTCTTCGCCGCAGCCAAACATCATCGTGGCCGTGGTGCGCAGCCCCAGCGCGTGCGCGGTGCGATGCATCTCGTCCCATTCATCGGCCGTGCATTTCAGGCGCGAGATGCGATGTCGGATTTCGTCGTCGAGGATTTCCGCGCCACCTCCGGGAATCGAGCCGAGACCCGCATCGCGCAAGCGCGCAATCGTATCGCGCACGCTGAGATTTGAGACTTCGGCAATGCACAGCACTTCCGGCGCCGAGAAACAATGCAGATGAATTTGCGGAAAGCTCTGCTTGATCGAGCGCAGCAGATTTTCGTAATAGTCGATGCGCAGATCGGGGTGCAGTCCGCCCTGCATGAGAATGCCGGTCCCGCCGAGCGCTATGGTCTCCTCGATTTTCTGCAGGACGGTATCCAGCGAGAGGATGTAGCCTTCTTTCGAGCCGAGCGGGCGGTAGAAAGCGCAGAACGAGCAATACTCGGTGCAGAAATTCGTGTAGTTGATATTGCGATCGATCTGATAGCTGGCCACGCGCGGATCGTTTTTCTTTTTGCGCAATTGATTCGCGGCCATGCCGATGCCGATCAAGTCATCGGACCGGAAAAGCTCAAGCGCTTCCTGTTGCGAGAGGCCCATAACTCAGCGGCTTCCTTGCGCGCTTCCGGCGCGCTGGGCGGGTGCTCGCCGCACGGGCTCTAGAGGAAGGGGCGAGAACTCGATGGGCTTGGCTCGGGGGATCAGCCCGGCGGCAGCGCATTCGCGAAAATAAAGTTCGAGGCCTTCAAGATTCGCGGCGTCGAGCGAAAAATCGATGTTGTCCCGCAGATAGCTTTCGAGATCGCGCGGCGGAAGGTCCAGCTTCAACGCCGCGGCTTCGGCGATTTCGCCGATACGCGCGAGGCCGTACTCTCTTGAAGCCAGGAAATCGGCGACCACGTCCGGCGTGATGAGCTCCCGGCGGCCGACCCAAATCGCCAGAACGCAGGGCTTGCCGGTCATCTGGCGCCATTGCTCGGCAACGTCATACACGAAGAGCGTATCCACACCCGGGACAGGCAGGTCGTCCTTATCGGAAACCAAATCGCCGCTACAACATCCCTTCGCATCCGGAGCCTTCGCTAATAGCTCATCGACCTTCAGCCGAATGCGCAGCGCGGGATCGCCGATGAGCAAGGCGGCATCGGCTTCCGCCAGCATGGCAGCTGGATCAGGGGACGCGTCGATAAATTCCGGCGCGATGCGCCAGAACCCTTTGCACAGCAGGCGCGTGAGCGCGACGGAGCTGCGTGAGTTCGTGTCCAGGGCAATTCGCTTGGCCTGCTCGATGGGCTTTTTCGCCAGCACCAGAATGCTGCGCACTTCGCCCTTGGCCGCCACGGCCATTTCCGGCAGCACGACCATGCCGTCCATGCGCTGATATTCGACGGCCGGGATGATGGCTACGTCGGCCTGACCTGAACGCAGCGCTTCCGCGCAGAGCGAAGGCATGGTGAAGGATAGGTCGTACCGGCCCCGGAGTGGCCCGTCTGTGAAGCCCCAAACGAGCGGCGCCGTATTCAGAAATTCGACAATGGAGATGCGGAGCTTGCTCATGTGTTTGTTTGGCTATGCGCTAAAGGCCGCCACTATAACACAGCGAATTTCGCTGTGGCCCTGCCCTCCGGTGCATGAAGCCAGTAAGATGCCCGCCTGAAGGCGGCCGCTACAAAAGCTTGCCTTCACCCTCCCGACTTTGTTTAACGCCGCGAAGTCCTGATGTCCATGACGTTCGCGGCGCTGCGCCGCTGGGCTAAGCTGTGTCGTCCCTTCGGGACTTCCTACAACCACGACTTGCGGAACTGCTGATTCTACAGCCACTTTAAGTCGAATAAATCCGTATCTGCTCATTCTGCCAGACTTGTGCTCCAAATTTCGCAAGTGCTCATTCTTATAGGCTTAGCGCCGAAGCCCGCTTTTTCAGCCCGGGGGGGCCGAAAAGCTAAAGCTTCACTTGAGGCTACCCCCCACCCCCCTGTTTTCTTGCAAGGATATCATTGCAAAGGAGTTGCCTTTGGAATTGGCACAAGAATATCATTCTAAATGGATTAGGCCGAATGCCAACAAGGAGACGATAAGAGCCGACGAAAGTAGACTTGGCGCCGATAGTAAATCGAGCGCTCCATTCGGCTGGGCGAATTTCGAGCATGTTCTATTTTACCGCACGAGTAAAGTGAGTCGGCGCTGTTCTGGGCCGCGGCGCGAGGCTACCTGGTCTTTATTTTTTGGGTGTAGAATCCGGCGCACGGGGGTGAATCGCCGACCGTAAAGAGATGCGATTGGGATCAGTGGCGCGCTTTCAAGTACTGCGCAGGCGTCACGATCAGAATGCCTTCGATTGTCTTGCCGAAATACCGCCCGAAGTGCCGGACGTCGCCGGAGATTAGGTGTGTTGCCCCTGCATCCATGGCAGCGAAAAAGATGGGCCAATCCTTTTCGGGCAACGAAATACCGCCAGGCGGTTGGCGAGGAGTTGCGCCAAAGAATTGAATGCTCCGAGCGAGCCTCGCCAGTCTGCGCCTCTGGGCGTCTTCGCTGAGGTTGATTCTTGCCTCTTCCAAGGCATAGCGCGAGGAGCAGAGAATCACGTCCCTTAATTTCCAGAATTGAAGAAGACCTGCGTTGGCCCGGTAGGCGGCGGAGAAGAGAACGTTGGCATCGAGGAAGAGGCGGTCCATTTATGGGGACGCCCCGCAGGCCTTATTCTGGCCGGCGATGTGGAATGGCCTCGGGATCAAGGCCCAGCTTTTTCACTTCTTTCCGTGCGCGCTGGTAATCCTTCTGGGTTGCGGAGTTCGACAGGAGAAATTCCGCCTTACGTTCGGGCGCATATCTTTCTACGGGCACGACAACAGCGGGCCGGATCAGGACTCCATCCTCACGAGCCTCGGCAGTGACGAGCGTGCCTTCCTCAATGCCATAGCGTTTCCGCAACTTGGCGGGAACGACGATTGCGCCACGTTTGCCGACTTTTACCACATCCATAACATCAGTATATCAGAATGTCTGCAATTCAGGCGAATAACCAGCTAGGGAACATCGCAGTTGACATGTTAATTCGCGCGGAGGGAATCTTCGCCCGGCTGCGAGCGCATGCGGCGCGCATTGGCGCGCCGAGCCGGGCCAGAATGGCCAGCCGATCGGTGAAGTTTCGCTGGACAGGGCATTGGCGCAGCTGTCAACGCAAAGTAGAAATGTCCGGTTTTCTGCCAAGTAGAAATGTCCGCTTCCAAGGTTTCCTCCAAGGGTGATCGGGAGAGGGGATGCGTTTGGTTTTGATCTTGGTTTGGGGTTT
>WNGM01000995.1_pt1 | contig 26395 bp, 25 predicted proteins | sample 5400571 | NCBI WGS metagenome assembly WNGM01 (sample SAMN13153378, study PRJNA577476) | soil metagenome | isolation source: 100 cm soil or saprolite under Garry oak tree replicate 2 | place: USA:California | collected 2016-06-15 | reverse complement strand
CCCGTGCCAAACGCGTCTTCCATGCGCTGGACGCCTGAGGGCATCGATGCTCTCTTGCCTCTGCGCACCTCCGTTCTCAACGGTGACTACGACTCGCTCTGGCAGCAAGAATATGCTGCCTGATTGCCTACAACTAATTTATACACCCGCTTGTCTCTTTTGACGTACGAGACACCTGAGATATACTATCTGACGAAAAGATTGATTTACACTTTTGGAGGTTCGTCATGTTGGCCAGCGAGTCAAAACCACTCTGCGCAGTCATACTCACTGCTCTCCCGGTCGAGTATCAGGCGGTCCGTATTCACCTCACAGATCTTCACGAAGAAGTCCATCCGCAAGGAACTATCTATGAGCGGGGAACCTTCTTTGCTTCAAAGAATCGGCTCTGGGATATTGTAATTGTTGAGGTTGGGAAAGGTAACGCCTGTACAGCCCGGGAGAGTGAACGGGCTATCAATTATTTTCAACCGAAGGTTATCCTCTTTGTTGGAGTCGCAGGGGGCCTGAAAGATGTGCAATTGGGGGATGTGGTAGCCGCTACAAAAGTCTATGGCTACGAATCTGGCAAAGTGACAATGGCCTTCCAGACGAGACCAAACGTTGTCAATGTGACGCATCGTTTGGAGCAGCGAGTACGAGCCGAGGCCCGGAAGCCAGACTGGCAACAGCGGATCGGAGAGCCGTTACCAGAGCGAACACCGCGTGTCTTCGTCGCCCCTATAGCGGCAGGTGAAAAGGTCTTGGCCTCAACCGACTCCGCTGAATGGCAGTTCCTCAAAGCGTGCTATAGCGATGCATTAGCCGTGGAGACCGAAGGCCATGGCTTTTCCCTAACAGCTCATGCTAACCCACAAGTGGAAGCACTTGTCATCCGTGGTATCTCGGACCTTATTGATAACAAGCATGAGGCGGATGTGGCCAACTCACAAGCACTTGCTGCCCGCCACGCTAGCGCTTTTGCCTTTGAGATCCTCGCCAAGTTAGGGGAAGTCGAGCCATTGCTGCTATCATCTCGTGAGCAACCTACCTATCGCAGTACTGTTGACACATTTCGTGCGAGATAATGTCAAGAAACCTACTCGTAGATCCTAAGAAGAAAGAGGAAGCTTCATGGAACGTTGGAACATTTTTGCCCGTGAGCTTGAAGGTATTCTTGCCAACAGGGGGTTGGGTTTGGGTCATCTTGACGACCGCGCATCTGTTTACAAAGAAAAAGTGCGCCGCTTGCGTCAATCGCTAGTGAGGCCCAAGAGCTTCCCTGTGCTGAATACTGATGAGATGGACGAGGTAATTAAAACCTTTAAGCTAAGCGATGATGAGATAATGAGTCTACGTGCAGCTCTCCTGACCACTGCCATCGAAAGAATGTTAATGGACCGCATTGATCGGGATGATGCGCTGCTGGCCGCCGAGCAGATCTTTCCCACGATTCTAAAGGCAATGAAGAAATATAGCAAAACTTCAAACGGCCTCGGGGCAGTCAAAGGCGAAGATCCCGAAATCCTCGAAGGGACTCCTATTGACCTGGAGCTAGAGGCCGCGCTGGATATCATTGATCGCGCAACACTGGCATTGCACCTGAGTTACAATGTGACCTTGCATACCGAACGCATCGGACGCGCACAACAGGCTCTTGCGATTTTTGAGGCAGCATTGGCAGAGTTGGACGAGCTTGAAGGTGATGTCAAAGCAACGGATGCCTGGCACAAATGGTATGACGAAGCACAGAAGGGGCTCAATGCAACCAACAAGCGACTTGAAGAACTGGGTGCATAAGAGTCCCTTTAAAATCACTTTCTGGGCTATAATAGACAAGCAGTTTTTCTATTCTGTATTGTCGTGGAGAAGTGAAATATGTCACACAGTGATCATGAGCATCCAAACAAGGATGAGCTTGTTCAAATGCTCATTACCTGGCTCTCTCTGCCTACTTATCGAGAAGCGTGTCGTTTTCTGGAAGCTCACCTCGAACTGCTCACTTCCAGAAGCTACCACATCCTGGCTCAGCTCACCATACATACTGAGGAAAAAGAGATAGTATCAGAAGAGCTGGTACGGGATATGTACGATCACCTGGAGTTGCTGCGCGATGCACATACCAGGAGTGGGACGATGGAGGCAATTCGCGAGATATATATCGACAGGTATGGTGGCTTTGTCCTTGACCTCCCTGCGTGGCTTGCAGCCATCCAGCAACAACTTGCCGACCTATCTCAAAAGGAACGGTCTGACTCTATAGCGGCAGAGCAGGAGAGCCTGCTGCGTGGAGCGATTGTACGAGCACAGGGTGAGGGCAATATTGCCCCTGAGACCCTGGCTGAGTTACGGATCGAACTGGGAAACACTTTAGCCCAGAACTCGCACTTAGGTCGCACACAGACGTCCGAAACGATACTTGAAACTTATCAAGAGGCACTCCTCGTATTTACACTTCCCCGCTACCCGCGTCGATATGCCTGGATATGGTACAGCCTGGGCAATATTTATTGTCGATTCATTACGATAGATCCGCGCACCAGTGCGGAGCAGGCTATCGCCTGTTACGAGGAGGCATTACAGGTTTACACCAGAGAAGACTTCTCTACCTATTGGGCAACAATTCATCATAACATGGGCAACGCCTACAGAGAGAGACTGGCTGGAGAACGTCCCGCTAATTTGGAACGCGCTATCGTCTGCTACGAGGCAGCCTTGCAGGTTTACACTAGCGACGCCTTTCCAGAGCAATGGGCAATGACCCAGCATAATCTGGGTATGGTCTACCGAAAGCGCTTTGCTGGAGATCGACGTGAGAACTTGGAACACGCCATTGCTCATTATGAAGCTACACTCCAAGTCTATACTCGTAAGTCCTTCCCTATAAACTGGGCTATGATCCAAAACAGTCTGGGCACAGTCTATTGTGAGCGCATTGCGGGGGAACGAAAGGCCAACCAGGAGCAGGCCATCGCCCACTATCAGGATGCCTTGCAGGCCTATACTCGTGAGGACTACCCTGAGCAATGGGCGACCGTACAGCATAATTTGGGCAATGCCTACAGAGATCGCATCTGTGAGAGCAGGAAAGCTAACCTGGAACGTGCGATAGCCTGTTACCGGGTCGCTTTGCAGGTTCGCACTCGTGAGTTCTTTCCTAACCAATGGGCTATGATCCAGCAAAGCCTGGGTACAGCCTTTAGCAAGCGTATTGCAGGGGAACGAAAGGCCAACCAGGAGCAGGCCATCGCCCACTATCAGAATGCCTTGCAGGTCTATACTCGTGAGGACTTTCCCGTCGAGTGGGCTTCTATACAGCACAATCTGGGTATTGTCTATGCTGAACGCATTGCAGGGGAACGAAAGGTCAACCTGGAGCAGGCCATCACCCACTACCAGGATGCCTTGCAGATTCGTACCCGTGAGGGCTTTCCCGGTGAGTGGGCAATGACTCAAAACAACCTGGGTAATGTTTATCAGGCACGCATCGGGGGAAAACGACGCGTCAATCTTGAACGCGCCATCACCTGCTATGAGGCAGCCTTGCAGGTCTACACCCCTAAAGCTTTCCCTGAGCAGTGGGCTGTCATCCAGTACAATTTAGGCAACATCTACAGTGAGCGTATTGAAGAAGAACATCGTACAAACCAGGAAAAGGCTCTTGTTTACTATAAAGCCGCCCTGCAGGTCTACACCCGCAAGGCTTTCCCTGAGCAGTGGGCTATGATTCAGAACAGCCTGGGAGATACCTACCAGGAGCGTATTGCGGAGGAGCACCGGGGCAACCTGGAACGAGCTATTGCGCACTATAAAGCAGCTTTGCGGATTCGTACCCGCAAGGCTTTCCCTGAGCAGTGGGCAATAACCCAGCACAGCCTGGGCAATGCCTATCGAGAGCGCATAACAGGAGAGCACCGGGATAACCTGGAACGAGCTATTGCCCACCACAAAGCCACATTGCAGGTCTATACCCGTGAAGCCTTCCCCATCGACTGGGCGGCAGTCCAGCACAGCCTGGGCAATGCCCATCGAGAACGCATCGTTGGGGAACGACGGGCTAACCTCGAACGCGCCATCACCTGCTACGAGGCAGCCTTGCAGGTCTACACCCCTAAAGCTTTCCCTATCGAATGGGCAGCCATCCAGCACAGTCTGGGTGTTACTTATAGCGAGCGTATCGCAGGGGATCACTATGATAATCTGGAACATGCTATTACGTGTTACCAGCTCGCTTTGCAGGTTCGCACCCGTGAGGCTTTCCCCATCGACTGGGCGATGACCCAGCATAGCCTGGGCAATGCCTATCGAGAGCGCATCCAGGAGGGACGGAAAAACAACCTGGAACGAGCGATAGCTTGTTACCAAGCAGCCTTGCAGGTCTACACCCGTGAGGCTTTCCCCATCGACTGGGCGATGACCCAGCATAGCCTGGGCAATGCCTATCGAGAGCGCGTTGCAGGAGAACGGCGAGCTAACCTCGAACAAGCCATTGCTTACCATGAGGCAGTTTTGCAAGTCTACACCCGTGAAGCCTTCCCCATTGAGTGGGCAATGACGCAGAACAATTTGGGTATTGCCTACTGCGAGCGTATTGATGGGGAGCGGAGAGTAAACTTGAAACGAGCGGTAGCTTGTTACCAAGCGGCTTTGCAAGTTCGCACCCGTGAAGCTTCTCCTAGCAGTTACCGCTTCACGCAGCTTAATCGCGCCTTTGCCGAGGCAGAGCGAGAGAATTGGGAGACTGCCCATGCTGCCTATGCAGAAGCCCAGGCTACTGAGGATGTACTTATTCGCTTGGGGGCGGGGGTAGTGGGGTATGATGCTATTCTACGCGAAGGGCATGAGGCGGCCATGCGGGATGGCTTTATATTGACCCGCCTGGGTCAGGTAGAGGCCGCTGTGATCGCTATGGAGCGTGGACGAGCACGTGGGCTAGCAGAGACCCTCGCTATAGATACGGCTGCTTCCGAGCGTATCACCGATAAAGAACGGCGAACACGTTATGAAGATGCACGCGAGTGTTTCCGCCAAGCGCAGGCAGTTCTCTATGACCAGTCGTTGCGTTCTCTCTCTGAGGATGAGCAGAGAGGTATTACCTTGGAACGCAACGACGCTTATCATAAGGCAAGAGAGACATTCGACGCTATCACCGTCGAGATTCAGGAAACACAGGACCCTTCTGATTTTCTAGACGACGCTCTCGATGCCGCGACGATTCTGCATGTCGCTGAACGTGAGGGAGCGGGACACGCGCTGGTGTATCTTGCGACGACACCGTGGGGAGGCGTTGCGATAGCCGCCTTGAGCGCTAATCCTGATCTGCACACGCCCACCCGGTTCGCGATGCAGGACCTGCCCTCTGTGACAGAGGCCCTTGTCGATAGTCTCCTTCAGACCTTGCTTGATGATCAGGCAGAACGTGTCATTGGTGGTTATATCCACGCTCAAGAGGGCAATGGATGGAGTTGGTTCAGACGGCAGTGGAAGTCAGGCAAGACGATCCGCCAGTCAATAGACGCACTGCATATGGCTTGCACGGCGGAGGGCAAGGCCAGTACACTCTGCGCAGCAGCACAGGAGATGCTACACAGCTCTAAACTGGGGCGTCTCATTGATCAACCACATGACCAGTTAGACAGAATTGATGAGGCAGCACTAGCAAATACCCTGGGGCACTTCTTTTTGTGCCTGGAACTAGGCCATTGCCTGGATGTGCTGGCCAAGGTTGCAATGCGTTCACTGGTAGAATGGTTACAGCAGCAGGGAGCTACGAGCCTTACTCTTATCCCCTGCGGAGCACTTGCGGCCTTTCCGCTAGCCAATGTGCCACTCTTTGATGGACGAACGGTAAGTGATGTACTGCCTACGAGCATAGCTCTCAGCGTACGATCACTGCTCCACAGAGGAGAAACCACCGGAAATCGCCAGGGGGTATATGCCGTTGGTGATCCACATCCAACGCACCAGAAGCTGGAATGGGGCGAGGCGGAGGCACATATGTTGGCGAAACTGGCTCGCAATCTAGGATTGGCAGGAGCAGCCAGGGTGCATGAGAAAGGAGTACGTTCCTGGTTAGCCGAGATATTGCAAACAGGATGGGTAGTAGATGTCTCGTGTCACGGCAAGTTCGACCCCGACAATTTCTTATGGGCATCACTGCAGCTTGCCAGAGGCAAGCGGCTCACACTGGCAGAGATATTGAATCATGAAGTAAAGTTACAGGGGTTGCGCCTTCTCATCCTCTCGGCATGCCAGACAGCAGTCCTGGACCTACGTGGAGCACGCAATGAGGTACGCAGCCTTGCCGCAGCGATGATCCAGGCGGGAGCAAGGGCGGTGCTGGCATCGCTCTGGTCAGTGGATGATAAGCCAACCTGTCTCCTCATCGTGCGTTTCGCCCAGGAATGGTTTCCCGAGATGAGGCACGAGCCACCGGCGGCCGCGCTAGCCCGCGCCCAACGCTGGCTGCGAACGGTAACCTATCGTGAACTGCTGCAATGGCAAGCCACATCACTCCCCATCCTGACAGAAGAAGAGAGGCAGAAGGCTGGGTCAGCAAAGCCGGAGAGCGACCCCTGGACAAAGGAGAAGTTTGTACCCATCGACACGGTAGAATTAGTAGCTGTACGAGGTAGCGGCGACCGATACGATATCGGCGAGGCTATGTCTCGGGTCCAGACAGAGGCAAAGGAGCAGGATAATCCTGACGCCTGTCCCTATGTAGACCCGATCTACTGGGCTGGATTCCAGATAATCGGCTGGTAACATTTTCTTAGGCGAGGGCATCTTCTTCTTTCAAGCAAAGCACACGCGAAGGCCAGGAACAAGTTTGGTAGAAGGATACTTCTTTTGGTGAAGTAGTCGGCGATGCTCCTTGTGAGTATGGGAAAGCCATTAAATGGCACTGTTTCAGCATTATTTGGCTCTCCTGCTCTTCGCGTGATTGGGAGCAAGCATGACCGTCTCGTCTGATTGAAGATTGCCAACTAGAGCCTGCTTATGGCTACCTGCTCTTTCATATACTAGAGCTAATCACAGAACGCGCCTCGGCGCAAGTGCATTTTAACACGCTGACCTGGACGCCGATGGCGCTCGAGGAAACATGGTCGGTCGAACGCATGGACAAAGAGGGCCTCTGTATTCTTCCCCCGTCGCGGTCAGAGCGTCCCACCCTGGGTGACTTCACGGTAAAAGAGGTGGACCTCGCGCTCCACAACGTCCCATTCTTTCGAGAGAACCGGCTCATCAAGGTGCTCGAACTGAAGACAACGCCACCGGAATACATCGCTCCAGCGACCGTGGTGGTCCTGCGCGACCGGAAACAGCAGGAACAACGCTTTGCCGTCTACCGCAACGGAGCGCTCCAGCGAGGAGAAACGGCGGTCCTGCAGCGGCACTTCGAGACCGGGCACTTTCTGCTCCCCGACGACGCTGTGGCACTCGCCGAGGAACGGCTGGAAATACCGGCGACACTGCCGCCGACGGTGGCACAAGTGGTGAGACGCGTCGCGGACAACGAAGCGGCGAGGCTTCGGCTTCAGGCGGAACTCACCGACTCCGAAACACGCCGCGGCGGAATGGCTGACCGGAACGAACGAGCGCAGCTTGAGGAGCGCATCGCTCAACTTGAAGCGGAGCTGCGGAGAAACCACGAGGAAAGCGAACGCTTGAGAGTGCGGCTCCAGCAGAACCAGGGAACCTTTCTTCGCACGGAAGAGCACCGCGAAGTGCTGGAACGAGCGCTAAAAGAGGCGCGGGAAGAGGTGATCATCATCTCGCCCTGGCTCAATCGCCGGACATGTGATGATGCCCTTTGTGATCTGTTCGCTCAGGCGATCAAACGCAATGTCCGCGTTCGGATTGGGTACGGGATTACAGAACGGGCAGGCGATCCCGATGCCGGGCGCAACCGCGCCAATGCGCAGAAAGTCATCCGGGCCTTGAAGGCGGCTGTTTCCCGGGAAACTGAGGCCTCGCAGGCCGCACTGCTCGATATTCAGAGGACGAGCGACACGCACCAGAAAATACTCGTGTGCGACCGTACCTTTGCCGTGCTTGGGAGCTTCAACTGGCTCTCCTATCGGGGAGAACTGGACAGGGAGTACCGCAATGAAACCAGCATGGTGCTGCGTGAACCTGCTTCTGTCGGGGAACTGGCACGGATCGCGCTCCGGGGATGGCCGCAACAGCAGGAGTAAGCAATGCTTCTGAACGCATCGCTGCCTCGCAAGAAAGGCCAGGACTATCTTGTTAGACGCTTGAGGACTCGTCATGAGAGAGCCACATAGTCAGAGGTGATCGCACTAAGCTCCACAATACTAGTGATGTTGTAGGAAAAGCTATAAAGAGCGTCCTCTCCTTGTACAACTTCTTGGCAACGTATCTAGTAGCTGATATACTCTCTTCAAAAGCAGTGAAGGGACTAATAGAACCTTGTCATCATCGCCGGATGAAACCGTTGAACGAACATTACAGCCTCCAGTAGAACACATGCAGGGTATCGTCGAGCGGGTGACCTATCATGCTGAAGATTCGGGATATACTGTGGCCCGGCTCAAAGTAGCAGGGGAACGTGATCTCATCACCATCATAGGGCGCTTTCCAGACATTCACGCTGGCCAGACACTGCGCCTCACAGGCTACTGGCGCGATCATCCGAAGTACGGGCGACAGTTCCAGGTCGTGCATGCCCAGGAGACCAAGCCCGCCACGCTCACTGGGCTGGAGAAATACCTGGGCAGCGGCCTCATCAAAGGCATCGGACCAGTGACGGCCAGGCGCATTGTGGCGCACTTCGGCCTGGAAACGCTCGACATCATCGAGCAGTCGTGCTCCCGCCTCATCGAGGTCCCCGGCATCGCCCAGAAGCGCGTGGCCAAGATTGAAAAAGCCTGGGCCGCGCAGAAAGCGATGAAAGACGTGATGATTTTTCTGCGCGGGCACGGTGTCTCGACCACCTCCGCCGTGAAAATCTACAAACAGTACGGGGACCAGTCCATCGACATCGTCTCGCGCAATCCTTATCAGCTGGCTACCGATATCTACGGGATCGGCTTTGTGACAGCCGACACGGTCGCGCGCAACATTGGGATTGCCTCTGATTCCGCCTTTCGCTACCAGGCAGGCATCCTGCACGTGCTACAGCAGGCCGGCGAAGACTGGCACTGCTTCCTGTCAGAGCGCAAACTGACGGAAAGCGTGGTCAAGCAACTTGCATTACCCGAGTCCCCCGTGGACCCGACGTGCATCGGTGAACTGATCGTCCAGATGGGCGAGGGCAAGGAGCTCATCACACAGCCAGGATATGGAGACCTCGTAGACCAGCGTATCTGCTACGCGCCCGCGTTTATTACACTGAGCAGGCCTTGGCTACGCGGCTCTCCACTTTTGTCAACGCGCCGGTTGCCGTCGACCTTCTCCCACGCGTGCAGCGCTGGATCGATAGGTATACTGAGAAACTGGGCATCACCCTCTCGCAAGAGCAGCGCCATGCAGTCGAACTGGCCGCTACCTCGCGCCTGCTGGTGCTGACAGGCGGGCTCGGATGCGGCAAGACATTCACCACCAGAACCATCGTCGCGTTGTGGAAGGCGATGGGCAAATCCATCCTGCTGGCCGCGCCGACGGGACGGGCCGCGCAACGGCTGGCGGAGATGACCGGACAAGAGGCCAAAACGATCCATCGCCTGCTCGCCTTTGATCCCAAGACGATGCAGTTCCGCTACAATGAGGAGCATCCGCTCGAAGCACAGGCCATCGTGGTGGACGAAACCTCGATGCTGGACCTGTTCCTGGCTCACTCGCTCGTCAAAGCGATCCCGCCTGACGCGCAGGTGCTCCTGGTTGGGGATGTTGATCAACTTCCCAGCGTAGGGCCTGGTATGGTCCTTCGCGATCTGATCGAATCCAAGCAGGTCCCGGTCGTGCGGCTGACCGAGGTGTTCCGCCAGGCAGCAGAGAGCCACATCGTGACCAACGCCCATCGCATCAATACTGGCCAGTTCCCGCGCTTGACGCCGACCACGAAATTCGCGGAATCGGACTGCATCTGGCTGGAGGCAGCGGAGCCAGCGCTCGGACAGAAGGCATCCGCCACCTGGTGAGCGAGTTCCTTCCCAAGCACGGCATCGATCCGCTGCAACAGGTACAGGTGCTCTGCCCGGCAACACGCGGAGAGGCGGGAACGCGACAACTCAACGCGATGCTCCAACAGGTCCTCAACCCACCGAAGACGGGAAAAGTGGAGTTGGCACGCGGAGGCAGCATCCTGCGGGTGGGTGACCGGGTGATCCAGCAGGTCAACGACTACCAAAGGGAAGTCTTCAATGGGGATGTCGGCGTGATCACTTCGATTGACCTGGAGGAACAGGAGATTGTCGTCCAGTTTACGGAGCGGGCGGTGACCTACGATTATGCAGACCTCTCTGAACTCGCACTTGCGTGGGCTGTCACTGTCCACAAAAGTCAGGGGAGTGAGTACCCAGCCGTTATACTTCCCCTGTTCATACAACACTATCTGCTCTTGAGTCGAAATTTGCTGTACACCGGACTCACTCGAGCCAAGCAACTTGCGATCCTGGTGGGCCCAACCAAAGCCATTGGGCTCTCCATCAAACGGGTGATGGATCGGCAGCGCTACACCGCGCCGGCAGATCGCCTGAAGAACCCGTCTGCATCTTCCACTGTATAAAGCCAAGAAATCATCGAGAACACTGCCATCAGCGACATCGTTGGCGAACCCATTATCCGAGACCCGGTTTGAGCCTGTCCTGTCACAGGATAAAGTCCTTCGCCTCAGAGATGGCCCAGGCATATATGGGTCTCAGCTTGCCTTCAGTCGTTCCTCTTCCATCGCTTATACCGAATGAGTTGCGCTTGTCCACAGGCACAGATCAGGATAGCGTTGCTGGTCCGCTCGAGCGAGGCAACCACCGCGTCAGCTTGTAGGGCCGACACATACAACCGCGCTCCGCACGTCACACAATGTAGTTCCATGTCCACTACTTCATCAGAGCCGGGTTGCTTGTTGGCACTCATGCAAATCTACTCTCCCCTCGTTGTTATGCCTACGATCAGCAGAGGTTGGCGCGATCAGAACCTCTTTCTTCTCGTTGCCCAGTTTCAAAGTGTAGAGAACACCTCTCGATCTCGGTAAGCGCATCCTCATCTGTGTAATTGCTGGTTTATCTCTCATCCTGCCAACAACGCTGGCCATGCACTTGTACATCTCTCTTGTCCCTCCTCTTCCTCAATGTTCCCGAGATAACACATACTGGAGACTCTGCTGGTTCGCCTCATCGAGACATGCTAAAAAGCGTGAAGGGCTCATTGTAGCGAGATCGCCCAGGAGGCAGACATGCAGCTCCTGCGCCCCCCTCGTCGCATGCACATGCCCAAAACGGCAGGATATGCCATAGCCCCGCTCTCGGAGCAGATCAAGAGCTACCGAGAATTCCAACCCCTCGCGTGGGCATATAGTATTCATTTCACTCATAGTCTTCTCTCCCGGGCCTTCTTAGAGATTGCCTCTCGGCCTTTCCTGGCGATGAGAGACAAACACTTGCTCCCAACTTATCGTTGCCCATACGCTATGAACATGTGGTATCGGGTACGATAGTCAGCCCATTCCTGGGGCAGTCTTGCCAGCACCTGGTCAAATGCTCTAGGAGCGAGAGATAGCGTTGAGCAGAGCAAGTCTTTGAGCCCGCTAAACCCCGCTAGCATATTTTGTTGCAGCAACAATCCTTCTCGTTGCTTCCCCCGCATCCACGAACCAACCGACAGCTCAATCGTGCGCGTATGGATATGACGCAGCCCGGCGTCCTGCAAACCCTCCCCAAGGTGCCTGATCAGCGAGGCGTCGAAGCCGCGAATATGGTTGACAGCAGTCCACCAGGAGAGAAAGCGCGTAGTAAGCGGTCCAGTCCGCACATAGCTATCACTTGCTTCCACCAACTCGATCCATCCCCGGTAGCGTGTCACCCGCACGAGTCCCGCCACCACAAAAGGCCACGATGCCGCGGGGATTGCAGCAACAAGCAACCGCTGATGCGTGAAATCAAAGCGCTGATCCGGAAACGGCAAGCCATCGAGCAGATTGCCCTGCTGGAAGCGATAACCGCCCCCTATCCCCGGTAATGTGACCTGGTATTCCTGTGTCAGATCAAAACCGATAACTTCTGCCAGGGGAAATGCCAGGGCCATCTCCTGCGCCCAGCGGCCTGTCCCGCACCAGACATCCACCATTGAGGTAACCGCTGTAGGGTCGAGAGGGGCCACATACTTGCCTTTGAGTACCTGGCGTAAGAGATACTGCTGAAAGTCGAGCCGGTGGATTTCCTTCGCGTCCCTGGGAAGGAGATAGGCGTCAGATGCAGGCACACGCATCCTCACAGTAATACCTGATTGCCGCGCCGCCGTTGCAGACGCCGCGTTACGCCTGCGCCGGAAGAGTTGTGAGAGATGCATGGCAAATCCTCCCTTTTCCTATTACCTTGCGTCGCTGCCTCCGCCCGGTCTCGGAATATGCAGCCACCACCGCGGCTCGTACTCCAGGTGCCCTAAACGATCAAAGCCTACAAAACTCTTGCGCAAACATTCCTCCTACTACCAGTTGATTGCGCGCTTCGCCTCCTTCCTCCAAATAATGACTTCCTCGAGCCAGCAAGGCTTGAGCAGACGTGCTCGCCAGACTATAGTCATAGAAGGAGGAGGGCGACTCCGCCTCTGCTGAGAGGTTTACGGCGCGGCATCTGCGCTCAATGCGCTCGCAGTCTGCGAAGTATAAACTCGCATGGGATGAAGTCGATAGCGCTCCTACTTGGAAAGAGTAACCGCCTTAACACTCAGGCACGATCGTGTTACTCGTCACAAGGAAACGCACACACCATTGCTCCCTCTGGTTTCAAGGTGCTTCAAACGCTCGGACGCGATAGGTTGGATGCTCACTGTATGCATGTCGTCTCCTACTTCCAACCAGCAGGTTTTTCCGCAGCAAGCCTCCCAAGATGTACCTGGACCATAGCCACAACTTCATCTGTTTTAAAGGGCTTCGTTAGGTAGGCGTTTGCCCCAGCCAGCCTCCCTTTGAGACGATCAAGGGCCCCATTGCGCCGCGATACAATGACAAAGACTGTCTGTGCCAGGCCGGTTTCGCTTTGAAGTGCCGGATGGCGTCATAGCCGTCCAGTTTCGGGAGGCCCACATCGACCAGGACGAGCGCGGGAACACGCGCCTCTGGTGCGCCACACCAGTGTAACGCCTCTATCCCATCCTGGAAGCTCTTGACCTCGTAACCTGCCCGGTGCAGACAGGTTTCCAGAATTTTTCGGATTGTCGGCGAGTCATCGATGACCATCACAAACGCGCTCATCCTTCATCCCTTTCGTCGTCGCGTCCTATTGGTATCTTCCCGCTCCCTACAGCGCTGCAAGAGCAGCGCCTGTGCCTGTCTTTTCTCCGTTTGCGCCGTATGCAGCACCCATGGGCAATAGTAACATGGTGGCGTTTACCTGCTCGCTCAGGCGTTTTTGCAGCATTTTTACGAATCGTGCTTCATTTCTTACCGGGTTTTTATGAAGCGTTGGCAGTAATTGACGTTGAGACTCATTTCGCAGCAAGCGCCTTGTAGGCTGGGATTACGCGATCTTAACGGGGTGAGTAGGCTCAATCTTTCTACTTACGGATGGAGGGGTTCAATCCACATATCTCTCTTCCTGTTCTGCATGCGCATTCTGCTGCTTTGGAGGAGATTTCGAGCGGGACGTGCATAGGAGATCACGGTAGGCAGCCTTTGTTCTCTTGGCGAAGATCAAAGGCGCCCAGCCATGACATCACAAGTACAGTCTGACCGCTCAAGCGCGATACTGTCATAAACCACCGGAAGCGCACATCTAATAGCTCCCTCCGGCTTCAAAGTACGTCAAACGCTCAGACGCGATCGAGAAGCAGGCGCTCTCCGCTTGCACGGAAGAGACACTGCACTCCTGTTCTATAGTAGCACTCTGACAGTAACTCACTCGCTCAAGCATTGTTACAGAGTTCTTACAGGCCACCTTTGATTTCTTACAGATTGAGGGGAGACAGGAAGAAGCGCTAAAAACTCTGCTGCTGAGTGCATGGCACAAGGTGAAAGAGAAGAGCAAACGAGGCAACAGAGTGCAAGATACTATGGAACAGGTTGATCTCAGGAAGATACATTAGTTTGGGAAAGTATTCGTGTTATGCGTTCTCTATCCCTCTCCCCTTCTCTTTTTCCGTTTCTTATCCCAAACCATGAAACCGCTCCAGGAGAAAAGGGCCAAGCTGCGAAGCCGACTGTCCAGTCACAATGTGCTCTGCCAGCAGATCCGCCGCCGCCGCGAGCAGCAAGCCGTAGCCATTATGTCCACACGCCAATGTGACATTGTCCCAGCGGGAGACAGGTCCGAGGATCGGACGGGAATCCGGCGTGACCGGTAGAAGTCCTGCCCACGCCTGTTCTACAGGATGCCACCTGAGCGCTGGGACCAGATGCGCGGCGCGGTCATGCAGCCACGCGATCCCTTCAGGCGTTGTCGCAGTGTCAAACCCTGCTTCATCTCTGACCGTCCCAAGAATGAGCGTTCCATTGCGTTTGGGGGCGAGGTAGATTCCCTGTCCAAAGAGCATGTGCCGGATCGGGGGAGTTGGCTGCGGCAGAAGGAGACTCTGACCGCGGACGGGATGGACGGGGAGCGTGACTCCCAACCACTGTCCCCCAAGAGCAGCCCATGCCCCGGTTGCGAGCACGAAATGTCGGCAGGCGATCACATGCCCCTCGGCGGTACGAACCCCTTGAATGCGCCTGCCAAGATGATCGACCGCTGTCACGGCTTGATGTGGGAAAAACGCCGCTCCTGCCGTGATTGCTGCGCGCATCCACGCCTGCATCAACTGAATTGCATTCACTTGCGGTTCATTGGGGCGGTACACGGCTACTGCAGTGCCGATCTTCATCGCTGGTTCATAGCGCCCAGTATCGTCATCCGCGAGCACCTCTACTGGGAAGCCTGCCTGCCGCCACACGGCGCTCCATGCGGAAAGACGCGCCAGTTCTTTGCGCGGCCGCATACGTATGGTGCCCGTTCGCTCATACTCGACCGCGATTCCCGTGAACTCCTCCAACTCCTGAACGAGCTGGGGGAACGACGTGAGGCAGAAGAGCAGGAACTGCGTATAGGGGTCTTCGAGTTTGGCAAAGGGTTTGAGGGGAGCAAGCAGTCCGCTTGCTGCACGCGAGGCCTGCATGCCTCCCTCGCCCTGGTCGAGCACCATAACCTCTACCCCACGCTCGCGCAGCGCATACGCGAGAGAGAAACCGACAATGCCGCCTCCAACGATGAGCACATCTGTGGTGTCTTTCATCTTCCCGCTCCTCTGTGTGCTAGACAAGGCCGAGTCGGACGCCGAGTTCTTTCAGGCGAGCGTGTTCCGGCTCCACCTTCCAGATGTCCCAATAGAGGCGATGCACTTTGGCCTCGCCACTGCGTGAGCGTGTGGCAGCCGTAATCTCCAGGACCTCGCAGCCGCGCTGCACGCTCGTGGCGATATCGTGCTCAGCGAGGGCAAGCCGCGCTTCTGAAAGCAGCAGGTTCCCCTGCCAGCGGGTAAAGTCCCTGGAAAGGCTGTCACGAACGACAACAATAGCCTCCTGGGCCTCCTTGAACTGTCCAGCTCGCCTCAAGACATCTCCGCGGATCATGTAGAGACCGGGCACATCTACTTTCACGTAACTCCCATCGCCTTCTAAGACGCCGTGGGAACGGACGGCCCTATCGACCTCATCAAGGAGCGTGAGACTCTTGTGGGAATACTCTTCATTGCCCGGCGCAAGCAGCGAATACATCTCCGCTAAGAGCATGGAAATATAGCAGCGCAGGGGATCACGCGAAGAGGAGGCAAAGGGAAGAGCGCTTTCCAGGTAGGAAACGGCTGCAGGGTAGCGCTGCTTGGCCGCTTGAATTTTGGCCCGGCGATAGAGCGAGGAAGCGATTAGCTCCGCTCGGTTGAGGCGAAAGGCCATCGCAATCGCTTCGTCAATGGCGGCGAAGGCCGTCGGAAAATCAGTCCGGTCTCTCGCAATGACGCTCTTGAGCTGCAGGAAGCGGCACTGCAGGTCCGTCAATTGATCCGATAAGCCAGGCACGATGTTGATCTGTAAAGCGAGAAGACGCAGCCAATGCTCAACGGTACTCGCCGCTCGTTGGACGCTGCTGGTATAAAACGCTTCCCAGGCCAGAGCGAGGACATCCTCATAGGCCTGGATCGTCGTCGGGAAGACAACTTCGTTGATCCAGATCCGAGGAAGCGCGGGGAGAAGCACACCTCTTTCAAATGGAACAGAGGACGGCGAGAGATCGTGAAAAACTGTATTTTCTCTCCCATTCATCGGACTGCTTGAATGAGAGACGGGGGATAGATCTCGTCTATTTGGGAGTGAAGGCCAAGTCGCCTGCCAGGGCGTCCCCGCTGGATATGCAGACCCAGCCACGATTTGGGGACCTGGCAGGCCTATGACCCCTCTCGCTGCTTCGGTCATACGAAGACGACGAGCGAGGGCCTTCGTTTCCTCCCTGGGTTCTGCCTGCTGTTCCAGAAGAGCGGCTTCAAGCAGCGCATAGCATTGGAGCGCCTGGACCCTCTGACCCTCCCTCTCTAGCAAGGCGATCAGGTGAGACGCCAGATCTTCATTCGACGGATCAGATTCACTTGCGGCGATAAGGACCTCCAACGCCCGGTCGAGATTCCCACTCGCCAGCGAAAGATCAGCGATCCGCAAGGCGCACTGGGAGCGCTGTCTGGCGAGCGCTTTGCCCCTGACCTGCACCCAGTCCGCCTGCGTCCAGTACGCGTCGACGTAGTCTGCCAGGAACGAGCCGCGTTGCATGAGCGTATATGCGGACTCCCACAATGACAGGGCTTCCTCGACGCGTTTCGTGTTGAGCGCCTGGCGGATCAACTCCTGGCAGGCGTCAATATCGGTCCAGAGTAGGGTCTGCTCGCATAACCGGTACCCTGGAGGTTCGCCGCTCGCGCGGGGAACGAGGGGAGAGCCGCAAGCAGTTTCGAGCGCCGTCGCAAGCAGTGATTTCGCGACATTCAATGAGCTGCCCATGGCGCGATAGGATTGACCGGGCCAGATAGCTCCAACCAGTTTATCTCTCAAGACACGCCGCTCTGGATGACATAACAACAACAGGAAGAGGGTGAGCGACTGACTGCGAACCGACCAGTCGGTTGCTCTGCACTGGGTTCCACCGGGGAATTCGATAGTGCCTGCTCCGAATAGATAGACTCGAAGATAGGGATGAGATAGATTGACGCCCTCTTCCATGTGCGCACCTCTTTTTTAGGATGGCTCCCTTTCACGTATATGCTTTGCTTCTTTCCGAGAAAGCCTCTGACAGCATATTGCTGCCTGCCTGTTTTGAAACATAGGGTCAAGCAAAGAATGCTCGTCTCGGCGTTGACTACGATGGAGTGCGGATAGACGCGTTCTGCTCTACCATCCCAGCCAGATTAGAATCTGGTGCCCAGGACAATAATTCGCCAGGCTGCACATTCAGAGCGAGACACAATGCATCCAGTGTTCTGAGATCGATCCGGCTTACACTACCACGAAAGAGCTGGAGTACCGTATTATAGGTCAGGCTGGTCTCTTCCGAAAGACTGGCAACGGTCTTTCCCTGCATTTCGGCAACGGTTTTGATACGAAGGACAATCACGTGCTTCCCTCCACTAAGGTATGACATCTCTCAGGTACCATAGCAGAACACATATGTCCTGTCAATATGTAGATATATCGCTCTATTGATACGAACACAAACGGATGAGTATCCCTCCCTAAAAAAGAGGTGCATGCAACGTTCCCTCATTATCGGAAACGTGCTCTTTTCGCTGGCGGATGCCGATAGTGAAAACATTTCGGCTAATCGCGATACCGCGTGGAATCGTTTCATTTTTCACACTCCAACAAAGTAGGGCAACATCGCGAAAGTGCGTGGAATATGCCCGTTGTAATCGTCGTTCCCTTGCTACCGGAACCACAGCTACCGCAGAGAACTTCTTGTGTAATACTATTTGCGGTGAGAGTGGTTCTTGGATATTCTCGGACTGACAGGCATTCGCATTCTGGCGATAGACGAATACGAACATGACTTCCATATCCAGGCGGAGAGTCTTTCTTCGCCCTCTTGCTGTGCCCATTGCCATCACCCACATCTCTACCGCCATGAAATCAAGCCACAACTCTTCATGGACTTGCCTATCCGGGGCAAGCGCGTCGGGATCACCATGCAACGACATCGCTATCGCTGTTGTGCTTGCCGCCGCACCTTCTTCGAGTCGCTCCCATGCATGAATGAAAGCCATCTCATGACCAATCGCCTGATTACCTACATCCAGCAAGAAGCACTGAGAAGAACCTTTGTGAGCATCGCTGACGAAGTTGGTTTGGGAGAGAGTACCATCCGTACTCTCTTTAGCGAATTCGCGGCACACCTTCAGCCTCGTATTCCAGACACTGAAATGCTCTACCTGGGCATTGACGAACTGTATTTGCTGCATCAATACCGATGTGTGATCACCGATGTTGCCAACCACCAGATCATTGACCTGCTTCGAGAGCGCACCAAAGCCACGGTGATCAGTTACCTGCAAAGCTTGCCCAATGCCATAAAAGAGCATATCGCCGTCGTGTGTACGGATATGTGGGCTAGCTATCATGATGCGGTACATGAGGTTTTGCCACATGCCAAACTGGTTGTAGACAAGTTTCACGTGCTCAAGTTGCTCTCTGGATGCCTGGAAACTGTCCGTAAAGAAGTTCGCAAAAGCCTCACAGACAAGCAGCGGAGAACACTGATGCATGATCGGTTCTTGCTGCTGAGACGCGCCCGCGACCTGGATGAAAGCGACATCCTGATCGTTGAAGTATGGCTGAAAAACTTTCCCCGACTGGAAACCGCCTACCATCTCAAAGAGACGTTTTACGACATCTACGAGGCCCAAACAGAAGCAGCCGCCTTGAAACGCTACTTTGCATGGTTGGCAGATATCACCCTTGATGTCTACGAAGCTTTCTTGCCGCTGACGCTGGCCATTGAGCGCTACGGGGACGCCATTTTCAACTACTTCACTTACCGCTACACCGCCGGGTACACCGAAAGCCTGAACGGATTGATAAAGCTGACGCAACGCATGGGACGCGGATACAGTTTTGAAGCCATCCGCGCCAAAGTGCTGTTGACCAACGGCTTGCGGAAAACAGCGCGGCCAGGCTATCGAGAGCGATGGCATCATGCTGATATTTCCCCTCATGACACATCCTCCCCAACCTCCGACATTGCCGACCAGACCGCTTTTGCAATCGCACGCCCTAGCGGCAGCGGCACCCCATTACCAACAGCTTCAATGGCCCCTGCAACTGTGAAGTTAGGCAACTCAAACCCATCGGGCAACCCCTGAAGTCGTCGTATCTCTTCAAAAGCGGCTCGCGTTTTGTATCCCAACTCATTCGCCCGTGGCGAGCGACGAAGATCAGCACCAGGCTTCACGTCGCCACTCGCATACACCGCAGGAGCCCATTCAGCCGGTTCAAGCACCTCACCAGGCAGGTTGAGCCTGCATCCATCACGCGTTCCAAATGAGATACGCCGGACACGATTCTGAACACCGCCAAACCAGCGATTGTTGAGTAACTGTGCATGAACCTGGTAGCCACGAACAGCGGGAAGAGGAGCATCTCGCACATTCTCCATGACAAACCAGGCCACTTGTACCTCTTCCACGCATCGCTCTAACTCTGGGATGAGGCTCTGAGTTAAGGAAGGACCCGTGTAGCCGCAAAGGAGAGAACTTCGGTCCAGTTGTGAGAAAAGTTCGCTCGGGCTTCGCCAATACCTGGTCTTTTCGGTCGAGTTTTCCCCCTCTGATGAGTGGTTATCGGCTGAGTGGTCCGATGTATCTCGCCACAAACTCCGCCGATACTGGAACTGAGCCGATAACTGGGCCTGTTGGAGTCTACAAACGAGAACACTGTGCCGCAGTTCTCTCGTGTGCGGCAATCAGGCTCACTCCTTCACGCAGGGTCTTGAAGAGGGACAGGATCTTTCTCGCTCAGAAAACTGTGCCAAGTCCAGGTACTTTCTCGTCAGGAATACACCGACAGCCCATAGACAAGCAAGTCGGCTGATTCACCACATCCGACACAGTTGGGAAACCTTCTCTGTGAGCCTTTAGGAAGCCCAGAGCGAAAAAGGGGTGCCTTCTCCTGCACTCGGCTCAAAAGGTTCCCACCAGTGTCACATCCGGCCATGAGCCACAGGACTAGGCAACTGACCCCCTCGCAGCACCTGCTCCAGGGCCGCCACCACCTGGGGATCAAACTGCGACCCCGCACAGCGGCGCAGTTCCGTCAGGGCGACCGATGGGGCACGTGCTTTTTGATAGGGCCGATCCACGGTCATCGCCAGATAAGCATCCACCGCCAACAGCAGGCGCGCTCCAAAGGGAATCGCCTCTCCCTCCAGACGGTCGGGATAGCCCTGGCCATCCCAGCGTTCGTGGTGCGCGCGAATCACCGGAACCAGGGGCCGCAACGCCGGGATATGGCCGACGACGTCTGCTCCCACCATCGGATGAGTCCGCACCAGTCCCCACTCCTCGGCGCTCAGACGACCGGGTTTCTGGAGCACCGCATCGGGGATGGAGACCTTGCCGACATCATGCAACCGACCCGCCAGTGCAATCATCTGGGCTTCCGAGACGGGTAAGCCCATCGCCAGGGCCAGCTGGAGCACGAGGTCAGCGACCTGGTGGGCATGGTGGCCAGTCGCCGCATCCCGGACCTCCACCAGGGTTGCCAGGGCTTCCACCATCCCCATCAGCGCGGCCTCTTCTCGCCCTCCCTCGGTCTGGCCCGCCGTCCGGAGCGCATGCACTGCGGGATCGTTGGCCGCACGCACCTGGTTGCGGCCAAAAGACTTGGCCCCATACATAGCCTGATCAGCCGCGCCCAGGAGTCCTTCCCGCTCCTGGGCATGCGTGGGATAGTTCGCCACCCCAATCGAACAGGTCAGATAGAGGCCTCCTCCCACACTGAAGATGCGGGCGGCCACGGAGGCACGCACTTCCTCCGCGAAGTGCAGGGCTTCGTCGGCATTCCTCTCCGGCAGGATCGCCACGAATTCCTCTCCTCCCCATCGTCCCACCGTATCCATGCCACGCAGCTGCGTCTGCAGCAGGCCAGCAAACTCGCTCAGGGCCGCATCGCCAGCCGCATGACCATAGCCATCATTGAGCGCTTTGAAATGATCCAGATCCAGGAACAAGATGGAGCAGGAGCGGTGGTACTGTTGAGCCCGTTCCAGTTCCTGATCGAGCCGGGCAATCAGAGCCCGATGATTGGGCAACGCCGTGACCGGATCGGTCGTCGCCAGAGCCAGGACGTGGGCCTGCGCCTCGGCCCGCTCGTGCAGCAGCCGCTCCCGTTCCACCACCAGTGCCGTGAGTTCGGCCACCGCTTCCGCCAATGCTATCTCTTCCGCAGAGTAGTCAGGCGACGCCTCCCGCAGGTGCAAGGTGAGTGTCCCGACGAGTTGGCCACGCAGGCGCATGGGCACGACATAAGCCGGGCGCACTCCATCGGGTTGCGCCTGCTCACACCAGGGGGGCTGCGTCAGGTCGAGCAGGAGCATGCGACCCGCTTGCAGACGAGCGAACAGGGCGGGATCAGCGAGCCTTTCGCTCAGGCGCGATCCTTGGATGGCCATCCAAAAGAGGCGTTCCTGTTGCGGGGAGAACCCAATCGCTGCGACGGGAGACATCCGGTCGGTGTGTGGCTCCAACGCGATGATGGTGGCGGCCTGGCAGTCCAGCACGTTGCGTGTCAGTTCGCCGAGATGCGCTGCGACCTCACGCGTTGGGAGGGAGGGCTGGTGGTTGCCGGCCTTGCCCGTGCCCGGTGCCTGCACGAGGATCTTTGCCATCGTGAGCAAGGTGTTCAACAAGGTGTGGGTCCGCTGTTCGAGCTGGCGCCGCTGGATGACCTCACGCAAGGCCACATCCGCCTGGCGGCGTGCTCGCTGCATGTGGCTGGTCAAGACGCTGACCGTGAGCCCAACTCCCAGGTACAAGCACACCCCAAGCATATCTGCTGGATGGAGCACTCCCAGCGAGAAAAGGGGGGACAGGGGTAGAAACAGCAGCAGGACAGTCCCGACGCAGGTGGCGAGCACACTGGGACCCAGGCCCCAGTTGAGCGCGACCACCAAGACAGCCAGAATGACCAGTACCCCTTGAAAGCGCAACGCGGGAAAGCCCCGCACCAGCAGGGCCATCGCCGTGACCGCAGCGAACGGCAAAAGGAACGCCGCCAGATAGCCGAACACGGGATGAGACCAGGTCCCCCCTTCCGGTTGCCTTTTTTCCTGGTCGAAATCAGCCATGAGTCGCCTCCTTGCTAAGGCCATGTTCAATTGAGGTGGTATGTACCAAACCTCGCCAAGACAGTGTGGCCTTTCGCCACTCTTGATGATCCAGTGATGGATGAGATGCTTCCACATGTGAGATTTGACATGCCGAGAAGGGCCACACACCGTTGGCGAGGTTTGGTATGTACTTACGAATCCTGCCCTACTGAACAAGTCAGCAGAGATCCAATGCGAGCGCTGATGACCCAGGCCAGCCTGCTTTCCATCAGGAAAAGTGGCAGGCCAGGCTTTTCTGTCCTCAGGGAAAAGGTTGCACCAGAGGCGCTTCTGGTTACGGCCTCTCTCAACTGGACCGAAGTTCTCTCCTTTGCGGCTACACGGGTACGCGCCTTAACTCAGAGCCAATGAGATTAGGTGAAAGCTGGTAGCCATTGTACTCCGCCAGGTAGCGCAAACGGCTAAATGCCTGGCACGGAGGCCCGCCAATAATCCCGCCAAAGTGTCCTGGCTGCGGGTGAAAATCACGAATATCATCTCCCCACAATAAATCGGGTCCACGTACCACCATGAAGCCGCTTTCTTCAAATGCCAGATCTAACAGACCAATCCCAGAAAAAAGCGAGAAAACGGGCAAAACAAGCGCATTCCATAACACATTTTTATTACGTTTTGTGCGGTTTTAGTAGGCCATTTGCTTACATGCCTGATTATGATAGGTCTGGTTGCGCCGTTGTGGTTGAATCAGTTCTCCGCATCCTTCACACAGACGAGAGGCAAGCAACATATACTTACGATTCCCCATTAACCCATCCTTATCTATCTTGTGAATATTTCACCGAATTCCACGCGGTATCGCGATTAGCCTTCTTCTTGCGAAAAGGGGCTCCTGGGCACCGTCTTTCCCTTCTCGCCGAGTGCATGATCCTTTCTATGACGGATGTCATCCGAAGACTCGTCAAGCGCGCAGAGATTGCCATTCTTCCACTCCAGTTGAAGAATCTCGCGAAGAGATAGATCCTGTTCCTTTCAGGGGATGAATCGGCATGAGATCAGCACATTTTTCTTTCGGCTTTACAGCATTGCAGCGACTTTCTCCTCTTGCCGGTTCCATCATTCCTATCTCTTTGGTCATCCTTCTTCAGGAAAAGCATGAGACAACCGGTTTTCCCATGCCTGCAAAGAAAGAGACAAAGATGCTCTTTGGAAAAGTCTTCCAACGAGCGTATTTCGCGCGTTTTTCTGTTCGTGGTACTATTGCCATAATTTCCATGTGAAAGGAGCATTCCCCTTGGTCGATCAAATCTTCTTAGCAGATGAGGAAGGCGAAGAAGCCCGCGGCCTTCCCGAGGATATCCTTATTCTTCACCTGATTGCGACAGGATTGCTCCAGGTGATCGAACGTGTGAAGCAAGAGCACGCGCTTCGCGCTCCCTATCCTCATGCGCTGCAAAAAGGGTGGGACCGCTTGAATATGTATTGTTATCAGCGCCAGCAACCGCTCGTCACAACGCTTTCCGCACTGCTCCAATTATGCCGCGAGCCGATGAAAAAGTGGCCGCTCCGGTACGAGCTCGCGCACCTGGATCATGAAGATACCCTCCTTGACGGTCAATTTTCCACGGGCGTCTGTGAGTCGCTGGCCTGCGTTTCTCCTGATGTCGAGGCGGAGTTAAGTGAGCGGCACTTTATCGATACCGTGTTTCGTACCTGCAAACAGGCGAATCGACCAGACGCTTACGTCGCACTTCGCCGCCTGTTTATCCAACATCCTGTTTTAACCGCGTTGCAATTTCACGAGCAACTTGACCTGAATCGATCGCTCTCCCTCTTGAAAAATCACCTCAAGGACGCCTATGAAGAGGCTCCCCTCGAATATCTGCTTCGTGATACCTTCTATGGCTGCCCCCGGTGTGGCAATTTACTGCTTCCTGTTAAGCGATAATAGTAATGGGTAGGCGAATTGCCTCACCGGAAATCTTACTCTTGACAGGGTACTTGCCTCATGAGTAATGTAACCCAACGCCTGTTTATCTATACAGCGAAGGGGGAAAGACATGAGGTCCCACATGAGTTATCAAGCCAAACGAGAATTGTTACTTCAAATAGCCCCTCGCTATCGAGAGGCATCCTCAAGGCTCAAAGAGGTGATCCTTGATGAGTTTGTCGCAGTGACTGGATATGCACGCAAATATGCGATTCGGCTCCTGAACCATCCTGCCAATCAGAAACTGACTCTCACACGTCCACGTCCACCACACTATGGGCCAGAAGTTCAGCATGCCTTGCATCTGGCGTGGACAGCCGCCAATCATATTTGTGCGAAGCGGCTGGTTCCCTTTTTACCAACCCTCGTTGCGTCCTTAGAACGGCATGGACATGTGCACCTGAGCGAGCAGTGCCGTGCTGATCTGCTTTCGATGAGTCCGGCCACGGCTGATCGGATCTTGCAACCGTATCGTAAACAGGAGCGACATGGCATCTCGACGACCAGATCAGGAACACTGCTCAAAAAGCAGATCCCGGTTCGCACCTTTAACGATTGGAATGAGACCAAACCCGGTTTCATGGAAGCTGACCTGGTCGCTCATTGTGGCAGCCATGCCGATGGATCATACCTCTACACCTTAACGCTGACCGATATTCCCACTGGGTGGACCGAGTGCCTTCCGCTCCTCAACCGAGGTCAGGAAGCCGTCGTCGCCGCTCTCAAGCGATCTCAGCAGTTGCTTCCTTTTCCGCTCCTGGGGATCGACACGGACAACGGAGCCGAGTTTATCAATGTGGAGCTGCTGGCTTTTTGTGAACAAGAACAGATCACCTTCACCAGAGGGCGTCCTCGACGTAGCAATGATCAGTGCTATGTCGAGCAGAAAAACGGGCAGATTGTCCGGCAGGTGGTGGGCTATGATCGCTTCGAGGGCCTGCTCGCCTATCGACAACTCACTGAACTCTATCGGGCGCTGCGGGTCTATGTGAATTGTTTTCAACCTTCCATGAAACTCCAGGCGAAAGAACGAGAGGGCAGTAAAGTGCGACGCACCTACGATCAGGCCCAAACGCCGATGCAACGACTCCTTGTCTCCGGGGTATTGTCACCCCAAAAGCAGCTAGAACTGCTTCGGATCACTGAGGCGCTGGACCCGCTCCGCTTGCTTACGCAGCTCGAACACTTACAGAAAGCGCTCTGTCGGCACGCTGTCACATCTACCTCAGAACCGGCTGCATCTCCTGCTCCGCTTCAGTTTTCCGTGCAGCAGTGTACAGAAGAAGAGGTTCCTGTTGATGGGCTGCCTCATACCCCTCCGTCCTTGCTTAAAAGAGAGCGAAAGAAAAAGTATCAAAAGACCGGGCGGCCTCATGATTGGCGCACGCGCAAGGACCCTTTCGAGGGGGAATGGGAACAGATTACGTCCTGGCTGCTCGCTCATCCAGAACTCACAGGCGTAGATATCTTTCACCGGTTGGAACAGACCTCCCCAGGACGTTATCGAGCAACCCAGGTACGAACCTTGCAAAGGGGCCTCAGCAGGCTGCGTACTCGTTTGCTGGTCACGTTTGAGGACCAATGGGGCGAAGAAGTCGTCAACGGAAAGGCTCCAGCCCCAGAACTGCGTGCCGAGGTCGTCGCGGGCGCCTGATGCTCGGAGAGAGGAAGGGAACCATGCATTGCGATGCGTTCCCTTCCTCTCTCCGAACCTCTCTCCAACCCTCCGCGCTAGGGCTGGGGGCGCGCTTCGCTGTGACCAGGGGCCAGCCCCTGGACCCCGCTGAGGGACTATGTCCCTCAGACTCCCTGAGATGGCTGGGAAATAGCACTTGCGGAAATGTCTTCGAGTGGGTAAGATATTCTATGAGGGAACACCCCTATTCCATGAGTCAAGGGGTCGAACGAACCTTGCTAAAGTAAGATTACTCATGAGGCATCCTCTCCTCCCAAAGTAAGATTCTCCCATGAGGCAATGCGC
>WNGM01000734.1_pt1 | contig 26414 bp, 29 predicted proteins | sample 5400571 | NCBI WGS metagenome assembly WNGM01 (sample SAMN13153378, study PRJNA577476) | soil metagenome | isolation source: 100 cm soil or saprolite under Garry oak tree replicate 2 | place: USA:California | collected 2016-06-15 | reverse complement strand
TCTCCGGACCGGAAGCCCGCGTGTATGTGCAGACGCTCCCCTCGGGAAAGACGATCGACGGCGTCTTCAACGATTGGGCCAATACGACGCCGGATCCGGATGACCCGATTCCGGACAACCTGGACATCCTGGCATCGGCGATGTCCATCCCAAGCAGCGCGTATTTCTACGTCCGAACGCAGGGCGACATCCTCGCGGGATCGATTCTCCCGGAGCGGCGTCTCCCGATCCTCCAGAGGAACGGCTCTGCGCCGTCGCCTCCGACCCCGCTCCCCCGGAGAGCCGGCGTCGACGTCCTGCGGGCGTACATCGAGACGGACCGCGGAAACGTGACCGGTCAATCGATCGGTGGGATTGTCGCGAACCGCATGGTCGAGGTGACGGGGCGCCTCGAACGGATCCGCTCCGCTTCCTCGTTCGCCTGGAACTCGACGACGTCGACGTGGGATCGCCTCCCGGAAGTTCCGAACGTTGCCTCGGTCGGGACGCAGATCGAAGTGTCCGTGTCCGCATCGTTCCTCGGCCCGGTCTTCAATTCGCGCGCGGTCTTCGCGATGTCGGACTGGTCGCGAACCTGGGACATCACCGACGTCCCGATCCGCAGCAACGCGCCGTCCTTGGTGGGATCCCCGGGCCCGCTCCACGCCACCCCGCCGGATGAAATCAGCGCGACGCCCCTCACGAACACGCCCACGATTGATGGACGATGCACGAGCTTCCCCGGGGAATACCTGGGCGGCTCGATCGGTGCCAACGCGAACCTCCAGTTCTTCGTTGGCCGCCGGGATGATTCCCAGTTCGTGTACGTCTGCATCCAGGTTACCTCGGACCTCACCTCGAGCAAGAATGATTGGGGCGAACTCGTCTTCGACACGCTGCACAACGGAGGCGCCGCTCCGCAGACGGATGACCGGCTGTTCTTTGTCTTCGGCAACGGAGACAACGTGTTGAAAAGCTGGCAGGGCAACGGCGCGGGCTGGGACCCGACGTGTCCGGCGTGCGACCCCGGAAACGCGGGAGCGAGCCGGTTTGTGACCAACGAGTTCTACGAGTTCAAAATCCGGTACACGGACGTCTGGGGGACCCTCGCCCCGATCGACAACCAAGCCGCGGGCTTCGCCGTCCTCGCCTTCAACAATCCCGGCGTGCTCTACACCTGGGGAGGTCCTGCGGTCAACGAGAACGTCCCGGATTCATGGGGCCACCTGTTCGTTCCGATCCCGGAATTCCCCACGCCGGCCCTTGCCGCGGTGGCGGTGGTCGTCATCCCCATCGTGCAACGCCTTCGCCGCCGCGCGGTCTCCCGAGTGGCCGACTCCCGTGGTCCAGACGCGCCTCGGCTAAAGGTATTTCCGTCCGCCACCCACGGCGACCCGACTGATGTAGCGAACCCGGGTCTAACGCGCCAGCCGTGACATCTGGTGGGCCGCAAGGCCCTTCCGAGTTCAATCTTCCCTCCGTGTTTCCAAGCAAAGGCGGGAATATTGCCGATGCCGGGAGGGCGTCCACGGCGCACGCCTAGGTCTACGGGCGGTAGAACCGAGAGTGGTAATCGCGTGTGATTCGCGCACCACAAGCCCCTTTAGTCCATGAGCACACGATAGGACTAGAAGGTGAATGGTTTGGCGAACATGACGACCCTCCTCGCGATCGGCCTCGTCGTCGGAGCCCTTGCAGGGATTGCTGTCCTGGGCTCTTCCGGAGTCGTGGCGTCCCAGGGGGCCGCGTTCGAGCCGGCGGCGTCCGGATCGAGTTCCGGAAACCACGGCTCCTGCGTGTCTTCCGCCGTCCACAGGCTCCTTGGCATGGTCGACCCAGGCCGGGACTTCGGGCAACTGATTCGATCTATGGCCCGGCGATGCTAGAGGTTCCAACCTCGGCGGCACACCGTGCGTGGATCTGACCGATGACCGAGGATCGGGAGAACTCCCGGTCCGTTGCGCGCCCGGTGTATTTCGGCCGGAGAATAGAGACTACACGAAGTCGCGAGATTGGTCTTTTCGGGGAGATCCTTCGCTGCATCCTCGAGACGTACTCGCTGGTCCAACCGTGATGGCGTTCGAGCTAAGTGTCGAGCCCTTGCGGTCCTCCCGTTGACTTCGCGAGAGAAGGTATTTCTTGCCTCGGACGATGGCGACGCGCTGAGGTAGCGAAGCTCGGTCCAACGCGCCAGATTTGAGATCTGGTGGGCCGCAAGGCCCTCGGGAGTTCGAATCTCCCCCTCAGCGTCTCCCTTCGAGCCCAAACGTTAAGGAAGTAGGTCGCCCCTGTTCTCTCGGAGGGATCGCCGAGTGCGCGGGTGGGCATTCGCTCTCGCGGCCATCATCGCGTCCGGGACGCTCTTCGGCATAGGCTTGGGCGCGGCTGCGGGTCCGACGGAGGCGCCGAGGGCGCTCGCGAGCCACCCTGCGATTCGGATCGAAGCGGACTCGGCATTCACATCCGGGCACGGGGTCGTAGGAGGGACGGGAGGCTCGGCGGATCCGTATGTGATCGCTGGCTGGGAGATCAACGCGTCAGCGGCGGACGGCATCTTCATTAGCAACACGACGGCGTTCGTCCTCATCCGGGACGTCTACATCCACTCCGGGTGGAATCACACGTATTCCGGCAACCGTTCGGTGGACCTCAACGGCATTTACCTCTGGAACGCGCAGAACGTTCGAATCGAGAACGCGACGTTGTACGACAACGGCAATGGCATGTTCTTGAGAGATCCAATGCACGTCTCGGTCGTGCGAAGCGAGATGGCATTCAACAAGGCCTATGGCATCGGCGGATTCGCGTCGAACATCACGATTCTCCGGAACACGTTTCATGACCAAGGCCTTGGGTTCCGAGGCGGCGGGTCGGACGGCGTCATTGAGGCGAACAATTTCTACGCGAACCTGCCCGGCGGCATCTTGTTTGACACGGGTACGCGATGGACAATCCGGGACAACAACTTCGCGGACTCGCAATACTATGGAATTAGTCTGGGAAACGTGATCAATGCCGTCGTCTATCACAACAACGTCCTCGACGACTACTACTTTTCGACGTCGGTAACCTCCGGAAGCGTTTCGTGGAGCGCGGGGTACCCTCTGGGCGGGAATTATTGGTCACGCTACCGCGGTCAGGACAAGTGCAGCGGGCCGGCCCAGGACGTTTGCCCCGATCCGGATGGCATCGGGGATACCCCTCTGGACAATAACGGCCCGAAGCTTGATCCGTACCCCTTGATGCATCCCTACGGGCTGCTGGAAGATCCTCCGAGTGCGACCTTCGATGTGGTCCCGTCCGTTGCCCAAGTTGGATCCCCGATTGCAGTCAATGCGTCGTCTTCTAACGATTCGGACGGGCCTAAAGCCGGGGTTCACCACCAATGGGACTGGGAGAGCGATGGAATCTGGGACACGGGCTGGCTCTTCTCCGGGTCTTCCGAGCACGCATATCGTACCCCCGGGACGTACGTCATCACCTTGGAAACGCGAGATGTGACCGGTCGGACCAATCTCACCACTCGGACCGTGACGGTCGTGCCGATCCCGACCCCTACCGATTATTCCCCCTTTGTCCTCGCCGCAATCGGTGGACTCATCGCCGTGGGTTACTTGTTCCGTCGCCGAAAGACCCGGAGGGGCCGGACCGAGCGCCCGGAGCCCCCGAGGCACCGGGGTTGACTGCGCGGGTCGCGGCGAATGTCATCCACCATGAAAGGCAATGCAAACATCGTCCAATGGTAGATGACACCTCAAGCTCATTGGGGTCGGATGGTTTCCCGTCGCCGATCCACGATCGTCATCGCGATCGTAGTCGCCCTCGTGGTTGTCGCTGCGGTTTTCGTGGCGAGCCGTCTCCCGATTGCACCCAAATCCGGCGGCAACAATCCGACGACCACGCCGAATCCCACGCCGTCCACGTGTCCGCGATCGGCCGGTCTCTGTGTGGAGCGCAACGTGACGCGCGTCATCGACGGAGACACACTCGATGTCGAAGGCAGCCTGCGTATCCGCCTCGTGCTGGTTAACGCACCGGAACTCAACGCGACGGGTGGGCTGGAGTCACGAGATTATCTGACGGGCCTCTGCCTCGGATCCTTGGCTCTCATCGACGAGGACGACTTCCAGATCGGCCATGATCCGTACGGTCGGGTTCTCGCCGTGGTGTCTTGTGGAAGTACGAACGCCAATGCGGCGATGATCTCCTCCGGCCACGCGACGACCTACTATGCGTTCTGCTCCGTGAGTGAGTTCGGGACGACCGCTTGGTCGGGTTGTGCATCTCCGCCCCCACCGCCTCCCGGAAATTGCGACCCCGCGTATCCCGACGTCTGCATCCCGCCTCCCCCTCCGGACCTCGATTGTTCGGACATCCCGTATCGGAACTTCCGAGTCCTCCCGCCCGACCCGCATCACTTCGATGGCGATGGCGACGGAATCGGATGCGAGGCGTAACAGGACGGCTCGCGGACCGCCCTACTCGGTGTTCTTCTGGACTGCCGTTTGGCCGGAGTGGCCCGGGAAGATCTCGACCGTCTTGATGTTCACCATCTCCAGGAGGCCGTACCGGCTCAGCTCGCGTCCCACGCCGCTGTGCTTCACGCCGCCGAAGGGCATCCGCGGATCCGACTTCACGACGCCGTTGATGAACACCATCCCGGAATCGACTTGGGCCGCGAGTTCGTCGGCCTGACCGAGGTTCTGCGTCCAGAGGCTCGCGCCGAGGCCGAACTCGGAGTCGTTCGCTTCCTGGATCGCGGTGTGCAGGTCCGGCACCGCCATCACGGGTGCGACCGGGCCAAACGTCTCTTCGCGCAGGACGCGCATCCGTTTCGTAACGTGGCTCAGAAGGGTGGGCTCGAAGTACCATCCGGGCCGCCGGCCCCGCTTCCCACCGACCTCGACTTTCGCGCCCTTCGCGACCGCATCCTTGACCTGGCCCTCGATCTCATCCCGTTGGGCCTTGTTGACGAGCGGGCCGACGTCCGTCGTTGGATCGAGGGGGTCGCCGACTCGGAGTCGCCGCATCCGCTCCGCAAACTTCGCGACGAACTCGTCCGCCGCGGAGTCCACGACGAAGAAGCGTTTCGCGGCGATGCACGACTGCCCGCCATTCACGAATCGCCCGGCGACGGCGCCCTTTGATGCCGCGTCTAGGTCGGCATCGCCCGCCACGATGAATGGATCCGATCCGCCGAGCTCGAGCACGACTTTCTTGAGATCCTTCGAAGCCTCTCGGGCGACGTACACGCCGGTGCGGACCGACCCAGTCAGGCTCACGACGGAAACGGGCGAGCGAATCAAGGCGGTCGCGGTCGTTCGATCGCCGACGACAATCTGGAACACTCCGTCCGGAAGACCGGCCTCTCGAAACGCCGTCTCGAGGTTCAACCCGGACTGCGGCGACGCGCTCGCGGGCTTCACGACGACCGTGTTGCCAGCGACCAGGGCGGGCACCGCGAAGCGGACGATTTGCCACATCGGGAAGTTCCACGGCATGATCGAGCCGAGGACGCCGCGAGGATGGAACGCGACGTACGATCGCACCGCATCCGTCGTGACGATTTCCGGTTGCAGGAACCCCGGCCCGTTCTCTGCGAAGTATTCCGAAGCCCAGGCGCACTTCTCAACCTCCGCGATCGCCTCGCGGATTACCTTGCCCATCTCGAGGGTCATCGTCTCGGCGTACGCGTCCTTGTGCTTCCGCAGAACCTCCGCGAATCGGAGCAAGTAGGCGGCGCGCTCCTTCGGGTCGAGCTTCGACCAAGATCGGAAGGCCTCGCGGGCCGCCTCGACTTTCGTCCGCACCTGCGGTGCCGTCAGAATCGGATAGGTGGCCAAGGCTTTCTCCGTCGCCGGGTTGATGACGTCGAATGTACGACGCTTCGCGGCCGGGGACTTCCGTCGAGACGGCATGGGGATCGCCTTTCTCGCCTACGGGCTCCGCGCCAAATAATCCTTTGCGGGGTGTCGCATCGGAGAGCGGCTCGACGCAACGCGACGAATCCTGAAGGAAGATTAATATCGAGGCCCGCGATGAAAGCGCCCCGTGCGTGGGTGGCCCAGCTTGGTCAAAGGCGCAGCGTTGAGGTCGCTGTCCCGCAGGGGTTCGCAGGTTCAAATCCTGCCCCACGCATCTTTCTGCGGCTCGGTAGATCTCGGGACAACGCCGAAGCCGAGAACTATGTGGGCGATGGCGACTTCCCAGTGGTCGCAGCGTCGGATTCTTGCCGATGACGAGCCACGTTACGGTTTCCTACCGGTACTGTCGTCGATGTAGTTGGGGAAATCGCCGCGCGTATACTTGCAAACCTTCCCGTTCCCGTTGTAGTCGGGAGGTACGCCCTTCGGCCACGAGACCTTGGTGCCGAAGGCACACCATCCCGCCTGGACAGGGGCTGCAACAACAGCGAGCAACATCATCACGGACACCCCACCGATGGTCAACACGAGGATTCGACTGGCCCCCTTTCGGGTCACTCTTCACCTCCCGCACCGAACCCGGCGCGACCGGGTCCATCATTGTGTGGACATAAGTACACGTTGAGCCCTAGATTCCGGATGTCGATTCCGGTCGGCGAACCCTTTGCCAAGTAGTGGACTTTCATGAGGGTGGGATGGTTGGCCTGGAATCGCCGGATCCAACGGGGATCACGTGATTAACCAGCCGCGTGCATCGGCCATCAGGATCGCGAGCGTCACGACCGCGGACTCGAATTCTCCGCCCCGCGCGCTCGACAGCGCCGACGTCACGCTGATCCGTTCGACCGATTGAATCTCGTCGGGGTTCGGTCGCCGTTCCGTCGCTTGACATTCCTTCGCGAAGAAGAGATGCAACGTCCCCTCCAGGTACGCGGTCAAGTTGTTCCCGGCGTACATCTCGAGGAACTTCGGTCCTTGGTATCCCGTCTCTTCCAGGAGTTCGCGTCGGGCGCACGCCTCGGGAGACTCGCCGTTCCGGGCCGTCCCGCCGGGCAGCGAGTGGACGATCCGCCCGAGTCCGTGCCGGTACTCGCGGGTGAGGACGATCTGCTTTTGCGGGGTAACGGCGAGGACGGCGGCGGAGGTCCCGAAGTGCATCCGGATCCACCGCTTCCGTGCGCCGCTCGGCAGTTCGACCTCCTCCTCCGAGATCGGAGGCCATCCCTCCCGCAAAGGCTGGGACGACAGGATGCGGGGCTCCGACGTCATGGGGACCCGGGCGGCACCGCGACCGTGCTACTTATCGCCGTCGATGCGCCGTCGGTCTGGATTGCGGTCCTCAGAGCACAACTCTTATTACGAGCCACCCGGGTTTCCGCGGCAGATGCCCCTCCGATTCTGGAAGAAAGACAAGCCCGAGAAGGGGAAGCCAGAAAAGGAAACGGAGGAGCCGAAGGAAAAGCCGAAAGCGCCGCCGGCCGCGAAGCCCGCGCCCAGCGAAACGGCGGCGAAGGCGGCGGAGAAGCCCGCACCGCAGGCGGCCCCGCCGAAACCGGGCGAGGTGGAGGTCTTCGTGAACGAAGCCCACGCCGGCCTGGTCGACCTCGGGCTGACCGTGGCGCCGACGAAGGCCGTGTTTGCGAAGCGCGTTGCCGCCTATCCGGGCGGCGATGCGGCGTTCGTCACGGAGTATCGGTCCGCGCCGTACAAGGCCGTGACCCGCGTCCTCGCCGACTGGCTCGGCTTTCGCGTGCCGGAGACGTTCGAACTCGGTGCGATCCTCAAAGACGTCAACCCGCGGCTCAGCTCGTTCAAGCTCGCCCTCGCGGCGAAGGACCTCACGTGGCTGGACCAGGAGCTGAACCTCCGGAAGGTGAAGCTGATCCTCGGGGACCAAGAGAAAGTCGTCCGCTTCAAGGACGCCCGGGACCTCCTGAAAGGGGTCAACGAAATCCTCGCAAGCCGGAAGCTCGCGTTCGTCGAACTCGAAACGTGGGCCGACGACTTCGCGTTCCTGCTCGTCCGCGACCCGCGGTGGGACAAACTGAAGAATCCGGAGCTCGTCGTCATCAAGGCGGATCAGACGGCCACGGGCGGTGAGTGCGGGGAGTGCGGCGCGCCGGTCGGGAAATACTGGAGCGACTGTCTGAAGTGCGGCGCCGTGTTCGGCTAATCCTTCTTCTCGCCTTTCTCGCCCTTCTTCGCGCCTTCGTCCTTCGTCTCCGGCGTCTCGATCTTCATCGAGTCCGGGCCGCCGGGCTTCGTGCGCAGGATCGGCATCGGGTCGTACAGCTTCTCCGGCCATTCGCGGCGTTCGACGCGCATGCCGCAGTGGGGACAGTTCTTCGCGTCGAGGTGCTCCTCGTTCCGCGTGAAGAGGACTTTGCCGTCGCAGTACGGGCAATGGAGGGTCCGCGGCTTCCGCATGATCCGTTTCGCGAAGATGGAGATCCGGCCGTCGCGGAGCTCAGGGGCCATCCGTCGAAGACCAAAGCGAGGGCCGTTATGAAACTTCCGACCCGGGACCGCTCTGTGGCGGCGGGCGCATAAGGTCAAATGGACCGGATTCCATGGTGCGGAGGTCGATGCAAGAACTGCGGTTGCGGCCCTACCACGATCTCGAAGGCGCGATCTTCCGCCCCGAAGCGGGCTGGTTGATCCCGGCCACGTACGGCCCGGTCGACGCGGAGGTCCGCGCGGTCCGGACGCGCGCCGGGATGATCGACTGGAGCGACCGCGCGAAGATCCGGCTCACGGGTCCGGAGCGGGTGACGTTCCTCGACGGCATCGTGACGGCGGACATGAAGGTCCTCACGCCCGGGACGTCCGCGTACGCGCTCCTGCTCAACGAGAAGAGCCGCGTGCTCGGGGACCTTCGGGTCTACGCGTTCGCGGACTCGCTGGTCTTGGACATCGAGGCGTCGCAGAAGGACACGATCATGGCGATCCTCGAGAAGGCCCGCGTCAGCGACGATGTCGAGTTCCACGACCTCGGAGCCTGCGGACACATCGAAGTGCACGGGCCGGCTTCGGGGGATCTCCTCACCGGCGTGCTGCCCGTCGACGCGCGGGGGCTTCCCCAAGACGCGTTCCTCACCTTTGCCGTCGACAAGCATCACGAGGGCTACGTCGGCCGGGTGCGCGGGCTCGGGGAAATCGGCTACGCGATTTGGTCCTCGGGATCGAGTCTGGAGGAACTCTGGGACGCCCTCTCGCGACGGGACGTGACTCCAATCGGCCGCGATTCGTTCGAAGTCCTGCGGATCGAAGCCGGCACCCCGCGGTTCGGCATGGAGATGCGGGAAGACACGCTCGCCCTCGAAGTCGCTCCGGATTACGCGCTGAGCTTCACGAAAGGGTGCTACGTCGGGCAGGAGGTCGTGGCCCGCGGAACGTACGTGGGCCAGGTGCGCCGCAAGCTGTTCGGCCTGCGAGTGGACGCTGACGTCCCGCCGGTCCATGTCGACAAGGTCTCGAAAGGGACCCGCGAGATTGGCAAGGTGACGAGCGGCACGTGGTCCCCAACGACCGGCTGGGTGATCGCGCTCGCGCTACTCCGGGCAGACGAGGTTTCCGCGAAAGATACGCTCTTCATTGACCGAGGCGGGTGGGACCTCCGAGCTCAGCTCCACCCGCTTCCGTTCGTTGCTGGCTCCGTGTGAGTCAGGTTGCATTGGAGAGCTCGTTGCGTAGCGGTAGAGGAGCAGCAATTCTATCGGTGCAGCCTCGCCAGCTCCTTCCCACTCATGACGAGTGGGAACAATTCTCGAACCTTGACATCGATCCCGAGCTAGGGTCGGATTCGATGCGATCAGCCGGTGTTGTTAGTCGACCGTGTCACGATGTCGCAAGTTTGAAATATAGCTTCTGGGCTCCCGTCCGATACGGCCCTTGGCTGGCCGGATATTGGTGGGGGGGAATTCAGGACGTCATCTAGACCGAGTAAGACAACCCGCCCACCGGTTCCGAATCGTGGGACAATCGGGAATGGCGAGGAGACCATGACCTTCGGTGCGCAGGCCACTTCTCGGAGCAGCCGCATCGCGGGGGAATCGGATGCGAATTGCTCAGGTTAGCCCCTTCCTGCCGTCCCGGGCCGGCGGCTCCGTCGTCTACTCGACGAACCTCGCACTCCAACTGAAAAGGCGAGGCCATGACGTCGAGTTCTATGCTGCCCGGACGACCGCCGAAGACGGAGTCGTCTTGAAAGACCGGGATGTTTCCGTCCACACCAGTCGTACATTCGGGGTGGCGTTCGGCGTGAACCCGATGGCCTACCTGCTCCCGGCCCTCATGAGGAGCGACGCAGAAGTGATCCACGCCCACTCCTACATCTATGCCACTTCGAACCAAGCGGCGATCGCGGCCCGAGTCCGCGGCCGGCCGTTCGTCCTGCACATGCACGGGGCCACGTACCAGGGTCACGGGATCGCGGACCGCAGGATCTCGGCGGCCCTCTTCCTTAAGGAGAAGTTGTACGACAAGACCATCGGACGGTGGACGATCGGATGCGCGGATGCGATCGCGGCTGTGTCGGCGTTCGACATGGCGCAGTGCCGCGAGGCGTTCGACGTGAGCCGGGACAAGCTCCATTTGATCCCGAACGCGGTCGACGTCGAGGCGTTCCGCCCTACAAGTGGCGGAAACGATGGACCGCTCACGGTCGCATTCGTTGGCCGGTTGGAGGAATGGAAGGGCCCGCACTCGTTCGTCGAGATTGCACGGCGTGTCCATGCGGAGGTCCCCGAGGCGCTCTTCAAGGTCGCAGGAGCAGGACCGATGCACGAGCGGTTGACTGCCGAGTCGCGGGACCTCGAAGGCCACATAGAGTTCCTGGGCGAACTGAGCCACGGTCGGATTGCGGAGTTGCTGCAGGAGACGTCGGTCCTCGTTCTGCCGTCGTTCATCGAGGGGCTCCCGACCGTCTGTCTGGAGGCCCTGGCCTGTGGGATCCCGGTCGTTGCCTCGGATACTGGCGGGACGTCAGAAGTCATCCGGGAAGACGAGACCGGTTATCTCTGCCCTAGCGCGGATCTTGACCGCTTCGCGGACCGCGTGATTCGCTTGCTGCGAGATCCGGAGTTGCGGAAACGACTCGGCCGAAACGGCCGGGCCCTCGTCGAACATCAGTACTCGTGGACTCGGGTCGCCGAGATGACCGAGAGACTCTACGAGCGACTGGTATGATGGCGCGGCTGTTTGGCCGCAAAGACTGGAACGAAGCTCAGGTCGCAACCCTGATCCTCGCCACGCTGTTACCTCGGATAGCGAAGACGCGGTCGCCATGAACCGCCTCAATACCGGTCTGATGGACGACAGAACTGACCCAAGTCGCCAGCCTTAAAGGTGGTCGCAACATGCACCCCGACGTCACCTGGACCCATCCGTTCCTCGACGCCGTCGTTCACTTCCTTCCCGAAGACACGCGGCGGGCAGTGGACGTCGGATGCGGGCGAGGAATTGGCGGAGTACTCTGTCGGCTCTATCGAAATCCCCAAAGACTCGTTGGGCTTGACGCCTTCCGACCGTATCTCGAATCCCTCCGCGAACTCAACGTATACTCCGAACTCATTCGAGCCGACTTCGCGAGGACACCTTCCCTCCCATTCCGACCGAATTCGTTCGATGTGGCTCTCGCGCTGGAAGTCATCGAGCATATCCCTCGGCGAGAAGGAGAGGCCCTCGTTGAGGACTTACAGGAAAAGTGCACACGAGTGATCGTCTCGACACCGAACGAATTTTTCGAGCAAGACAGTTATGACACGAATCCATTCCAAAGCCACCTATCGTTCTGGCACGTTCGTGATTTCGAAAAGATGGGTTTTGAAGTCTACGGAGTAGGTGGCCTCCGGGGCCTCGGTCCGTCCGTAGGATACGCGCTGGGGCGGTTGACCGCCCTTTTCCCTCGGGCGAGCACCCAACTGCTCGCCGTGTGGGACCGACAGGGCGAAGTCAGCCCTTTCGGCCGAGGCATACGCCCCGCGCGAGGCCATCCCTGAGGCATCAGGCCGAAGGCACGATCTTGAAATCGTCGAGTCTGATTGCGACACCGAGTCCGGGGGATGTGGACGTCACCCTGAGGCGGTGAATCCCGGAGGTCAGGGACCCGGTTGGCACGGTAATATTGAAGGCGCCGAGGTCGGCGTAATGGTGGTCCAAAACTAGCATTCCGTCGAGATAAACATCGAGGGGTGCCAGGGTGACATTGGGGCCACTGCTGGGTCGAACCACCGCCGGCCAATCCCAGAACCCGATAGTCAGGTTCCCGTTTCCCCATTGTCGAGCGAGACTGAAGGTGTACGTCGACTCAAACGCAGCGGTCATAGAGAGGTCGACATACTCCAGCACGGCCGGCGATTGCGACCAGTTTGCCGGGACTGACTTTCCCTGAGCGCACACGTAACAATCGGAGGCGGCGAACAGCCTCCACGTGTCGACGTCCAACGCGGACAATGCTCCCGAAGGAATTACGTAAATTCCCGGCGTCCTTTCAAATCGGCTAAGGAACACTTCCGAAGGGGCGGCCGCGTACGTCGTGCCGCCGGCGACGACGATTGTGCGAGACAGGATCTCGGAGACACCAATGGTCGACAGGATTTCATCCCGGAAGGTTGTCGAATAGCTCCCCTCCGTGCGTTCATCGTACTTCCAGGTGTACGCTAGCGCTGGAGCGGGGAGACTGAAGAGGAACTGGAGCTTCCCATAGTAAGCCAGGTTGTCCGGGATCCGCATCCCGAAATACGCTCGGAAAAGTGGCGCGAACAGTGCCGCTCTACCTTCGTACACGACGAGAATCGCGTCGCCATATCCGCTCTGGCGGACGAATCCAGCCGCATTCCATAGTCTTTCCACTTCGGCTTCCGTCACAAACGGCCGGAGTTGATCCTTGTTGGCGGCTGTGGTGACAACGACCGGCGCCGCTACAATCAGGAATGCGACAACTAGGCTGAGGGTCGACCGGGCCCGCTCGGAGAACGACTGGCCGGAACTGGGGTCGGCCCAGCCGGCGGGCTGAGGTGGTCGAATTTTCGCCATCCCTGCGCGGGGGGCTCGCCAGGATCTGGCGATCCAGTGGCCAAGATGCGGAACGGCGAGAGCGAGTAGGATCGGCAGGGGAATGAAGAAGAGCAATCGAGTCGGAGGTACGTTGATAACGAGGGCCGGAGGCACGAGAATCACAAGGCCAAGGAGCCAGAGTAAGAGGTAGCGCGCAATCGGATTCCGATTTCGAGCGATTTGAGTAAGAGAGAAGATTCCAACGCCAAGCAGCGGAATCGCGAATCCGCTTAGATACAGCCAAATCCACTGAAATACAACGTCCGGACCAAGTGGAATCAGCTTCGCCGTCTCCGCGCCATAACGCGAGAAATAGCCGATCATGAGCGGACTGGCGATTAGCACCGGCACTGTAACCAGAGCTACCCCCCGAACGACGAGCGACCGTTTCCGTGAGGAGGCGGCGGCCAAGAGCAGCGTAATTGAAAGGACCACGTACGTTTCTACCTGGGTGCTCAGGATCACCAGGAGGAGAGGAAGCCACACGACGAGCGTGGTCTTCCAAAGTCGTTTCGGATTCGTGGCACCCGAGAAGACGTCGAGATAGATACTCGCACCAAGCGGCAACGCGATTCCAAAGGCCAGGAGATTCCGTTGAATGTCCGAAACCATCTCGATAGTGGCGATCGAGACGCCTCCGATGAAGCAGGCAAACAGCGCCAGCCGCCTGTCGGAAGTCAATCGCATCGTCAAGGCATAGTAGGCGTACCCGAGTGGTAGGGAGACAAGTAGCGGCAGGATGTGCTCCGCGGTGCTGACACTCCCGATCGCGGAGCCGAACCCGCTCAGAATGAGTACATACAGATGAGGGTAATGCCAATTTAGGACCATTGTCAGAGCGCCCTTTTCCTGAAAGAGGACGGCCCACCAAGCGTATGTTGAGCTGTCCCAGCCAAGCAGAAGACCGCAGCCGAACGAGTAACACTGGATCAAGACGATAACCAAAAGAGGCCCAAGGAAAGCCGAGATCGGAAGGATGATGTCCCGAACGGGACCCGGCGCACTCAATCGATGGTTCGCGACAAAGCGTTTCCAGAGAGACCCACCGACGAGCTCCGTTTGAAGAGCCCTTTCTTCCGTCATGTGCTCGCTATCGCACGAGTGCAGCCCGCTTCGATAAAGCCTTCGCCAGATTCGTCAAGCCCATCTCGGACGATCTTCGCGGAGCTTCACGATTGCGATGCACGTCATGCAGGAATCTCCCCCTCGACGCGGTCTTCATGCCTTGTCGCGGACTGCACTAGACCCTGGTGGACTCAACCTTTTCCCAACGAACGTCTCGATTGCCGAGGATGTAGTCTTTCCAGGCGAGAAGCACGGCATACTGGAACGCAAAGAACGTGCGAATCAAACTCGAGGGATGCGCGAAAGGGCTGGATTCTCGCCCCTGTTCGCGTTTGATCTCGACGAAGAGCAGCCCGGTGGTGACCGTTGAGAGAATGACAAAGAGCGAGACGACGACCGCCGCTTCGATGAAGATGCCACCGGAAACAAAAGCACCGAATAGGGCAACCGCGGCAAACAAGAGCAAAAACGGCTGAAGGACCTGAAGCCCTTTGTGCGATGGGAAAATCAGGTATGTGTAGTAGTTGGGGTTTCCGAGGAGGAACCTCCAGTTCCGGAAGGCGCATTGAATCGCACCCAGGGCGTTCTTCTTCCACTGGACTGCCATGTCTCCGACCCGCGTGGGCACGGACTCGTAGGCGAGGGCGTCCGGCGCATAGCCAATCCGATATCCCTTTCTCCGGATTTGGACGGCGGAATCGAAGTCATCGATGATTGCCTCGCTGTCGGGCTGGACGAGTTCCCGCCTCCACGCGTAGACCTCTCCGTGGAACGTGCAACAGCTGTCCAGCGCAGCCTCCCCCTCTCGTATTAGCTCTTCGAGGGACCAGTACAAATCGCTCCCCGCCGCGTTCGGGTCGTTTGCATTCCGGGGCACGAACCGTCCCCCGACGCCGCCGATGCTCCGATCGCCAAACGGCTCGATGAGCTTCGATAGGGTTGCTCGATCATAGACGGTATTGGCATCCGACACAACAATGATCGTGCCTTCAGCCACGTCCTTTCCGGCGGCGACCGCGGAGGCCTTTCCCAATCTCGACCCCTGGACGACAACCTTGATGTTTGGGACTCTTGCTGCGAGCTCCCGGGCCGCGGAAGCCGTACCGTCCGTGGACCCCGACTCGACGATGATAATCTCGAGCCGGTCCGGGGGATAATCTTGGGCCAAGAGGTTTTCCACCCGAGGACCCAGGTTCCTTTCTTCATTGTACACGGGCAGGACGACGCTGACTCTCGGGGGAACTTCGACCGGAATGGCGGGCCTGGGCCTTCGGCGCAATCCTGCCATGAGCAAAGGATACCCGAGGAAGTGCCAGTAGAGAAGGGCGAGAACAAGAATCAGCAGGCCGGCGAAAGCGCCGCCTAACGTGACCGCCAACGAGCCTCCTCAACCTCAAGGTCCATAAAAAGCTGAGTCAAAGCCGCTCGTCCGGCCATCTCGTCCGGGCCCTAATCGGACATGCCGCGGATTGCGTCGGTTGAGAGGGCCTACCGTGACCCTTGCTCGCGGGAAGGACTAACGCTTTATACCAATCGCTCCCGTCTAGAAAATTGATGAAGCCCACATGCTAAAGGACTCTCTCGTCCGGCTCCTCATGGGCGTGGACAATCGCTTGCACCTCGCCGGCTCGACCGCGCTACAGATGCCGTGGGCCCACAACCTCTCCGAACGAATCGTCGAATACCCATTCGTCCTGCGCAACCTAAACCTTGCCAAAGGTGGGCTCGTCCTAGACGTCGGTTGTGGAAGCTCCTACTTTCCGCCGATACTGGCCTCCCTGGGATACCAAACCTACGGGATCGATCTCGAAGACTATCCCGCTGAAACCCCGAATTTCAAGTTCGTCAAGGCGGACGTGAGGAGGACAGGTTTCCCCGACGCGTTCTTTGACAGAATCCTCGTAATTTCGACGATGGAGCACGTCGGGATCAAACACTTTAGGATCAGCCCTAGCCTCCCCGGATCCGCGGATGTGGGGGCCGACCGAGAGGCAATGCAAGAGTTGGCTCGGATTCTCAAACCTGGCGGGAAGATCCTGATGACCGTCCCATTCGGCAAGATCGGCAGAGTGATTCGAAACTACCAGCGTTTCTATACATCCAATTCTCTCGCAACGCTCCTGAATGGAGTTTCCTTAGAAACAGAGGAGTACTATGCCAAGAAAGGGCTTTCTTGGGTCCGGGTTGCCAAAGAGAGAGCCAGCGAAATCGAAGAGGGATCTGCAAACTATGCCGTTGCATGCATCGTTGCGGTGAAATTGCCTGCATAACCCTGCTGATCGCGAGTAAGTCTGTATTACACTTATTGGGCTATGAACCGCTTGGTCCTGGACGGCAGCCGACATCGATCACGAGTTCATGACTTTGAGTCGCTGGGAAAGCGCTCGAAGAAGCGAAAGCAATCCTACTCTAGGATGGAGACGAAGGATTACCCAATCAGTCCGCCGCCTCCGACCTTGCACTCTCTTTCGCTCCCTCAAAACGGAGCGCCACATCGCGAGCAGCGAAACAAGCCCCCTATAGTACGCCTTTCGGTAGGCGGAAAGTCGATAAAACGAAGCGCCAATGGTGATGGCAAGAAAGTAAAAACCTTCGTAGAGCAGAGAAACCAGCAGGTTTGAAAGATTGAGGTTCTTGATGTTTGTTGCAATTCTGTTGCGCTCCGACAATAGCCACCTGAACTCGGGAAATCTACCGAAAGATCCGAACGTGAAATGGAGAGCAGTCGCAGAACCCGTCGCGACAACCCTGTATCCTTGAAGACGAGCCCTCCAACACAAGTCGACTTCTTCGTGATATGCGAAGTACGACTCGTCGAAGCACCCAATCTCCCTAAACTTGCGAACGTCGACGAGCATCGCCGCCCCCTGCGCAAAGGCACATTCCACCAACCCTGGGGAAGCCGGAGCGTCCTTGCTTTTCTGCCAATTGCGCGAGATGGGAATTCCGAGAGGATAGGTTACATCGGCTCCTTCGGACTGGATGTTTCCAGTTCGATTGTCGATGACTCGACAACCCACAACCGCGACATCGGTCTGGCTCTCGACACCCGCTACCAACTGTTCAACGGCTTCCATTGCGATGAAGCAGTCGGCCGTGACAAGCAGGACCAGCTCGGTCTCCGACAGGTCGACAATCTTGTTCATTCCCCCCGCATAACCCAGGTTCCCGGGTGAGACTACCAGGCGTACTCCCGGAAACTGATTTTTCACGGCTGAAGCGCTGCCGTCTGTGGAATCGTTGTCGAGAACCACTAGGCTCCGGACCGGAATGCCGCTCGCGAGAGATCGGCGAATGTTTTCCAATAGGAGTTCGCGAGTGTTGTAGTTGAGGATCCCAACAGTATATTTCAACTGGACTTGACTCATTCCGACTCTACTCCTCGACTCGAGGTCCGGTGGTGGTTGTCGGGACCAAGCGTCCAACCGGATGATGGGACTGCGCGGTTTTGGGACTCTGCACATTACGCCAATCGTCCTCCGCTACCCTGTTCGGATAGAACCCGATGCCCCTGAAGGCCCCCGTTCTCTTCGTAAGGGCAGGATGGCACGTGCCTAGGCGAGTGTTCGAGTCGTTGACGCAGTTATCCCTTCTCCACAATCCCGCCACGAGCCCCCGGCAGGAGAGACTGACGCCAGAAGAGGGGCGACAGGCGAGTATCAGCAGCCCAAAGAAGGCTCCACCCGGAAAGGATGTCAATGAAGTCCCCGAACTACGAGGCCCATAAATAGCTGAGGATAAAGACGTCGCATCGAAGAATCCAAAGCGTTTGTATTCGGGCGCGCGCAGGCTAGTCATGACTTGATCGGGATCGGTGTTTGAGAGCCCACGCATACAAATCTCGCCGCAGCGCGAACACCAGTCTCATATAGGGTCGCTAGGATGGCCGACCGAATGTGTCGGATGATGGGCGTCGTGAGCAAGGGCCCGGTCTATTACGACTTGTTCGAGGAGTTCGCGGACCTCGCGACACAGGGAATGTGCCCCATCGGGGCGCCAGACGAACGCGGGCATAAGGACGGCTGGGGGCTCGCCTGCTTCCAGAACGGCGAACTCAAGATCTACATGCGGGACGCGGGTTGCGCCGCGGACGCGTCGAAGTACTACGGCACGGCGTGGAAGATCGCGAAGTTGAACATCGAGCGCGCACCCCAGCAATCGTTGATCGTCATGGGCCACCTGCGCCGTGCGGGTTTGGGCGGACTCGTGGCCGAGAAATATGCCCATCCATTTGTCGAGGAGCGGGATGGGGTGACCTGGGCGTTTCAGCACAACGGCTCGCTGGTCAACGATTCGGGTTATGCAGGGAAGATTGACTCTCAGGTTTTGTTTGAGCTAATGCTCGATGACTTGGATGGCCAGGGAGACGAGTCCGTCGCAAGGGCCACGCTCGCCATGAGGACCGGGGCCATCGAGAATTACGGTGGCTTCACCAGCCTAAACTTCATGCTCTCCGACGGACGAACCCTGTACGCATACCGAGACTTCCAAACTAACGGCCAGTACTACACACTTTACGTCGACAACTTCGAGGAGATGATTGTCGCCTGTTCTGAACCGATTCTGGCGATGAAAGCGGAACCGATGCCTCGCGGCGTATTGCACACCATCGCCTCCGATCTCACAGTGCACCACACGACCATCGGGTGAGACTATCGCGCGCCGGACGGACCGAACCGCATGCACCGGTACATACTCGGGCTGATCCATGAACCACCGAGAGTTCGTCACGAAATTCTGAAAAGCGAGCCGTTCATTCTCCCGCTGCCTTCGGCGTCGGATTCATGTCCCAATTTCCTAGTTCCGAGGATCCCAACATCGCTCGCGTCAGTGGCGTGATGCCGGTCCACAATGAAGCGGACGTCCTCCAGGAGGTTCTCGAGTCTGTCGCCCGACAGACTCGCCCCGTCGATGAGTTGGTCATCGTGTTCGATCGCTGCACCGATGGCTCTCGGGAGGTTGCTCTTCGTCTACCGCACGAGGAGATTACTGTTGACTTGGGCAACACAGGTGCAGCGGTGCGTGTCGGCCTCGACCGAGCCCGATACTCCACGGTCGTGCTCTTCGATGGAAACACACGCGTTCCTCCCGACTATGTGGAGGGCCTCCTGAGAGGCTACGCCGCGACGAACGCGGACATCCTCGAATGGCACGGAGGTCTCATGCTTCTGCCGAAAAGTACGGTCGAGAGGTTCGGTCCCCCGTCTGGAAAGGCTCTTTGGACCCTCGAACTCTTCCTTCGAATCAAGGCACAGGGCGGCAAGGTTGTCCATTTGAAGGGCCCCTTCGTGCGGCTTAGACCATCGCCCCTTCACAGGAATTTCCGGTACGGGATCGACTATGCGGATCTAAGCTGGCAGTACGCGCTCCCTCCATTTTTCCGGGTGGGCACGAAGAGTGGGCTTGTACAGGATCTTGTGGCGACAATGGGAGCTCTCGCGGGTCACGTCAGGACCAAGCGTTTCATTCAGGCGATCAAACGTTTGATCGTAGAGTTCCGGCAGGTCCGTCACGCCGACGAAACTTGAACAGTGTGTGGTCGCCGAGGGTTCGTAGAATCGGTAGCCGCGACGTCCTCGAATCGATTCGCTCCAACAGGTCCATCAGGCCAGGGAGCTTTCGAGTCATCCGATTCACATACGCCGGTGGAACGATACTCGGAAGCGCACGCTCATCCGTCATCTCGAAGAACGGATCAAACACCCGTTTGACTTGACTAACGGTTCGAGCGATGACGAGTGTGCTCACCGCACCCACCTTGTGGGGTGTCTCTGGGGCAAGCCTTCGGCCAGCGATTGAAGGGTGGAGCGTCCCCATCGCAAGTAGCGCTTCCATCATACAAATTCGGTTCATTTGCGCCGTCAGGAAGAATCCACCGGGCCTTACAAGGGCTGCTAACGCCTCGGATACCGGTTCTAACTTGGGCTCGTATGAGAGGGCGAAGCTCGCGTACGCGCCGTCAAAACGAAGGCTCTCGGTACTCGACAGGCACGTGTTTAACTCTCGGGCGTACCCTCTAATGAACGTCACGCGGGCTCCGAATGGCTCCCGATTCGCCTTTGATCGTGCCTCGCTCAGCATTCCTTCCGATGGGTCGACCGCCACGACTCGACATCCGTACTTCGCCAGTTCGAGTGCCTCGTCCCCCGTTCCGCACCCGATTTCCAGGAGTCTTTCGCCGGGGCTGAATGCCTTCCGCTGCTCGTTCATCATTTGGGTCCGCATATAGGCGTTGATCCGGTTCTCCAGCAGCAGCGAATCGTACCGGGAGGCGTACCCGTCGTAGGCGAGGCTTGACTCGACCAACTCGAATGAGGGGCTTTTCGTTGACAACGGCATCATTTCCGGACAAGGGAGACGAGGTAAATCGCTCCAAGGCTCCTGAGCCCTGGCGCGGTGCCCATACGGTCCTCGATTCGTTCCAGGGACTGGATAACCGGATGAATCAAGCGAGCCATGTCCACTAAGTTCCAAGGAGGAGTCAGTACCTGAATTCCCCGTTGGTGTGCCATCTCGAATCCAGAGCGAAATGCGCTAAAAAATTCGCGAGGTGTCAGGAATCTCGTCGGAACGACGTATGTCCGACCGTTACCCTCCCTCGAAACAGGAATAGGAACTTCACGTCCGAGTTTCCTGAAGGCCTTTCGCGGCCTCAACACGATTGGGTAGAATGCCAACTCGAAGAGCGAAAGGCGATTCGCGGCAGTGAGCACAGCGAAGGATCCAGATGATAACGAGTAATGGAGCCCGCGCGCCACAGCCTCCAGGTCCGGCTCTAGGTTAAGAACCGCCCCGTTGGAGAATGCCCCTTCATAGGGCCCTCCCGTCGATGCGGCGCTGGCAGCCGCCGCGCAACGGATCGACACCATCTTACCAAGATTTTCCCGGCGAACGCGCGCTTTGGCCGTGGCGACCATCGCGGGTGAAACGTCTGTACCGTCGACACGGATGCCTCTCCGAGCGAGCGCCACCGCGTCGCGGCCGGTACCACAGCCAAGTTCAAGGATACGATCTCCTGGTTTGAAGACCTTCAGAGCCGCCTCCAGGGTGTACCGACGGACCCGCTCACTGAGTTCGTTGCGTCCTTCGACATCATCGTAGGACGCCGCAACGAGGTCGTAGCCCCTCGCAACGTGCTCGTAAAACGCAGCCGTTGGAACAAAATTTGGGCGTGAAGTCCCCTCCTTCGCGCCGACCGATTCGGACACGGACATGGTGCTGCCTCACGGTACGACGCCGTACACGAAAACGGCCTGCGTGCCCGCCTGGACTCCTCCGGCGTCAAAGAGAAGTGTGAAGTCGGGAGTACTTGAACCGTTTTGCAATTCGGGGAAAAGTGTGCGAAGCCTGTAGTACGGGACTCCGATGTACGCGATATACGCGGCGTTGGTCTTGAGAAACAGGAGCGCCTGCGAGCGGTTGTCCGGAATCCAACGCGACCCCAGGATGCGGTCGGGTGCGTATCCACTGAAATAGGCCGCAATCGGAGACTCACTGATGAGGATCTTCCCTTCCGGAAGGGGAAGCGTGCTGACGTACACCCCCGCCCGTTTGAGGGGCTCCATCGCTGCGCTGGCGGGGAATCCAGGCCCCCAGAGGGCGGCCGTACTGGGGAACAGAGTGGCCCCCATGAGAACGAAGCCCAGCGTCACGACGGCGGTGGTCTTCTGAGGGCTTCGCAAAAGAGATTCGGGCCGAAGCCTTTTTGCTCCTTTCAGCGCCTCGACCAACCCAACCGCCCCGAAGATACTCAAGAAGGGGACCGCAATCATGACGTAGCGGAAACTCGGGTTCCCGAACCGAAGAACCGTGTAGCCGACGATGAACACCCAGAGTGAAAGCACGATCCAAGCTCCGAACTCCTTTTTGAGCGACCAGACGGCATAGACTCCACCCACGAGCAGCACCAACGGAAAGAAAGATACGTATCCGGTCCACCAGCGCGACAGCAGCGTCATCGGGGTTGGTTGGGAGCCTACGGAGAGTTGATATTGTATGTCCGTAGAAGTTTGACGAACCACGATGGCAGGCAAGAAACCCCACTGGGCCGAATATGCGAAATACGCCGCCATCAATCCGATTGCTGGTAGCAGTGCGACGAGCATGCGACGTCTCTGTTGCCCCGAGTCTACCAAGCCGATGTAAATGAGCATGAGACAGACTATCAACCAGGCCTCATATCTTGTCATCACGGCGAGAGCCAGGGCAGCCGCGGCGATCCAGATTCGACCGACACGCGGTCGGGTTGCCTGGAAAAGCATCGCATACCCGACAAGGACCAGGAACGAGGTGAGGGTCTCCGCGGTCGCCCATCCACTTACGACGATGTCGATTAGGTTGAATGAGAAAAAACCTGTCGCAGCAAGCGCGATTATCGGACCGCGCTTTCGGGAGGCGAGGAATATTGTCACGGCTGTTAGACTTGACAGCACAACGTTCGCGGCTTTTAGAGCATCAATCGATCGCAGGCCAGCGAGCTCCAGCACACCAGCCGCGAAGAAATGGTACAGGGGGAGCCAGTTCCCCTGAGTCATCATCGAATGCCGATCCCAGTATTGGCCTGTGGAGACCAGGTTTGCCGAGATCCACCAGTTCTGATACCCGTCTTCGAACGGGTCGAGGAACGCGGCGAAGTGGAACCGGATTGTCGCGCCGCCGCCAATGATTACCGCGAGCACAAGCCCGAGAACAAGCGTCCTGGGCTCCCAAATTCGGCCCAGCATCGCCTTCAGCCATCGGAGCGCCGGTCGCTCCCCCATTAGAGACGTATTCCATCATCCAGGGTTGAACTGTGCGGTGTATGGTACCAGGTGCGGTTTCGGAAGGTCACCACGGCGATGAAGCAGGCCAATACCCAAGTCCAGTTAAATGCAAGAAGGAGCGGGAGATAAAGGAGTTCTCGAGCTGATCTCGTTTCGAGGTAGATTCCGAGGACTGGGTAGTACGTGACCATCGCTAGAATCAGGAAGACCAATGGGCCGGGATGGAGTACAGATAGGTTCGGGACAAGGGTCACACTCAGCAGCCAAAGAGAACTCTGAATTCCCACCGCCAAAATCGAAAGCGGATAGAGGAGATACAGCGCACAGTCCAGCACTCGGACATCCCTCTTTCGGATTCCGGTGCGCAAGAGCGGCAGGAAGAAACGGAAGAGATTCATGAAATGTCCCCGCATCCAACGGACTCGTTGTCTCATCGCAACCTGAATACTGCGCGGCTTTTCATCGTAGACAACGGCGTCTGGCGACCAGACCGGGAATACTCCGCGTTGAGCGAGCAAACAGACCATCTCTAGGTCCTCCGTCATCGTCGTCATAGGCCATCCAAGGTCGGCCAGGAGATCTGCCTCGATGCAGAATCCAGTCCCACCGCACTGACTGGGGAGGCCTGTTCGCCGTTTCCCTAGTTGCCATAACCGGTTGGTCATTGCGTATGATTGATAAATGACTCGTGTCACCCAATTGTCGTAAGGATTCTTGGTTCCTAAGTACCCTTGAACAAGTCTGCTTCCGTTGCAGAGCTCCGTATTCATCTTTTGCAGGAAATTTGTGGAAACTCGATTGTCAGCATCGAAGAACGTGAACGCGTCGTAGGCCTGACCTTCACCGGATTCCGCGTCCTTCAGGATCGACTCGATGCCGGTGCGGATCGCAGGTCCCTTACCCCGAGTAGGCCCCGACTTAACCAAGACTCGAACATCGGCCACAGAACGCGCGACTTCGACAGTGCGGTCCGTGCAGCTATCGGCGATGACATACACGTCGTAGAGCGAACGGGGATAATTTTGGCCCATCAGGTCTTGCAGCAGATGTTTGATGACAGCCTCCTCATTGTATGCCGCAATAAGGACTGCGAATCGTTTCTTCGGCGCGTGATCTGGCTGCGGCTCCCACGGGCGAATCCCGAAGATGGACAGCGCCACCGAGTGCAGGTATATTGTGCCGATTAGGATCCAAGAGAACAGCCAGAATGCCAGCAGGATAACGTCAACGCCTGTCATGATATCCCACCCTCTAGTCCTGGAATACCTCATACGGAAACTTGACCCGGCGGAGGAAAGCGAGCCGTTCCATTGCCTGGGGGTCGTTTCGCTTCATCCAGTGGGCAAAAGAGTAGGCGGCGTGCGAGAAGCCCCTCCCGAGGCGGTCGACGATAGCGAGCAGGGTCGGGTGGCGGCCGATCCATCCGACGATCCGACCGACGCCGCCAAGGCTCGGCGGTGCTCTGTTAGCGAACTCGGTCCACTCAAGCTGCGGGAAGAAGCGGAGGGTCCACGGATTCGAAGTGATGACTTCTCGAAAGTGAGAAGATCCGTAAATGGGTCGGCTGCGGAGCAGCTCAAACGCAAGGTCCTCGTCCCGACGTGAGAAAGGGCTTGTCTCGCGTCGGGTCCAAAGGACGTTGATGCAAGTGATTTTGCGTAGTCCTCCGGTGTGACTGTGACGCAGGGAGGCTTTGAGGCCGAGGAGGAGGGCCAGGGAGTACGTGAAGTACTTCGCGCCGTCTTGGACAAACAGGTTAAAGTCAACGTCGTCGGTCGCTTCGAATCCACCCGAAGCAGCCGAGCCCGAGAGTGCGATACAGTCTACAAGCGGGCAGATTCGCAACAAGCCTGAGGCAAATTCTTCCGCGATCGCGTTCGCAGCGCCATTTAGCACTTTATTGCTCTCGACTCGCCGCTTCGATTTCTCCAGAAGCGGTTCGTGGCTCCGCAAACACACGAACCCTTCCTTGGTAGTAATGTCTCTCATCCGGGCTAAGGCGGGTCGCAGGTCTTCGGCCGACAGGGGGCCTCCCAGGAGATCTTCGGCAAGCCGTTCCACCGACGGAGCGTAGCCCCAACGATGCATGACCTCGAGGGTGCGGACAGTTCGTTCAGCCAGTGTGGCGGTGCGACCGGCGTCGAGACTACCCTCGAGCAACGTTTCGCTTGCCCCCGCACCCACGCCTTACTATCCCGATAGTATCAACTTTTCCCCGATTTGACAGGTGTCAATTTCATAAGGTCTGAAAGGAGAAGGAGACGTTGGACTCGCTCCCGGATCGGAGGGTATCGACTGAAGATGCCGCGGCCTGACCCAACGATGCTCAGCCCCCAGGCAGACTTTGGAGGCACTCGCCGGTCGGCAAGCTTCAGCAGGGCAGAGGCCAAGGCAACAGGTTTGCCCGTGGATCGTCCGCCCATTTCGTCAGCTAGGTACTCTCGCTCCCGGTGGACAGCGGGATCGAAGAACTTGCTGAACGGGTCGAAGAACAGAATTCGAGACAAGACCCGGGAGAAGACTTTGAACTCCGCATCGTGGTGCTTGAGGTGCATGAACTCGTGGGCGACGACGGTGTCGAGCTCGTCTTTCTCCAGGAGCTCGAGGAGCCCACGCGAAAGGAGAATGCTCCGGTTCTTGCCGCCTACCGCCATGGCCAAGGTGTCGTCCGATTCCACGATGCGGACTTGCACGCGGGGGACATTCTCGAACTCTCCTAGAAGGTCCACATATTGCCGAAGCCACAATTCAGTCTCATTGAGACTCCGAGGGGCGAACTTCCGGAGGACGGCCGCATTCCCGTAGCGCCATACGAGGACGGAAATGACCACTGATGCGGTCAGGCCGCCGACCACCGCCCCAAATACCGCAACAGGAACGCCGTTCCGGGCGTACGCCACCATTCGGGCTTGGGCGATGCAGAGCACGAGACTCGCCGCGACAAAAGCCCAGAAGAAAATCGAAAGGGCATACAACCCGGTGAGCAAGCTCACACGAAGCTTCGCGTTGCGAGCGTTCGTTACGAAGACGTATAAGAGGGTCCCAATCGACGCGATGCAAACCGCCAGGACCGCCAAAGACAGGGGCGATGACCAATAGGTCTGAAGGGCTTCACTGATGGTGTGGAGGAGGTCAGCCATCCCGCTTCTCCCTCGACTGGTGCTTCTCGACTTGCTTCCGCAGCGCCGCTAAGTGCTCTTCAGGCAGCGAACCCGGGTTGGCCAAGAGGTAGGAAACCGCCTCACCGCCAAACGCGTCGACGACCCTGTCGATCATCGAAGCCATCGCCTTGCGGTAAGCTCTACCTTCCTTCACTCGGTAATAGATCTTCTTCTCGCTTTCCCGTCGGATTGCAATGAGGTCTTTCGCGACAAGGCGGTAGAGCGTCGTTGTCACGCTCGTGTAGGCGAGGTCCCGGCCTTTGCGGACCTCCTCGTAGATCCCTCCCGAAGTGGCCGACCCGAGGTTACGGACCGCTCGCAAGACCGCCAGCTCAAGCTCGCCAAGTTCCATACGAATACTAGAAGGATAGTAATCTAGTTAAAACTTGTCCAAAGGATGTACCTGCACCGATGAACTATCAAGCGAGCGCCGAGGCCTGCGTCGCGAGTTCGGAGAACCGCTTCGC
>WNGM01001350.1_pt1 | contig 26470 bp, 29 predicted proteins | sample 5400571 | NCBI WGS metagenome assembly WNGM01 (sample SAMN13153378, study PRJNA577476) | soil metagenome | isolation source: 100 cm soil or saprolite under Garry oak tree replicate 2 | place: USA:California | collected 2016-06-15 | reverse complement strand
ACTGGCCACCTCTCGGTCGGCGTGCCGGGCAGCGTGGCGGGGATGTTCGAAGCCCATCGCAAGTTTGGGAAGCTGTCGTGGCGCGAGCTGCTCGCGCCCGCCATCCGGCTGGCACGGGAGGGGTACGAGCTCGACTTTCCGCGCAGCCGTCAGATCGGGCTGGCGGCGGAACGCCTCGGCCGCTTCCCGGCCTCCGCCGCGCAATTCCTCGTGAAGGGTCAGGAAGCGCCGCCCGGCACACGGTTCGTGCAGCCGGAGCTGGCGCGCACGCTGCAGCTGATCGCCGACAGCGGGCCACGCGTGTTCTACCGCGGGAGCATCGCTGAGCTGATCGTGCAGGAAATGGAGCGGGGCGGCGGGCTCATCACCCACGAGGACCTCGCGCGCTACCGCCCCAAATGGCGCAACCCGATCCGGATCGCCTACCGCGGCTACACCATCTACACGATGCCACCGCCCTCGGGAGGGGGCGTCACGCTCGCCGAGATTCTCAACGTGATGGAGGGATACGCGCCGCTTCCGGCGTTCGGCAGCGCCACGCTGATGCACCTCCAGACGGAGGCGATGCGCCGCGCCTACATCGACCGCAACCGCTACCTCGGCGACCCCGACTTCGTCGACATGCCGCTCGAGCGGCTGCTGTCGAAGTCGTACGCCGGCGAGCTGCGGGCCGCCATCGATGCCCAGCGCGCGACTCCGACGCCGCCGTCCGCCGGCGTCCGCTCGGAAGGCACGGAGACGACGCACTACTCCATCGTCGACACCGCGGGCGACGCCGTCTCCTGCACGACGACCCTCAACAACGACTTCGGGAGCGCCGTCACCGTCACCGGCGCGGGATTCCTGCTGAACGACGAGATGGACGATTTCACGTCAGCGCCGGGGAAGCCCAACCTGTTCGGGCTGATTCAGGGCGAGGCCAATGCCATCGCGCCGGGAAAGCGGATGCTGTCGGCGATGACGCCCTCCCTCGTGCTCGACCCCGCGGGCCGGCTGGCGCTCGTGCTCGGCTCGCCCGGCGGCTCGCGCATCCCGACCGCCGTGTATCAGGTGATCAGCGACGTCATCGACCAGGACATGCCGCTCCCGGACGCGGTGGCCGCGCCGCGCCTGCACCATCAGGCGCTGCCGGACGAGCTGTATCTCGAGCGCGGGGGATTCGTGCGGCCGTCCGTCGACTCCCTCGAGGCGATGGGCCACAAGGTGAGCGTGTGGGGCTACAAGACCGAGGTGAACGCCATCGCCCGCACCGCCGCCGGCTGGGTCGGCGTGGCCGATCCCCGGCGCGGCGGCGGTGCCGCGGGGTACTAGCTGGTCCGCTTCACCGTCAGGGGCTTGTCGAGCTTCAGCGTGACGGCGGCGCCCTTAGGCAGCACGATGTCGATGTCGCGCGACGCCCGCGCCGCGGCCGCGCCGGCGCCCGCGCCCACGATGCCGCCGATCACGGCGCCTTTCCCGTCCTTCCCGATCAGTTTGCCCACGATCGCGCCGGCGGCGGCGCCCGCGCCGACCTTGGCGGCGTCCGCCTTGGTCACGCCCCGGCCTTGCTGCACCGTGTCCATGGCGACGACGGTGCCCTCCACGGGGTAGCTCGTTCCGTGCACGGTGACGCTGTGCACGCTCAACACGAACTTGCCCGGGGAGTTGGGGTTGGGTCGCGGCTCGGCGGCGTCGATCGTGCCCTGCACCGTCGAGCCCGCCGGGATCACCACGTGCCCGGCGGCGTCCTTCACGTCCTGGCTGACCGACGCGGTGAAGGCGTCCCCGGCCTTGGCGTGCCGGGTCGTGATCGTGTCGCTCGCAGCGAGCGGCACGCGCGTTCCGGCGGCGGCCGTGAGCGTGGTGGGAGGCGCCGGCTTGGGCGGGGGCTTGGGCGCCCGCTTCTGGGGCGCGGCCTTCTGGGGAGCGGCCTTGGCCGGCTCGGCCGCCCGAGCCGGGACGTCCTTCAGGGCCGCCGTGGACTCGGCCGGTGCGAGCGTCAGGTTACGCGCCGTCGAGTCGCTCGACTGACTCGTCTCGCCCTTCACACAGCCGAGCAGTGCCGCGGTGGCCAGGGCGGCGGCAAGCCGCATCCAGGTTTCAACCGTGGTCTTCATGTTTGCACCTCTCCAGGGAGGAGGCTGCTGAGAGTCCTAGTAGTATAGCGAACAGGTTATCGGAGTTCCCGGCCCGGAGTCCCAGGCTAAAGCCCGGGCTCGGCGAGCACTGTCCTTAAGGACAGCGTTGGCCGAGCCCACCCTTCAGGGTGGGAACAACGTGGCAAGGAACCCTGACTCGAGTCGACTCTAGAGGCGGCTCTTCAAGAACTCGGGCGTCAGCCCCTGCAGCCAGCTCGAGAGCAGCGTGAACCTGTCGCTCACGAGCAGGATACCGAGCACGATGAGCAGTGCCCCCGCGATCCGGTCGACCCAGACGATGTAGGGCCGGAACCGCTGGAACCACACGAGGAATCGGTCCAGCGCCAGCGCGGTGACGAGGAACGGGATCGCCAGCCCGAGCGAATACGCGGCGAGCAGCGCCGTCCCCTGGGCGATGCTCGACGTGGCGGCGGCGAGCGTCAGGATCGCGCCGAGGATGGGGCCGATGCACGGCGTCCAGGCGGCGCCGAAGGTGATCCCCACGACGGCCGAACCCAGGTACCCCACCGGCTTGTGGGCGAGCTGGACCTTGCGCTCCCGCAGCAGGAACGCCGGCCGCAGCACGCCGACCAGGTAGAGGCCGAACAGCAGCACGATCACGCCGCCGATCCGGCCGATCCACACCTGCGAGTGCAGCAGTACGGCGCCGAGCGCCGACGCCGTGGCGCCCAACGCGACGAAGACGAGAGCAAACCCCGCCACGAACCACCCGGCGTGGATCAGCGCGGTGCCGCGCCGCACCTCGAGCTCTTCGAGGGTGAGGCCCGTGAGGAACCCCACGTAGCTCGGAATGAGGGGCAGGACGCAGGGAGAGAGGAAGCTCAGCAGTCCGGCGACGAACGCGATGGCAAAGGAGGGCGTCACCCGCAGAAGCAGACCGCCGAGACCACGGTGGTCCAGCGGCCGTCGTCCCCGCACTCGGCGGTGGACGTGACGTTCATCGTGCGGACGATGTCGCCCGAGAGGAGCCACTGCTCGCGGCGCTCGTCCCACGCCTTCTCGGGGTCGAACGGGACTCCGAGCACGGTGGCCAGCATGGACGCCGCGAGGTCTTCGGCGTACTCCCCCGACGTGACTTCGTTCTGGCCGTAGCTGTGATGCTCCGAGATGTAGCCGTGGTGGGACGGATCCGCCGGCATCGCGACGCCGATCGACGCGGCCACGAGGCGGCTCGGCTCGTTGGTGGACGATTCCGCGATCACGGCGAACACCACCTGCCCAGGCTGCAGCATGGAGAGCCCTTCTTCACGATCCACCAGCTCGCAATGGGGCGGGAAGATCGAGCTCACGCGCACGAGGTTGAAGTTGGCGAGATGGGCGTCCCGCAGCGCCATCTCGAAGCTCGTCAGTTTCTCCTTGTGCCGACCGACGCCTTTCGTGAGGAAGGCCTTGGTAGGCACGAACATTCGTGACTCGATCAACCCGTCACCTCCTTGCCTTCAAACCACACCGCCGGCCCGACGGCCACGGGGGGCTCCGGATCGCCCGTCCGCTCCGCCGCTTCCTGCATCACCCGGGCGATGACCTCGGCGGGCGAGAGCGCCGTCTCCCGCACCTCGACCTTCGACTGTCCCCGCTCCTTGCCGCGCACGACCAGCATGTAGCGCGCCGTGTAGACGCGCAACCGCGCTCCGCCGTCCGCGGCGCGGCACGTGACCACCGCCGTGCCCCACTCCCGGCCCTCGCGCTTGAGCGGCCGGAAGAGATAGATGGTGTCGATCTCGGAGGGCGGCACGCGCGCGGCCACGGCCTCGGCGAGCTTCGCCCACCCGGGACCCCGGCCCGGCTCTACCGGAGGACGGTAGCCGGTGCCTGGACCTGCTCCCATCGCTCCACGTAGAACCGCAGGACGTGCATGAAGTCCTGGGCGTTCGTCACCACGCCGTACGCCTGGTGCGTGCCCCGATCGCGCAGCTTGTTGACCACGAACTCGGTCTGGTCCACGCAGATCGTGGTGAGCGGCCGCAGCTCGTCCGGCGTCGACGCGTCAACGAAGGCCGGCAGCATGTTGCCGACCGCGATCGCGTGCAGCGCCGTGGCGACGAACACCGCGAACGTCGCCTGCGTCGTGAACTGGCGCATGGCGTCCTGCGCCGCCAGCGTGTCGGACAGCACCTCCGGCAACGGTCCGTCGTCGCGGATCGAGCCAGCCAGTACGAAGGGGACGCGCTGCGTGACGAGCGCGTGCATGATGCCGGCCGTGACGAGCCCCTGGCGCACGGCGGCGGCGATCCCGCCGGCGCCGCGGATCTGGTTGATCGCGCGCATGTGCAGCGCGTGCCCGCCCTCCACCCCCTCGCCCGAGCTCGACATGCCGAGCGTGGTGCCGAACAGCGCCGCCTCGAGATCGTGCACGGCGACGGCGTTGCCCCCGAGGAACGTTTGCACGTAGCCGTTCTTGATGAACCAGATCATGTCCTCGCGGGCGCGCGCATGCACGAGCGCGGGCCCCACGACCCAGATGATCCTGCCGCCCCGCTGCTTCTCCTCTCCCAACAGCTGGGCCAGCACGGCGTAATCGACGGGCCGCTCGCGCGACACCTCCGTCTGCATGAAGCCGAACTCGTTCGCGCTGTGGCTGCCGCCGAGGAAGCCCTCGGCATGCACGAAGATGCCCTGGCTGCCGTCCTCTTCCGTGCCGACGGCGACCGGCTGCCCCTTGCGCACCTTGCGCGGCTCCGTCACCACGAGGTCGCCGGTCGGGTGGAGCACCATGACGCAGTCCATCCGGGGCAGGCGGGGCCGACGCCAGGCGCCGGCCGCCTTCACGTAGGTCGGCAGGTTGGTGGTGGAAAAAAAGCCGTCGGGCAGGACCCCGTCGACAGGCGCCGGCTCGAAGCGCGCGTCGGGCGCCCCCGCGAGCGGCGGCGCATCGAAATCCGGGGGCCGATATTGAAAGCGGGGGCGGGTCACAGAGAAAGAAAGCTAATGCGGAATGTGGAATTCGGAACGTCACAAACGCGGAAGTGGAAACGCGGAACGCGTTTCACAACAGCGACACCGGATCGCGATCCACCACGACGACGGCGCGCGCCCGCGCGCCCCACGCCCGCACCACGCGCCCCAGGGCCCGTGGCTCCGACGCCTTCACCAGCACGTGCCAGCGCCACCGTCCCTTGAGCCGCTCGATGGGGCACGGCGCCGGGCCGAGCACGGTGAGCGCGCCGCCCAGCCGCTCCGCATTCGCGCGCGCGAGCCACACCGCCACCCGCTCGGCGGCCTCCTGTGCCGCGATCGCGTCCTCGTGCGCGGCGACGAACCGTACGAGCCCGACCCACGGCGGATATGAGGGGTTGGGCGGCGCGCGCAGCGGCAGCTCGCGGGCGGCGAACTCCGCCACCGAGTGCGCCGCCGCGGCCCGGATGGCGTGGTGCTCGGGCGCCCGCGTCTGGACGTACACCCGGCCCCCCTTGGGCCCCCGGCCGGCGCGTCCCGCCACCTGCGCCACGAGCTGGAACGTCCGCTCGGCGGCTCGGAAGTCCGGGAGGTTGAGCCCGGTGTCCGCGTCCACCACGCCCACCACGGTCACATTCGGAAAGTCGAGCCCCTTCGCGATCATCTGAGTGCCGAGCAGGATGTCGACCTTACCCTGTGCCACGCGCTCCAGGATGCGGTGGTGCGCCCACTTGGTGCTGGTCGTATCGAGGTCCATGCGCGCGATGCGCGCCTCCGGAAAGCGCAGCGCCGTGAAGTGCTCGAGCCGCTGGGTGCCGAGCCCCCGCATCCGCTGCGTCGCCTTGCCGCACACCCGGCACGTGGTCGGGATCGGCTCCTCGTGCCCACAGTAGTGGCAGCGTAGTGCCGGCGGTGTCTGGTGCACCGTGAGAGCGATGGCGCACTGCGGGCAGTCCCGCACGTCGCCGCAGGACGGGCACTGCAGGTACGTGGCGAAGCCGCGCCGGTTCAAGAGCAGGATGACCTGTTCCCCGCGGCCGAGGGCTCCCCGGACCGCGTCGTCGAGCGACTCGGTCCACGGCACGCCCCGTGCGTCCGCCACCCGGGGCGCCGTCCGCAGATCGATCACCTCGACCGGCGGCAGCGGCCACGCGCCGACGCGTCCAGGCAGCTCAAAGCGGGCGATCTTCCCCGTCGCGGCGAGGTGGAGCGTCTCGAGCGACGGCGTGGCGCTGCCGAGGATCACCCGCGCGCCCCCCCCGCCCCCCCCCTCGAGTTTCGCGCGGACGAGCGCCACGTCGCGCGCGTGGTAGCGCGGGGCCGTGCCCTGCTTGTAGCTCGCCTCGTGCTCCTCGTCCACCACGATCGCGGCGAGCCGCTGCACCGGCGCGAACACGGCGGACCGCGGGCCGACGGCCACGCGCCGCTCGCCGCGGTGCAGCGCGCGCCACGCGTCCGCCCGCTCGCCGTCCGACAGGCCGGAGTGCAGCACCGCCACCTGGTCCCCGAACACGCCGCGCACCCGAGCCACCGTCTGGGGGGTGAGCGCGATCTCGGGCACCAGGAGGATCGCACCGTGGCCCGACGCCACCACGCCGCGCAGCACGTCCAGATAGACCAGCGTCTTTCCCGAGCCGGTCACGCCCTGCAGCAGGATCGGAGTCTCGAGCGGGGTCGCCAGGATCCCCTCGACCACGCGGCGCTGGTCGGCGGTGAGCGCCGGCGGCGGCGGCGACGACAGCCCCGTGAACGGATCGCGCGCCCGGGGGACGTCGGTGTAGCGCGCCAGGCCCTGTCGCACCAGCCCATCGAGCGTCGCCGGGGAGAGCTTGAGCTGGGTCACGAGGTGGCGCAATGGAGCGGAGCCGCCGAGCGCCTCCAGCGCCTCGTACGCGACACGCCGCTTGGGCGCGCGCCGAAAGGCGCGCTCGCGCTCGAGCAGCGACGGCAGCGCCGTGGCGAGCACCAGCACCCGCTCCGCGCGCTCGGCGGGCCCCGCCGGACGCTCGACGCTCCACAGCGCGCCCGGCAGGAGCGCGCGCAAGGCCAACCCCACGGGCGTGCCGTAGTAGCGGCTGATCCAGAGACCCAGCTCGAGCAGCGCGGGCCCGAGCGCCGGCGCGGCGTCGGGCGCCGCGACGATGGCCTTCGCCGCCACCGCGGGACCAGGGGGGGGCGCATCCACCCCGACGACAAGGCCAACCACGCGGCGCCGCTGCAGCGGCACCACCACCCGGGCTCCGGGCACGACGCGCCCGGCGAGCTCGGCCGGGATCTGGTAGGTGTAGGTGCGGGGAACCGGGATCGGGAGGACGACGGAGGCGAACCGGGGGGCTCTCCCCGCGCTCGCGCGCGGGGTCAGCAGCGGGTCTGACCCCGGGCGCAAGCCCGGGGTGTCCGGGATCGGCCCCCTCACCGCCGCCGGACGCCCAAGCCGGGCTCGCGGGGAAGCTGGATCTGCCCGCCGTCGATCGTGGCGCCGACGAACGGATCGTTCGCGGTCAGGGCCGCGCCGTCCAGGTCCGCCGCGTCGACCAGCGGCGTGAAATGCGCCGCCGCGGTGATGCCGAGCGAGGACTCGATCATGCACCCCACCATCACGAGCATCCCGTGCGCCCGGGCGGTGGCCACCATGCGCAGCGCTTCGCGCAGCGAGCCGCATTTCGCGAGCTTGATGTTGATCCCGTCCACGGCGCCAGCGAGTCGCGGGATGTCCGTGGCCACGATGCAGCTTTCGTCCACCACGACCGGGAGCACGCCCTTGCGCCGCACCGCGGCGATCCCCTCGAGGTCCTCCGGGGGCAGCGGCTGCTCCACGAACTCGACGCCGTATTCCTTCAGCACGGGGAGCATCGCAATCGCCCGCTCCCGGGTCCACCCCGCGTTCGCATCCACGCGGATCGGCTTGTCCGTCGCATCCCGAATCGTGCGCAGAATCTGCTCGTCCCGATCCGTGCCGAGCTTGATCTTGAGGATGGGGAAGGCCGAGGCCTCGGCGACCTTCTGGCGCATCTTCTCGGGCGTGTCGAGCCCGATGGTGAAGGATGAGCGCGGCGCGCGCGCCGGGTCGAGCCCCCACAGGCGCCAGACCGGTTGGTTGAGGCGCTTGCCGACGAGATCGTGCAGCGCCGCCGACAGCGCCGCGCGCGCGGCCCCGTTCCGCGGGACCGCGTGCGCGAAGGCCGCTTCCGCCCCCTCGAGGTCGAACGGGTCCCGCGGCAGGTGGGGCTCGAGTCGCTTGAGCACCGTGAGCACGGTGTCCGCCGTCTCGCCGTAATAGCGCGACGGGTCCGCTTCGCCCCACCCCTCGACGCCGTCGCTATCCGTCAGTCGCACCCAGACGACGCGGTAGTCCTCGTCCCCCCCCCGGGCGATGACGAACGGGTGCTTGGTCTTGAGGGTGATCACTTCGGCGGAAAGCTTCAGAGGCATCAGGTCCGAGGGCGTGAGTGGAAAAGTATCTGTTTCACGACGCCAGCGCGCGTACGTGTGCCCGGACTCCGGCGGCCAGCAGATCGAGCCGATAGCCGCCCTCGAGCACGCCGACCACCGGCGCCGGCGCGACGCGCTCGCGCAACGCCGTGGTCCAGTCGGCCATGTCTTCGGGCGCGAGCGTGAACCCGCCCAACGGATCGCCGGCGAGCGAGTCGAACCCCGCCGACACGAGCAGCAGGTCGGGCCGGGTCGCCCGTCCCCAGCCGGCGAGCGCCGTGTCCACGGCGGCGAGCAGGTCGCGCACGTACGTTGCGCGCGGCAGCCCGGGCGGCCGCGGGACGTTGAACACGTTCCCGACGCCGCGCTCGTCCTCGGCCCCGGTGCCGGGGTACCACGGATACTGGTGCATCGAGACGTAGCAGACCGACGGGTCGCGCTCGACCAGCGCCTGGGTACCGTTGCCATGATGCACGTCCCAGTCCACGATCAGCACGCGCGGCTTGCCGAGCCGCTGCGCGTGGCGGGCAGCGACCACGACGTTGTTGACGAGACAGAACCCCATCGCCCGGGCGGCGAGCGCGTGATGCCCGGGCGGGCGCGTCGCGCCGAACGCGGTCCCCCGTGCGAGGCCGAGCTCGACCGCGTCGATTGCCACGCCCGCGGCCGCGAGCGCCGCTTCCCAGCTGTCGCCGCTCATCACCGTATCGGCGTCGAGCGCGCCACCGCCCGCACGCGCCAGCCGCTCGAGCCCGTCCAGGTAGCGGGCGGGGTGCACCCGCTCGATCTGCTCGCGTGCCGCCGGGCGCGCCTCGCGCCATTCGACCACGCTGGCCAGGTCGGGGGCGCGCAGGGCGGCGAGCACCGCCTCGATCCGCTCGGGGCGCTCGGGATGACCTGCACCGGGGTTGTGCAACCGGCAGGCGGGGTGGAAGAGGACGGGGACGGGCATCGGCGTCCTTTAGGACAGCGCATCGCCGAGCCCACCCTTCAGGGTGGGAACAATGGCGGACGTGTGGACTCAGTTGTGCAGGTGCTTGCCGTGCAGCAGATCCCTGATGGACTCGACTTCCGCCCGCATCTCGCGCCGCGCGCGCTCGAGATCGGCCATGGCGCGCCGATAGCGCCGCCATCCGAGCACCACCAAGCCCGCGCCCACGAAGCACACCGCCCCCCACACCACGAGCAGCGGCCGGTGGAGGCTCAACCCGCCGTAGCCGAGCAGCAGCCCATCGAGCACGAGGAATCCGACCGCGAAGGTCGTGAGCGCGCGGCTCGGCGGGCGGTACGGCTTCATCGCACTGGCTGGCGCCGCGCGGGCAAGACGATGAACGCGGCGTTCGCCCCGGCGCCGAGCGCTCCGAGCGTCGTGGCCTCGTCGAGCACCTGGGCGCCACGGAACTTCACGACGTACGCCCCGGCATCCGTACTGCCGCGCTTCAGCGCCTGGGCGAGCGCCTGGCGCTTCAGGTCCGCCACCGTGGTGTCGGGCCCGACCGCGAGAAACACCTGGTCCCACACGTCGGTCACCATCACCCGCACGGCGAACCGGTCGGCCACGGCGGTCACGCGACCTCCACCGCGGACGCGAGCGGCAAGGTCGTGAAGAAGCGGTCCAGCGCCTGGTCGAAGAACAACGTCGAGGCGCGCACGCGCGTCGGGCCGGCCGGGTCGGGCCACGCGCTGATCACGAGCTCCTCCCCGCCCTGACCCCGCAGCACCACGAATTGCGACCCTTCCCGCTCCACGAACGCGGCGGCGTTGGGCACCCGCTCGGCGAAGAAGCTCTTGGCGCGCGCCAACACGTCCTGGGGAGGCAGCGATACGGTCGTCGAATGGATCATGTGCTCGGGAAAGATAGATGCCGCATCGAGCCCCGCAAAGCTGACAGCTGCCGTGCCAGCTTGGACGCGGCGGCTTGTCAGTTTGGCAAACGGTGACTGGAAGAAAGCGGCACGCCGGTTGCACGGCGCCCCGGCGAGCCCAGGGCGGTCGCCCTGGGACCCGACACAGCATCACGAGCAAAAGGAGGCAGTTGGTATGTTCCTCACCACTCGCAACCCAGACGTCCTGGGTCTCACGAACCGGGTGAACCGGTTGCTGAGCGACACCCTCGGCAGCTTCGACTGGCAGTTGCGCGACAGCGCGACGGCCGCCTGGATGCCGCCGGTGGACATCCTCGAGGAGGCGGACGCGATCCGCATCATGGCGGAGGTCCCGGGCATCGACCCCAAGGACGTGAAGATCTCGGTCGAGGGTAACGTGCTCACGATCCACGGCACGAAGCAGCAGGTCGCCGAGGAGCGCACCGAGCGGGTGCACCGTTACGAGCGGACCTACGGGGCGTTCGAGCGGACGTTCACGCTACCCGCGACGGTGGACGCCAACAACATCAAGGCCGGCTACGAGCACGGCGTCCTCACCGTGACGTTGCCGAAGGTGGAGCAGGCGAAGCCGCGGCAGATCGCGGTGCAGGTGATGTCGAAGTAACTGCCGGGCGGCTAACCCCGGGCCGACGGCCCGGGGTCAGCCGCGCCCAGCATCCCTCGTAGCATCTCCACAACCTCGGAATTCGGGACCGCGACCGCCCCCGCCTCGCGGGCGGCGCGCAGCAAGTCGGGTCGCACGTGCGAGCCGTACGCCAGGACCCGGATGCGTTTCACGGTCCAAGCCCGGATCCGGTCGGCCACGGCGGCACCCTCGACGTCGAGCACCGCGATATCACACCCGGCCTCGTCCGCCGTCACGTCACCGCCCGCCGCCCGCACCACGGCCGCGAGCTTGGAGCGGAACACCAGATCCCTGGTGGCGAGGAACACGCGCTCAGCCATCGAGCGGCTCCACGGGCACGCGGTGCCCGACGGGCACGGGCCGGCGGCGGAACAGGTCGAGGACCGACGGCCGGCGCGGCACTACGAGCACCGCGTCTCCCGGCGGCGGCTCGTCCAGGCCTTCCAGCGTAATGAAGGCGGGACGCCGCAGGCGGCCGGGCAGCGCCAGGCGATATCGACGTCCGTGCCACACGACGTCCACTTGCTCCCTGCTCCCTGCTCTCTGCTCCCGTTCCATGAACACGTCGTCATCGACCTTGTACACGGCTGGGGCGACGACTTCGCCCGAGCGGTAGAACACCGGATCGAACGGTTGTCCCTCGTGTCGCTTGAAGTTCTCCTCGGCCGCCCAGTCGTAGGCCTCGAGCGCGCCCGCGTTGGCCCGCCACTCGAGGTGGTGGCGCAGCTCGTGCGCCAGTGTCTCCCACGTTTCGTGGCGCCAGTCAAACGGGCCGAGCCGGGCCAGCGCGACGAACGACCCGTGATACAGCACGACACGCGACTGTAGGTCCGCGCCCGTCCCGGTCCACTCGAGGGGGATGCACTCGCCGAGGGTGTACACGTCGCCGCGCACGGGATGGGGCAGGGTCTCGCGACTGACTTCGACGGCCACGATGCCCTCGCGGAACTCAGGCGGCACGTCGCGCGCCAGGCGCTCGACGAGGGAGCGAAAGTCGTCCAGACGCAGGACTACCCCTTGACCCGTTCGCCCAGGTAACTCACCACCCGGTCGGTGTTGATCCGCACCTGTTGCAGCGTGTCCCGATCCCGCACCGTGACCGTGGCGTCCGCGGTGGACTGGCCGTCGATCGTGATGCCGAACGGCGTGCCCGCCTCGTCCTGGCGGCGATAGCGCCGCCCGATCGAGCCTCCGTCGTCGTAGAACACGTTGTAATGCCGGCGCAGGTCGTCGTAGACGCGGCGGGCCAGCTCCGGCATGCCGTCCTTGTTCACGAGCGGGAACACCGCGGCCTTGAGGGGCGCGAGCGCGGGATGCAACCGCATCACGACGCGCTTCTCTCCCGCCACCTCTTCCTCGCCGTAGGCATCCACGAGGGTCACGAGCGCCGTCCGGTCGGCGCCCGCCGAAGTCTCGACCACGTATGGGACGAAGCGCTCGTTCGTGGCGGGATCCAGGTAGTCGAGTTTCTTGCCCGAGTACTCCTGGTGCCGCGACAGGTCGAAGTCCGTGCGGTTGTGGATTCCCTCGAACTCCTGCCACCCGAACGGGAACTCGTACTGGATGTCGTAGGCGTCCTTGGCGTAGTGCGCGAGCTCTTCCTTCGTATGCTGGTGGAACCGCAGCTTCTCCGGCCGGATCCCGAGCTCCACCAGCCACTTCATGCGCTCGTGACGCCAGAACTCGAACCACTCCTGGTCGGTGCCCGGCTTCACGAAGAATTGCATCTCCATCTGCTCGAACTCGCGCGTGCGAAAAGTGAAGTTCCCCGGCGTGATCTCGTTGCGGAACGCCTTCCCGATCTGCGCGATGCCGAACGGGATCTTCTGGCGGGAGGACTGGAGCACGTTGAGGTAGTTCACGTAGATGCCCTGCGCCGTCTCGGGTCGCAGGTACACCATCGCCGCGGCCTCTTCCACCGGCCCCATGAAGGTCTTGAACATGAGGTTGAACATCCGCGGCTCCGTGAGCGTGCCCCTGCTGCCGCACACGGGGCACTGCGCGTCGGGCTGGCCGGGTGTGCCCTTGATGCGGGGGTCGTCGGCGCGAAAGCGATTCTTGCAATGCTTGCAGTCCACCAGCGGGTCCGTGAATCCCGCGACGTGGCCGGACGCCTCCCACACCTTGGGGTGCATGAGGATCGCGGCGTCGAGCCCTTCGATGTCTTCCCGCGCGTGGACCATCGAGCGCCACCAGCGCTCCTTGATGTTGTTCTTGAGCTCGACGCCCAGCGGCCCGTAGTCCCAGACTGAGCCCAGCCCGCCGTAGATCTCCGAGGATTGAAACACGAAGCCGCGCCGCTTGGCGAGCGACACGAGCTTGTCCATCACGTTGTCGGTGGAGGGCATAGAGGGCCGGAAAATAGACGCGCCGCTACGCCGCGGGCAACCCGAAGGCCTGACGCACGGCCCGCCCGGCGAGCGCCGCGATCCCCGCCGCGTCGAGCACCCGTCCCTCCCCGTCGAGCGCGTGCAATCCGATCAGACCCTCGACCTTCCCCGCTACGACCGCCACGCGCTTCTTCGCGGCGTGCGCCCGCCGCACCACTTCACCCGACGCCTTTCCCACGAGCGACGTGCGATCGAACGACCCCTCTCCGGTGATCACCAGGTCGGCCTTGGCGAGCGCCGCGTCGAAGCCGACCCGCGACAGCACCCATTCCGACCCGGGCACGAGCTCCGCCTTGGCGAAGAAGACGAGACCAGCGCCGAGCCCGCCCGCCGCGCCGCCCCCGGGGAGCGTCGCGAGATCGGGGCGCCCGTGCCGCGCCATCAGCTCGCCCAGACGCTCGAGGCCCCGTGTCAGGAGCTTCACCCCCTCGGGACCCGCACCCTTCTGCGGCCCGAACACCGGCGCGGCGCCGTCCGCGCCCACGAGCGGCGTGCGTACGTCGGCGAGCGCGATCACCCGCGCCTCGAACGCCCAGCCGGCCGACAACTCCGCCACCGGCGCCAGGGTGCCACCCCCGTCGGGCAGCACCGCGCCCTCCGCGTCGCGGAACGTCCACCCCAGGCCGCGCGCCGCGCCGGTGCCCCCATCGACGGTGGCGGAGCCGCCGAGGCCCACCACCACCGTCTTCGCGCCCCGCTCCACCGCCTCCCAGATCAGCTCGCCCACTCCCCGGGTCGAGGCGTGGAGCGGATCCAGCTCCTCAGGCTTGAGCAGGGCGATGCCGCACGCGGTGGCGCTCTCGAAGATCGCGGTCTCAGCGTCCAGCCATCCCAACTCACCGGACACCGGCTCGCCCAGCGGCCCGGTGACCTTCAGCCGCTCCCGCAGCGAGCCCCGGGGCAGCACGGCGTCGAGCAGGCCATCGCCGCCATCCGAGAGCGGGCATTGCAGCACCGAAGCCTCCGGGAGCGCCTGGCGCACGCCGGCGGCAAGCGCCTCGGCCACCTGGCGAGGCCCCAGCGTCCCCTTGAACGCCGCCGGAGCGGCTAGTATCAGCGGCGACATGCCGCAATATGCGATAAATCGTGCATTATGCTATATAAGCTGACGAGGTCATCACCGGTATGTCGCGATGTGACGCCGCTTACGTGCGAGGCACCGTTCTTGCTTCACCCACCGTCCGGCAGATCTCTGCTCAGGGCAAACCGCCGGCGACGGCGGGACGCAAAGCCAAGGGGTCTCGCGTTGCGAGACAGCCCGGCCGCCGGAGGTTCGAACCCGGCCCCACGCCCTGACACGAGAGCGCGGGGTTTTTTTCGTTTACCCGCGAGCGCGGATTCGTCTCGCTCGCATCGGGTTCTAGGGCGCACGATGTCGGGCAGGCGATCACCCCCCAGGGGCAACTCTGGGGGGTTTGCTTTTGATGTGGTCGCAGATCCGCCCGCCGTGCTCCCGCCCGTTCTCGATGAAGATCTTGTTGGCGTCGAGGCCCGACGCCAGCACCCCGGCGATGTACACACCCGGCACGTTCGTCTGCATCGTCTCACGGTCGTGCCGCGGCACACCGGTGGTCTCGTCCACGTCGACCCCGATCGCACGCAGCAGCGACAGGTCCGCCCGGTAGCCGGTGAGCGCGAGCACGAAGTCGGCGGGGAGGCTGTAGGGTGCGGCGTCGCCGTCGCGGCGGATCACCACTTCGTCGGGCCGGATCTCGGCCACGCGGCTGCACCACCGGACCGCGATGCTGCCCTCCTTTACGCGGTTGGTGATGTCGGGGAGAATCCAGGGTTTGACCCCGCGATCGAATTCGCCGAGGAAGTGCACCAGCGTCACCCGCGCGCCGACGCGGTGCAGCTCGAGGGCCGCTTCGACCGCGCTGTTCCCCCCGCCGACCACGACGACGCGCTGCTGCCAGTATGGGTGGGCCTCGACGAAGAAGTGCGACACGTGCGCCAGCTCCTCGCCGGGCACGCCGAGCGGATTGGGCGACTCGAAGTAACCCGTGGCGTAGATTAGATTCCGCGCCACGACCCGCTCCGGTTCGGTCTTCCCCGGGTGGTGCGCCGTCAGCTCGAAGCCGTCCCGGGCGCGGGCGACCCGCCGGACCTCATGGTACTGACGCACGTCGAGCTCGAAGTACTCCGCCACCTTGCGGTAGTAGGCGAGCGCCTCGCGCCGGCTCGGCTTCTCCGCGGCGGTGACGAACGGCACGCCGCCGATCTCCAGCTTCTCCGGCGTCGAGAAGAAGGTCATGTACAGGGGATACCGCATGAGGCTCGCTACGACGGGCCCCTTGTCGAACAGCGAGCACGTGAGGCGAGCCTGCTTCGCCGCCACACCCACGGCGAGCCCGCAGGGCCCGGCGCCGATTACCGCGAGGTCGAGCATCGCTGTCGCGTTGCTGTCACGTCACTTCGATGATCTGGTCGCGATGCGTGCCGACGCTCACGTACTGGATCGGCGCATGGGCGAGGTCCTGCAGCCGGTCCAGATAGGCCCGGGCGGGCGGGGGCAGATCGGCGAGCCGGCGCACGTCACTGAGCGACTTCTGCCAGCCGGGTAGGGCCTCGTATATGGGCGCGACGCGCCCCAGGCGTTCCACGTCGGCTGGCATCGCATCGCAGGGCTGGCCGTCGAGCCGATACCCGACGCAGACCGGGATCTCGGCGAAGGTGTCGAGCACGTCGAGCTTGGTGACCGCGAGCCCCGTCAGGCCGTTCACCCGCACCGCGTAGCGCACGACGACGGCGTCGAACCAGCCGCAGCGCCGCGGCCGCCCCGTGGTCGCACCGAACTCGTCCCCGAGCTCGCGGATCCGCTCGGCGAGGGCGGGCTCGGCCTCGGTGGGAAGCGGCCCGTTGCCGACGCGGGTGGTGTAGGCCTTGACCACGCCCACGACGGCGTCGATGGCGGTGGGGCCGATCCCGGCCCCGACCGCCGCCCCGCCGGCCGTGGTGTTGGACGACGTCACGTAGGGATAGGTCCCGTGGTCCACGTCGAGCAGCGCGCCCTGCGCTCCCTCGAGCAGCACCGATTCGCCCCGCTCGAGCGCCTCCCACACCACGCGCCCGGCGTCCACGGCGAGCGGCAGGAGGCGCGGCGCGAGCCGCTCGAGCAGCGCGATGTGCTCGCCCGCGTCCGCCCGCTCGGCGGAGCCGAGCAGCCCGAGGAAGGCGTTCGCGGCCTCGACGCGTCCGCAGACGAGCTCCTTCGCCCGCCCGAGGTTGCGGAGGTCGCCCACGCGAATCCCGCGGCGGCCGTACTTGTCCTCGTAGGTCGGGCCGATGCCCCGCCCCGTCGTGCCGATCTTTTCGCGTTGCTCGCGGGCCCGGTCGAGCAGCTTGTGGAAGGGGAGCGTGAGGTGGGCGCGCTCCGACACGTACAGCTTGTGCTCGGTGCGGATGCCGCGTGACGTGAGGGCGTCGAGCTCGGTGAAGAGCGTCTCGGGATCCAACACGACGCCGTTCCCCACGATGCACACCGCGCCCTGCAGGATACCCGAGGGGATCTGGTGCAGCACGAACTCGCCTGCGGTGGTGTGGACCGTGTGGCCCGCGTTCGCGCCGCCCTGATAGCGCACGACGAGGTCGGCGCGCTCGGCGAGCACGTCGACGATCTTCCCCTTGCCCTCGTCCCCCCATTGAGCGCCGACGACCACGACGCAGTGGATCTTGGGTCCGAACATGGCTCCTCAGGCGCTGGTCACCAAAAAAAAGGCCCCGGCGGCGCGGGGCGTTGGAGCATCCTCCGAGGAAAACTATCATGCCGCCACGAGCCGCGCCACCCGCTCACGGTCCGCCGCGACCACCGGCGCGAGCGGGGCCCGCACCGGCCCGCCGTACAGCCCGACCGCGTCCATGGCGGCCTTCACGCCGCCGGGCCCGAGTTTCCCGACGATCTCCCGGTCGAGCGGGACCAGCCGCTCCTGCAGCCGCCCGGCGCGCGCGCGATCGCCGGCGCGGAAGGCGGCGAGGACCTCGGCGCACAACGCGGCCGCGAAGCAGGCGACGGCGAGGATCCCGCCCTCGCACCCCAGCTCGAGCGCCGCATAGAGCAGGGCCCCGGAGCCCACGAAGACGGACCAGTCCGGCGTCGCGTCGCGGTAGGCCGCGAGGTTCTTCGCATCGCCCGAGGAATCCTTCACCCCGACGATGTTGGGGTGGGCGGCGAGCCGCTGCAGCAGTCCCGCCGCGATGGGCAGATGCGTGTACTTCGGAATGTTGTAGACGAGCACCGGCACCGGGCTCGCGTCCGCGACGGCGCGAAAGTAATCGCCCAGGCTCGCGGGCGAGACGGCCGTCGAGAAATATCCGGGCGGACGCGCCAGCACCGCGTCCGCCCCCTCGGCGGCGGCGGCCCGCGTCAGCGCCACCGCCTGCCGGGTGGATTCGGCCCCCGTCCCGACCACGAGCCAGCTCTTGTCGGGCAGCACCTCCCGCACCCAGGCGACCATGCGCCGCTGCTCGTCCGCGTCGAGCAGCGGCGACTCGCCCGTCGACCCCGCGACGACGACGCCGTCGAGCCCGGCGGCGATGAGGCGTGACACGTTGTGCCGGAGATGGACGGGGGCGACGTCCCCGGTCGCGCTGTCGAACGGCGTCGTGATGGGGGCGAGCACCCCCGCGAGCTGCCGCTCGGTCACTGGCCCGGCAGCAGGCTCGACAGGTCGTCCGTGAGGCCCGCCGGCCCATCGGCAGGCGCCGGCGCCGCGGAGGGGGCAGGAGGCGCGGGGGGCGCGGGGGGCGCGGGGGGCGCGGGGGCCGCGCGGGGCGTCGCCGGCGCCGGGCTCGCCGCCGGCGGGCGTCGCCGCAGCGTGCGCATCTGGAGCTCGAAGTCGGCCGGGTTGGTGGCCGCGGTGCGGGCGGTCTCGTAGGCCACGGTGCCATCCGCCACGAGATCCATCAAATGCTGATCGAAGGTCTGCATGCCGTACTGATCGCGCGCGATGCGGATGTAGTCGTGCAGCTGCGAGGTCCGGTCCGGGTCCTTGATCAGATCCCGCACCGTGACGGTGCAGATCAGGATTTCGACGACCGCCGCCCGCCCGTGGCCGTCGGCCCGCGGCAGCAGCTGTTGGGAGACCACCGCCTGGAGCGTCTCCGCGAGCCGCATCCGCGCCATCTCCTGCTCTGCCGCCGGGAACATGGCGACGATCCGGTTCACCGTGGTTACGGCGTCGGGCGTGTCCAGCGTCGAGATCACCAGGTGTCCCGTTTCGGCCGCTTTCATCGCGGTGCCGATGGTCTCCGGATCGCGCATTTCCCCGATCAGCAGCACGTCGGGATCCTGGCGCAGCGCCGCGCGCAGGCCGGCGCTGAAATCGTCCGTGTCCACGCCAATCTCCCGCTGCGTCACGGAGCTGTTGATGTCGCGATGCAGGAATTCGATCGGGTTCTCGAGCGTCACCACGTGCTTGTGCTGCGTCTGGTTGATGTGATTCACGATCGCCGCCATCGTCGAGCTCTTCCCGGACCCGGTCACGCCGCTCACCAGGATCATCCCGCTCTCCGCGGAGGCGATGGTCGGGAGGATCGCGGGCAGGTGCAGCGTATCGAACGTCGGGATGTCGAACGGGATGACGCGCAGCACGATCATGAACGACGAGCGTTGCCGCAGGATGTTCACCCGGAAGCGCCCGACGCCGGGCATGCCCCACGAGCAGTCGTAGTCGCGCAGCCGGTCCAACCGCGCCCGGTCCTCCTCGTTGGAGATCAGGTGCTGGGCGATCGCCCGCGTCTGCTCGGGCGTGAGGCGCTGCTTCGTGAGGGGCACCAGCTTGCCGTCCACCCGCGCCCGGAACACGTCGCCGGCCTTGATGTGCAGGTCCGAGGCGCCGCGGTCGATGGCGGCCTTGATGATCTGCTCGATGCCCCGCGGCTGCGTCACGGCCCCGCTCGCGCGCGGGCTCTTGGACTTCTCCTCCACTAGTATCCGGCCTCCGGGTCGACCACGTTGAGGAGCGGCGCCCCTGCAAGATAGCGGGTGATGTTGGCGACAATGAGCCCCGTTTCCCGCTCCCAGAAGCGCTGCGTGACCGCGGCCACGTGGGGACTCACGAGCACGCGCCGGTGGCGCCACAAGGGGTGCCCCGCGGGAAGGGGCTCCGTCGCGAACACGTCGAGCGCGGCGCCCAGGAGATGAGAGGCGTCAAGGAGGTCGAGCAACGCCATTTCATCCAAGAGCGTCCCGCGAGAGACGTTGACGACGATGGCGCCCTCTGGTAAGCGCTCGAGCACCTCGCGGGTCACCTGGTAAGCGCTCGAGCACCTCGCGGGTCACAGCGCCTCGGGTCGCCGTAGTGTGGGGCGCCGCGATGACGAACGCGTCGCTCTCCGCGGCCAGCCGGGGCAGGTCCGTCGCACCGCCGACCCAGCGGGCGCCCGAGGGCCCGCCGCGCTCCGGTCGTCGCCGCACGCCCGCGACGCTCATCCCGAGCGCGAGGCCGCGGCGCGCGATGGCGCCCCCGATCCCGCCCAGGCCAACCACGCCGAGCCGCAGCTCCCCGAGCTCGCGCACCACGACCGCCCCGTCGGTGAACTCCGCCCGCGCCCACCGCTCCATCGCCTGGAACTCGCGCATCCGGTCGAGGCCTCGCGCGAAATAGGCGATGGCGGCGATGGCCCAGTCGGCGATCGGCTCGGCGTGCACCGCGGCCGAATTGGTGAGCACGATGCCGGTCCCCGCGAGGTGGGGCAGGCTCGCGCCGACCCCGGCCGTGCCGCTGTGCGCCCAGCGGAGCGTCCCCCGCCCCGCCGCGACGACCCCGGCGGGGATGCCGTAGCCGAGATAGATCTCCGCGCCCCGCGCGGCCGCGGCGGCTTCCGGCGTGCCCGAGCCGCCGTCGCCGTCCGAGGCCGCGGGCGCGGCGACCTCCACGACCTCCCAGCCGCGGCCCAGCGCCTCGCGGATCGCGGTCACCGCCGTTCCTGGCACCCGCCAGGCGACGCGCGGCGAGGCGAGGTCGACTACGAGACGCCGCGTCACTCGCCCGTCGACACCGTCCGCACGCCGGGGTGATGGAGCAGGGCGATCATCGCCTCGTCGTGAAGCCGCTTCGGCCCGCGCAGCGTGAAGTCGATTACGACGTCGACGTTCTCGCGGCGACTCGCCTGCCGCTCGATGTCGAGCCCCGTGCGGCGCACGACCGTCTCGAGGTCCTCGAGCACCGTCGGATCGGGGCGGGCGTGAATCGACAACGTGCCCAGCGTCGATTGCCGCGCCACCAGCCGCTCGACACGGCCGAGCCCCTGCAGCACGACGAGGACCAGCAGCGTGGTGCCGGCCGCTTCCCAGTAGAACGCCGCGCCGAGGGCGACGCCGATCGCCGCGACCACCCAGATGGTCGCCGCGCTGGTGAGGCCCACGACGGCACCGCGCGCGTGCAGGATGGTGCCGGCCCCGATGAAGCCGACGCCGGTGACGATCTGCGCCGCGATGCGGGTCGGGTCGGCGTTCCCACCGGCGAGCGAGACCGACAGCTTGGTGTACAGCACCGAGCCGATGCAGATCAGGATGTTCGTCCGCAGGCCGGCGGGCTTGCCGCCCAGCTCCCGCTCGAGGCCGATCGCGCCGCCGAACAGCGTGGCGAGGCTGAGCTGCAGAAACAGCTCCAGGCGGAACATCTCGACCATCTGCTGGACGAAGTGCTGCATCACGCTCCCCCCCCCTCTTCCGCGCCGTCCAGAAAGCCCATCCGGCGCCGCACCTGGAGCATGGTCCGGCGGGCGATGGCGCGCGCCTTCGCGGCGCCGGCGCGCAGCGTGTCCCGCACCTTGCGCGGCTCCGCCTGCAGCGCGCGCGCCCGCTCGCGGATGGGGGTGAGCGCGGCTATCATATTGTCCGCGAGCACCCGTTTGCAGTCGAGGCAGCCCCAGCCCGCCGTGCGGCAGTTGTGCGCCACGAGCTTCAGCGTGTCCGGCGGCGAAAAGCCCTGGTGGATCGTGAAGATGTTGCAGATGTCCGGATTGCCGGGGTCCCTCCGGGTGACGCGCGCCGGGTCCGTGGCGGCGGGCTTGAGCTTCTCCCAGATCGTTTCCGGCGTGTCGAACAGGCCGATCGTGTTGCCGAGGCTCTTCGACATCTTGGCCTGACCGTCGAGCCCGAGCACGCGTTTCGCGGTCGAGAGCAGCGCCTGCGGCTCGGGAAAGGCGAATCCGTCGGCGAACCGGGCGTTCCAGCGCCGCGCGATCTCCCGCATCAGCTCGAGGTGCTGGAGCTGGTCCTCGCCGACGGGCACGAGGGTCGCCTCGTACAGGAGCACGTCGGCGGCCTGGAGCACGGGATAGTTCAAGAGCCCCGCCGGCACGCTCTCCTGGCGCTGCGCCTTGTCCTTGAACTGCGTCTGGCGCTCGAGCTCGCCGAGCGGCGTGACCGTGTTGAGCAGCCAGTTGAGCTCGGCGTGCTCGGGGACGTGCGACTGCACGAACACGATCGCACGCTCCGGGTCGAGGCCGGACGCGAACAGGCTGATCGCCATGTCGAGGGTCCGCTGGGAGAGGCTCGCCGCCTCGTACGCCTGGGTGATGGCGTGCAGGTCCACCACGCAGAACAGGCAGTCGTGTTGCTGCTGCAGCTTGACCCAATTCTGGACCGCGCCCAGGTAGTTGCCGATATGCAGCTCGCCCGAGGGCTGGATGCCGGAGAAGACACGCGCCATGGGCCCACAACCTACGCCGGGGGAGGTCGGCGCCGCAAGGTGCGAGAACTCAAAGACTTAGTCGATGTCGCGCGACGCGCCGCCGGCCGCGCCGCGGCCTACCTGCGCGGCGTCACGCCCGCGGCGGCCGCGGCGTGGATCGAGAAAGGGCGGCACGATTTCGTGACCGAGGCGGACCGCGGCGCCGAGACGCTGATCGCCGAAACCCTGACGCGAGACGTTCCGGACTCGACGGTCGTGGGCGAGGAGCTGTCCCCCGGGAGCACGCTCGCGGGCGACGTCGTCTGGATCGTCGATCCGCTCGACGGCACGACGAACTTCCTCCACGGCTACCCGCAGTACGCGGTGTCGATCGGGTGCCTCGTGCGCGGCGAGCTGCGCCTCGGCGTCGTGCACGACGTGCCGCGCGACCTGGTGTACTGGGGTGCGACGGGCCACGGCGCCTGGCAGGGCGAGCGGCGGTTGGGCGTCTCGGGCCTCACCGAGCCGCGCCACGCGCTCGTCGGAACCGGCTTTCCGTTCAAGCAACTCCCTGTGCTGCGCCGCTACCTGGATCAGTTCACCGCGGTGATGGGGGCCGCGAGCGGCATCCGCCGGGCGGGATCGGCGGCGCTCGACCTGACCGACGTCGCCGCCGGCCGCCTCGACGCGTTCTGGGAGCTGACGCTCGCGCCCTGGGACGTCGCCGGGGGGGTCGTGCTCGTCCGCGAGGCGGGCGGGAGCGTGACGACGCTCGAGGGCTCGGACGACGTGCTGCAGCACGGCTCGATCGTCGCCGGCAACCCGACGATGCACCGCTGGCTGCTCGATCTCGTGAGGAGCGCCTAGGTGCCCGCACCGCTCGTCGAGTGCGTCCCCAACTTCTCCGAGGGCCGCGACTCGGGCACGCTCGACGCGCTCGCGGGGGCCATCACGGCGGTCCCCGGCGTCAAGCTGCTCGACGTCCAGGCGGACCCGGCCCATCATCGCTCCGTCTTCACCTTCGTCGCCCCGCCGGACGCGGCGCTCGAGGCCGCCCTGCGCGCCATGCGCGTGGCGACCGAGCGGATCGACCTCACCAAGCACGCGGGCGAGCATCCCCGTATGGGTGCGACCGACGTCGTGCCCTTCGTCCCTGTGCGCGACGTGACAATGGACGACTGCGTCGCGCTCGCCCGGCGGCTGGGCGAGCGTGTCGCCGCCGAGCTCGAGATCCCCGTCTATCTCTACGCCCGGGCGGCGACCCGCCCCGAGCGCGAGCGACTCCCCGAGATCCGCAAGGGCGAGTTCGAGGGACTGCGCGACCGCATCGGCCGGGACCCCGCTGCGGACCCCGACTTCGGGCCCCGGCGCATCCATCCGACCGCGGGAGCGACCGCGATCGGCGCGCGACCGTTCCTCGTGGCCTTCAACATCTACCTCGATTCGAGCGACGTCGCGATCGCGAAGGAGATCGCGAAACAGATCCGCACCTCGAGCGGTGGGTTACCCGCCGTGCAGGCCTCGGGCTTCGAGGTGGCGGGTCAAGCGCAGGTGTCGATGAACCTGCTCGACATCGACACGACGTCGCCGGCGGCGGTGTTCGCCGCGGTCGCGCGGGAGGCGCGGGCGCGGGGCGTGGACGTCTTGAAGAGCGAGGTGGTGGGCCTCGTGCCGGAGCGGGCAATCCTCGGCGCCGCGGCGACCGCGCTCAAGCTACCGGACGCCGCCGACCACCTGCTCGAGGCGAAGATCCGGGCGGCGGAAGGCCCCACGCTCGACGGCTGGCTCGAGGAGCTGGCGGGCGGCGCGCCGGTCCCGGGTGGCGGCAGCGCCGCAGCGCTCGCCGGGGCGGTGGCGGGCGCGCTGGTGGCGATGGTGGCGCGCCTCACGACCGGCCGGAAGGCGTACGCCGCCATGCAGGGACGCGTCGCCGAGATCCTCGCCGAGGCGGACGCGCTGCGGGCCCAGCTGCGCCGCCTGGTGGACGACGACGCGGCCGCGTACGCCCGCGTGAGCGCGGCCTACAAGCTTCCGAAGGATGCGCCCGGCCGGCGGCGCGCGGTGGACGAGGCGCTCGTCGGCGCGGCCCGGACGCCGCTCGCCATGGCGCGGGGCGCGGCGCGGCTCGCGGCGCTGGCGGGCGAGATCGGGGCGATCGGGAACAAGAATGCGAGCTCGGATGCGAAGGTGGCGGCCGTGCTCGCCGCCGCGGCGCTCACCGGGGCGATCGAGAACGTGCGGGTGAACGTCGCATCGCTGTCCGAGCCGGGGCTCGGGCGGTCGCTGCTGGAGGAGGCGGAAAAGCTGACGAGTCAGCGAGAGGCGTAGGGGCGTGGAATGGTGCGCCCCTACGCACACGCCAAGGACCGCTACTCACCGGGCCGCAGTTCCGTGATGGTCAGCAGCGTAATTTTGCGGTAAGGCGCAATCGGCGACGGCGTTGGCTGCGTCGCGTGGTACGTCACCAGGAACTTCTGACGTCCGCTGGCTCCCATCGGGGGATAGTCGAGTTTAGCGGCATACACGCCCGGAAACGTACTAGAGTCAACCGGGATCTCCGGCAGCGAGTCTAGTTTCAACACCTGCTCGAGTTCCTTCACCACGTCCTTTAGTGCCGGATACTTAGTCGCAAGCTTCGACAAGTCGACGTCGAACGCGCTTTGATGTCCAACTGCCGTGCCCTGCATAGCCCCAGGCATTGAGGTCCCCTCTCGGGCTTAAGCTGCCGCAGTGAGAGCTTTGATCTGTTCAGCGACCTCGGCGCGAGAGACTGCTTTCTTCGCCTCAAGCAAGTCTGACTCGCTGGGGAGGTTGTCCAACCACCGCAAGGCGACATCCGAGATCCGTTGGCCAGGTCGGTTGGCACTCCAGGTGAAGACCCACGGGCCTTCTCGATGCGTCCTTTCTGTCAGTTGCGTACCTGTCTTGTCACCACACTCCCGAATCACCTGATTTAGAACTTCGATCTCGGTCTCCAAGAAGAGACTCTCGTCTGGCTCCATGAGCGGAACGTACTCGATCTTAGGGTTCTCGGGGTGGCCTTGGACCGGAACCTCTTCGCGTCTGAGTAGACCCTCGGTGACAAATGCACTAAGAATATTCTCGTAATCGTCGATGACCGGCCCACGCGCGAGAGCCACGTAATCCGCTTCGGTGATGCGCCGTAGGTGCCGCCGGTAGTGCCAATAGTCGCCATACCACACCATCTTCAGTAGGCTCGTAAGCCCCGGCCGCGCTGGTGCGCATCCCCGAAGCAGGTAAAGAACCGTGCTAGCAAGCTTGTCATAATCTCTTGGCATCGCCGCCTCCTTATTTCGCGACTACTCCAGCAGTCCGGCGACACGAGTTTGCCAACGTGTGCTGGACGCAGAATTCTGGCACCTGTCTCTTCTTTGTCAAGTAAGCGACATCCCGCAGGCTAGGACTCCCCACCTACCTAAGGAACATAACTACTGCTGCCCCGAACCCTGGCGCGATCTTTGTGGTTGGGCGGACAAACGACGAAGGCTCGCGTTGAGGACCGAGATCACGGTCGGTGCGTCAATCCGGGTCCTCTTTGGTGAGGATTCTCGGCGGCGCCGCACCGTTACCTACAACGACGGTGTGCTCGAAGTGCGCCGAAAGCCTGCCATCGATTGTCACGACGGTCCATTTGTCCGGCAGCGTCCGGATATCGGGACTGCCAGCGTTGACCATCGGTTCGATAGCTATGGTCATACCCTTCTTAAGCCTGTACCCACGTCTCGGTTTTCCATAGTTCGGGACTTGAGGCTCTTCGTGGAAGTCAGTACCGATCCCATGTCCGACTAGCTCCCTCACGACTGAGAACCGAGCGTTTTCCACTACCTGTTGGACCGAGTAACCGATGTCACCGGTATAATTGCCGTCAATCGCCTGTTGGATACCAGCCTTGAGGGCGTCCTGCGTCACCGTGAGGAGTCGCTTCGCCTCCTCGCTAACCTCACCGACCGGAAAAGTAGCCGCGGAGTCGGCATGGTGGTTCTCGTAGAACACGCCGACATCCACGCTGAGAAGATCGCCCTCCTTGAGGATCTTCTTCTTAGACGGGATTCCGTGAACAATCTCCTCGTTGACTGACGTGCAAAGCGTAGCGGGAAATCCGTACAACCCTTTGAAGGAGGGTTTGGCGCCCGGATGGCCAATAATGAACTCTTCAGCAAGCCTATCGAGGTACTCTGTAGATAGGCCAGGTCGCAGATTGTCGCCCACAAGCTTGAGGCATTGAGCGACGATGCGACCTGCCCATGCCATGCTCTCAATCTCTGTAGGCGATTTTACTGTCGCGTTCATCGCCCGATAATCCTCTTGATCTCCTCTGAAATCTGCTCGACCGCGCCCGTCCCGGGCACCCGATGCACGATGCCGCGCTGCGCGTAGTGGGCGATCAAGGGGGCCGTGTCGCGCTGGTATACGTGGAACCGCGTCTTGATGGCCTCGGGGGTATCGTCCGAGCGCCCTTCCGCGG
>WNGM01001503.1_pt1 | contig 26538 bp, 51 predicted proteins | sample 5400571 | NCBI WGS metagenome assembly WNGM01 (sample SAMN13153378, study PRJNA577476) | soil metagenome | isolation source: 100 cm soil or saprolite under Garry oak tree replicate 2 | place: USA:California | collected 2016-06-15 | reverse complement strand
CACATGAAATTTTTCATCGTTACTGCACCGGACGGTATTGAATATACCGTGCATGGCCTTACCGCATTTTGCAAAGAACATCATCTTGACCAAGGCGCAATGACGCGGGTCGCCCAAGGAAAACGTACCCATTATAAAGAATGGAAGGCACGCTATCTTGAAATGGGTTCTAGTTAAACTCAGCACTGTCAGTTACCTCAAAATGTGTGATAATGGCTTAGTTGCTGGTTAGCACATCCAGTAGGATTCAGTGTTAGAACTTGATTTCCGACCGGCAAGGGGCTAGCTGCATTCACATTGGCAAACGTTACCCAGGTGCTGGTGATGTCACCAACACAACCATTATTGAGATTGAGATTGAGGCCGACGTCAGCTTTGATGCCGATATAGCCGTCTACCTCTTTATTGCAATGTGGACAAATCATTACTCTTCCTCCTGCTCTTTCTGCCAACACTCCTGACACCACACGTCTACATCTTCCAGTACAGCGTATTCATCGGGATTATCGGTTAGCTTGCCAGTCACAAAGATAGCCAATGCCCCGCACTTGCACTCGACTCGACGACTGACCACCAACATTACCGGCTGCCACTTGGATTGCCCTTCCACGCGCTAACTCCCTTGACCCGAGGACATATAGTCGATAGCATGAGCGGCAAGGGCATTATCCAATGTCTGCTCTTTAGCTGTGAGATCAGAGCGCGTTGCGATAATCATGCGTGGCCTTTGTTTTTGCCTGTAGGTTTTCGCCAGTGCCTGTAGCATCGTTGCTGCTTGCTGGCGTTGGAATGACTGCCCATCGCTTGAGAAGCCATAAGAGAGTACCCACTTCGCTGCCCAACGCTCTAAGAGATCAGCCGCTGCACGATAGATATCATGCAAGCTGCCAGTAATGTAGATCGGCGGGAACTTACTTGTTGAGAATGACCAGTGTCCGGCTATCGGCTCGCTTGTGGTAGGCGTGACGATCTGAGTCAGGTATTGCTTCAGCACCATCCCATCCTCCCAGCCGCCCAAATCGTGATAGTAGTCGAGGTACTGAATAGTCGCACCTGAGAAGCTGGGAACCCCTTGCAGTGCTTCGTTGCCATAGTCCACACGCGACTCATCCATGGTATCCTGGATTGCCTGATCTGACCAAACCTGACTAGCACCTTGCGGGTCGTTGATCATGTCACGCACCCGCAAGATGAGAGCCGCCATAGAATTTCTCACAGCCATTGGGTGCGCTTCCTTTCAATCAATGCAAGGACAAACTACGGTCGAGTGAGGCTAATATCCCCGATATAGTCCACGGTCGCACCAGTACCTGAAATGGCCGATAATTCGAGGCGAACGTATCTTTTACTGGTTTCAAAGGGAATGAAGATCTCCCCGCTGGCTGCTGTCGTTGAAAGCGTGATCGTCGCCTCTGTCGGCTGCATGATGCCGGCGAAGGTCGAGTTATCGCTACTCTCAGTGACACGGAACGTCACCGAGCCCGCGCCCGATGAGGTACTAGCATTCTTGTAGATGACGCGCATCTTGAGACTGCGACGCGGCGTGCCAGTCACCAGGTCAACGCCGGTTGAGTTGAACGTGGCCGTCTTAGTCACAAGGGCTTGTCCGGTTAACAAAGCATCAGTTGGCATTTACTTTTCCTCCTTCGCGCGGGCTTGTCTCTGAGTATGTTCCTCTTCTTTGAGGGTCTGCTGGTGCGCTCGCTCTTCTTCCTTACGGACCTCTTCCTCTTCTTTGGCAAGCTCCTGTTCAGCGTCGAGGCCGGACAAGTGCGCCACCTGAAGAAGCATGGCATCGAGGATACGGGCGAGATGGACATCACGGAGGGAAAGTTCCTCCACCTGTCCATGCAGCGCCTTGTATTCCTCTAGGCCGAAATCATTCTTTGGCATGGTTCCTATCTCCCTTCCTTCCGCTTTACAAGCGGTCTGAAAGAATATATAATAGATGTGTTGCCTAGGGAGGGAGTAATTACCCCACCCGAAAAGATGGGACACCTTACCATCCTGGCAACCAAAGAAGATAAGGTGACTAAACAAAGGTGGTTTAGAAAATGTCCTCTGACATTCCGTCCACTCCGGGTATCTATCGTATTACCTGCACCGTTACAGGCAAGTTCTACATTGGCAGCGCCGTCAACCTGCAAAATCGATGGCGAGTGCATCGTCACTATCTCTTTCACAACACTCACAACAACCCCAAGTTGCAAAGAGCCTGGAATAAGTACGGCCCTGATACGTTCACCTTTGAGGTGCTGGAATACGTCTTGCTGCCTGAACTGTTGACGGCACGAGAGCAGTACTGGTTTAACAAGCTCCGCCCCTTTGATGATCGCGGGTTCAATATCGACCGCGTGGCTGGTTCTCGTTTGGGCCAGGAAGTCTCTCTTTCTACTCGTGAGAAGTTGAAGCTTGCCAACCTTGGCAAGAAGCAGAGTGAAGAGCTTATCCATAGGCGAACAGCAGGACAAAAAGGAAAGAAGCGCGGTTCGCAATTTTCCGGAACGATGCGCGCCGCAACCCTTAGGCATCCTGTGAGCGGCGAAGCCCGTGAACATATGAAAATGGCTAAACTTGGTACCAAGCAGAGTGAGACAACCAGAAAGAAGCGAAGCATATCTCTGCTTGGGCGTGAAGAGAGTGAAGTTACTCGTGCCAAGAAGAGTGCCAGTCAAACCTGGCGTATGCAAACGCTTATCGTTACCTCCCCAGAAGGGGTAGAGCAAACTATTGTTGGTATCAACAAATTCTGCAAGGAACATTCTCTTAGTTATTCCAATCTCTTGAATGTAGCTAAGGGAAGGGCTCACCAAACGAAGGGATGGAAAGCCCGCTTCCCCTAAACTATTAGCTCATTTTCAGTCCGTAAATTCTACCTAAAGATCGATTGCTATTATTGGCGAGACCGACAACCCAGTTTATGTTGGTGCGATAGATCACTCCATTATTTATCAAACCCAAGTCCTGAGCTTGTAGCGGGCCAAACTGCCAGCCACCAAAGTGATCATCGGAGAAGTTGACTGCGTAGAGTGAGGTGTAGGTGCTGGTCGTGTCGAGCAAGCCATCGGAGGTCTCAGTGTTGGTGATAATCCTGGTGGATTGGTCGGCTTTGTAGCCGATATCACGCAGTGTCGCACCTTTGTATTTGTCGATGGTGCGCCCGAACTGATCTTCCGTGGTTTTGAAACCTCCGCTGGTACCCATGAGGCGAGCGAGGAAGGGCAAACGGCGCTTGAACACTTCGTTCATGTAGATGGTGACGCCAGTACCTTCCTGGTTGTCTACGCTCCACAGGAGTTGATCGAGCAGTTCTAGCAGCTTATTAGCCGTCGCCTGGGTTGCAGCAGCCTGAGTGAGATCGAGACCGCCACCGTTGATCAGGTTCTCGGAACGCACGCCGTATCCTGCTGAGCCATTGGCGATACGGTACTTGAGACCAACGACCGAGTTAGCGTCACCCGTGATGTGATCGTTCTTGATGAACTTGTAGTTGAAGTCGTACGTGACGGCTTTGAGGTAAGCCGCGAGCTGGATAGCTCGCGGGTCGGTGATCGCGTTCTCTTCCTCGACGAGCACCTGATCTACGTCGATGTAGTTGCGGATGAGGTACGCTTGCTCTTGCCAGGGCGTTGGCGTGCCTTTGGTGGTGACACCCTCGGCGTTGAGCTGTGCCCAGTTGACGGATGGAAGGTTGCCTTCAAAGCGTGTGCCGTTCACGATGAGGGACTTTTTCGTGATGAATGGAATGTCCTGTAGGACGCTCCCATTATCGATGAGGGAAAAGGCCACCCGCTGTATTAATGGGCTGTTGCTCATCAATGCGTAATCGGCAAGGGTGACAGTTCCTGCTCCAATAGCCATATGCTATTTCTCCTATCATCCCCTCCAGAAAGCCTCTCGAAAGGCACTCGGGACGAGATACAAAAGACGATGTTCAATGTTCGATTGTTCGCTATGGACGCTTAAAGACTTCGTTCCATTGCGGTATCCTGCCAGGGGTATTGCCACCAGGGCCAGGAATGCTTGACCGTCCTGGGTTCATCGCAGGGATAGCAGGCGTTTGTTGCGCAGGCGGTGTCGCTGTTTGGGCGGGCGACGGTGCAGGTTCAGCAGGCTCCGGAGGGACAAGGTAGGGCTTGTTTTTAATCAGGGTGTCCAATGCTTTATCTAAATCCGTTGGCATCCCGTTCTCATCAAGCAGTGACTTGTCCTGTAGAATAGCCAGTGCAGCAAGGTCAGGGTCGATAATGCCCTTCTTGTGTGCCGCATTAATGACTTTCTCTACAATGTTCTCCTGCTGTAGCTGCTGGATACGGGCTTCTGCTGCTGTGCGTTGTTTTCTTTCCCGCTCAAGTTCACCGAGTTCTGCATCTTTAGCCGCTTGTACTTGTGCTTCGCGTTCCTTTTCCTGCTTTTCGTAGGCAGTCAATTTCTTGCGATGCCGCTCTACTTCCTCCGTGGCATTCTTATGGGAATTCTCAAGCTCGGTGATACGCTTCAACGCTTCCTCAAGCGTGGTATCAGGCTTCGCTGGGGGCGTCGCGCTCCCTGAAGCATTGCCAATCGCTGGCGTAGGCGGTGTCTGCGTCGCGCTTGTCCCGCCTGGGGAGGTATTCTCTTCTGGCATTAAATGTAACCTATCCTCTATCTACTTGTCAATAACCACACATTATCTACGGATAATTAGTTGGAGAAAATCTAGCCCTTCTTGCCTCCTTTTTTGCCGCCATGATAGTGGGCTTGCCCAGGTGCCGCGCCCTTCTTCCTGGCAATCGCACCGATCACGCCACCGGGGACGCCCTGACTTTTCAGTTGTGCGGCACGGCCACCATGCCCCAGTGCGTTGGATTTGCCCTTGAACGAGCCGGTTTTCTTCGTGTCACCCATTAGTCGTAGCTCCTTTCAATTTCTTGATTTCCAAACCGCCTATCAAACTCTGCCGCAAATATGGCGCGGAGTTGGTTGTCAGAGAGCCCCTCATCGTGCTTTTTGATGAGTAGATCGACAATCCAATCCTGCCATTCGGCAAGGCTCATGCCTCTATCCGAGTCCTTATGAAATGGCGTATCTGCAAGTACCACCATCTACCTCTTAGATCGCTTGAATGCCCCTGACTTCTAGTCATGGAGATGAAAAGCGTTCCTTATTTGGGGCAGGGGATGGGACAACCTCCTGCCTTGCTACTATCCTCAGAGCTAAGCGCACAGCCGCTGTATCGGACACACATCCATACAGTTCCCTAATATGTGCGATAGCCTCCATATCTTGCGGACTAAACCGCATCGTTGTTTGTTTCGATTTCTTATCCATGCCAAGAGTATACGTGCTTGACACAGTGTATGTCAATGTGTTATACTTAAGCCAGTTCTTTTGCACACTGACAACCGAATAGTGCTTCAGTGGTTGCAAGGTAAACCGTTTCCTTGCGTAAAAACACTAACGTATCAACGTTTGTGTGCCATTCGATACAAAGGTCTGTGAGTAACGCCCGCCTTTGTGAATGAACCGAACTACGGTGTGGGACGACACACCAGCGTCAATCCAGAAGCCCCCGGCTTGTAGCCGTGGGGAGTCGTCACCTCCTCACATTCTCTGCCAGCCACTGCTGCATCCACTGCTGGACGCCTGCCATAGCATTGCGCTTGTGGAGCAGCTCGTCTATGGCACCGCTCAGGATTGCCACCGGGTCATCATCGTCTGCGTTGCCGTGCAGGTGGTGCGCGACACTGGCGAGGCGAGCAAGTGCCAGGCGCATGATGTCCTCGCTGAATGGCGGCTTGGGTGCGGTAGGTTTGGGCTGATTGGTCGCTTTAGGCATACGCCGCTGCCTCTCTTTCCAGGGAACGTGTGACATTGTGTTTGAGGGCATCAATATCGATGAAGTCATATTCTGGTTTGGGCTGATCATACCTGCTCGTGAACATAAACGAAGGTCTGTTTTCATCGTCAACCTTGACGCCGCGCTCTCGTTCGACTTGAGATAAGTTCCAATCCCGTATCTCTGGTATCTGTTCTATAGTTTCACTGACAAACGCCCGCATATTCGTTGTCTCGATGAATTCAGGTAAGAGCTTATTCAACTTCTCCATAACGACTTCCGTCTTTCGGGGCAATCGCCCCTTGAAAGGGTTTTGTAGTATGCCCCATTTGATGACCTCCGCAATAAAAGTTGTCTTGAGAACTACGATAGTGTTCTGCTGTGGTTTGGGTGTCGCGGGTGGTTTGCTCATGGTAACCTCTCTTCGATGGTATGACATGCTCCACAACTGGGGCACACTAGCGTATGCGGTGGCTCGCCTTGCCATTCGCCATGCATCTCAGCATGACAGGAGAGACACGCCGCTGTCAGTGAGCAGATACGCGCCTGAGAAGATTTCCAAACGGCGGGTGGCAAGTGCTCAGCAAAGTCGAGGTGATTTTCATCTTCCTCTTCTTCATCTCTCAGCGCAAGGATAGCATCTGAGAGCTTCCGATAGTCTTCTCTCGCGGCTTGCATGATCTTGATAAGCGTCTCCTCGGAAGGCATACCCTTGAATGTGCCATCAGGGTCAAGTAGGTTGAGACTGATACCGAGCATCTTCATACAGGCGTCTACATGGTCAAGTGCGCTTACCTCTTCCTCAATTTCTAGTCCTTCAGCCATCGCTCACCTCTAATCATTCCTGCTTCTCTTGATGTCCTGGATAAGCGCCAACTGCCCGCGCTTGACCGTGAGTGACTGCGCGATCAGTTCGTTTTGTAGTTCCGGGTGCGTCATGACCCAGCGGCGGCTCAGCTCATTCATCAGGTCGGTGGTGAGAATTTGGGTATCATAGCGCGCTGGGGAAAGCCAGGTTACGATCGTTACGCCGTCTTGCCCTACATGGATATCAGTGTGGGGGAAGGTCTGCCGTCCCTCAGTCACAACATCCGTTTTTCTGTAGATTTCTTGCTCTGTCGTGTCTTCTGGCATTATGATTGCTCCTTTGCTAATTGTCCTTGTAACTCATCACGTCGCTTCTGTAGCCATTCAAGCCATTCCTGATCATTCATCCTCGCGGCAGATTGTATGGCCGCTTCTACGCCTTCGAGACTATGCATTATCTCCTCTCCCCTGGTAGCAAAGTCGGGCGTGAGGGGCTGATCTATACTCATGCATCCCTCCCGATGAATGGACTAGGCTCTGCTACCTGCTCGTCCTTCTCCTCGTGCTGCATGATGCTGGTATAGTGGCGCAGGAACTCGTGAATGAGCAGGAGCGACTCAAGCGGCGTCTTGCTCAGGGAAACACACATCATGTTCAGCGCGTCCTCAATAGCTTGTGCGTGTGAGCCTGGCAGCAGCTTCAGCACTTTGTCCATGATGTGCTCATAGAGCATGGTATTAGCCTGAATACCGCCATAGACCTGATTGTAGAGCGCAGTATGCGGGTCGACAGGCTGCTCTTGAGATGGTGCTGTCTGGTATGCTTCCTGCTGTTCGCTCACATCTTCCCTCCCTGTGCTGCTTGCCCTGGTTGCTCAGGTGGTGTAATCCCTACCTGTGCAAGCAAACGATGTATGGCTGCGTTGATTTCCTCAGTTGAGAGTGTACAATGCTCAGGAGCAAAGACGGTTATCCTGGGATTGTCCTTGTACGGACCGTCTCGCTCGACTGTTAAGCGTAGACCTGTTGGCTCGTCGGTGTATTCTTGTGGTGGTTCTATGCTCGTCGCCATTGCAAGGATACCCTCCTTTATCCGCTCGAATTCCTCTGGTGTCGTGCCTGGAAGCGGGCGCAATGCGTCAAAATCCATGTTCATTCTCCCCTCTCAGCAATCGAACAAGCAACATCCGATCATCCCAACTTAGCGGTCTCTCGTTTTCCAGCATGTAAGCAAGCCGCGCTTTGTTCGCATCATCCTCAGTTTTGTAGTAGGTGTGATCTACCCAGGTGTGACCGCTGTACTTGTACTCAGTAGACCAAGAGAAGTCAATCACCTGGATACCACTTTGGGTATAGGCAAGACGGTAGACAACCTCCGACCATGCCTTCATCTCGTCGATGGTATCCTGCCACGTGTGCTCTTTATTGCTCATTGTGCTTGCTTCCTTTTCTGTGCTGCTGCGGGTACCGGCGGCTCACCTATGGGTTGCCTGTCCCTTATCTTGATGGTCTGACGAAACCCGCACCATTTGCACCACAGTTGTGTATCGCCTTCAGGGTAGATCGGGGGAGCGTAATGCCAGTGATACTTGTGGGCAATCTTCATGATGAGACGGTAAGGCCTCCACTTGATATTCATGCTATTTCTGACCTCCACTCAAGAGCGGTGTCTGTGGTACTTGCGGTTGTGGTATCGGTGCTGGTGGTTGCTGACCGGGCTGATTAGGCTGTGCGGGCTGAGTGACAGCTAGCAGTGCCTGCTGTTTTGCAAGCGCTATCTCATCTTCAGCTTGGCTTAACTTTTGCTCCTCCTCCGGGTCAAAACCAAGCATCCTCTGAATAGTTGTGTTTGAGATTCCAAGCGTCTTCAGGACTGCAGCGTATTGGGCTGTTGGCAAATCCTCGTGCGGAAGTGGTGAACTCCATTCCAGCGTGATCTTGATGTCCTGGCTGAAACCGTTGAGGACTAAGAGTGCCCGAGACACATCTATAATTAATTTACCATACAAGCAACGCTTCGCGTCGGTGATCTTCAGTATCCGCATGAACAGCAGTTCTATCGCAATCCCTGACAGGTTGCCGCGTGGCATGTCCTTAATCCTGCCAGTCGCCACACCAGGTACACCGCTCACCTCATCGAAGGACGAGCGCATATCAGCGGCGAAGGCCAGGGCGTTGGGCACGTCGCTTGGAATAGCAACGGCGGTAATCTTGCTCTCGATGAGTGGGAGCTGGATAATCCGCCCTGCCTTGCGGTCTATGCTGCCGTCGCCCATCCCGTTTGCGTACAGGATAGGGTTGCCGTAGATAACCTCATCGAGCATGATACAGGAGAGGTCAAGGTTCAATGCCTCATTCATGCCAATCAAGTCTTTGCGCACATCGGCTCTACCCCAAAAGTCATTTGGTCGCGGCAGGTTCTTGTTGTGAAACAGTGGAGGGAACGAATACGGCCAGGTGATCGGCTCGCCTGCCGGTGTCCAGTTCGCATTCCTGGACTCCATCCCGTGCTGGGTCTCCTGGGACCAATGCTGGATTTGCCACGTGTCGTCATCGTCAGCCATGCCTCGTGCCGCGTTGCCGTCCGGGTCGATGCGCATGATCTCCTCACGGTAGAACACCGTGACGTCTCGACCGTTCACGCGTTCTTTGGCCGAGTACTGGATGCAGTACAACAAGACGGTCTCGCAGTCCTGTGGAGCGGTCTGGACGCAGACGGTCGAGGGATCGACGGCAACTAAGCGGTACGTCTTCTTCTTGCCGGGCTTATCTGTGCTTGGCACGATGCGTAGGAAGGCTGTGCGGGCCATTGCGCCATTCATCGCCAGGTCTTGCAAGAGGGGTATGCGCACTTCCTTCTCGCCCCATCCATCATTGATGCAATCCTGAGCGGCGGTAGGAGTGCCCTTCCCGACGCTGATTTCTATTTCCTGCCCAAAGAGGAAGTGAACAATGGCGTCCACCATAGAGGAGATCTGGTTTACCACGACGTTGGGGTCGATGCCTTCGGGCGTCGGTTCCAAGTGGGGCTTGAAATTGCCGTCGTAGGCATCCCAGGCGGCCTTGACATCCTTTTGCCGGGCTTTGTCTTCGTCTGTGATCTGATATACAGGTTGAGCCTGGACTTGTGCCAATTGCGGCGGTGCGAGTGTTTGCGTCTGCATTCCCTACTACCTTCCCTTACTGCTGTGGCTTATTCGTCAAACTGGTCTTTAAGCAGGTACCCCAACTTGCCGCCTTCACCCTCTTCACCTACGACCATCTCTGCTTTCATGCGTACTTCCATGCGACCATCAGAAGCCATGCCCACTTCACGGCAAAGCAGAACAATCCATACCCATCTGCCAGGAAGCGCATAGGTTTGCGTTGTGACAAATTGCCAGTTTTCCTCTTTAGGCTGATAGCGCGTTGCTAAATCTTGTACGATCTCTAAAGAATTGTCTTTTGCAGCGTGTGTTACTGCTACCTGCCTTGCTTCATCAACAACATCCATAGTCTTCTCCTCGTCTCTATCCAGCCATGCTTGCCGTGCAATATCCTCGTTCGACATCACGCCCGTTGTTTGCTTGATTTCTTTCCGCTCAAGGATACGCTTCACTACTTGCATACCCTTCACCGTGAGCCATTCCCCATCTATCATGCACATATGCGATTGCGGCAAGTACTCGCCAACAAAGAACACATGACACCGCTTGCACATCCAACCAGGAACAGGATAGCGCCTCACTTCCCCGTCTACCCAACAGGTTACAGCATCAAATAAAAGTTCCACATTATCCCAGTTCGGATTGATAATCACATTCTTCTCCTCAATCTGCGCGGCGTTTCTTCACCGCTGCCTTACACTGACACCGCTCGCTCGTCTTCGCCACGAAGGGTAAGCCACACCGTCCGCAGGCATATTGGCCTGTCGGTACCGCCGCCTCTCTCAGCCGTGCCGCTCGTTTCGGCTCGCTGTGTGTAGGCTCTATCGGGTGCCATTGTGCTGACGTGCCGTACTCCTTGTAGATGCAGGCGACATCTGTGAGCACCTTCATAGCGCGGGTGATCGACTTCGCGGTGTCAGCGCTTATGGCGGGCCTGGTGTCGATAGTAACGGTCTCTATCATGTCGTCGGTTTGTTGTGCTATCATGCTTCCTCCTCAGTAGATGCGAACTGAATACTTTACATCAGTCGGTCTCAAATCGAAGCGTGCGGTCAGATAACGCAAGCTATCGAGTCCATCATCGTTTTCTTTCACCGGAGCTTCACCACGCTTCAATCCCTGGCGTGTATCCCACACGTAACTGTCCGGTTCGTCTTCTAAACATGTTGGGCGTTTCATCTGTGCTAGCTCGTGGTCTCGCTCCACTAAGCTATCTCGAAAGATCATGATGCGGGGTTTGCCGTCCCCTTGCGCCTTGAAACGAGATGCGACCGCCTGAATACCTGACGAGACATTCTTGTGAGCAGGCATGGTATGAAGTCCTAGATGCCGCTCCAGAGTCGCCTTATCTTCCGCGTCATGGTCTGTGATAATCTCACGCGGTAACGGGTCGCCTCCATCTTGTCCCCAGCGAGAATAATGCTTGATTTGTTTCGCGTGATCTTCTACCAGCCGCTTAGTCTGGTAAATCTGCCGGTAGATAATTAGCCTGCCATCAGGGTCTTGTGCAGCCCATAGACACACAAAAGGATGGACAAAGCCAAAGTCTACCGCCATATAGCGCGGCCATTCCTTTGGGATTGGGAAACGATCTATCACATTGCGGGCGCGGTCCCAACTGTCCTCATACACCGTGCCAGAAGCCGCACTCCACATCCCATATCTAAGCCGCGCCAATCGAACACCTGTCAGGCCACCTAATACCCCTTCAATGTAGTTGTATCCCTCTTCTGTCCATTCCTGCTTGATGGCATCATAGAAACGTGGATTATCTTGATGTCTCGATAGCAACCGGGTAGTCATACCATCATTCATCCGACAATTGAGCCAATGGCCAGGTGCATCCGGGTTTACATCTGCCATCAATTGATGATAAGGAGTAGCACCGTGCCTCAAACGGGAGCGGACAAACTCCCAATCATCAATGTCTACCTCAGTTGCTTCATTTATCAGAGCCAAATCAAAAGCGGTAGACTTCACCTTTTCTGGCTTGTCTAATCCATTTACAACAAGCTCCGACCCATTAGGATAGTGAAAAGCAGGAGGTCTTATGCGGTTCCCACCAAAGTACACAATTCCTTCTTGTGGATGGAGGATGTCTTCGCGATAGGTCACCATAGCAGAGCCTGCTAGGGCTGTATTCGTCTTTCTGGCAACCAGAGCCCGCGCCCCTGCATAGGTAAGCAGCATGATATGTATTTTGTATAATGCCCCAAAAGTTTTCCCAGTGCCCGCCGGACCATCAAGCACTACCTCCAAATCACGGCAAGCGCCCAACTCCAACGATGCGCCCCTGAGCTCAGGAGCGGCTATCTTCAGTTCTTGGAGAGCAGAGGTCACAATAACCTACCCCCTTCAAAAAACTCATGTGGGAGTTTGTTATTCTTCTTCAGGTTACACGAAGGGCAGGCCAGCACGACATAGTTAATATCGTGCCTTGGGTTGTGTTCAGTACGGCTTACTGGGATAGTGTGCTCAAGGTGGAAGATGTACCGGCCGTTGCGCTTCTCAAATGGCATGTGACCGCAAGCGGTGTAGTAGCATCGATAATGCTGTAATCTCAATTTCTCTTGTATCTGCTCAACTGTGAGGGTTCCTCCAACTTGACGCTTACGTGCGTGTCGCTTATTCTCTTGGAGACAATGCATCATACGTCCACGATCTGTACGCCTATATCGTCTATATTGCTCATTCATTTCTTCGCGACGTTCTACGCGACGGCGGATACCATAATTTATACGCTCTTCATGATGCTCAGCATTATATCTTGCGCTGTATTCTCTCTCATGTTCGCGGTGCTCTCTATGCCATTCTGCTCGATATTCCCTACGTTCCTCTTGATGCTGAGCATTATAGCGAGCCTTAGAAAGTCTTCTTTCTTCTTTATGCTCTTCGTTGTATCGCGCATTGCTCTGCTTTACTTCTTCAGGGTGCTCTTCTCGATACCTTGCAGAATATAGCCTGAGATCCTCACGATGGGCAATGCCGTAACTTGCATTGCGCTGCCTTTCCTCTTCGCGATGTGCTGCATAATAAGCGGCGCGGTATTCTGATTGACACTTTTTACACTGTCCTCTAAGACTGTCTTTGTTAGATTTCTGTTGAGAGAAGTACTCAAGTGTAGCAGGATGCCATTTGTTTTCTTCGAGGTCTGGACAAGTAGGGCAACGTTTTAGCGGGGTATTGCCATTGTCGGCATGAGGTGGTAAGGTATCCATAGTGATTAGCCTCCATAACAGGTTATTCACAAGTCTGGAGATGCTACTAACGTCTCCAGACCCAACAATATTTATAGCTGAATTATAGCATAAACGCGCTTGTAGCGCAAGTTTACTCACTCTTCACCTCGCCAAGATACTGGTTTGGTATTTCTCTCACCACTACCATATTTGCCATAAGCGCATCATCAGGCTTGATATCGAGTCCCATCAACTTGCAGCGCCTATCTGAGATAGCGATGATGCGATCTACCGCAAAGAGATGTGAGCGCTTGCGCTTCTTGGTCTCTTCATCGTCATCTTGTTTAATGCGTACATCACCTTCAGGAACGGCCAGGGGCCATACCGCTGAGTGTAAGCGGTTGAGCATATCCAATTCTTCACGGCGTAGCTCGTCGGTATTCTCGACAATAGTGCGTTGTAATTCTCTTTGGATGGCGTTACGACAGGCACCAGGGGAAGCGTAACCAGCGCGATGGGCTATCTCATCGAAGGTCAGACGTTGGGCACGGAGTTGCACGGCGAGAGCGGCACGGGTCGCGGCGTTGGCATCACGGTTGATCGTCTTCTGGGGGCTCTTTATTACTCCCTGCTTATTTTTCCTACCGCTCATTGGTTCTCCTCGATCACACACGGCGTATCTGAACGGCCAGCCATAATATTAGCCAGGAAGCGATGTCGACCGTTCCTGATGCCGAGCATTCCCTGATGTGTCGGAGATGGTCTCGTGATCAACGGGTCTGTGTCCAGGTCAGGATTATTCTGTAGCAACTCCAGGTAGAGATTGAACTTATCAGGATAGCACGTCCACGGTTCGCCCAACTCCAAAACTTGCAAATGTGAGAGTGGGACGCGCTCTATCCGCAATTTCGCCTTTGCACTAATCACGCGGCACCTCCACCTTCACCGTATCCACGCTCTCATCCCCTGGCTGATACGCTCGCTTCCCTGGTGCGCCTTGTGTAACACGCCTGTCCTGTTGTGCCGAGTAGTAGCCCAGCGGCGTGGATATCGACTCAGGTGAAGCGTAGTGCCGGTAGCGTGGGCGACTACGCACAACGAGCAGGCCCGCAAGGAAGGCACTGAGCAGGATACAGACGGTGAGGAGGATGACGAGCAGGAATTGCGTCACGTTAGCACCACCTTATTTCATTGTTGACAATAAAGTAGTGTGCTTTGCAATCATCATGTGGACAGACTAGAGAGGGTGAGAAGGTGAGTGTATTATCATCATTCACAGTGCAAGCATGAAGAAGTTCAGACCGTCTACCGCACTGAGGACAAGCAATGTGCCAATTGCAATCGGGATGTCCCCAAGGCTTGCCCACATCTCCAGGCTGGTACCGTAACAACTTCCTCATATCGGTAATCACTGTGATGTGCGTTAATCGCTCGCTCACGGCTTCGCCTCCCCGTCAATCCACTGGATATCGCTACAGGTGCCAAACTCGTTGAGTTCGTAGTACATTGAGTCGATGCTACGCCATGAGGTGATACCGATATTGAGCCCTTCCGATTGGTAGTCTGTCGCCACTTCTCCAGACTCGACAAAGAGCACGCATTTTACTGTGACTGGAAAGACACCTTCGTGATATATATCATCTGGTGTCCACACAAACGTAAAGCGTCTCACGGCTTAGCCTCCTGCCCACACGTACACCGCTTCTCCTGCTCCAGCAGCGCCCTCTTGATGTCGTACTCCTGCATCTGGACACCAGGCGTATAGATGAGGATGCCATTCTTGAGGCCACCACAGTGCACGCAGAACAAGCGCACGAGGTCATGGCACGTCACCACAATGGTCTCGTCGTTGCCCGCCACCTGGACAGGGCCAGTGCCGGAGGTGAGTCGTATCATGCTGACTGCTCCTGTTCTTTGGGCTTACACTCAGCATGGTTCTCGGCAAAAGTGTTGACTGCCTGGGTCTGCCGGACATAGCCACGACTGTAGTCCACAGGGATGCTTGACCCGCACCAGCAGTTGAGCCTGGTACCATAGCCAATCTTGCGACTTATCCAGAACTGGTGTCGGGCCTGTATCTGTGTTGGGGCTTTCCCGTCTATCACCATGACCTCACAAGGTAGCACCGGGGGATTGTGTGGAAGGTTCGGGTCTCGCTACCTGATAGCCTGGCACCCGGTTGCAACGTCACTAGCTACATTTCCACACGCCATCAGATAGCTTGTCTACAGGATAGGGTTACGAGTGTGGATGTGTCAATGGAATTATGGTTGAGGTGAAAAATTAGTTGGAGAAAATGCGTGAAAACGCCCTCGCCTGATTGGAAAGGCGAGGGCTTGAGAGGCTATGCTCTTCCCGCTGCCAGAAAAGCTTTGTAGTAAGCCCGCTTTGCCTGTGTGTAATCAGTCTCGCCCCTTTCGGAGCAAAGCTGATTGAGGTCATCAAGGCACTGTTGCGCCTTTTCGAGCGTTTCTTTTTTTGCCTGCCCCATACTCATATGTCCCATATGATGAAGCCGCTTGTACTTGGCAACCTCCCTACTGAGATCGCCTTTAGGATCACCAAACTGTGGAAACATGATACTTTCCTTTCGTGTGCCTCCCCGTAAAGGGAGGCTTACTTGCGAGGGGACTACTTATACAATGCCAGATCAGGTGTCTGATCTGCTTCGAGGGCAATACGCCCTCTTTTCCGCACTTCAGGCTCAGAGCCTACTTTACAATCAAGATACCATTCGGCTGATTCGTCATGCTTCTTGGCGTGCCACGTTTCACCTCGATAGGTGACTTCACAACGCATGGCCCCGCGCATAGGGATAAATCCCTCGTCTTCTGCACTACGGATATTTCTGGCCGGAACTTCGATGAGAGTCGTACAATTGTACGACTCTCCCGTCTGAAGGCTGATAGAGCCCTCAGATACAAGTTCTCCCAACTCCTCAATTCGGAGGTCTTGTATCTCTACAAGACCATACTGGTCTTCGTGGACGCCATGCTCAAAGGCTACTTTCTGTGTAGCCTCTCCGAGAGACCCGGCCATATATCTCTCATGGCTGAAAGACCAACTTCTCTCGTAGTCGGAATACCCTTTCATAAATTCGTTTCTCTGGAATACCATTCCAGAGGCACCATACACATGTGTCATTATCTCTTCCTTTCATGTGCCTCCCTAGCAATAGGGAGGGCTGATGTGAGGGGCTACTCTTCAAACACCTCATTTTCCCCGTAGATGAGGTGTGCTCCGCTTACCGGATTGTAAGCGTGCCATTGCCGTGCAATAGCAAATGTATTGCCTATAATCCCCCTCTGGCGTACCTGGGCACTAAACTCCCGGTCGATTCCCCAGCATGTAGGTTTATCGCAGATCGGATAGCCCGTGGGCGGGGAAAATCGGCTCCTGGGAGTTGCGGCTTGCTCCAAGTAGTGCTGCGGGAGCGGTTCCCCGCACGTCATGCAAAACCGAAATTCCTGAGCAGGACGCTCAAGACCATTATCATCGTAACCTGGCTCCCCAAATTTTGGGGTTCTTGTCGTCATTGCCATTGTCTTCACCTTTCTCGCGCCTACCGAGCCCGCCACTGGGGCAGCGCTGTGCTTATTCATCTTTCACGAATACATTGCGCTCACCAAAGAGACTTTGGAAAAGTTTAACCGCCTCTTCCTTATCTCCTGGCTTGCCACGCTCTACAAGATCAACAGCGTGTACAAGCACCTGATAATCATGAGACTTGTACTCAAATCCATCCTCATGGTAGTTGACGAGCCCGTCCATGTTATGGATATCAGCGTACTTAGCGTGATCATCACTATACCCCTTGATGGTATAGTAGTTCTCTTCAGCCTCTAAGCGCTGAAGGAATGACCGCATAAGCTGACGCACTAACTCTTCACGGTTTGTTTGGCGTTCCCTGGCAGCCTCATCAAAGGCTGCCAGGTCAATGTCATCGTCTGCATTGATACGAACATTAAAACTGTTTGCCATCTCAACACCTACTTTTTGACAACATACGGCCCAGAACTGCCATCCTCATTCAAGAACGAGGCTTCGACTTCCGTCCAACCACCCGCATCTAGCTGAACAATGATACCGGCGGTATGCATCCCTGGCTTGTCGTAATTGGCTTCCTCAGTATGATTTGAGATCACACCGGAGCCATCTCCCAACACTTCTACTTCTTGTCCTACTGGATACTGCTTGTCAATCCAATTTGCCATTGCCTTTGTGTCCTTCCTGGGAGCTCTATGTAGAGCTCCCATTCTTTTCAACTAGAACCCTTCTTCCTGAGACTTCTTCAGGCTATCCTCAGCACTCTTGATCAAATCGTGCACAACTGTGTAGCGACCCTTGATGGTGTAGGTTCTCAAGCGTGAGGTACCAACCTCCTGCTCCTGGACTTCCTGCGTGCTATCCAACTTAATGGTGAATTTCTCAGGCCCTTCAAAGCCTTTGTAATCAATGAGAATTTCCGTGCCATCGGGGAGATCGTAGACGGTCTTGACAACGGTTGCATGTTTGTCATTCTTCAACCATTCTGTGGAAACGGTAGCCTGCTTGTGCTGGTAGAGGAACTTCCCGTCATTCGCGCCACCGACAAACTTGGCTTGCATGGACTGCCAGGAGGTAGTGTGGCTCTCAGAGCCGGTTTCAATTAAGAGTCTCATCTTGATGTCCTTTCCTGTATTCAGGTCTTTCATCATCTACTCTCAAGTACTTCACTTGATATCTATATGATACCACCGTGACACCAGAATGTCAAGAGGAAAAGATACCAATTTGATACCAATCTGGAAAACTCGTGATAATTGCTATGCAATTGGGGGAAGCATCGCTATAATCTTTCCAGTTTCTAATTGTTCGATCGCATACAGCGGCGCAATGTACTTGCCGTGCCACTGGCCAGCCTCGTCCTTCTTGGCGGCTCCTGCGTACACGCCCGATGGTTTGCGGTTCAGGTGGATGGTCCAGCCACAACGACGGAGGATGCGCTTGAGTCGCGTCGTGGCTGCTTCGAATTGTTCAGCACTCATTTCCACCTTCTTTCGCGGCATGTTGCACCTCCAGCACTACCAACAGCACACAAGGGGTATTCGTCGGGGTTACGTTCATAGGGTTGCCTCCACACAAGAAATAGGGTTCTATTCTTGGAACGGATGAGGGCGATAAAGGGGGATAGGGAGCATGGCGTATGCTTTGGATAGACGTGCCTAGTCGGGATTAGTAGAACGGAGTGTCTTTCGGTTCCTGCCATGCTCCCTGAGCGAAGTATAACAGATGGGTATGGGCGTGTCAAAACGTCATTATGGCACGCCGTAGCCTGTTGTCACATCAACCAGATAGGCCGCGCTTACCCCCACTTCTTGCACGGTGCCCCCAAGCGCATTTTGACCGCTGAAGACCCCCTGATCGGTTCCCCACACCTCTAACGTGTCTCCCGCGTTGATCTTGCCGATGTCTGTACCAGCAGGGAAGCCCACCTGGACGACAGCAAACGTCGTGGTGTCCGTCCCGTTCACATTGGCTCCCGCTGTATTCCCACTATCATCCTTCACGAATGAGGAAATCTTACACGTGAAAAAGACGTTCGCGCCTTTGGCCGCATCCAGGAGCGCGAGTATACCCACGATGATAGCGAGCATGGGCCAGAGGCGGCGGCGTCTCTTTGGTGGCTGTAGCGTCGGTTGCGATTGCGGTGGATAGTAGGTGTTTGGTGGCTGATCTGGTGGTGGTTGCTGGTACATTGAAATCCCCCTTCTAGTGCCGTAAAGAACAAAAATACAACAGGGATAATATTTGCATCTATCGCATCACAATGCAGTTGAGGAATGGTTGAGGCAGAGTAGAGTTTCGGGCTTTGTGGTGGAAAGACATGTGTTCTAACGCACAAGCCGCCAGTTACTTCCATTTCACTGGCGACTTGTGTTTGCCTCTTCTCAGAGATGGAGACTCAAAAGAAAAGGGCGTTGTGTCTGGACTTCTACTGTATCACGCTACACCGTCGCGGTACAAGACTGCCCTACCAATGTGCCCTAAATGTCCTGTTTACGTGCATCTTCTGTCTAATTAATTAGACGCCATAAACAATCTATTGTAAATTTTGTGGTGTGAAGATGGTGTGAAGAGGCTACAGATCATCTAATCGTGACTCAAGAAGCTTTGCCGTTTTATCCTCTACCCCAGTAAGTGTTCTAAGATAAATGTCAGTTGTTGCGATGGAGGAATGTCTCAATAATTGTTGCACGTCTCGCACGCTAGCGCCACTTTCAAACCGAGCGCGAGCAGCCGTATGGCGCAAGCTATGTAGGGAAGCTTTAAGCCCTGCTTTCTTCGCGTAAAAGCTCATTCTTTTTGCCAAGGCAGATGAGGTAAACGGTCGCTTTCCATTGAGGGTAGTAAACAATGGGTCTTCAGGCTTGATATCCTGGTCTCTACCAGATGCTACAAGATACCACGTCACGGCATCGAGTGCATGACTAGGAATTTCCTGTAAATCGCGTGTTTCACGGTGACCTTTTCCACGAAAAGCCAGCGCATACGCTTTACGTGTTCCTCCATTTCCGTCAGGAAACGAAGTCTCTATAATATCTTTGTATAAGATATTAGATATTTCTGATCTACGCCGCGCCGTCCAAAAAGCTAGGCTCAGAACTGCCTTATCCCTGATCCCTTGCAAAGTAGTCACATCAATCTGTTCAAATAACCTCGACAATTCATCAAGTGTGAGCCCCTTGGGCGACTTCTCCGCCCTCCCTCTCACAATGCCACTTGTGGGATTGGCCTTATTCCAGAGCGGCTCCGTCTCGTTCTCTGGAATATAACTAGAAGCGAACCGATACAGACTCCCGATAGCACCTACCCGTTGGTTCTGTGTCGCTATTGCCAGCTCTCCTTGTGTCGTGCGGTGCGGGTCCGGGAAGTGCACACGCATAAACGCCTCGATATCGCGCTTCGTGATCTTCTGAGGTTCAGGATGGAGAGAGAAGAAACGAGACAATACCGTGAAGTAGCTTTCTCGTGTGGCGCTACTGCGTAAGCTTCTGAGGTAGTCAGCAATGCACTGCTTCCAGTGGCTATCCATGTACCTGTATTCTAGTTGTTAAGCGCGGTTACAAGTTAGCAATACAGGCATATATGCACTTTTCACTATTAAGTTTACACAAGATTGCTGAGTTAGTCAATGATGAAAATGCCTTGACAAGTGGTATGCATGGGTGTATAAAGCTTACTATGGACAGGAAAAACAGAAACCCACTTATCAGGGTGCTACCACAAACGCGCAAGAAGCTCAAGATGATTGCGGTATACTACGATGAGACCATGCAAGAAGCTGTTGAGCGCATAGCGGAACATGAACTAAAGTGGATAGAGCAGAAAGGCAGGCAGGATGATAAAAGCATTCAAATACCGCCTCTATCCGAATAAAGAGCAGGCGGGGAAACTGCAATGGGTGCTCAGGCGGTGCTGTGATTTATATAATACCGCCTTGCAAGAACGGAAATGGGCATGGCAGTACGAAAAGAAACCAGTCAATTACTTTGATCAATCCGCACAGATGGTTGAATTAAAAGAGGCTTTCCCCGAATATAAGGCTATCCCTATAGCTGTTTTACGCGACCCCTTGCAGCGTGTCGAGAAAGCGATGAAAGGCTTTCATCGCCGCGTGAAAGCTGGACAAACCCCAGGCTATCCCCGCTTTCAAGGCAAGAATAGGTATGACAGCTTTACTTTTGTTCAGGCAGGTGGCTTCAATCTCACTCATGATAACCATGTATGCCTTTCCAAGATTGGTTCCATTAAGGTCAAGCTTCATCGCCCGATTGAAGGGAAGATGAAAACCTGTACCATTAAGCGTGAGGGCACAGAGTGGTACGTGGTATTTGCCTGTGAAGTCGAGACGGAAAAATTACCAGTGAGTTATGAGGATATCGGTATTGACCTCGGAATAACCCACTTTGCCGCGCTCTCGGATGGCTCATTCATCGACAACCCACGCTATTACCGTAAAGGTGAGAAGACTTTAGAGCGTCGTTCACAGGCTCTCGCACGCAAGAAAAAAGGCTCACACCGTCGAGAAAAAGCCAAGAGGCTGGTAGCCAGGGCACACCGCAAGGTACGCAATCAGCGCAAGGACTTCTTACATAAAGGCTCTCGCAAACTGGTAGATCGCTATCAGGTCATTGTGTTTGAAGACTTGCAGACGGTTAACCTCGTGAAACGTCCCAAACCTGTACAGGATGAGATGACAGGCCAATACTTGCCGAATGGAGCTGCTGCCAAAGGTGGCTTGAATAAGTCAATTAGTGATGCTGGATGGGCTGAATTTGTACAGTACTGTACTTACAAAGCGGCAGAAGCTGGTAGGACAGTGCTACAAGTGAGACCCAACTATACTAGCCAGATATGTCCTGGTTGTGGCACGGTCAAGAAAAAGACCTTAGAAGAGCGGTGGCACTCTTGCGAGTGTGGATGCTCCCTTGACCGCGACCACGCGGCAGCCATCAACATTTTACGGCTTGGGCAGAGCCGACAGAGAAATCTGTAGAATGGTCTCGGTTGCAGTGGACTCCACTCGACAGAGGCCAGTGTCACTGTTTTCAGCGGGCGCGAGAGATGCAGACGTGCCCTAGTTGCAGTGGGCTCCATCAAAACTACTGGCTCGGACGGAGCCAACACGGATGTGTAGAAGTCTCGCAAGGGGCACGTCACAATACAAGTAAAAGGCTACGGAATATACTCAACAATTATACACAAGATTCTAGAGAATTTCAAGACTATCTCAACCATATCGCAACCATCAGGTTAAGGTTTCATTACTATCTTTCTCATCAGGAAATAGAGTATACTTTTCCTAGTAGGGTTACGTTGCGAGGGTTTTCCCCAACGAGAAAGATTACAGTCTATTCATCTTCTCATCTTGCGCGTGATGACCCCTTGACATTGTGTAACCTGTATGGTATTCTCTTATTGCATAAGGATGTGTAGGAATACCTAGTTACGCGAAAGAATACGTACTATGATAGCGAGCAGCATGACAGCAGAAAAAGTCTATACCGTCAATGAAGTTGCCGGTATGCTTCGGACTACTCCGAAAACGGTGCGCAGAATGATTGCACTAGGAGAAATCGAAGCATTCAAGGTGCGTGATGAATATCGCATCCGCGAGAGCGTCATTGAAGCGATTATGAGGCGAAAAAGGCCGGAGACAAAACTTGATAATTCTGCTGATGAAGAAGTGTGAGCGCTAGTTGTAGGTGTCTATAATGAAGATTTGTGCGAACAAGCCCAACATTATAGTACCTGAGCGAATGAAACGCAGTTGCTACACGACGTTTCACAGAACAGTATACCACAGAGGGGGAAATATGCAAGCGAGCAGTACAGGACTTGATGAGGAGTTTGTCGCTTTGCTTACAAAATTGAGCAAGCGCAATCCTGGGGCCTTGAATGTCTGCTTACAATTGATCAGCCATTTGGGGGAATTGTCTGCTTTTGACTTTCTCCTGCTGGAAGAGATGGATATCTTGGGCGAGGAGATGTGGTATCTCTATAAAGCGTGCGAAAAGAATATCGACCAATTCCATGCATCGCTCATGCAAAAGACAGCTCTCCACAAGTTACAGTCTTTTCCACATTCCAAGTACTTCCGCGTAGAGGAAAGGTAGCAGAAATGCAACAAGCGGCCACAAAAGAACTCACCATGATAGGAAGCTTGCCTATCTGGACCGTCACGGTAGGCGACCAGATCACTCAAAGCCGTGATTATATCGATGTGCTGACGGCTATCGGGCTGGGTGCGATGGACCCTGCGAGCGGCACGAAATCCCTGATTATTCAGGATGGCAGCGATGTGGTGTTTAAGGGTGAGATTGAGGTCAGGGAGGCGGTATGAATACTTACATTCTTGAAGTCGTCACACGCTTTAACCTGCAAGGCATTCCCAAATTGCCACACGTCGAACTTGAGCAGGTCGGTACCGGCAGCTTCTTCACGGTTGGTCATGCTGAGATCACGCCTGAATATCTTGGCTTCACCGTCGCAAGTCTGGAAGAAGCTGAGCAAAGAGGTGATATCGTGACTTACTACTATCAGCAAAAGCAGGATGGGGGGATATGCATTCCCCCAGATCATAGCGTTTTGAGTGCGCTGTGGCCCAAATAAAATAGAAGAGCGGCCCGATGACGAGTCGAGCCGCTTTTCTATGTCATTACCATGTTCTAGCTTCAGCGACATGCAAACGACAACTGAAGCTAATGCCTCTACGCACAGTATAGCATAGAGTATCATCTCATGTCTATACAACGTGGCAGAGGCAGATTCTTGGAGGAATATCTATGGCAAATTCCGCCAACCGTATGATCAAGCGGTTTCATCAAGGTAAATCACAAGTCACATTCGGCTATGCCCATGACAGCGAAGCAACAACCCTCCTCATCATGACCAATATGCCCAGCGGCACATGGACTTCTCTGGCACTCGATAAGAGGCAGGCTACAGAGCTTTCCCGATGGCTCCAAGAGCAGCTAACCCCTGGATTGCAGCTTAGCGAGGAGGCGCAGGTATGAAGGCATTGACCGAACGGCAAGCCAAGAACTGTGAAGAGGCGCGGGAACCTGCTTGCCATTGCAGATGTGGCGGGCGGGCGCATGGAGCAAAGCGCGGCGGCGGCAATGCTTCAATGGAATTTTACCACACTTTACCAGAGGATGACCCCCATTACACTCCATCCCCTACGAAGCGGTATCAGCTGCAGCAGGAAAAGTGTGAGGCTAAGCGTAAAGAGCGGCAGGAACGCATTGATGTGGCGGAGAAGGCCCAACAGGATGCGCTCACTGCCGTCTACACTGCGCGACGTGACGGAAATTATGATCTTGCCAGTAAGCTACACGAGAAGTTTATGGAAGCCTCTCATCATGCTAAAGCGGTGCGCAAGAGTAAAGACGGGATAGTGGTTGCTGAGGAGGCGCAAGAAGTATGAACACATCTTCATCATCGCATGTCCCCTTTGTGCCCGCGTGTCTCTCGAATCCACCAGGCCAGTACAATCCTGATATCGAATTGCTCTCCATAGGTATCTGGATTGTCGAGATGGTACAGCCTTCTTTGTGGGGCTTATCTCCACAAAAGCTTTACACTCTTGTGGATGACGACTACCAGTTTCTACGCGACGAGCAAGGGCAAACCCGCACGTTCGACTCACCAGCGCGAGCAGAGGCAAAGATACGCGAACTACTTGCCCCTTCTCTCAACGCTATGGCTACTGCCCACGCTGAGATGTACCCCGACCCGGAGGCCACAGAGAAGCGGGCTGTGGTGAGACGTGAGGAGGTGGAAGCGTGACAACGAAACACCAGTACACTCAGGTAGAGGCATGGACAAGCCTGCCTGACAGTTACTACCTCTACGAAGCTGATTGTGGCCTTCCCCGTGCTCAGTGTGGCGCGACTATTCCCTTCAGCATCTACACGAGCAGGTACAAAGTCACCGTAGCGCCACGCGAGAGCGAATATCTGTATGTGGAGGATGGTGTATGAAAGCCTTATCCATTCAGCAGCCCTTTGCCTGGCTCATAACCAATGGTTTTCAGGATATAGAAAACCGTGATTGGCCTACTCGGTATCGGGGTCTTCTTCTTATCCACGCCAGCAAAACCTACGACTTCCAATCATTTCAGGATGATGGGAAGACGCTCTATCTTCCCTATTGGACACAAAGAGCACCTGAAGTTGTAGAAGCAATGCCCAAACAGGTGAAGGACTATGAAATAGGTGGGATCGTTGGCTATGCCACCCTGAAAGAGGTTGTCACAAAGTCAGATAGTCCCTGGTTTCGCGGCAAATATGGCTTCGTACTGACTCAGCGTCACCCCGTTGATTTCATCCCTCTTCGCGGGCAGCTCAACCTGTTCGATGTGCCTACTGAGATTGAGGCGATTATCAACGAGATCAGAGATCAGCGTGCTATGGAGGCAGAGGCAAAAGACTTCAATCAGATCAAACGAGAATGGAGGTCTTACCGCCTTGAAGGTGATGAAACCTCACCCTTGTGAAATAGCATGAACCCGCCTGTAGACTAGCTTTATGAGGTAGAATATGATACAATATGCACAGTTGGAAAATATGTTTGCCCCCGCGATGTTACCAGCATCCGAGGGCCGGACAAACCTATATAGGAGGTTCGCCATGAATACTGTATCATCTCGTGTCCTTCAAGACAAGCCTCACTACGTCTATGCCCTCTACTATCCTGATGAACGAGTTTTCTATGTCGGTAAGGGTATCGGCAATAGAATCAATGACCATGAGAAGTATGCACGCAACAGCAAGCGCACAGATCATAAGTCAAATATTATTCGCAAGATTTGGCGTGAGGGCGGGCAAGTCATCAAGAAAACTCTCGCCTACTTTGAAACTCAAGAAGAGGCTTTTCAGTACGAAATCGCCTTGGTTTTCTTTATAGGTGGATTAACCAATAAAACAAATGGAGGTGAGGGTGCACCCGGTCTAGAGTGCTCTGAAGAGCACAAACGCAAGCTTAGTGAGGCTGCAAGAATGCAATGGGACTCGGTTGAGGGACGAACCAAAATGTGTGAGGCCGCAAGAATGCGCGTTTACAGCGAAGAAGGTCTACGTAAACACACTGAGGCTAATCGTAAACTCGCTAATTCTGAAGAGTGGCTACGTAAGAGAGTCGAGGCGAGCAAAAGAAGAGTCCATTCTGAAGAAACCCGACGCAAAATGAGTGAAACACACAAAAGGTTACTCGACTCTGAGGAAGCGCGATGTAAGCGAAGCGAGCATTTAACGAAGAGAAACCGACACGAGGGCGATGAGACACCACCATGGGGGAAGCTATGACCGCTCACCCACCACAACACGCAAGCGACTTCGAGGCGATCTACTGGCCTGATGGCTCTTGCGGTGTCGCAAGTCACCAGGGAGATTGCCACCAACCCGGTGTCATCCTGGGTTATGATACCTTCTCACCTGAGATTGGCATATGGTTCTGTGCTGAGCACTGGCCCGAGTTTGAGATGATCATAGACATCGTGGAGGACAGGCGCATGGAGCAGGCCATTCTTGAGGCAGCAGAAAGGAAGGGCAAATAATGGCTAATAGAAACAATCTTGATCATTGGCATAAGCGAATTGTTGAGGGCAAGTCTCCCCAACAAATCAGGCAGGAGAAAAAGCTTGCTCCAAACGTGCAAGCTATTCTAAAAGCCGCTGAAAATGCTGATGATAACCTGCAAGATTTAATACAAACAGCAATAGAAAACATGGATGAGACACAAGCAAGCCGTCTGCTTGATAAAGTGCACCAGGTCCAGAGCGAGGACCTGCGCGATATCCGAGGATGGAGGGAATAAGCAATGAGCACTGAACGCAACTACGTCGGGGAGATCATCCTGGAGTATTCCACTGATGAGAACCCGCATGTTTGCCTGGAAATTGACGAGGTAGGTTCCACCCTGCTCACGATGGACCAGGTAGACTCGCTTGCTTCTATCCTTCGCGGATGGGTAGAGAAGTACCGGCAGGCTGAGAGAGACGGCTGGGAGATACGACGCGGGAAGCAGAAGGGCGGTGCTTCATG
>WNGM01001024.1_pt1 | contig 26562 bp, 21 predicted proteins | sample 5400571 | NCBI WGS metagenome assembly WNGM01 (sample SAMN13153378, study PRJNA577476) | soil metagenome | isolation source: 100 cm soil or saprolite under Garry oak tree replicate 2 | place: USA:California | collected 2016-06-15 | reverse complement strand
AGAGGATGAAATCAGTTGGGACCTATCAGCCAAAGAACCTTCCCACCCTAGAAAATTCGCGCCTGCAATATCAGATTGTCAGCAACCGCTGCGATAAGGCCTAATATCGCTCGATCTCTATGTGACCGCAGCCGATTTTCAGAACTGCCCGAGCGCAGGCTTCGTCAAATCCCGCTTTCGGCACCAGCTTCCCAATCAACACCCGAATCACCTCCGGCCGATGTTCCCCCAGCCGTTGCTTCCAAAGTGTAAGACCATTCGAAGGAATTCGGTCCAGTGATCTTCATCTCCCATCGGATTCCTTCAGGGACGCCGTTCACCGGTCCAGGCGATGTGATCGTTAACCGCATTCCGGAAACGCTACTTGCACCCGAGGTATCGCTCCGTCGTCTGGATGGAGACGTGACCCAGCAGAAACTGAATCTGCTCCAGTTCGCCGCCTGCCTGATGGCAGAGTCGTGCACGGGTCCTCCGCAAATCCGTGCGGTGCGACGGTTGGCAGGCCGCAGCTTCTCACGTTTACCTTCACAATTGCCCAGATCACCTTGGGCGTAAAGCCGTGTCCCCCAGATTCTGCCTGCCTTGTTGATGGACCGCTGCAATGGACCTGCATTGATGCCGGCGCGAAGGGTCCAGCTGTCGACCGCTTCCCTTACCCATTCCGGAACGGGAATCGTCCGGATATGTCCACCTTTTCCTCTCAGGTCCGCGATAACCCAATGACCTTCCCGAAGCTGGAGATCCTCGAATCGCAAGGTTGTCACCTCGGCCCTCCGGAGGCCACAGCCGATGAGAAGCGAGAGCAGGGCACGATTGCGCTGACTGCGAAGAGTCTCAGCGGTTTCCGTGCCCAGCAACTTCTTGCCTTCTTCTGCCGTCAACCAATTTCCGACACGCACTCCCAACCGTCGGACACCCTTTACGCGACGTATGCCTGCCGCGAGGTCAAAACTGAGAAGTCCACAATCGGATGCTTCATACGCCAGTCGGCGTATCGCGGCCACTCTCAGGTTAATCGTCGACGGGGGCGTATGGGTACTGTTCGAGCGCGATCCGGTACCGTGTAACCACACTCTTGTTAAACGCGAGGCGAGGCTCCGAGCAGTACCAGTCGATGAATTCACGAATGGCATGGTCGTATGAGCGCTTTGAACTCGCCGACGTGAGGCTGTTCAGGACCGCAGACTTCGATTGTTCAAGATCCGGTAGCTTAAGGATCGTCTTCGGGACTCGTTTGCGTTTGCTTTTCGCCATTGGAAGCGGCCTCCAGTGCCGCGGCGAAAAGCGTGATCCTGTCCTCGAATCTCTGACCAGCAGGGCGTTTAGCGATACGAATTTTCCAAGGTAGCTCAAGAATGATGCCATGCAGGTTGCTGCCATATGCTTTGCTGTGTCGATCGCAATTTCCGAATCGGCGACCATCCGACCAGAACCCAGAGCGAGAGTAGTAAAAGCCACCGCATTGGTAAATGTTATTCACGATTACCAACCCCTTTGGCCCATCCGGTCAAGGATAATCGCGCTGTAGTTATTCATGCGCTCGGGTCGTCGCTTCAGGGGAGCCGGCAGAATTGCAGCGAGCCGTGCCGCCTGTTGCCGGCCGATATTCCTGGCTGGGGTTTCGTCGTAGTAACGACACGCCGACTCCGCACCATAAATACCAGGGCCCCATTCGACCACGTTGAGGTATATCTCCAGAATGCGCCGTTTGCCGAGGACGAATTCGGCCACCGGTACCAGTGTGGCCTCCGCGCCCTTGCGGAGCATAGAGCGGCCCGTTCCGAAGAATACGTTTTTTACGAGTTGCTGCGTAATGGTGGAAGCTCCGCGGGTGCGATCGCCTTCCAAATCGTCTTCGGCGGCGATTTGGATCTCGTGCCAATCGAATCCGTGGTGCTGGTAGAAGTGCGCGTCCTCTGCGGCGATTACAGCGTGCTGGAGATCGGCCGAGATTTGGCTGAGCGGAATGAATTTGTAGCGTTCGCGATACGGCTTGTGGTGAATCCAGGCCTGCAAGCGGCGCTGGATGTGCACCGCGGTTGTCGGTGGGTCTATCCACCGGGCGGCAACAAAGATCAGCGCAGCAAGCGACCAAAGAAGCACCACACCGATGACAAGCCATCGAACAAAGGATCGGAGGAAGCCCGTCCGACGCGGGGTCTGGGTCTGTGTGTCCGGCATTGCAGTCACATTTCAGAATAACAGCCTGGGCTGGGTTACCGCTGATGGATGATCTTTGCGCGCGAACACAGAGTGCTGCTTTCTACTGAGGCCACTCGGGACAAAGCCCCTTGGTCCTGAATCACATTGAACTCCACACTACAGAGATGAACGGGATCAGTCCCGAGAAGCTTCCCTCCAGCGATTGGTTGGTCACTGCTGGGGCGTTTCTCGATACTCATCCAGTCGACATCACTTAAAATCAGGATCGCCCCTGACTCAAGAACTCCATAGTCGCGTTTGCTAAGATGCATTCCGAGTTTTAGCGGGTCTTCTTCGAGACGCGAGCGACCAACTCGTCCAATTTCGAAAGCAAAAGCTTCAAGATGGGAGACTGGTTCGACTTTTTATAGCCGAAGACCAGATCGATCGTCGGCGTATCTCCCTTGAGAGGACGACTCGTTACGGACCGAGGGAGAAAGTTCTGTGCGTAAGCAGGTAACAGCCCTACGCCGCGCGTCGATGCAATTAAGGACATTCCCATGGCGAGGTGGTCCGCCTCGTGATCTGGATCATTGCACCAAGACTGAGGCAGGCGCGACGACGTGGCGGACGTAATCACTTTTTGGCGTTCGATGGTGCGACTGGATTACAGGAGCGAGCTTCGCGGTGGATGGCGGATCGAGCCCTGAGTGAGCGAAGGGAATGGTTTTAGCTAGGAGGAAAAATTCCATGAACCCAACTAAACAGGAAAAAAATAAGGCAATCGTTCTTGAGGCTTTTGACACCCTCTTCAATAAACGTGATTACGCATCGGCCCAGCGCTATTGGTCCCCTCACTACATTCAGCACAGCGCTCACATCGCACCTGGCCGTGAGGGTCTTTTCAATCTTATCAAGAGCATCCCATCTACGTTGAAATACGAACCGGGAACGATCGTGGCTGAGGGAGACTTCGTGATCGTGCACGGACGATTTTCAGGCTTCGGCCAGCCTGTGAACTGGATTGCCGCAGATATTGTCCGCATCCAAAACGGAATCCTTGTCGAGCATTGGGACGTCATCCAGGAGGAAGCGACGGAAGAACAGTCGATAAGCAAGCGGCCCATGTTCGGAACTACATTCCCGACCTACACTTGAAAAAGAACAACTCTCGACGGGCAGTCTCTAAAGCCGCTAGATCTAGGCAGAGTCTTTAGACGCAACGTTCTCGAATCTCCACTGCGGCGTACTTCGGATGGTCAGGGTTTGCGGAAATGATTGAAAGAGAAGAGACTTTAGTTGCGGAGGTCCGATTATCTACAGAATTTATAATTACTCTCGTACCGAACTGATCCATTTCGCCGTAAGTTCTTAGAACCAAAAGACGTTGGCATAGTTTCCGTTTTGCCCACGGGCCGGGCTACCCCGCAGATGACCACAAGGACGTTTTTCAGATCTTTGAGACCGATCGCCCTGTTCTAGCGAAACTCGGCAAGGATCGAGAGAGGTTCCGTGCGATTGCATTGGACCGGCGCTACAAGGAAGATGGCGGTCGCTAGCGCCTGGAAAAGCGCAGGAGAGACTCATGTCACGGACCCGCAAGAGTGATCATCCTTATGCGATCAAGGCTCTCAGGAGGATCGTCCCGAACCTACTCATGTTTCTCGCGGTACTCGCTGGCGCGCCTGTTCGGGCGCAGGAGCCGGCCAAGCCAGCCAGCCGTGCTGATGCAACCGCAATCATCGCAAATGCGCGCAAGATTGTGACGCCCAATGGGGTGGAGCGGTTGGAGAAAGTGCGGATCGGCGGGATTAATCAATCGGTCTCGATTCGCGGCACCGACCGCAGGAATCCGGTACTGTTATATATTCACGGCGGACCCGGATACGTCTCGATTCCGATGAGCTGGTGGTTCTCCCGCGGTTTGGAGGAATATTTCACGGTCGTCCAGTGGGACCAGCGCGCCGCTGGCAAGACCTATCTCCTTACTGATCCTGCTAAGGTCGCGCCGACCCTCACACCCGACCGCATGATTGCCGACACCAGCTCGCCGAGCGTCACCCCGAATGGCTGTACGCCTATATAGGCGTCTGCCAGCTGATCGACGGACCCGAGAGCGAGCGTCGAGGCTGGCGCTTCGCCATGGATGGCGCGCGCCGCGCGGGCAATGCCGGGGCGGTGGGCGAGCTCGAGGCGATCGCTCCGTACGGCGCTCCCGGCCGGATCATCCCTATCAAGGACATTTATGTCGAACGCAAATGGGTCAGTTACTACGGCGGCGTGATGGCCTACCGGCGCGACAACTCGGCCGATGGCGATCTCGCTCAGCTTTCGCCCGACTATAGCGACCAGGAGATCGGCCACATCTGGGATGGCAATAAGTTCGCAACTCCCTATCTGCTTCCCGAGGTGGTCGCGCTCAATCTCACTTCGACCAGTAAGCTTTCAATTCCACTGATCCTCTTTGAGGGCCGCCACGACCGGACCGTGAACTCAGAGGTCGCCGCCACCTGGTACGATACGGTGAAAGCGCCGGACAAACAGCTTGTGTGGTTCGAGCATTCGGGGCACATGCCGATGACCGAGGAACCCGGAAAGTTCCTCCTCTCACTCTTGCGCTTCGCCCGGCCGATCGCCGAGAAGGCGGGTGATTTAGCTCCGTGAACCCAGATTCTTGCTTACTCCGATAGTCCATGAAGAGGAGTGTTCAAAAACAAGGAAGGGAGACACATTTATTTTCGCGAGTCCGTGAGAGTGGCACTGTAGATCCAACCGGCCAAGCTCAACCTTGCGAAAGAAGACTGCAACTTCGCGCGGCTAACTTCTAATGAAATCCCCATCTTGCACAAACAGGAGCTAATGCACACTTCGAGCGCGCTTGTACATCTGCACCTCTGATCCGCCCCGCGAATAGCGCACGCCGTCCATATACGCCTTTCATGAGCTGGATCCCTCGACCATGTTCGGAATACGTGTTCCCAGCCGAGATTCCCTGCGCTTCCTTCGAATCAAATCCATTTCCTTCGTCCCTCACCGAGATGAACAGCGCTCCGCGCCACCTGCACCGGCAATGGATATGAACTTTCTTACTCGGGTCTTCCTGATTGCCATGCACGACTGCGTTTCCCAGAGCTTCGCGGAGCGCTAATTCTATGTCTTGTTCTTTCCCCGGAACGCATTGTGATTCCTCGATCAGTCCTATCAGGCGATCCACGAACGGCGAAATGGCCTCGATTTCACTTGGCATGCACCAATCGATGCTCAGTCTTTGACGACACGCATGATTTCCCGCAATCGGATATGGAAAAAATGATTGCGCCCGCCGGCTTTGTCTTTCAGCCATGACAACACCTCGTCTTTTCGCTCGCGCCAGAAGCTGAGTGGGCTCTTGCGTTAGGCTGGCCCTGATACCCCGCTTTTGCTCTTCGTACCGGTTGTGGCGGGAACAAGAGGGATAAGCGCACCGCAAGATCGCAAGCCGTCTTGATCTATTGCGCGCTCGTCGGTGCCATCGCCGTGGCTCGCGCGGTATCGGACGAACAGCTTTCGCGCTAAACCCTGAAGACTGTTGCACACCTTCTGAAAAATCCCTGTTAGCAAATCACTCCGCGACATCACAGCACTAACACCCGTGCTGTGCCACGTCCGTGGTCAGAGCGATCCTTTCGCTGTCTGCTCGATTTGTTGACTCACGTTTCCAACTCGACTAAGCACCTGCGGCCTCAGTTTTCCTAGCCCGATCAATCGCTGCAATGTTGCCCGTCAGAATCGTTAATCCGACCCGCGCCAGACCTTCCCTTCCACTTCACCAGAAGGTGAGATCGTTACTCGAATGTTATCGCACCCGCCGGCTTTGCCATCAGCGTCCGGTCCGATCTTGGCAGGATTCGTCTTGCAGGGGTCATCGTTTCCATCGCCGTCCGTCCTTAAGATTTTGCCATGTCGTGAATTCAATTCTGCGATTACCGCCTGGTCGGGGAGCACGACATTGTTGTTGCCGTATGCCTTCGGTCCAGCGGAGACAATGAATATAGACGCCCCTACAGCGTCGAGAAACGCGCGGCGGGATGAAGTCATGCTGCCATGGTGTCCCACGACAAGGACCTTCGCGGCTAGGTCTGCCACGCAGCATGTCAGCAGGGTCTTCTCGATCGAGTCGGCCGAGGGTGCCGTGGAGGGGGCCTGTCGATCACCGGCGGGTGCATCACCCATCAGCAGGACGCGCGTGCCGCCAAGATCGAGACGCACGACTAGACTATTCCGATTGAAGTTTTTATCCGAATGCACCTCGCCGTCGGCGTGCAAAAAGGTCATGGATGCTCCTTGACCCAGATGAACTGCCTCGCCAGTACTGATGATGGTCCCGAGCGTAAGATGCACGGTCTCGGAACAAGCATGGGCCGCGAACGTGGCGTCGTGTTGGCCGGGACCGTTTGCAGCGGTGTGGTACTCAACGCCCGGCTCATCTCGGACTGCCACGAGGAAAGCGTGATAGGTGCACATGTCGTTCAGGGCGCCGGAGTCCCAAACTTGCCGGACTTGATACTGCTTGAAGACATCGGCCATCAAGGACACGTGATCATTGTGGGGGTGGCTCAGAATGATGTGATCGATTGTCGTGACGCTAGGAGCAACCGCTTTGATATATGCAACCATCCTGTTCTTGTCACCGGTGGCCTCATCGTCATTCGAGCCCGCATCGTAAACTATTGTGAAGTCGGGGCCGCGAACAAGAATTCCTAGACCTGTACCGACATCGACTACGTCCATGGTATATGACGGTAACGCAGCGGCCGGGGCAGGGCCGGACGAAACAACCTTCGTCCAGCGCTTCGAGACGAATCCTTCTGTTCCGCTTGCCAGCCGGACACGATGCCATCCCGGAACCGAGCCCAACAGTTCGGCCCGTTCGCCCGGACGGAGGCTACCGACTTCAGCGGTCGCAGAATTAGCTCCGGCTCGAACTACTACACGAGCTGTGACCTCGTTTGTGGGTACAACCGTGTCGGCGAAGGCGACGCTGGAGGAGACGAGGTAAGCCCAGAGGAGAAGGAAGAGGTATTTGCGCATGGGCACATCCGGACCGAAAGAGTTGCGCGCACTTTAGTCCTTAATTTATTCTTTGTCAATTAACGTGTTGGGCTATAAGTCTTCCTACCGGTTTTAGTTCGCTTTTCCGCGATCGAAGCTGTGCCACAACAGCAGCAGGGGAGCCGCGAAGCCAATCCCCCAGTGCAGCACTGATACGATCGCCCGAGTGCCTTCTCCCCCGATGTAGTAGAGAAGATAGCCGCTCATCATGAGCCAGAAGAGCAGCCCGGCAAGGGCGCCCTCGGACCATCGCCCCTTTCCGTAAGGCCAGGCTTACGTGCTTTCCCCACAGCAGTCCGAACAACCAGATCGCGGCGAACGCAAACGCTCTATGAAATTTGAGCCACCACGGTTCGAGTGGGTTTCTCTGGGGCCCGAATTCACTCTCGCTCGTCAAAAAATAATGAAATAGAAGCCACAATCCGCCGGACAGCCACAACCCTGCAACGATCGAATAGACGCCGATTTTCCAGGGCCGCCTGTAAGCACGGCTGCCGCCTGCCTTGCTGTTCGCGCCATTCATGCCGCTTCCATCTCGGCCCCGAAATGCAGCCAACCCGCAAACGCCTCATGGAAGTGCGCCGCTGCTCCGAAGGATTTCAAAATTTCACTGCTGTCCCGTCCTTCGGCGAGCACAATTTTCGTCAACGCGTCTGCAACGATGCAACATTCAGCAAGAACGCACGCAAAGCGGCCCGCCGCTACGGGCGACCTGCGAGCGCCGTGCACATGGGCTCCGCGCCCTTGCTCACCATCCGCTGGCCCTCGAAGTCGTTCGCTCGAGCTGCTCGCAACGCTTCCGTTACTCAATTCGAGAGCTGCGCACCGCTCCGTCCAGTGGGCCCCCAGCGTGATGCGTTCTGGCTCATCGCCGGCAACGCGAATGTCGCCGCCCGCATTCACAACGCACGAAGACGAACCGTGCAAACACAAGACCTCGATCGCGCGGTCAACGGCGTATCCTTTAGCAATTCCGCCCAGGTCAATCCGCAAGAGCAGCACCAAGCGAGTGGCAGCCAATCGAGTCGGGAAAGCTAGACTCCGCGCCGCGTGGCGGCGTTGGTATGGCAACGCTGACTCCCAAATTCCAGGCAATGGTGACCGTGTCGAAGTTTCTGTCGAGCACGCGCAAGGAATTAATGAGCACCGCCGCGTTCACAGAGTTTTCAAAAACCGCAACATTTAGATTGACAGACCATGAACAGCCCTTTATCTTGTGCATCGATTGCTGGTGGCGTTCCTAGGGGAACGCCTAAAGGGAACCCGGTGCGAATCCGGGACTGCCCCGCAGCGGTAAGCAGGATCGAACGCCCCAATAGCACTGGTTTTCTCTGAAACCGGGAAGATGGGCCAGTAGAAGCACCGGTCATTTTGATCGGCCATGCCTGCAAGTCCGAAGACCTGCCAGTAGCCACGCCAAACCCGGCGTGAAAATCGTGCGAGCCTCCGAGGGGAGGTTGGCGATGAACTGGTGTTTTTTCGGCATTTTTCCATTTCATCTCCTCCTCTCGTGTTTTTGGCGGAAAGGCATTTATGGCGACACCCGTTCGTGTTGGTACTACCCCGTCCGTAGTTCCGTTCCCTTTTTCGTCCAGTGCATCGCAAATGCAGGTTCGCAAGCGGAATGGATCGCTTGAACCTGCCGACGTGAACAAGATCGTGCGCGCCGTAGAGCGCTGCTGCGAAGATCTCCATTCCGTCGATCCTATTCGCATCGCGAGTAAAACGATTGGCGGCCTCTATAACGGAGCAACTACGAAGGAGCTCGACCTGCTGTCGATCCAAACCGCGGCTTCACTGATTGCAGAAGAACCAGAATATTCGAAGCTCGCAGCCCGGCTGCTCGGCGGATTCATCACGAAGGAAGTCGCCAACCAAGACATTCATTCCTTTTCGCAGTCCATTGCAACGGGCAAACAACAAGGCCTGGTCTCGAAGGATCTGGCCGCGTTCGTCACTAGCAACGCAAGGAAACTGAACGACGCTATCGACGACAGGCGATCGGAACTTTTCGAATATTTCGGCCTTCGCACGGTTTATGACCGCTATCTGCTTCGCAATCCAGAGACTCGCCAAGCTCTTGAAACGCCCCAGCAATTTTTCCTTCGCGTAGCCTGCGGGTTGTCTCGCACAGTTCAGGAAGCCATTGAGCTCTATCGCGTGATCTCAGCGCACGGCTACATGCCAAGCTCACCAACTCTGTTCAATTCTGGCACCCATCATGCGCAGATGTCCTCCTGCTATTTGTTGGACTCGCCAGCCGACAATCTGGAAGCCATCTACGAAAAATATAAGGACGTTGCTCTGCTGTCGAAATTCGCCGGCGGCATTGGCCTCGCCTATCACCGGATCCGCTCGCGCGGCTCGTTGATTCGGGCAACGAACGGCCACAGCAAGGGCATCGTTCCGTGGCTCAAAACATTGGATTCATCCGTAGCCGCAGTGAATCAAGGCGGGAAGCGCAAGGGCGCATGCTGCGTCTATCTGGAATCCTGGCACGCCGACATCGAAGAGTTCCTGGAACTGCGCGAAAACACAGGGGACAACGCGCAGCGTACCTACAACCTCAATCTGGCCAACTGGATTCCCGATCTGTTCATGAGACGCGTCGAAGCGGATGACGTCTGGTCTCTCTTCGATCCCAAAGTCGTGCCGCATTTCCCCGATCTCGTCGGGGAAGCCTTCGAAGCCGCCTACGGCAAAGCCGAGCAGGACGGCTTGTTCACGCGTCAACTCAGGGCACGCGAACTGTACTCGCGCATGATGAAGGTTCTCGCAGAAACCGGGAACGGTTGGATGACCTTCAAAGACGCTTGCAATGTGAAATCCAACCAAACCGCGAAGTCGGTAAACGTGGTCCATCTGTCAAATTTGTGCACGGAGATCACCGAAGTCAGCTCGCGTCAGGAAACGGCTGTCTGCAATCTTGGTTCGATCAATCTGGGCAAACACCTTTCGGAAGGCCAATTCGATTTTGAGAAGCTGGCTAATACTGTTCGAACCGCCGTCAGATTCCTCGACCGCGTCATCGACATCAATTTCTATCCCATCACGCCCGCCGGTGATTCGAATCGCAAGTGGCGGCCTGTAGGTCTGGGCATCATGGGATTGCAGGATGTGTTTTTCGCTCTGCGGCTTCCCTTCGATGCCCCAGAGTCGCGCCTGCTCTCAAAACGCATTCAGGAAGAAATCTACTTCCGCGCCTTGGAAGCCTCCTGCGCTCTCGCCGAAGAGTTTGGCCCGCACCCCGCCTTCAAGGAAACACGTGCGGCAGAAGGTCTTTTGCAAATGGACCTCTGGGAAATTCTGCCGGAGGACACGACGCGCTGGGAGGAACTGCGAAACCGGATTCGCAATTTCGGATTGCGCAATTCACTTCTTATCGCTATCGCTCCCACAGCAACCATCGCTTCGATCGTTGGCGCCTACGAGTGCATCGAGCCGCAAATCTCCAATCTCTTCAAACGCGAAACACTTTCTGGTGATTTCCTCCAAATCAACCGCTACCTCGTCCTCGAACTCAAGAGGCTGGGATTGTGGAATGAAGACATGCGAAACCGCTTGAAGATGTCGGACGGGTCGGTCCAGGGCATTCGCGAGATTCCCGAGGAAATCCGGGCCATCTACCGGACCGTGTGGGAAATTCCCATGCGTTCGCTCATCGACATGGCCGCAGACCGCGGAGCATTCATTGACCAAAGCCAGTCGCTGAATCTTTTCGTACAGAGCCCGAACATCGGAAAACTTTCTTCCATGTACATGTACGCTTGGAAGAAGGGTCTCAAGACAACCTATTACTTGCGTTCCCGCCCAGCGACGGAAATTGCCAAAACAACCGTACCGGCTTCTGCCACGCAGTCCGTCGCCTGTTCTCTGGAAAATCCTGAGTCTTGCGACGCATGCCAATAGAAGTATTGTGACAAGGAGCTGCACATGATTCTCGATCCAGGATTTGATTTGACTCTCAGGCCGATGAAGTACCCAGTTTTCTACGAACAATACAAAGCCGCTATCAAGAACACGTGGACCGTTGAGGAAGTTGATTTCTCCACGGACTTGGCTGACTTGCGCGAACGTATGACTCCCGCAGAGCAGCATCTGATCAATCGCCTCGTAGCCTTCTTTGCCACGGGTGATTCCATCGTGGGAAACAACCTGGTTCTCAATCTCTACAAGCACATCAATTCACCCGAAGCCCGGATGTACCTATCCCGCCAGTTGTTCGAAGAAGCGCAACACGTGGACTTCTATCTGACACTGCTCGACACCTACATCGCCGAACCGGAAGAGCGGGAAAAGGCTTTCGATGCAGTGGAAAACATCCCTTCGATTCGGAAAAAAGCAGAGTTCTGTTTTCGCTGGATCGATTCGATCAATGGGCTAACGGAAATTCGTACCGTCAAGGACCGCCGCAACTTTCTCCTGAACCTCATCTGTTTTGCCTGTTGCATCGAAGGTCTCTTCTTTTTCGCAGCGTTTGCCTATGTCTACTTCCTTCGGTCGCGTGGGTTGTTGCACGGACTCGCCACTGGCACGAACTGGGTGTTTCGCGATGAGAGCGCCCACATTCAGTTTGCTTTGCAAGTGATTCGCACAGTCCGACGCCAGGAGCCTGACCTGTTTGACAAAGATCTGGAGCAAAGGGTGACCACCATGTTGGAAGACGCCGTGGAATGTGAGATGGCGTTCGCCGACGACGTCTTGAGTCTTGGCGTCAGCGGCCTTTCCCTCACCGACATCCGGGAATACCTGCAGTATGTCGCGGACCGCCGACTGGAAGCCCTCGGCGTCGCGTCGGTGTTCCATTCTAAGAATCCCTTTGGATTCATGGAACTTCAGGACGTGCAGGAACTCACGAACTTTTTCGAGCGTCGTGTGTCTGCCTACCAGGTGGCCGTCAAAGGAGAAGTGGCTTTCCATGATGACTTCTGACAATGGAGGTTCTCGGGAAACACGGATCGTTGAGATGGTGTTCCCGAATCAGACCAACCACTACGGAACACTTTTCGGCGGCGGCGCCCTTCGACTCATGGACATGGCGGCGTTCGTCACAGCATCGAGACATGCACGGCGTCCCGTTGTGACAGCTAGCTCAGAACGCATCGATTTTCATGTTCCCGTGCGCCAAGGACAACTCGCCGAAGTGGTGGGCCGCGTCGTCGGCACGGGAAGAACTTCGCTCACGGTTGAGGTGGAGCTGTGGGCCGAGGATTTATTGACCGGCAAACGGGAGCTTTGCACGAAAGGCAGTTTTGTGTTGGTTGCCGTCGACGAACAAGGTCGGCCCGTGCCGATTGTAGCCGCCGAGTTGACTTAGGAAGTGGGGATCTTGCATGGGCATTTCATCAAACCTTGGATTCCCGAGAATGGGAGTCCATCGCGAGCTCAAAAAAGCGCTGGAAGCTCACTGGGCAGGGAAGTTGGACGAATCCAGCCTACTTGCAGTTGGCCAAGTGCTGAAGCTTAACCATTGGCTGCTGCAGCAGCAGCTTGGCATTCAACACATTCCATCGAACGACTTTTCCGTTTACGACCATGTTCTAGACACGGCCGCGATGGTTGGAGCCGTGCCCGAGCGTTACACGTGGCGCGGGCCGCAGGTCGATCTGGCGACGTATTTCGCGATGGCAAGAGGCACTGCGCGTAAGTCTGGTCTGGCCGATGTCCCAGCGATGGAAATGACGAAGTGGTTTGATACGAACTACCACTACATCGTCCCGGAATTCACGGCAAAACAAATATTTTCTCTGGGATCGATGAAACCCGTCGAAGAGTTTCTCGAAGCGAAAGCCGTTGGCGTTCACACGCGGCCCGTCTTACTTGGTCCCGTATCTTTTCTCTTGCTCGGCAAGGCCAAGGAGACTGGCTTCAATCCTCTTCTGCTCCTCGAGGGAATTCTTCCTGTCTACGAAGAAGTTCTTCGCCAGCTCGCCAACGCAGAAGCCGAATGGGTTCAGATCGACGAGCCCATGCTCGCGCTCGACACGCGCGACGCAGCACGTCGCGCATTTACCGCTGCGTATGAACGACTCTCGCAAGTTTCGACCAAGCTCCGGATTCTTGTTGCTACCTATTTCGAAGGACTCGGAGCGAACCTCGCTACCGCCGTGAATCTTCCGGTGGCCGCGCTCCACCTCGACCTGGTCCGTGCGCCGGAGCAGCTCGACGACATTTTGAGAATCATTCCTTGGAATCTGCAGGTCTCTCTCGGATTGATAGACGGGCGGAATGTCTGGAAAGCAGACCTCGGCCGCGCACTTCATCTTGTAGAGCGTGCCACAGGGGCTATCGGCTCGGACCGAATTTTGATCGCTCCGTCCTGTTCGCTTCTTCACACCCCGGCGGATCTGGATTTTGAAAAGCACATTGATGACGAAGTGCGGGACTGGCTTGCCTTTGCGAAACAGAAGTTAGAAGAATTGGTCGTCTTGGAACGCGCAGTTCTCGGAGGCAGGAACGCGGTTCGGGAAACGCTCGATCGAAACCGAATCGTGATGGAAAAGAAGCGTGCTTCGTCCCGGATTCACGACCCCAACATCAAAGCACGCACAAGAAACGTCGGCCAAGAGATGACTCGGCGCGCCAGTGTATATCCGCAACGCAAGAAATTGCAGGAACAGAAACTCAAGTTGCCTCTCTTCCCCACAACGACAATCGGATCGTTTCCGCAGACCAAGGAAGTCCGGGCCGCGAGAGCAGAGTACAAGGCCGGAAAAAGGGATGAGGCTTCTTACGAAGCGTTCCTCCGAGGGGAGATCAGGAGCGCCGTCCAGTTTCAAGAAGAAGTCGGCCTCGACGTGTTCGTTCACGGTGAGTTTGAACGCAACGACATGGTGGAATATTTCGGCGAGCAATTGGCAGGCTTCGCGGTGACGGAGAATGGCTGGGTCCAGAGCTACGGCTCTCGTTGCGTCAAACCCCCGATCATCTTTGGCGATGTCGGTCGCAAGCAGCCGATGACGACCGGATGGTCGAAGTTTGCCCAGTCGCTCACATCCAAACCAATGAAAGGCATGCTGACCGGACCCGTAACGATTCTCCAGTGGTCCTTTGTGCGAGACGACCAGCCGCGCTCGGAGACTTGCCGGCAAATCGCCCTGGCAATCCGGGATGAAGTCACCGACCTAGAGGTTGCTGGCATTCACGTCATTCAAATTGATGAACCCGCTTTGCGCGAGGGCTTGCCGCTGCTCCGTTCCAAATGGACGAAATATCTTGCATGGGCTGTCGAAGCTTTCCGCATCGCGTCTTCGGGCGTGCGCGACGAGACGCAAATCCACACGCACATGTGTTACGCGGAGTTCCAGGACATTATCGAAGCCGTCGCACAAATGGATGCCGACGTGATCTCGATTGAGACCTCACGGTCCCAAATGGAGCTGTTGCATACGTTCGCGGAATATCAGTATCCGAACGAAATTGGTCCAGGTGTTTACGACATCCATTCGCCGCGTATTCCCTTACAGGAAGAGATGGAGAGCCTCTTGAAAAAGGCCTCAACCGTTCTTTCGCCCGTGCAACTCTGGGTCAATCCCGATTGCGGACTCAAAACACGTCGCTGGGAAGAAGTCAGGCCGGCTCTGGCTGCGATGGTGGAGGCAGCCCGGGCCATGAGAAAAATAATCAGGTAAGCCTAATCGCACCAGCTGGGCCTGACAATGTCCTGGAATTCCTCCTGCTCACGAGGCGAGTGATCTCCGGCGTGCAACGGTTTACAAGACCGTTGTGCGAGTCGTCTTGCTTGGTACCGGCATCAATCTCAGCGGGAAATGAGAACCCTGGAAAAAAGCCGGTCTTTTGCCTCTACTTTGCTACTAATTCGATCAAATGCGCATTTATGGACGTGCGAGCAAGAGGCGTTTTGCTTCTTCGAGCGCAGCTACGGCCGATTCACGCGAGACGGTAGGAAATCCCTTGAGAAAGTCTTCGAGTGTCCCTCTGCCTTCCAGGTAGTCGAACAGCGTTTGGATCGCCACTCACGTTCCGCCAAGAATATCCCGGTTTTTGACGATGACTTCCAATGGCAGCAGCAGCCAAACAAAGAAATTATCTAAAAACAGCAGCGTCAAGTCTTTCAGCACTGGGCCAATTTGCGACCGCTCTCCCGCCATTCGTACGTTAGAGGCTGTCAGCGCGCCACAGGCATTGGGAGAACATTCGCTCGCTCGAGCGCTCGTTCGTCTGGTTCGACCGCGACGCCATCGCGAAAAGCGACAGCGCTTCCGGAGTTCGCAGGAACACGTTCGCCAGGAACCACGATGCCGACGAGATTCAGCGGATCTGCTGCGGAAATCGTTGTAACTTCGCCAGACGGATTCTGCTTGCGCTTGGCTCGCAACGATTCGACGGCCAGCGGCAAGGCGAATTGCTCGCCCAAAAACCCATTGACGAACCGGCCGTTACGAACTTCCCCTCGGTCTTCCAGGCGTCGCAGAGTAATCAGTACGTCCCGCCATTTCGGAAGAATGGTTTCGCGGGTAAGAAGTTCGCGGAAGACGATTCCGTAGCGACGCAGCAGCATCCAACAAGTCGCTTCAAGCGCCTGAATATGGTCGTGGGCATCACTGGAATAAAGCAATGACCAGCGGCCAGCACTGTGTCGCGGACGCGCGATTCGTCCGCTACCTTGGCCGGAGCGCCGTTTGGGGTCGATCAGTGCGCGCAAATTGTCGAAGCCATCCGCTGTCAACAATCCTGCTGCGACAAGTTCCCAGAGAGCGGTTTCTACTTCAGCCTTCAGCTTGCCCGTGCCTCGCACAATATCGGCAAAGAAGGAAGCGCCGCGCTGTCGCAGAAACTGTAAAACCGCTGCGGCGTCCGCACTCAGACCCATCGGCTGCATTTCGCCTGCTTCGCGCCGTGGAATCATCCAGTCGCTATCTTCGCGCACAAAAAAGGTAATTGGCGCGACGCTGGTGGGAACGACGCGCCGCTTTCCGCCCGTCAGCGCCTCAAGCGTAGCGGGGTGCGGCGACAGCCGGCCCCAGCCGATCGCGCCGGTGAGGCAAAGATGGTCGAGCACCTTGGGATCGAAGTCGGCGATGCGGCGCTGGAGAATCTGGCGTTCCCATGCATTTGCGGGCGCTTCGAAGCCCTGCATTTGACGGATCGCTTCGAGCGTGCCTCGTTCGCCGAGCAGCTGCGTGCGCAGCGCGACGTGCTGCCAGGAAAGCAGCCAATCCATGAATTGCGCGGGAGTCACGGACTGGATTTCTTTCCGTAACCGTCCAAGCGTGAGGCGGTGGATGCGGGCAAGCAGGCGGCGTTCGCACCACTCTGTCGAACCTGAAACGATATCGCCGGAAGCGGCTCCGGTAAATTTACCGCGCAAAACGACTCCTCTGGACTCGAGCCGCAACAGAGATTTTTCTATTTCGGAGACTGGCATTGCGAGCACGTTACTCAGCTGGTTGGCAGTGACTGGGCCGCTGTGAGCGATCCATCCTGTGACGCAGGTCAGCAAAGCATCTTCGCGTGATACTTCCGGCGACACGACAGGCGGCAGCGCCACTTCGAACGTCGCCGATGGGAATATTTGCATGAAGGCGTGAACGCGTTCGGCAGCGACCCAATACCCCTCGTGACCCACATTCGCAATCCCCGCGCGGCGTTCTCTCGCGAGCTCTTCAAAAAAAGAGGCCCACAAAGGGACGGAATTCTTGAGCGTCGCGCTCAACCTGCTGCCGTCTCGCGCCGTGTCGCTTGGAGCCGGCACCGCGATTAGCGTGAGCAGCGCGTCATGCAGTTCTTCGACATCGCGTACATCAGGCCATGCTCCCTCGCATACTTCCGCGATGGCGGCGGGGTCGAGCCGCCCGATTTCCTCGAGCACCGCGTCCGGCAAGACGCGACGCATTTCCACTGCACGAGCTCGGCGTTCTTCGAGCGGCGCATCATCGAGATACGCGTACGGATTAGCGTTCAGAATCTCGTGCGAAAATTGCGACGCCACCGGCGTCTCTATCGCTAAACACTTGACCTTGCCGCTAGCGATGCCGAGCAGCAAGCGCTCAAGACCTTCGATGTCCATCGCTTCGCTAAGGACATCCTTCATCACTTCGCGAATCAGCGGGTGATTGGGAATGCTGATATCACCGGCTGCAAGGTTCTCCGGGCATGCCTGCTGCTCTGGAAAGACCGCAGCCAGTAAATCATCCGCTCGCATACGCTGAATATTCGGCGGAACTTTCTTCCCACCGCGGAAACGAAGCAGGGCCAGAGAGCGCCCGGCATCCCAGCGCCACCGCGTGGTGAAAACAGGAGATGCCAGAACAGCCTGTTCGAGAACAGAACGAACGGAATTCGGATGAAGGAAATGAAAAACGTCCGCAAGCGGGAAACTATGCTGCTCGCTCAGTGAAATATTCAGTCCGTTGTCAGTCGCGGCAGCTTGCAGCTCGAAGTTGAACGACCGGCAGAAACGCTTGCGCAGTGCAAGGCCCCAGGCTTTGTTGATACGCCCGCCGAAAGGCGCGTGAATCACAAGTTGCATGCCGCCACTTTCATCAAAGAACCGTTCGGCGATGACTGTCGATTGAGAAGGGACCGCTCCCAAGATCGTACGGCCAGCGACTATGTATTCGACCGCTTGTTCGGCGCCCGCGTCGTCGAGACCGCATTCAAGTTTCAGCCAACTTATTGCGGCGCGAGCCTCTGGAGGCAACTTCGCGTTGGGATCAGAGACAGCACAAGGAACAAACGAGCTGACTTGTTCTCGTAACGCTCCGACGTGTGTCGAAAGTTCGTCGGTCCGTGCCGGCGCTTCGCCGCGCCAGAACGGAATGGTGGGCGCTGCACCTTGCGCGTCTTCCACCAGAACACTGCCCGCTTGGACTCGTCGGATTCGCCAGGAAGTGTTTCCCAGCAACATGATGTCGCCAGCGAGGCTTTCGACCGCAAAGTCTTCGTCAATCGTGCCGACAACTGCGCCCTCGGGCTGCGCAAGCACGGTGTACAGCGCATTCTCCGGAATGGCGCCGCCGCTGGTAATTGCTGCCAAACGGCTGCCACGCCGGGCACGGACGATGCCGTTCACACGATCGTGATGAAGATATGCGGCGTAACGTCCGCGCGTGCTGGCGATGCCTTCGGAGAGCATTTCGACAATTTCGTCGAACTGCGCTCGTACAAGATCGCGATAGGGATACGCACGGCACACGGCATCGAACAATTCTGTTTCATTCCAGTCCTCCGCAGCACACATGGCCACAATCTGCTGTGCCAGAATGTCCAGCGGAGCTTCGGGAATGGCGATGTGGTCGAGATCTCCCTGGCGGATTGCGCGCACCAGCGCGGCGCACTCTATGAGTTCGTCGCGCGTCGTCGCGAAGATGCGGCCTTTGGGTACGGCGCCGCGCCAGTGACCCGCTCGGCCGATACGCTGCAAACCGACGGAGATCGAACGCGGCGAACCGATCTGGCAAACCAGGTCGACCGCGCCGATATCGATACCGAGTTCGAGAGATGCCGTTGCTACAAGCGCGCGGAGCTCTCCGGATTTCAATTTCTTCTCGGCTACCAGACGCAGCTTGCGCGACAAACTGCCGTGATGCGCGGCGACCGCTTCCTTTCCCAACCGCTCGGCCAGATGAAGCGACATCCGCTCTGCGAGTCGCCGGGTGTTGACGAAGATAAGAGTCGAACGGTGCTGCCTGGCGAGAGTGGCGAGCCGGTCGTAAATTTCGGCCCACATTTCGTTGGACGCGACCGGGCCAAGCTCACTGCCGGGAACTTCGACTGCCAGGTCCAGCTCGCGACGATGACCGATTTGCACGATTGCCGGATCTGGGCGATCGCTGCCAATCAAAAAACGGGCCACGAGTTCGATCGGTTTCTGCGTTGCGGAAAGTCCGATGCGTGTGAGGCGCTTGCCAGTCAAATGGTCGAGGCGTTCCAGAGAAAGGGCCAGATGGGCACCGCGTTTGTCGTCCGCTACGGCATGGATTTCGTCCACGATGACGGACTCGACAGTTCGCAGCATTTCGCGGCTTTTCGCCGCAGTTAGAAGGATGTAGAAGGATTCCGGAGTGGTTACCAGAATATGCGGCGGACGCGCCAGCATGGCACGTCGCTCGTGCGCGAGCGTATCCCCGGTGCGCACCGCGGTGCGGATCTCCGGCATGAGGATCCCGCGCTGCCCTGCGAGCTGCAGAATTTCGCCTAAAGGAATTTCCAGGTTCTTCTGAATGTCGTTGCTCAGCGCCTTCAGCGGCGACACATAGAGAACTTCGGTGCAGTCCCTCAATTCTCCGCTGATCGCTTTACGCACCAGGCGATCGATGCAGATTAAAAAGGCCGCCAGCGTTTTTCCTGATCCTGTTGGAGCCGAAATCAGCGTAGTTTTGCCGGCAAAAATCTGAGGCCAGCCTTCTTGCTGCGGTTCCGTAGGTGTGCCGAAGCTGCTGACAAACCAGTCGCGGACGAGCGGATGCGCCCATTCGAGACCAGGGGAGAGCGGTGGTGCGGATCCGGCGTTCATTTTCCCAATTCTAGACTATACCGTGAGGATTCGCAGGCGTCTGATGACATCGGCGGGATAGCACTTCGCTTTCCCGATTGCATCGCCTTGCTGACCCACATTGCGTCGGTCATTGCCGCAGGATTGCGAGCGTCCTCCTAGAGAGTTCTGACGGCGACGACGGTCACGTTCAAATCGGGTGGACTCTGAGGCAGGTCAATCTGTAGCGGGCGTTCTGTTTGTCGAAATTTCAATGATTGCCCTCCTGCGAGCATGTTCGCCGACATCACCTTCGTGTCCAGCCCAGATATCTCCAATGGCGACGACGGCCAATCGAAGATGTGAAGAAAGAGTCTCCCGCGTTTTGCCGTGGTTCGAACAGATTTCATGTTTTGCACTGGTCCGTATGTGGTTCCATATATGGATTCGCCGTTCACGGCGAGCCAATCGCCGATGGCGCGGAGACGCTGCTGAAATTCAGGCTGGACGAAGCCATCGGGTTGCGGTCCAACGTTCAGCAGAAAGTTGCCGCCCAGGCTCGCGACTTCCACCAGGCTCCGAACGAGAAATTCCGCCGACTTGTATTCACGATCGTTCGCGTTGTATGCCCACGTCTTGTTTATGGTCATACAGGTTTCCCACAACTGAAAATCTTCCGGCGGCGGAGCTACACCCTTCAATTCTTGCCGAACGCTGGTATCGGTCGCCGCAAAACGCACGCCCTTCGTTGGGATCGCATTAGGGATGAATTGCTCCGGAGTTTGATAATCTCCCGGCACGCCAATTCGATCGTTCACCAAAGCGGCAGGCTGCAGTTTCTGAATCAGCTCAACAAAGCGATTGCCATCGTATTTCTCCTGATGATGCAGTCCGTCGAACCAGACCAACGCGACCGGACCGTATTTCGTCAGCAGTTCGGTCAACTGTAGCCGCATATACTCGAGATACATCGGCCACTCAGGACGTGCAGGCTCCCCGTTCCAATTTTCTTTCGCCAATTTCGTGGTGTCACGAAAAGCCGGGTGGTGCATATCGGGCGGTGAGTAGTAAAACCCAAGTGGCATGTCCCTTTCACGACAAGCGTGCGCCAGTTGCCTAACGACATCCTTTCCGTAAGGAGTATTCGTGATCTTGTAGTCTGTGTAGGAAGAGTCGAACATGCAAAAGCCATCGTGATGTTTAGTCGTGAACACCATATATTGCTGTCCTGCGGCCTTAGCCAAGTCAATGAAACTATTCGGGTCGAACTTTGATGGATTAAACCGCCTTGGCAACTCGCGATACTCGGCCTCGCTAATGCCCGCCGGTGTGGGTGTCATTATGGGCCACGAGGCCTCCACACTGGCCAGTGAGTATGGTCCCCAGTGGATAAACATTCCAAATTTCGCGTCGCGGTACCAGCGTGTCCGGTCGTTCGCCAGGCTAGAGCCCAATCCCTGACTACGCATAAATGGGAGTGACGACCCGGCAAGCGCAAATCGTATGAAATCCCGTCGCGAAGACAAACAAGCACCCACGAGGGCTGAAATGCTATCACGACACTTGCTCATGCAAAACTGTTCGGGATCCCCGTCGGCTCAATCAAATGTAGTCGCAAGATCAGACAATATGCACACAACGCATGAGTAGTTGCTAAAATCCTGCAGGTTGGTTGCGCCTGGAGGCGGGCCAAAAGTAGCAGGCGCGCCTTGGCGGACTCTTTTATGGATCGAGAAGATCACACATTCATTTCGTCGCGCGGCTCGGAAGCGGCAACTGCGCCTGCAGGTGTATCGACGAGGACCCACACGAAGATTGGCAACTTCCGTTGGGCGATCTGCGCGCTGTTGTTCTTCGGCGTGATGATCAACTACATGGACCGCCAGATCCTTGGCATATTCAAGATGACGCTGCAAAAAGATCTCGGCTGGACTGAGGTGGACTATGGCCACCTCGTCGCGGCCTTTCAAGCCGCCTACGCAGTGGGCTTGTTGCTGGTGGGGCGCTGGGTGGATCGCCTGGGAACCCGCCGCGGCTATTCGTTGGCAATGATCTTCTGGAGTTTGGCATCCATGGCCCATGCGGCTGGCCGGACCCTCGGCCAATTCGTCATGGCCCGTGCGGCGCTGGGCGTCGGCGAGGCTGGTGTCTTTCCCACCAGCATAAAGTGTGTGGCGGAATGGTTTCCCAAGAAAGAGCGTGCGCTGGCCACGGGGATATTCAACGCCGGCACGAACGCGGGTGCAATCCTGACGCCGATTGTCGCGCCGTTGATCACCGTGCTTCTAGGCTGGCGCTGGGCGTTCTTCACCGTGGGTGCGCTGGGGTTCGTCTGGTTGTTTTTCTGGTTGGTACTGTATGCCAGGCCGGAAGAGCATCGTCGCTGTGGGCGCGCGGAACTCGACTACATTCGCAGTGATCCCAACGAAAGTGTGCAAAAGATTCCCTGGGTCCGTCTGCTGTCTCTCCGCCAGACGTGGGCCTTCATCATTGCAAAATTCCTAACTGACCCCATCTGGTGGTTCTATTTATTCTGGGTTCCGGACTTTTTGCAGCGAAGGCATAACCTCCGGCTGCTCCAGGCCAGTTTGCCGCTGGCGACAATTTATCTGATCGCGGCATTCGGGAGCGTCGCGGGCGGCTGGATATCGTCTTCATTGATTGATCGAGGCTCCACGGTCAATGTGAGCCGCAAGGTCGCCATGCTCGTTTGCGCGTTATGTGTGCCGCCAATTGTTTTCGCCACGAGCGTGGAGGGCCTGTGGTCAGCCGTTCTCATCATCGGCCTGGCTGCGGCGGCGCACCAGGGCTTTTCCGCAAATCTCTTCACGCTCTCTTCAGACATGTTTCCAAGCCGCGCCGTGGCCTCCGTCGTAGGCATCGGCGGAATGGCCGGCGCCATTGGAGGAATGCTGATTGCGAATCTTGTGGGTCACCTCCTGCAATGGACCGGCAGCTACATAGTGCCGTTCTTCATCGCGGGTTCGGTGTATCTGCTCGCCTTGGGTTTCGTTCATCTTCTGGCGCCGAAGCTGGAGCCGGCTTCGATCAACGAGGCGCTGTGAATGGGGGTTTCGAGGATTCAACCTCACCAAAGGCAATCGTCCAGTCAACTACTTGCCGCGAAACAGAAAGAAAAGATCGACAATTAGAATAATCACCACTGCCAACTCCAGCACAAAGCTACGGGTCTGGTTGAACTGGTCCACCATAAATCTGTATAGCTCGCCGGCAGTGCGCAGCTTCTGGTCCACCAGTGCCCGGTAGTCTGGCACGCCGACTTTGGCGGCGGCCAAACTATACAGGCGCGCATAAAACATATCGCTCAAGAACTTGATCGCGTTATCCACCTTCTCGGTCAATTCCATAACATCCAAGCGAATCGTGTTGAGGCGAGCCGCCTCGCGCGAGAGTCGCCAGGCCGTAGTTTTACGCTCTAGCGCGCGATAAACCCCGTCCAGTAACTGCGTAAGCAAGCTGTCGTAATGACGGAATTCCAACAGCTGCGTGTTCGCATATTCGAGTATCTGGATCGTCATCTCTGCGCCCTCTGTGCCGCCATAGACCAAAGCGCCCGTCCAGCCCACTACCAGAAGGTCTGTTCGAGAATAGGAAATGCTCGACTGCAAAACTTCCTGTCGTTCTGCCTCCGACAAGGGCACGGCATCGCCGCGAACAAGCTGCGCAATCTCCTGGGCACGAGATGCAAGTAGCTCCCCAGCCGACAAGTTTTTGCCATCTGCCCCGGCTATTTCTGGAAAATGGACGATAAAGTAGTCCTCTCTCAGCCAGGTTTTGTAAGGTCGAACGAGCGCCGGCTTTATACGGTTCAACGCAATGGTAAGCAGGTCGCTGGCACGATTCTCGAGTTCCGCGGCGTTGATCCATCGGTAGGACTGCAAAACCAGAGACTCCCAATCGCCCTCAAATGGCAATTCAAGTTCGATGCTGACCACTCCATAGTCATAGTATTTCGTCCTTACTTCGACACTTTCACCTGTCTCCAGGACCATTAGACCGGCTGGCTCCACGCCGGGAGGTCTTTCAAACCTTAGATGATGCGGGATCGGGTGGACCACACTCGATCGGAGTTCCACGCCTTTTGATTCGAGCATGGATCGGAGAACATCTAGAGCGATGGCCTCGGCTACATCATAGAGAAACAGAACTCGAAAATACCCGTGCAAAGGAGTTGTCGCCGCCAAAACCCACCTCTAGAGTGTCTGCTTGTCCCTTGCGGAATTGCTCCCGAGGACCATTCTACTCTCAGTGTAAAAAAGGTTTCTCGTCCTGCGATGGTCTGCGTTTTCAGAGATTGTGGGGGCGAGGCAATATGCGCGCAAAAAAAAGACCGGAGCGCCGATCTGGAGCGACGCATCTGGGCGAATTCCAAAGACGCCGCACACGGCGTAGTTCTGCTCAATCCAGGACATGAGACGCTGGTTGTAGTCCTTTCCGAACAAGGTTTCCGAAAATTCCGGAGTCGCGCGGTTTGCGATGAAGATCAGGGGCGTATGTCTACTACGAAGGGCGTCTATTGCGCGGGCTTCGCCTGTAGCGTCCAGAAAGCCCGGCGTAACGATCTCTTCGCGCAATGGATTTTGCCGGTCGGATAAGAACAGCAGTGAAGTTCCCTCTGGCAGAACGGCAACGAAATCCCCTGGCACAGTCTTCTCTTGAACGAATTGGTATGCCTGCGTAAATGCAGCACCAAGCTCCGTTGAAGTCCGCCATGTGCCCCTGGCGGTCGCGAACGGATAGGGGAATTTTCGCCGATAGCGTACGGATAGCGTGACGGCAGTCAGGAGCACGCCCACGACGAGAACGGCGTAAACCAATTGTGTAGCCCGGCGGCGCACGGCGGGCTCCGCCAGCACCAACGGGAAGACCTGCACCCAAATGTACACAAACAGAATCACCGAGCCGGGCAAAATAAATGAGCTGAGCGCTCCGCCTGTAGACACGCGAAGAATGATTCTCGCCAGGCTGCCAAGCGCTGACGCGGCAATAATCACCAAGGTGGCGGCCTGGATCTGCGCGGCCTCAAGGCCATCTCGTTGCGCCCGCACGAACGCAGCAACGCCGCCGGCCACCGGAATCAGCAACAGAAGTGGCATGGGCATGAACGGACCAAGATCCGAAAGTCCAATCCCCGAAACTACAAGACCTATCAAGGAAATGAGAAGCGCCGCAACTGCCCACGAACGCCTTAACGCCCTTCCTCCACTTCCGCGGAAAGAATCGGGCTTTCGCATTTCGATCAAATAGCTAACGGAAACCACGACCCCCCCAAAAGCAATCAAGCGAACCAATGAAGCGATCATCAGACCCAACGAATGCCACGGATGACTAAATCCGAATCGTTGCCCGTTAAAGTACATAAGCTGCCAGGGAACATGGCCAAAAAAAAGATGGCTATCGTGAGTGAGCGTCGACCAACCGACGCGTGTGGCGAACGTGCAAAAAACCAGCGCGGGTAACCCGGCCGCGGGAGTGAGAAATAGTCCAAGCCATAGGATGATGTTTCGGATGCGCGGATATCCCGCGAGTGACGCAGCTACGATGCCGGTTGCGATCGCGGCGCCGCCGAATTCCGTTTTGGAAAGAACCGCGAGCGCAGCCGCAATCCCTGCGCACAGAATTAGACTCGGGTTCTTTTTTCTCAAAAAGACCATCAACAAGATCGTAGCTGCCAGAACGAAAGTGCTGCCATCGAGTCCACCGAACGCGTACGCCATCATGTAATTTCCCTGCGACTTCAGCGCGCACACCCAAGTGATGGCCACACATGCAAGCGTCGCGGGAAAGCGGCCGGCGATCTGCCGGGCAATCCAGTAAGCCATGCCGAGGATGATCACAGTAGAAAGAATCCCATGGCCCCACAAGACCCATAGGCTTGGATGAAAGAGGCGATAAAGGGCGGCGTTGACGTAGGGGGAGAACGGGCCATAAATGTAGCCCACCTCCGAATACAGCCTTTCGCCGTGGAGAAGCTTCAGGGGAACGTTCAGTTCTCGCCCGCTATCAACTAATGGGTTTCCCCAACGCTGCCAGGAAGCAGCGAGACCTGCGGCAAGAGATGCCAGAATGCCCGCAAAACAGGCGAGGTCGCTTCGCTCTAACTTCTTATTGTGGTCGCGGGAGAGCTCATCTAGCAAAGCGCGCCACAATTGCCCCACGCGCGACTTGGGTGTGTTTTCGTTAATCACTCAGTTTGAGTCTCGCGATCAAATCAATGGGTGAGCATCAACGCAATCAGTCGGCCGAAAGTCACGGACCAATCCTATGTCAGGCTGCACTCTTTTGGAACCGCACGTCCACCAGGAAGGTATCGTCCTCCAGGACGATGAGTGAAAGTGCTCGCGAATCGGGACGTGTATGGCAGCGATTGCCTCCGTCCATGTGGCATCACTAAAACGATTCTTCCGAACGTGGCCCGCCCAGGCCATCCGACGTCCAGTTTTTACCGTATGTCTAAGAGTGAAAGGAATCGAGGACAGGCGGGCGCCCACGAAAGACGGCTAGCGAATCGATGATGCGCCTCATCTCTAACTTACTCTTGCAGCTTGCTTTGTTTGTACAGGCCCGATTTGCTCAGCTCCTATCATCAATCGTGGAGCTCAGAAAGAAGGCTTGACAGCAAATGCAGCGCCCCGCGATGCCCGGCTCTGAAAGACGAAAAATTGACTGTTCCGGCCGTTTGGCTGGCGTTATTATCCGGGCAGACGGGGCTCTGTAACCTTACGGGGCCCTGGACATCATGAGGGGCGGGGAAGACTGAAGCCAGTCCTCAGCAGAACCCTGGGCGGGATGCAAAATTGATATTCGTCATTTGCCATCTGGCCCGGCTTTTCAATGATCTTCGGGACGGCCTGCCGTCTTGAGGGAAAATC
>WNGM01000721.1_pt1 | contig 26573 bp, 20 predicted proteins | sample 5400571 | NCBI WGS metagenome assembly WNGM01 (sample SAMN13153378, study PRJNA577476) | soil metagenome | isolation source: 100 cm soil or saprolite under Garry oak tree replicate 2 | place: USA:California | collected 2016-06-15 | reverse complement strand
CCGCGCCGGGTTGTCCGATGGCATAGTCACCCGTTGCAGGATTAACCGTGACGCGCAAACCCTGTGAGGCTGATGTCGTCTCCCCCGCCGCCAGATAGCCGTAGTTGAACGAACTCATCAGAAGTGTCAGAAAAAGAATTGACGCCGCTGACGATTTAAGAACCAACGGCTGCTTCATTTGATCACCTCAGCTTGATCGCCCTGAGTAGCTGGCCCAGGAGCATGGGGAGTCTATCTCACGCGTGCGCACTGTTGAATTAGATTTGACGATGGAGACCAAAACTCGCATGCTTACCGCCATAGTTTATACACGTCAACGTTGTTCCGTGTTGTACACCGTCCTTCGCTTGCCCGACCTTGCCTGTCAATGTCTGGAACATCCGCGACAAGGAAAACTGATTTGGTAACCATTTGAAGCAATATAGTACGTGGAACTACGTCCGTTTCTACTTGTGCCCAAACACCTTGTCCATGCAGACGTGACTTCGGCGCGGTTCCCGACCAAGTCTGTTTTCTTCCGCTGCCGTCTACCTTCTCGCTGAGCCTGATCACTTCATGAACTCGGTGTTGCCCACCAACAAACTCTCCGGTCGTAGAAACCATGATGACGTTTGCATTCCCCCGGAAGGCGCACAGCGGATCGAATGAGGCTACCAACTTCCTGTAGAAAAAGTGCGTTCTTGGACCGAAATGGACCGAGAATCGAAATTAAATCTGTTCGGGAGAGCGCTGTAAGTATCAAATAGGGTGAAGGTTGCACCGTTGTGGGTGGTTAGCTCCGCTGCGAGAGCACCTGCTCAGAGAGCAGGCCGTCTGTAAGATTTTCTGTTGAAAGTAGGGGAAGAAAAAGAAAGGGTGTCTCCGAAAACCACGACCCATGCCGGGGTCGAAGAGAGGAGACACCCGATGACTATATCCCTAACCCGGAGGGTAACACTGCGGGAGTTGCTGGAACAAGCCTGGCAGCAGATCGAAGGGCAGGCTCGGGAGATGCTGAAGCGAGCGGTGGAAGGGCTGCTGGAGGCAGAACGGGATCGGCGGGTAGCCCAGGCCCAGCAACGAGGAGAGAAGGTCTATCGCTGGGGCTACACGGTGCGGAAGTGCTGGACGACGCTGTGGGGTAGCTTGGAGCAGGTGCACGTTCCGCGGCTGCGTGGGTGGAAAGAGATCGGGCTGGTGGAGCGCTATGAGCGGCACGGTTTGGACGAGATGCTGTTTGCGTTGACCGTGGGCGGGCTGAGCCAACGCAAGGTGGTGGGATGGGTGCGGCGCTTTCTGGGCGGGACGCTCTCGCCCGCGACGATCGGGGCGGTGTTGGAGCAGGCCCAGCAGCAAGTCCAGCAGCGACGAAGCGAAGCGATCCCGCCGCGGCGGTATCGCGCGGTGGTAGTGGACGGAATTTACTTGCGTTATCGGCGACGGGTTTCGCAGGCCCCGCGCCAAGGCGTACTGCTGGTAGCGGTGGGCGTGCGGGAAGGAGGTGGATTCGAGGTGCTGGACTGGCGGGGAGCGTTGACGGAAAGCACCGCCGACTACGAAGAGCTACTCACGCAGCTGTGGCGGCGGGGATTGGAATCGGTAGAGCTGATCGTGAGCGATGGAGCCGAAGCCATCCGCAGCGCGGCGCAAACGGTCTATCCGGCGGCACGGCACCAGCTGTGCCTGGCGCATTGGTTTCGGAACCTGGAAGGGCTGACTCCGCGATTTCCCTGGTTCCAGCGGCGGAAATTTCGCCGGGAGTTCTGGTGGATCTGGGATGCGGAGAGCGAAGTCCAGACACGCGCCTGGGCGCGGCGCTTCGCTGCGCGCTGGCGGTGGGCCGCACCGGAGATGGTCCGGAAATTCCAGGCGGAGTTGGATCAGGTGCTGGCCTTCTTGGCCTTTCCGGCGCACTGGCGACATCGGCTACGCACCACCAACTTGGGCGAAGGTTGGTTCAAACACCTGCGGCGCTACCTGAGCCGTTTCCCCGGATGCCGCAACGCCGAGCACAGCGAGCAGGTGCTGGGCTGCTTCCTGCTCGCCGCCGAGCAGATGCATCGCTAAGGAGTTCCCATGACCCGGAGAACCCTCAAGCCTGCTTTCAACAGAAATGCTGGACAGTGCCGAGAGCAGGTGGTCACTTTCAAGAGAATCGATTAGAATCATATAGTTGTAGGGGGCGTGTAGCTCAGCTGGGAGAGCACCTGCTTTGCAAGCGGGATACTCCATTCTAAGGATTCCATTTCCTGCGTTGATTTCTATTGTCTTCAACAAACTGGGGAATCTGCTTCTCGTTCACAGCTAACCCATAATGGCCTCAACCTCGTACATAAATGCACGGTTCCTGCACGGTAGCGCACCTGCTTCTTTCAGGTAGCAAGAGGGAGAACGGCTGAGCCTGAGCAAGAACTCCACGGAGCAAACCAGCTCAGGTCAGCGGAAGAGTGTCACTCCCCGCATCGCTATTTCAACATTTCGATTTGCCCTGTTTCTTGCGATTGCGGGATTGCGCCTTCCGAGCTTTTCTCTTGGCCGACAACTCCGCCGTCACTGTGACTGTGATCTTCAATGCGTCAACTTTGTAGCGCGCTGCGGTTCGCATGAGGTTCGCTTCTTTGGATAGCGTCTCCGCCGGACTGTAGCTTGGGCAATACAGGTCCGGGACAAGCGCGCACATCACCATGAAGCGGTTGAGGTCGGCCGCTGTCATTGCGCGAATTTGAGCCTCCGCCAGTTTCTCATGGTTCACTGAAGTCCCGCCCCACGATGTCTTCGTCTTCTTCTCTTCCCAGCCATAGACTTGGAACAACCGATGCTGGTTATCGTGGCCGAGACGGCGGAAGTAATCCAACGCAACCATCTCGAAGTCCGCGCGCACTAACGCAGGCGGGAGTTTCTCTCGAACAGCCTGCAGAATCCGCGCGCGTGCTTCCTTCTGAACACGCACTGCAAGCGCAAGCTTGCGGCGTTGCTCTCTTTCCTGCGGCGAGATTTCGTAGTGGGAAAAGTGCCGGTGCGTCTTGCACTCTTCGTCGGTGCAAACGTGCATGACGGTTCCGGCTTTCCGGCCGTCTACGACGACTCCGACCTGAGTGTGCGGACATTCTCCCTCGCGCTCCGCACGCCGATACTGCCCGTCGTAAAGCGTGTTGGGAGCTTTAGCGTAGACCTGCCACGAAGGGCTCTCCGAAATCTGGACTGGCTTCTGCCCATCTTTCACCCAGGGCGCAACACGCAGTTCGACAAATTTCTGAATCTTTGCTTTGTGACAACTTGGATCCGTGCATAGCGAGCGGTTCTTGATCTCAGGGAAGAGCAGCGGATTATTTCCTGTCCGTTTCGGGCATGTCGAGCATGCGCCCGCCGTCGGTACCAGATTCGCATCTTCCGTATCGAACGGCGCATGTTTCAGGTCGAGGTGAACTTCGCGTTCGATCCATTCGCGAAGCTGCCGGACGGTCAGGGCCTCTGCTTTGCGGTCCTTCAAGATTGAACCGCTGCTCCGATGACCCGGAAAACATTCCAGGAGGGCTCGCTCTTGATCGCGGGACTGGAGCCTCGCGATTTCCAGGGCGTGAGCCACGGTGAGTTTGCCGTCGTAAAACGCGGTTTGCGCTGCTGGGATCAGCTCGGTGAGAGAAATGCGACCTCTTATGTAGGCCGGACTTTTGGCAACCTGTGCCGCGATCGTCTCAACGGTATAGAAATCTGGCCGCAGAACCATCAACGACCGATAGCCGACTCCCTCGTCTAGCTCGTGGATATTTGTTCTTTGCAGATTTTCAATGAGACGAATTTCTTGGGCCTCGGCATCGGTCAGCTTTCTTACCGTTGCCGGGATTGTGTTCTTGCCAGCCAACTTCGAAGCGCGGAAACGACGCGCGCCAGCCACCAATTCGTATGAGCCGTCCGCACCCTCTGGCGACGGGCGCACAAGTATTGCCTGCAAGACGCCGTGCAGTTTGATGTTATCCGCCAACTCCCGGAGCTGACCTTCATCAAAAGCTCGCCGCGGGTTCTTGGCGGATTCACGGATCTTTTCTAATGGGATGTCCTGGATCGACGAAACCGCTGGGGGTTCTGCGTTCCCTTCACTTGACACGATTGTTGTGCTCACTTTCCTCTTCTCCTTTTCTCTCGAAGGTTTTGGGATTACTATTCTTCGGGCGATGAGAGCCGTCCGATCCCCTGGAAATCCGCAGCCTGTCGCCTGCGTTTCCAGCCGGGTAACTGGTTACATCTCTCCGCCCTTCTCGCCCACGCGGGAACCCAAGCGGTTCGAACCAACTCTCACGCGACGCATCCAACGAATGAAAAGGAGGAACCTCAATGGCATACGTTACGGTCGGTAAGGAAAACTCCAGTGACATCCAGCTCTATTATGAAGACCATGGTTCCGGTGACCCCGTAGTTTTGATCCACGGATATCCGCTCAGCAGTGCTTCCTGGGAAAAGCAGGTTCCCGTTCTTTTGGAGGCAGGCCACCGCGTCATCACTTATGACCGCCGCGGATTCGGCAAATCCAGCCAGCCGACAACGGGCTACAACTACGACACGTTCGCTGGCGACTTACACAAGCTCGTGACCCATCTCAAGCTGCGCAATTTCACGTTGGTCGGCTTTTCGATGGGTGGCGGTGAAGTAGCACGCTACATCGGCAAGTATGGATCGAAAGGCGTGAGCAAGGCCGTGATCGTCGGCGGCATCCCACCGTACCTGCTGAAAACTGCTGACAACCAGGATGGTGTTGACGCTAGCGTGTTCGAAGGAATCCAGAAGGCTGTCGCGGCGGACCGCTACGCGTTCTTCACCGAATTCTTCAAAAACTTCTTCAATACAGATGTCTTCCTTGGCAAGCGCATCAGCGAACACGCAGTGCAAGCCAGTTGGAACGTCGCCGCGAGCGCATCTGCCACTGCGAGCCTCGCCTGCGTGCCCACGTGGCATGAGGACTTTCGCAATGACGTGGCTCGTATCGATGTATCCACACTGGTCATTCACGGCGACGCCGACCGCATCGTACCGATCAAGGCTTCGGGCGAAAAGACCGCCAAGCTGGTCAAGGGCGCTCGCTTAGCAACCATAAAAGACGGGCCACACGCCGTAAATTGGACGCATGCGGACGAAGTGAACGCGGAACTCGTGAACTTCCTCGGGAAAGGTGCTGCGAAACGAGCAGCCTCAGCGTCATAAGCGTTGAGCACTCCGCCTCTCGATGCGAAATGGGCGTCCGCAGGACGCCGGGCCAAGGTTTATCTCTGAAGGTAATCATCATGGATGGGAAGGCGAAAGACACGACTGACCAGCCCGTTCTAGGCCATATCGAGAGGGTGGTCGCGGAAGAGCGCAAGCTTTACGAACAGGGTGCGCTAGGAGAGCAAGACCGCTCACGCTTGGCAAAAATCCAAGTGGAGCTTGATCAATGCTGGGATCTCTTGCGACTTCCGGTGAACGTACGTGGGCGCCTTTTGGGTCTTGCCCGAATTCGCGTCGGCCCCGGCGCTGACCGTAGAGCACTACGAGGGATGAGACCGAACCAGCAGAGACGAACTCGGGCAAATCAGCTATGCGGCTTCGTCGTCGGCCAATACTACTGCGCCGCGAGGGGACTTGGGCTGGCGCACTTCTCTTCCCCTCAGCAAGACCAAATCTAGAAACCAGGTCTGGTCGACTTTGCCGAGATTGATTTCCTGGGGATGGTTTCTGAGAAAGTCGAGAATATCCTTCTCACGGAACCGATGAATGTCCCGGCCATTCCCATCGTGCCGGCGTGTACCCTGAAGGTGGTCCGGAAGCCAGCCGTTCTTAATCCACGCGGAAATCTTGTGGTGATCTTCTCCCAAGCACAGCTCCAAATCCCGCATTGTGTAGCCGTCTCGCACTCTCCTTGAGATCCGCATGTGTTTACATTTGTTGACTACGGAACTCACCGGGCGGTGCAACCGCTTTGCAATCGTTGCAGCTGACACGCGGCCCACCAAGTCGTCCAAAACATGCAACTCGGCACGGGTCCAAGGCTTCCGATCCATGTGCATTGTCAAACCCAGACGCGCCGCCTGGCGCTTGATGTACCACCGCGGCAAGCCGGTCAGACGAATCATCCGGTTGAGAACGCGAAACCGGCGATTCAAGCCGCCGAAATACTGAGCCTTGAGATAAGCGTCGTATTCAGGCCGCCACGTATACTTTCGTGTAATTCCGGGCGGCCGATTTGCTTCGCAGGTCAAATTCCGCGGTGGTTTGCGAAGCGGTTCAGTCTGCTGCTGCGACGCGTCGATACCTTGGTCGCGCACAACGCCTGCCATTTTTGCCTCCTTCGAAGCTACTGGTTTGGAGTTAATCGGGCGGGCAGAGCAGTGACGTTGAGACAGCAAGCAAAGGCTGTTGCACTCCGATTAGAAATGTCGGCTGATTTAGGATCAGAATGAGTTTGGCGCGGACTTCCCCTATCTATCAGGTTGGTCCATCTGTTCTGACACGAGCTTGCGTGCTCTCGCAATTCGCTGGTCAAGCCTAACAGCAACAAAATGCGAACACCGTCGGCGTTCTCGCTCTGTCCAGTTGGCGATGACCCCGCAGATTCGCAAAGAAATGGTGTACAAGCCTGTGAGCAGGACGAAGTAGAGGGACAATGTTGCTAGAGGAATCCGATCCTTTTGATCGAGCGGGCACAGCTCAACTAGGGCTTGCAGCCTGCAGAAGTCCTCAGCGGAAACCCTTTCGGACTCAGGTGCAATTGCTTTCAGCACCGCTGTGCTTAGTTCGGTCTCGGAGGCCCGGAGGAGCAAAAAACGGCAGTACGCTACAAACAAGAGCGGCGGCAGCGTCGCCAGGATGAACCCAACGAATGCGCGAACCATCTTTGTTAACCTTTTGCTTTTAGTTGGAACAGCTCGGAAGGAATTCACACTTCTAGCGCTAGCTGCGTTCGCACTCGGTTGAACGCCGGAATAAGATGGTTGTCTGATGACCGCTCGCAAGATCATTCATGTGGACATGGACGCGTTTTATGCGTCTGTCGAACAGCGCGACGATCCGCAACTGCGCGGCAAACCCGTCGTTGTTGCGTGGCGCGGGAATCGCTCTGTGGTGTGCGCTGCTTCGTATGAGGCGCGAAAGTTCGGCGTACGTTCCGCCATGCCCGCAGTTCGGGCCGAACGGCTTTGCCCTAACGCTGTGTTTCTGCCGCCGGACTTTCCACGCTATCGAGCGGTCTCTCGTCAGGCCCGCGAAATCTTCCAACGCCACACGGACTTGATTGAGCCGCTGTCCCTCGACGAAGCCTATCTCGACGTTTCGGAGAACAAGACTGGCTTGCCTACCGCGACACAAGTTGCGCGCACGATTCGCGACCAGATCCGCTCAGAACTGAGCTTGACGGCATTGGCAGGCGTGGCGCCGAACAAATTCCTTGCGAAGATTGCTTCGGACTGGAAAAAACCGGATGGGCTCTTTGTCATACAACCGGAAGAAATCGATTCGTTTCTATTGCCGCTGCCCGTTGACCGCCTACCCGGAGTAGGCAAAGTCACGGAAGAAAAACTGAAGCAGCTTGAGGTGCAAACGATCGCCGACCTGCGGCGAATGGATTTGGCGACACTCGAAGCCCGCTTCCGCCGCTATGGCGTGCGTCTCTACGAGTTGGCGCGGGGAATCGACAACAGCGAGGCAGTCCCTGACAGGCCAACACAGTCCATATCCGCCGAGGACACGTTTGAACAAGATGTTTTGCTGACCGAGATGGAGCCGATGATCCGACAACTTGCGGAGCACACTTGGACCGCCTCGCGCAAGGAATCACGAATCGCGCGCACCGTTGTACTGAAACTGAAGACCAGCGAATTCAAGATTCTCACTCGCAGCCACACCCCAGGTTCTCCCCCTTCTTCTTGCGAGGAGCTGACAAATATCGCCCTATCCCTGCGGGAACGGGTCCACCTGGGCCCGCAGCAGCGCTTCCGCCTGGTTGGCGTCGGCCTGAGCAACTTCCTTGAGTCAGAGGATATATCCGCTCAACCGACGCTCTTTGATTAGCAGATTTCGGTTTCCCTATCTGAATGCGCTCTCGATTTCAAACTTCACCAGACCGGGTCCCTTTATGTATGCACTTCTCGCGCCCCAAGGCTTGTTGCTCGGCTCCGAATCGGGAATGGCCCCTCTTTCGACCAATTGCCGGAAGTCGCGGTCACAATCCTCGCTTTCAAACCCGATTACCGTGGCGGTTTCCTCGTCTGATTCTTCCAATATCAGGACGATTGGATCGACAGGCACGGAAGCTAACCGTTCATTCTGAAAGGTCGGCTTCACGCCCCAAATCTTGTCCAGCCACATAAGTGCACCCGGCAGGTCACGTACGCGCAGATGGATGTGGTTTAACTTCATGGGTATGCGCCCCTGCCTCGCCCCAGCTATCTAGTCGCTCTTCTTTGAATCCCAGAGCACCAGCTCCTGCCGTGGAGATCTCCGAGGATTAAAACAATCCTCTCTCATTAACCCTTACTCTGCTGTACAACCCGACAACTAATCGGCCGGAGGGCTAGCCGTTGAAAGGGGCGAAGTCATCACCCAGAGTAAACTTCCCAGAACGTCTGACGAAATCTTGTCATTTCCCGCTCGGTCCCTATAGTGACACGCAACATCTTGTGGAGAGGTGGGAACAATCGGCCGACCGCAACACCCCGGCGAAGCATATCTCTGCCGAATGCGCGCGCGTCACGCCCAACGTCGATCATAATGAAATTACCGAATGGCGTAATATATCCGATATTCTTCTCTCGCAGCCAGTCGCACAACTGGCCACGAATGTGGGCTACGGTTGCTCTTCTACTTGGCACCAGGTCGCTTCTATCACGAAGGGCGGCCATTGCTGCGCGCAATCCGAGAATGGGTATGACGTTATTTTTGAAAGGCATCATTTGCCGGATCAGCTCCGGCTTTGCACACGCGAATCCGACGCGTGCCCCGGCCATACCATAGATTTTTGAGAACGTCCGAGTTACAACTACATTGCAATTGTCTTTCACGTACGTGATTGCGCTTTGGATCTCGGTTGGTTCAGCGAAGTGAACGTATGCTTCGTCGACGAGTAGGATAGTGTTAGCAGGGAGGTTGTCAACCAACCATTTTAAGGCTGTGTTCGCCGTCCGCGATGAAGTTGGATTGTTCGGATTACACAAATAGATTAGCCCGCCCCCCGCTTTCGCCGCTTCGTCGGCCAACTCCTTGACTGGGAATTGCCAATCGTCAGCGAGTCTGATTTGCACGGCGTTACTTCCAAGCTTTCGCGCGAACTCGACTGGAATTTCGTACGTTGGCGCCCCGGTGATTAAAGGCCGCGACGAGGAAGTAAACGCACAGATGGCGGCGTTGATAACATCTCCGGATCCGATCCCGAATAATACCTGTTGCGGTGTCAGACCTTCGCTTTCCGCAAGCGCTTCGCTGAACGCGGCAAATTCCTCGAAGTGATATCGAGCCGTTGCTGCCGCGCCATTCACGATAGCGCTGATCGCAGAAGGGGGAGGTCCCGCTGGGTTCTCGTTTGCGTCCAGCCATATAGTATCGTCAGGTACAGCCATACCAGCGACGGCACGCCGAGCAAGCGACAACTCTCCCGCAAGCTGTCCCATGAGAAGGAGGCTCCCCAGATCGCGAGTGAAGTGACGCCTAGTAATCATGGTCACTCTTTATCGGCCCGTTCGCCCTCGCTAGAGATTTCCGCCAAACTTGTGGTAGTAAGCGATTCGAGAAATCTCACCAAGTCTTGCTTTTGCTGCGGCGCGAGGTTCAATGGTCGCATGGCGGGATCGAGGTTCCGGTTCGGCTTTCCACCTTTGTCGTAGAACTCCACTACATCCGCCAGTGTCGGCGCGCTGCCGTCGTGAAAATAAGGAGCAGTCAAAGAAACGTTGCGGAGCGTTGGAGTGCGAAAACGTCCCCAGTCTTCCCGATCACCGGTGACCGCAAACACCCCTGGATCTGGGTTCGGTTTGTCTAAGCCCACTCCCAGGTTATGAAATTTGCCGTCCGTGAACAGCGCGTACTTTAAAGCAAAAGGGTGCAATCCTTCCGTCATGATCAGATGACATGAGTCGCATTTCGCGCCCAAGAACACCTCAAACCCCCGTCGAGCTTCTGTGGAGATTGCATTCGCTTCTTTTTTAAACAGGTATCGGTCAAAAGCGGAACCCCCGGCAACCAAGGTCCTCTCGTATGCTGCCAGCGCCTTCCCGATGTTACCTGCAGTGACATCCTCACCAAACACTTGCTGAAACAATTCGGAATAACCCTGCCTGCGGAGTTTCAGCGCCGCCTCCTCGGGCGACAGATCGAACTCCAAGGGAGACTGAAAAGCGAGCATGGACTGCTCTTCCAAGTTCTTCGCTCTTCCATCCCACATTAGGGGAGACATAAAGGCGATGTTTAGAACAGTGGGGCTATTCCTTTCCCCTTGCCGTCCTTTCACGCCTACGGAAACAGGATGCGGATCGACGAAGCCGTAATGGGGATCGTGGCAAGTGGCGCAAGAGATCGAGTTATCGCTTGACAGACGCTTGTCGAAAAAAAGCCTGCGCCCAAGCGCAACTTTTTTTGGTGTAATCTCATTGTCCTGTGGTGAAATGACCGCAGGCAATCCCAGCGAGCCCAAAGCCGACAACTCAGCTTCGACACAGAGGAGATTTGTCAGGACGATTAGCCCGCATGCAACGGCAACAGTCAACCCCTTACTGCCTCGAAACGAAGCATTCATGGAAAAACCCCGCCTTAACGCGTTCCGCCTCCTCCTCAGGACGGTCCAGCCGCTGCGGGATATGGGTCTCCAACGTTTCTCAGGACCAGGTGGGAAGCCGCGCAAGCGGCCATGGCCCAGGCGCCTCCGGGCCCGGTGCTCTTGGTGAACGTGTACACGGCTCTGCCCGGACTTCTTCGGCTCTTGCCCCCCAAGTTGTAATCCAGATCAAAGTCGAAATACACTGCCGCAACCCTTCCCCAAATCTGGACCAGCGGATCCTGTTCCTTTAAGGACTTGACGTTCGACGTCTTATAAAAATCTGCGAAATGCACCTTCACTGCCTCAGCGCCAGCAATGTAAAACGGGCTATAGTCTCCGATCAGAAAGACCCCGGACTTACTGGAGCTCTTCAAGATCTCCTCCGGATTGCCTGTGACCCAAGCGCCATCAATGCGGCGAACTGTAGAATAAAGTGCGTCCTTCTCTCCGCCACCTGCGCTCCCTGGAGTAGCACCTTCACCCAGCGCGCGCATGGGGAACACGCCTAGATGCCGCGAAGTCAGCGCTGTCCCCAACGCACCATAAGCTCCGGCATAAAGATTGGGGACTTGCATCTCCAGAGCTATTTGCGACTGACCTGCTGCTCCTAAAACCACGTTCGAGGATTTTCCCGTCTCCTCGATCGTCTCCCCCGAACTCTGGTAGCCGGCTTCATAATTGGAAATCACAACCACAGCATCGCCGACTTCCGCGAATTCAGGCTGCCGGTAATAAAAATACAAAAGCTTTCTGTCTTGGGCATTTTTTCGTAGGGCATCTACGATCGCCGCCCGACCCGCCAGCGGCTTAAGAGTGCCCGGTTCTACTAGCAGCGCTTCGGCGTGTAAGGATTTTTGCAGCCCCTCAAAGTTGCCGGCGCTTTGGTGCTCCTTCGCTGCCCCAAGGACCGAAAGAGCTCTCTCGCCGGCACTCTTCTTTCGGTTTTGAGCAGCCGCAATCGGCGCAATAGTGGCAGTTGCCAATCCAGTGGCACAGGAAGTTAAGAACTGTCTGCGACGCATGGGCTCACCTGTCCTTTCACCCTTCAGTGCATCAGCCTTCGAGCTTCAATTCCTGCCACTATCTTTCGTTGCCGCTCCATTCTGGCTTGGCAACGCCGCGGTAATCCTTACAGGCTTCAGGTCAAACCGTTTGGTCACGCCGGCATTATTTGCAACCGTGACGACGGTGGCCACTTCCACGCCAGGCGCGAAGGGTCCGAGAACTGCCTCGAACCACGTCTTGTCATAGAAGTTCCCCCGCGTATAAGCCATGACGCGCGTCGAAAATGTGGTTCCATGATCGAGCGAGTAAGCCACTTGCACCCCGCTGGCCTCTTTGATACCGCAAATCGGATCGAAAGCTGCTACGTTCACTGCTATCGAACCATCTGGTTTCGCGGTGACGGTAGGTGCATCGACTTGAGGAGGTTGCGTAGTGGCTACGAGATACCATTCGTCTTGATCCACCGTATATTGCTTGCCCTCTCCTGAAGCCAATCCCGCCTCTATGTCTACATACTGTCCGTCGCTCACCTGTCTGGGCGTTGTTATCGAGACGTAACCCATAAAGACTTCGTGCGGCGCAAGAGTGACTTCCGTTCCCGGTTTCGGATCGGCGGTCATCACCCACCCCTGAGGGATGGCCGAATGATCGATGTACACATTTGCGCGAACCGGCGCTTCGCTGGGATTCGTAAGCCGATAGCGATAAGTGTTTAAGCTACCTGGCAATGCTCGCCCTTCCACATTGAACGACTTAGTGGCCACATTATCCACAGGGTTTAGATCTTCGCCCTCGGTTTCGACCGTAGCCCGCAGCTTATAGCGCTGGTTCAGCCGATCTAATTGGTCAAACATGAGATTCATCATCCGGAAACCTTTGGTTTGCACAACAGCCCCTTGTTCGCCCCCGTCTCCCCTTGCGGGCACTGTTACCGCAATCGGCTTAGTAGAAAGAAGCGTCTTCCCTTCGTCATCGCAGATTTCAACCCGCACGTTGCCCCGCCCGGGGCGATCCCCCAGATTTCGAACAAGTACCTCCACCTCGAGAATCCGTTCGGTGTTGCGCCAGGCCACCAAAATGTTGGGGCGATGACTATCCAGGCCGCGCCCAATCCCGAGGTCAACTCCGTGTCTTTCGCCTGCCGTACTCTGCGCCTGTGCCACGCCCGAACCCAAGATCAATGCGATTACGCCCGCCACACATAACGTCTCGCGCTTCATGGGACCTCCTTCCCTTTGTGCACCCAGCCTCCCACCCTCTATTCGCTTCTTCGTGGTATTCTGGGCCGGGTTAGTGGACGAAGAGTAATTCCCCTATGGCTGAAGTCAATGCTATTCGGTTGGCCGAACTTACTATTCGTTGGCGAAATTTCCGACGCCCTCTTGGACAGGAACTGGTTTCTCGCCTAAACGGCACGGTGTGCGCGACGAAAATCCCCAGGAGACGAACCGTAAAACTTCCGAAAGTCCCTCACAAAATGGCTTACGTCGCACACCCCCACGAGTCCGGTGATCTCCTTCACGCTGAGTTGCGAATTAACCAGAAGCTCGCGCGCCTTCTCGTAACGAAGTGTGCGAATGTACTTTGCAGGGACGGTTCCCGTGTCTTTGCGAAATAAGTTGTAAAATTGCGACAACGAGAGCCCAATTTCACCAGCTATTTTGGCGGGTTTCGGTGCGTTGCGGACGTCCCGTGAGATCATTTCCAGAACGACTTGGATGCGATGATCCATTGTGCTGCCACTTGCCCACAACACTCAAAGCGCACACTATCGAAACGTAGAGCCGGGACTTACGCTCGAAGCGCATGCCGATTACCTATACGTTACTTCTGCTGGTCCTTAATAACAAGAGATCACATCTTATCTACGTATGTTGTGACGTAGGGATGGAAAACGTTTCAAGCGAAATGTCGGGCGTATCCTGGAATCTGGCCGCGACCGTTCCACTTATGCGAAGCCAAAACTAGATCCCCATAAGCAATACTTCTTTCTTCAACTGCCCTTCCTGGCTCAAACGTGCGTCTAACCGTCCTCTTCCTCTGTCCAATGGTCTCCGCTTCGCTCCGATAAACGCGAAAACCACGCGCCCTTGACAGCGCGGGCGGCCAGGCGCCTCTCGCCGCCACGAAGGGCATTTGCTTTTCATGCGCCGCCGTGTGCGTCGCCTCTGAGAAGCAAAACCGAACCTACCGAAAGTTTTTCCCATGCAACAAATCAGCAAACAACCTGCTTTCGAGCTAGGCCAGGTCGTTGCAAGACCGGGCGCTCTGACCGCATGCACTAGCAGGTTGAGATGGAGGCAGGGGGCAGATTCCTGCCTCCGTCTTCTGACGACACAATCAGTTCAGCCTACTGGTTGCCAGCTCAAGGAACGATGCCAGCCTCGCTGTGGCCTTGAACTGGGGAATCGGGTCGAGCTCCTTGAACGCGTTCGAGAGGCTCCATGTCGTCCGCGGAGCAAATTCGTCGACCGTCGGATTGAAGTAAAGGTCGTGGACGCGACGGGCGAGATGCTTCGGGACATCCAACTCGCCCTCGACGAATGCCTTGTAGACGACGAGCTTCGCGTTCTCATCCGCAAGGCGGGTACCCTTCCAAGCCTCAACCTGTTTCCGCATCGGCTCAAAGTTCCGCTGCATGCGATCCACTCCAACCGAGATGATATCCACGAGGTTTAGGTGTTTACTGTGCTTGGCAAGTACCGGCGTGAATACGCCCGTGCTCGGGAAGCACACCAAATAGTTAAGCTTCGTGGACCATCTCTCCGGCCCTTCGTTTCAATAGCTACTTCGCGGACCCCGTGAACCGTAGCCGATCGACTCGGATTTGACTTCAACACATGAACCTAAGCGGTCCTCTTAATGGTCGAGAAGAAGTGAAGAAGTACGATCCAGCTAAATACTAAATACAGTACATCGAAATCTATGTCTTACCGACCCTACCCGGCAGCTCTCGACCCCAGTCGTCCAGACACTACGCAACCAGGTGAGTGTTCTCATGAATAACGGACTCGCACGGCCCAAACGCTTGTTTGTCGGCTGAATGTTCTTCTAGACAACAGTTCCAGGTTAAATGCAACATTGATCTCGGACATATATGGGCGACTGAACATTTTACTTCAAGGCGCCGAGAGCATCTCGAGGCCTGAAGCCAAATGTGATTGCCGACAGCTTCTCACCTAATGGCTTTCTTTGATTACATTCAAAGCGACGCGAACACGCCACCAGAACTTCCACTAGTGCACACAACCGAGTACTACCGCCTAGCCTCAATTCAAGCTGACCATACGATCGGAACTGACTTCCAAGAACCTCTTGTCTATCTTTTCTATGGACGGCCGGCGTACCGCGATTGCTCGCGTACGACTCCAGCCTGGAAGGCAGATGATGATGACAAAGATAAAAGCGCCATGATCGGTTTTTATCCGATCTGTTTTGTGTTTTCGCCCGGCTCGATATTGAACAACAAGCCGGCCAGGGCGCTATACCCATTCGATACGGGGGCTGCGCACGCCGGTCTATATAAGCCGTGCATTGAACCCTGTCACGTCGATGGGTATTCGCTGAAGCCCGCAACAATTGAAAACGCCCGTCGCGTTGTCAGTTGCTTCTTTGGGACAAATGAAAATTATCTTTCTAGCAGGCCGAAGGCCGACCTTCATTTTTCGTCTGGCGAGGGTGAAGCGAGTTCCTATTGCAAACTGATTAACGGCGGTGGTCACCCAGACTGCGATGACAGGTGTTCCGCCATCGAAGTGCAGGTCGCCGAGAATCTCAACCTCCGGAATGGTGTCCTCACGGCTGTGGTTCTTCCAAGCTTTTTCTTAGATTACCCTGACTTGCACCACACGATTCTCAAGGTTTGGCGTGCGCAGCCGTTGCCCTATGACGGCGATCTCGGTTTGCGCCCGCTAGAATTCCACGGGGCCATTCGTCATCTAGTTCGGCAGTTCTATAGGGAATCGAGTCTGGTATGAATAGGCCGACGGAGCTTCCTGTTCTCGGTTTTGCTAGACCTGGCGAACGAGTTCCGACATTCCTCGTTCCTGTTTTTGGATCTGCGACTGATCTCTGGATTCAGGACGGAACGGGAGACGGGTTAGTCTCGCGCTTTTCCCCTTGCTCCATGCCGCAGGAAAAGATCATCGTTGGGACCGATCAGAATCTCGCTGTAAAGGTCGGAGATGAACTCATCTACGCTTTCCAGTTTTCCAAAGATCAGATCGAAGTCGGTCCTAAACCAATAATTCAGCATCTTCTCGCTGCCAGACTGTCGGAGTTGCGGGAATCTCCTTTCTTGCTGATTGATGTTCTCAAGTTCACCAAGAAGTGGGATGAACTGCCCGAGTCGGTTCGCGATGCTGCAGACAAACTCGCGTCCGAAGGTCCAGAAATTGCTAGCCAATGGGCACGATCGATAGCGTTTCCTAAGAAACAAGCAGGAAAGATCCGAAGAGCCCCTTTCGAAGATAGCTTGATCGTCCGGATCGACTGGAGATTCGCCAGCGCCTTCAAAGGTACCGAAACCAAGGTTGCGCTGCAGACAAATGCAAATCGCGTACAGATTTGCAGAACGACGGAAACTGGCGAGGTTCTTCTAGTCACGCACAACCTGAAATACGATAGCGAAGGACGACTGGCCGAGTCGAGAAGTTCCTCTCGCGGACTCTGGAGCAAATTGTCTGTTCACATTGATCCATCGACGCGGCCGCGGCCTCTTTGTTTGGTAAGGTACTCTGGTTTTCTTAGTGCGGCGTTGCTGGTACCGATACCTGCCATGACAGCAGCTCTCGTTATAGTGCTGCTGTTTGCGGTGATCTTTCACCAAACCGCGATAGTAAACACACAGAGAGCTGAGCTTGCTCGAATTACAGCAGATGCCGATGCATCTCGGAGTCAGATAGCCGAACTGGAAAAAGAGATTAGTCGGTTGGAGCAACCACCTATTCCCGAAACGCACCCTCTAGTTGCAAGACTTGATCTGTCACTACCAAGTGGCAGCCTTGGAACCGGCGAGCCGGTGCTTGAGAAGCACTTTCTGCCTGCTCAATTCAGGGCCCTTGAACTGACCTTTCATCATTTACCGGAAAGCATAAGCGGCACTGTGGTAGAAGCAACCGTGGAGGGAGGTTCAAAGCCGATACAGGGGCGGAGACTTGTAGTAACAAAAAATGGGACCAAAACCTCCGCAATACTACGCCTGACGTCAGAAGAACTAGGAACCTTTGCCGATGGTAGAAGGACAATTATCGTTTCGCTAAGTGAACCCGGACATGCCTTGCTGGGTAGGATTGGACTGTTACTAGAAAAAGATTAGCCAAGTGGGCGCAATCGTCGCACATGAAACGGATTGCAGTGTTAGCGGCATGCCCGACGAGGCAAGTGGTGCTTCTCATTGAAAGAGAAAGGCAGCCGTGGCCAAGCTCACTTCTATGGAGCCCGTCTCTCCCATGAAGAAGATCCCAGCCCAATAATACGGGTGCGGATGTGCCCTCCGTATCTTTCGTTGAGCCTCTCGCAGGGCAAAAAGACGCCCCTCTCCTTGACTCAACCCGATCGCGAAATCTCCTAACAACTTCGCGGTCATGCCTGGGTCAACACTCCAAAGCGTCATTACCTGACTGCGGACGCCGGAAATGGCGAGTGCCCGCCGTAGTCCATACACTCCGTCCCCGATGTGCGGTGTTCCGAGCGCGGTCTCACAAGCCCCGAGCACAACTAGCTCCACGTCGTCCCATGCAAACTGAGAGATCTCCCTCGCAGTGACGTATCCATTTCGGCGAGCGCCAACGTCTGCTGTGCTAGCACCGGCCAACACTAGAGCCGCCCGATCCATTGGGTTCTGCCGTGTTGACGACACCAGTCGCCCAAACTGGTCGCTCTCCTGGCTGACGCAGAAAAATCCGTGGGTCAAGAACCATATCGTGTGCGGAGCGTGAATTGCAGCAAGTTCATGCTTGCTAGCCTTTTCGCGGTCATGAACCTTGACGCCTGGCATTGCCGTTCTCAGCTGGTCTAAAAGGACTGGAAAATCCACACTAGGCCAATCCATCTGAAAGGCCTGGTTGCAATTTTCAGTGGTACCGAGCATTCGGCCGCTCGCAACGGCGGTGGAGGAACTGTCCACAATAGCTCGAAACGATGGGTTGGCAAAGACGTGATCCTCCCGAGTAACATTAGGGCGCTGCGGTTCCCGTGCCAGCCGCAATAGATCCCGCCCGCTGGTCAGGCCGGAGATGGCGTAGCTATCGATTAAGAATTTCCCGGTTTCATCGATCAGCGAGCTAAAGTCAACCAGATTTAGATCGCCGTCGGGCGAGACGAATAGTCGCTTGATTCCACCCAGCAGTGGACGCACCGGTTCCATCACGAGCTTATCGAGTTCCCTAGCGGCATGATATGCATCTCTAAGTTTTGATGTGGGACCTGAGAAGACTCTTCGCAGACCAGCGACTCGTTGGTCTATTAGGCCTTGTTCACCAAGATCCACCCATTTAACCTGCTCGTTGGGTAGAAGAACGTAAGCGGCGTATCGCGACGAAGACTGAGGGTCGCGGGGGCGGAAGGATTGGTACTGGACGATCTCGACTAGAGCGAACCCTCCTTCTTGACGCAGGCGAAGTGCCAAATCCGATAATTTGACCGGCATGACGGCCAAACTCGGGACTTTTTCCAGTACCTGCTGACGAGCATCTCCGGCATCCGACTCAAGTCCCAGGATTCGTTTCGCACAATCGCTGTCTTGAATGTGGGGCCCGCCCACCAAACTGAGCGGCAAGTCAGTGGCAGCACAGGCCGCCACCGCCCGTTCCTTCTGCTTCCAGAGAGTGATCAGCGGCCTTGCCTCCCCAGCGTTTCGTTCAATCCGGGCTTGCTCCGCAACTAAATCTTGGACTGTGCCTTTTCGCTGCAATACCGCGGAAAAGGCGAGTTCTGCCGCTGACCTATCCTTAGGAAACCCGTTCATGTGGAACGAAACGTAAAGATCGGAGGAAGATAGTCTTCCAAGGAGATTCAGGTAGCGCGATTCATCGCCCAGTGCGAGCCAGCGTCCCAACGCACTCGCTTCGATCTTCTCCTTATCTCGAAGCGCCGACCGAGCGCCATCGAGATCACCTAAGGACCACTTGGCCATTGCCAATACTCTCAAGGCATCGGCACCGGCTGTAGCCTCGGCGCCAAAGCGCGTCCGAATAAGATCGAGAGCTTCCGTGGCTAGGCGAACAGCTTCTGGCCCTGCCTGCGCATCAGTAGTGCTACCCAAGAGTGCCTCGGCTCGCGCCAAGCGTACGTGAGCAACAATTGGGCTGCCCGGATCGCCTTCCAGCTTGACGATTTTTTCGGCCTCGGACCAGAGCTCGATGGCCTCCTCCTGGTCACCGGCGCGCGATCGCAAATCACCCAGATTGACGTAGAGATTGGCGAGGTAGATGTAGGTGTTTCCGCGTTCGTCTTTGAGGATGCGGATCGCATCCCGCAACAGGGGTTCGGCGGCACGATCATCGCCCATGTCGATTAGGAGCAATCCTAACCAAGTCCCCAGCATCGCCTGCAAAACCTTTTGGCGCCCGGAGCGAACGAGTTCATTCCGAATCGGCTGCAACAATGCCTTGGCCCCGTCGTAGTCTCCACTGCATCGCAGCGCAGCGGACAGATTCACGGCGGCACTGACTGTTTCAGGGTGGAACATTCCCAATTCTTGATACAATCCCAATGCACTCCTCAGAGCAGATTGAGCGCTGACACAGTCCCCTCTCAACAAAAGAAGTTGTCCGTCACGGTCAGAGAGCTCCGCCCTGAGTCGATCACTCTTTAGTAGACGATGTACATGCTCGATCTCTTCCTGCGAATCCCTGAAATAGGGCTCCGCAGCCGTCGGGTTTACCTGGATCATGAAGCTCGTCGCGATCTGGACTCGGACTAGAGCGCGCATGGCATCAGACCAAAAAAGGCCAGAAGGAATAGAGTCCAGGGCTTCCTTAAGTAAGGTGCGGGCTTGGTTCATGTCTCCCTTGCTCTGCTGGAACCTGGCTGTCGCAATTAGCGCGAAGATTAGTTCCCGGTCTCCGGCGGGTAAGACCTTCCGGAGATTACTCAAGCTTTGATTTATTAAGGGTTCTGCTTCTGAGAGGTCACCCTCAAGCACGAGAATCTGAGCTAGTTCTTTGAGGCTATCGGCGATGATGCGGTGCTCCCTTGGATATTGAGCGCCTCGCAGCTTTAGCACACGTCTTTCCATTCGTTCCGCTTCGTCAAGGTCGCCTTGAGATTCCGCAAGCTGGGCTTTGAGATGCAACGCCTCTGCCCAATTGATGTTATCCGGAGGCAGCACAGGGGCTAGAATCCGGCATGCCCGCTCAACCAACCGGCGAGCTCCACTGGAATCGCCGCGCAGTAAGAGAAAACTCCCATGTTCAATTAGTGCGTCTGCCAGTTTCAAATTTCCTTCGTCCGGCGCCCTCCCCAGGATGCGCTCTTGCTCTTCGAAATAATGCTCGGCTTGATCCAGGTTCATGCTCTCGCGTTCGACTGAAGCTAATCCTGAGAGGATCGGCGCGTTGTCTGGATGATCCAGGCCAGTCAAAGCTCGTTGCAGCCCGAGGGCTTTCAGCAGCAGCGTGCGAGCGGTGTCGAGGTCGCCTCGATACTCTGCCTCCGCCGCCATGATGAGCAACAATTTTGGCGCAAGAGGCTTCATGCTCGGTGACTCTGTCAGTTCCTTCAAAATGTCATCGACATTGCCGCTTGGCTGCTTGTCATCTTCGAGGGCCGCCATGAAGTCGCACAATGCAGGGACTAGTTTCAGTAAAGGATCATCTGATTTGTTCTGGCGTGCCAGGTCCTTGGTCTCTCTCCACGACTTGCGGGCGTCGTTTCGATTCCCCATCTGATACTCGATGACGCCCAACTGAAATCTGACAAGAACTCTTTGCGATGTTGTGGTCGCGCCGTCCGATTCCGCGCCCAGAGCCGTGTTCAGTTCGTCGCGTGCGTCCGCAAGCTTACCGATTGCTAGCAGAACGGTGGCCAATTCGACGCGCGCGTCCACCATCATGATGCGCGTTTCCTTGTTGAGCGGCCTGCGAACCTTCTGAAAGACCTCAACCGCTGAGCGAAGGCTTTTTTCGGCGTTCTCGTAGTCGCCTATCGCGACGTGGATGGCGCCCTGGAAGCCCAGCCATTTGGCATACTCCGCACTCGATTCACCTTTGATCTGTCGAACTATGTCGACAAGCCGGGCGGTCGGGCGCACCATTTCGGAATAGCGTCCATCTTTCTCGAGCTCCCTAAGCTGCTTTATGAGCTCATTCGCCTCCTTAGCGTTGGGGCGAGAGTCAGCCGCTACAGCTACCGCGCACCACGCGCCTAGACAAGCAATCAAGAGAATCCAGCATCGCATGTCGCATTCCCTCTCAATCTCTCAGGTGTAGCTATAGGCGTAGCTGTAATCGAGCACAAACTCCGCGATTGTCGTAGTATTGTAGTTCTGAAGTTTCACGGGGTGGTGGTCCATATGCGGCGGGCTGTACTCCTCGCCACGGTTCTTGTGCTGATCTCGCCCCTGAGTTGGGCATCCGACGCACCTTTCCGTTATGTGGACGGCACGCTTTCTGTACCGAAGTGGACACCAGGCTTTCTCGACCGCAGCGATGAACGCGAATTCGAAATCCGTTGGGCGAATGGCAAAGACAATACGTTCATATTGTACCGCCGAATCATTTTTGTAGAATTTGGAGCCTACGCTGCGCGATCAGTATTGGAATTTTGGGGTGGGCAAGACAAGAAGCCGCACAAGTTCCTGACTTTAGTCTACCTTGATGACTGGCAGCATACCCAGATCTTGGAATTTGAGTTGAAACGGGATTCTGATGCTTTCGCGGACTCACTTCGCCAACGAACTGAGCCTCTCATGCGAAATTCCCCCCATGATGCAACGAGCTTGACTGGGACCTATGGACCTTCGCTCCCGCGCACATCACGTCGAGTTAAGGTTTGGAGCAGCACCTTGCCCGGAGTTGTTGCTAGAGCCCCAGCGCTGTTAGAAGTTGAGCCCGCCGGGGCCATCATACTTAGTCAGGGCAGCGTCAAACATCGAATCGAATCTGATTCGATTTCATCGCTGGAGTTCGACGACAAGGTTGGATCCGGCGCTCTGAGAGCCCTTTTACTCTCTGCTGCAGTCATGAACGAACTTCCCCTGATGATGATGACCAAAAAGATCAATCACCTGTTGAGCGTGACGCTGGTAAGAGATGGTATACCACAGGCCGTAGTGCTGGAGTTGCCCAAATATTCGAGTCGTGCGTTCATCATCGAACTTGAAATGCGCCTTGGCAAGAAGGTAGAACACGATAAGTCGATCGCCGAACTCTACGGCTGAGTTTGCCAATGAATCTCAATTCGTCGAATCCGTCGAGCGCCATTTAATAGTGCAATTCGGTTCCAGCGATTCCCGACGGTCGGCTCGTCGACAACACGCAAATTAGGCTCTATTGTTATCTTCACAGGTGTTCCGGGAAGGTGACCGGACAGTCTGCCGTGACTGGGCTCCCCTTGATCGATGGTAAGTGGTTCGTAAGGCCGCAAATCGCCGCTCCAGACTAACAAACCTGACTTTGGACTTTCGTGATTCTCTCCGGTCAGTTCCACAGACTTTTCATTCGTGTCGCTCCGGCCGATCTTGACATCCACGACGAACTGCTGGTAATCGTGAAACACTGTGTCGTTGCGTCTGCATTTATCAACATCGCGGAGACACATGGTCTCAGTATTTGACTTCGGGAGGAGGAATCGTCCCCCAGCCTTCATATCCATAAGGTCCAACGCTATATCGGTCACGGTCCGACGCCAGGGAAAGCTCAATGGGATTTCTTTGTCGGCTGCGTACCGGATTTTCCACACCAATAGGTTGGCCTTGTCGATCCAGACGGTACCGTGATAGCCGGTTTTGATACTCTGCCCGGAGTCGGTTAATCGTAGATTCGTCGTGGCTTCGGGCACAAGAAAGTCGTACACAAGGACGGCCCTGCCGTCCAGCGTCGCTTCCTCTTGGAAATGAAAGTGGGCACCGACGGATGTGTCGAACAACGCACGCAGAGCACTGTAATCGCCAGTTGTAACAAACCCATCTAATTCCATGATGCTTCGATTCCACAGAGTGCGATCATGGGTGAGATATCGTATGACCTCTCCTTGTCCGATGATATAAACAATTTGGCCGGAAATCTTATCGGTGTGGCTCCACCACAATCCGTCATCGCTAGACACGCTACGGTCTGTGAAAAAAGGAGCGTTAAATTTGGGGAGGTTCCCGGCCTCGATCTTCGCTTTGTATGCCGCCGCCCGAAGAAACGGATCGTCCACAGTGTCGTCACGGCTGGCCGTCTGCAGCGGATTTAGCGAGCCGTCTTGAGAAACCGGTACCTCCACGTAGATCGCAGAAAATGTCGTTTCGGCGTCCACGGTTGCCTGGACAACGATCCTTGCCCCCGGTTGCAAGATTGCGGGCGACGCAGGTTCTTCCCCCTTTCGTAGACGGGTGTTTGACAGACAGCGAATTCGCAACCTGCTTCCGTCATGGTTCTCGACCGTAAGAAAAGGCCAATCTATGGCTTGGAGTATTCCCGTTATCCGGACACCGCTAGTTGCGACAGATTTCGCATCCGCGAGAACACCAGGATCTCCGACTATGTTGAAGGCGGCCCAAATTCCCGGCGAGGGATACGTTTGGCGAACCAGTAATTGCGCGTTTCGCAGAGCGACTGCTTTCCCTTGTCCGTCGTTCAAACCTCCAAAGAGAGAGCTTAGCAGCACACCAGTAACGTCTGGTGGCAAAGCCCAAGGATTTGTCACCACGGTCGCAGCCCCTGCTTCCAAAAGTGCGCTTGGGAACACCATCGCTTCCTCCCCAAAGCTCGTGGCGCCAGGAACCCGTTCGGAGTTGCTCAATATGACCAACCCCACTCTACTGAGATCGAGATTTCGCAATTCATAAGGCTCAATCACATCCTCGGTCGCTTCGTTCCGACTGAGCACAATCCGAGAAGAATATGCGTCCACAGAATCAAGGAACGTCTTCGCGGATATGTGCACAACCATACTGTGCGGCGCGTGTGCGAAGAAGGTCGACTTGGTCGAATCCACCACTGGCAGGCCACCATATGGGGCGGCGCTTGGATCTCGTTGAACCCGATCGGCAACGGATGCAGCAGGTTCCTCGTTGTCAGAAAGTACAAGTAAACCCCGCCCTCCAGGTAAGGACTGTCTTGCCGCAACGAGAGCGCTTGCAGCTGGGAGAATAAACACCGTGTGATCATCGATTAGGTATTTATCTCCACGCATCAGGGCGCCGAACGGCAAAGAACAGAGACTGCCGGAAGGTATGAAGGCAATAGAGGGAGCTTCGGTTAGGTCACGAACCGGATTCAGAAGGCCTTTGTAGAGTTGCCGCAACGATTGCTGCGATACTGAGAGAGACCTGCCAGGGACCTCCTCAATCAATTGAGAGATTGCCGCTGAAGTGAGCCCAACCTCAAAACCAAGAAAAGCGTTTCGACGAATGCCAAACCCATAGACGATCTTACCGGTGTCGAAGTAGGAGACAAGAGCCAAGTCCTCGGGCAAGGCCATTTGTACCTGTTCGAGTTCACTCGCGCGCGCATTGCGCGATGTTGGGTGCATCATTGCGCTCGCCGAGTCGATACGCCTCAGATCTATTTCATACTCACGGATGATAGCTGAATACTTACTTCCCAGACAATCAATATTAGTCCGATTGGCTGGATCCGACGCGGATTCCGAGCCAATCTGCCGCTCAAGGGAAATTCGCTCCAGCAGCAACGAATCGATCACATTCGCGAGCCCTGGCTCCTGCTCCATAGTGGATGCGGAACTTGCTTGTGTAGACGAGTGTCGCCGAGTATTGTGAGCACTTTCGGCAACTGCGAATGCCTCTTTGCTCCGACCGGAGGACATAAGAAGCCGTACCAGAGGGCGGTAGGCGTCGTCGCTCGCACGCTGAAAACCAAGTTCGGGCCCTACACCACGGTACTCCTCCAGAGCAGAGATCGCTCGAGCGTACGTATCGATCGATTCTCGCAGCTTCCCCTTCCTTTCCAGCAATGCACCGAGGTTCAGCAGAACCGCAGTTTCGCTGCGATACTGCCGGGCGGAATGCAGCTTCGAGAGGCTCTCCCGCAGCGCCACATCCGCTGCGGACAAGTCACCCCCTGCAAGATAGGCTCGGCCAATGTCGTTGAGTACCCGAGCTTCAGTAATGGAATCAGCGTGGCGCGCCAGTTTGCGGACTTGTGCAAGTAGCGGCAGGGCGGCTTTGACACCGTCGCGATTTTGCAGCACAAAGGCCTGCTTGTCCGCTGCATTTGCTGTTACCACTGGATCCTTGGTGGCCTCACCGAGCGACCGCATCCTCGTGAAGGCCTCGAGCGCCTTTTCCCAATGCTCGTCATGGCTGAACGCCAATTCGATGTGAGCCAGGCCGAGAGCCCAGAGGGTCCGCGCCTGTTCTCTGTCCGGCGCGTGCGCCAGCATAGAAGCGGCCTGCTCGATGACAGGAACAGCCCTGCCGGGTGCTCCAAGCCGTATGTATCCCAGCCCGATGTCGGTCATCGTACTGGCGGTGTCCTCAACATCTCCGATTGCCTGAAAAAGGAATTGAGTGATTCTGAGAGAACGCAGTCCATCCGAATAATTGCCCAGATCTAGGCTGTTGTTGGCAGCTTTCCGGAGGTCTCTCCCGAGAAAAGTCGCATCACCAAGTCTTTCGCGGAAAGAGCCTCCGCCAATCAGAATCGCAGGCAAACTAGTACCGTCGGCCCCGATAGCAGCCATTAATATTTGAGGAGTTTCCAAGGGCAGAACTTCCTTCGTTTCTGCTGCGGCGGAAGAGGAGCTCCGGATGAAGCGTTCCGCGCACGCCCTCAGTCCAGACTGCAGGCACGCCAAACCAACCGCAGCGTCGGCAGTGGCGCGCTGTGCTGGATCGGTATTAGCCGTGGTCTCAAGGATGCGGCTCGCTTGTGTAAGGGCCTCACGAGCCTTGGAATACTCATCCTGCGCTGTGTAGGCAAGAGCGATGTCTGAAAGAATCTGCGCATGCAGTATGGATGCCTCGTCCGTGAGACGTAGCGCGGCTTGCAGTTTCTCCTCGGCCTCCTTATTCAGACCCTGGTAGCGCAGAATTAAGCCGCTGCCGCGCAGAGCGACTGCCTGCGTTCGGACATTGCTCGAAGCCTTAGCCAAATTGAATGCTTGCTCGAACGCGGCACGAGCCTCGGGTATCGCACCACGAGATAGCAGAACCTGCCCTTTGACTGCGAGAGTTTCTTCGGATTCGTCCCCTACATAGCCGCTTCTGGGCGGAACCTGGTCCGTGGCCCTCACAGGTGCTCTCGAAGAGAGCCCCGATCCCAGGATAGCTACAATTTGTCGCCCGGCGATGACCGGGAGGCGGGGCAAACGGATCCCAATTGGGGCGAACATGATCTCCGCCTTCGGCATCTTTTCGGCTAGACGCTCACCCTCTGCGGGATCGTAACGGATCGTCGCATCACTTTTGATCACTGAACCAAAAGTCTCCAAGTGCCCGAGGGCTACAATCGCGCACGCAACAAAGGCGATGATCTGTGCAAGAAGTTTCCAGTTCATAACAAACACCTAAACACAACGCACTAAATAAAGTGACACATACCGCCCGTAGGATTTAGAATCTCTGGGCATGAGAGCTTTGAATGTCCGCCACCCGGAGGTCACCCGGGAGCGGCTGCTGGCTTTGGCCGAGGAGTTTCCCGGCGCC
>WNGM01000720.1_pt1 | contig 26614 bp, 23 predicted proteins | sample 5400571 | NCBI WGS metagenome assembly WNGM01 (sample SAMN13153378, study PRJNA577476) | soil metagenome | isolation source: 100 cm soil or saprolite under Garry oak tree replicate 2 | place: USA:California | collected 2016-06-15 | reverse complement strand
CAGGAAGCGATGATCATCGCGCTGCGCGGCCTGTGCGCGGACTCCGGCGACGTCGTGCTCGCGACCGAGCCCTGCTACCTCGGCTTCACCGGGGCCGCGCGGGTGCTCGGCGTCACCGTGGTGCCGGTGCCCGAGACGGCGCAGGGCCTGCGCCCGGAAACGGTCGCGCGCGTCGCCCGCGAGGTACGCGCCGGCGGCCGCCGGCCGCGGGCGTTGTACGTGGTGTCCAAATTCGCCAACCCGTCCGGCGTCTCGTTGAGCACCGATGTACGGCACGGGCTGATCGAGGTGGCGGCCGCTGAGGACCTGCTGATCCTGGAGGACGACCCGTACGGGCTGTTCGGGCTCGACGACAGGCGCAGCCCGGCACTGAAGTCGCTGGACACCGGCCAGCGGGTCATCTACCTCGGCTCGTTCGCCAAGTCGGTGTTCCCCGGCGCCCGCGTGGGCTTCCTGGTCGCGGATCAGAGCGTCGTCAGCGCCGCCGGCCACCGCAGCCTGCTGGCCGACGAGCTGTCGACGGTCAAGAGCATGGTCACCGTCAATACCTCGCCGATCGCGCAGGCGGTCATCGGCGGCGTGCTCGTGTCGTGCGGATACAGCCTGCGCGCCGCGAACCAGGAGAAGATCGCGTTCTACCGGCGCAATCTCCGCGCGCTGCTGGCCGCGCTCGAGCGGCACTTCTGCGATCCGGCGATCACCTGGAACTCGCCCAGCGGCGGCTTCTTCGCCGTCCTGTCCGTGCCTGTCCGCGCCGACGAGAAGCTACTGGAACTCTCGGCGCGGGATTACGGCGTGCTGTGGACGCCGATGAGCTTTTTCTATCTGAACGGCGGCGGCAGTCACGCGATCCGCCTGTCGTGCAGCGCTCTGGAGGCTGACCGGATCGAGGAGGGTGTCCGGCGGCTCGCCGCCCTGATAGCGGACGTCCGTTCGTGACCGGCCCGGTCCGCGTCTGGATCGTCCCTGCCGATGTGCCACCGGAGACCGCGGCCGGGTTCCGGGACGTGCTCGACGACGGCGAGCGCGCCCGCGCCGCGGCATTCGGCAGCCCGCGCGACCGGCAACGGTTCTCGGTCGCGCACGGCGCGCTGCGGCTGCTGGCCGGCCGCGCGCTGAAAACCCGGCCCGCCGCACTCGCCTGGATCCCCGGCCCGAACGGCAAGCCCGAACTGGCGGCCCCGTGGTCCGGGCTGTACACGAGCCTCTCGCACTCTCATGACATGATCGCGGCGGCGATCAGCACCGGCGGCCCGGTGGGGATCGACATCCAGTACCTGGTGCCCGGACTGGACGCGGTGGGGATGTCCGCCCGGTTCTTTCCGCCCGACGAGGCCGGGTACGTCGCGGCGGGCCGCGACGCGAGCGCCCGGGCGGACCGGTTCGCGCACCTGTGGGCCCGCAAGGAGGCGGTCATCAAGGCGGCCGGCGGGCTTCTGTGGCCCAACCTCAAGATCGCGGTTCACGGCCGCTGCGTCGTCCGCTGCGCCGAGCCAAGGGTCTCGCACCGGGTAGCAGACCTCGTGGCGCCGGCGGGCTATCGCGCCGCGGTGGCGGTGACCGGCGCCGCGCCATTCGCCATGACGGCCACCTATTGGCCGGGCGCGGTACCAGCGCTGGCGAGTTAACCCCTCTTCGCCACATTCTCGATCGCGGCGCGCAGCTGGCCGCGGGCCGGCTGCAGCGCGAGGTCCAGCTCGCGGGCGAACGGCAGCACGGCACCGTCCGGGCGGGTGACCCGTTTCGGCGGGGCGATCAGGTGCATTTCCTCGGCGGCGGTGGCCAGGATCTCGCCGCCGATGCCGCAGGTCCGGTTGGAATCATCGACCACGACGAGCCTGCCGGTGCGCTCCAGCGACGCCGCCAGGGCGGCCCAGTCGAACGGGTACAGCGTGCGCGGGTCGAACACCTCGACCGAGATCGTGTCCGCGAGTTCATCGGCGACCGCGAGCGCGTCGTGCACCAGATGCCCGACCGCCACCACCGTCACGTCGGTGCCCGGGCGGTGCACCCGGCCGACGCCCAGCGGCACCGGGGCGAGCGCGTCGAAGTCAACGTTCTCGCGCCGCGCCACGGCGCCGGCCGGCCCGAAGACGATCACCGGGTCGTCGTCGCGGATCGCGCTGACCAGCAGGCCGTAGGCATCGGTGGGCGTGGCCGGCACCACGGTCTTCACGCCGACATGCGCGAACAGGCTGTAGGGGTGGTCCGAGTGCTGTCCGGCCCAGCCGACCCGGGAGCCCGAACTCGGCAGCAGGTAGGTCACCGGGACCTTGACCTGACCGCCGGTCATCAGCGGGAGCTTGTGCGCCTGGTTCGCGATCTGCTCGAACACCAGGAAAAGGAGCGCCGGTATCTGGAACTCGACGACGGGCCGGGACCCGGCTATCGCCGCCCCGGTCGCGAAGCTGGTGAACGCCTGCTCCGAGATCGGCATGTCGATGACCCGCTCCGGCCCGAACCGCTTGAGCAGCCCGGTGGTGACGTTGCTGACCGCGATGCCGATGTCCTCGCCGAACACGCACACGGCCGGATCGCGTTCCATCTCGGCGGACAGCGCCCGGTTGAGCGCCCTCAGGTACGACAGGATGGGCATCAGGCCGTTCCTCCCCGCCCGCACGGCCCGCCGGCGTAGAGGTAGTCCAGCGCCCCGGACGGGTCGGGCTCCGGGCTCGCTTCCGCGAACCGCGCCGCCCGGTCCAGCAGGTCCTCGATCTCGTCGTCGATCCGCGCGCGCGCCGCGCCGGGCACCCGCGCCGCCTGGATCTGCACGGGGTCGCGGGCGCTGCCCGCGGCGACCTCCTCGTCGGTGCGGTAGCGCGGGCGGACGCTGTACTCCCAGGTGTGGTGGGCGTCGAACCGGTAGGTCAGGCACTCAAGGAACGCCGGGCCGTCCCCGGCCCTGGCGCGGGCGACGGCGCGGGAGGCCGCCGCCAGCACGGCCTCGGCATCCATGCCGTCGATGGTTTCTGCGGGGATGCCGAACGCCTCGGCGCGGCCGGTGATCACGCCGGCCGTCGTGTCCCGCACCCGCATCGTCGTCGCGAACTGGTTGTTCTCGCAGACGAAGATGACCGGCAGGCGGCGCAGCGATGCCAGGTTCAGCGTCTCGAGCAGCACGCCCTGGTTGACCGCGCCGTCGCCGAAGAACGTGACGGCGACGCGATCGTGCCCGGCGCGCCGGTGTGACCAGGCCGCGCCGGCCGCGATCGCGGCCGAGGCGCCGACGATGGCGTTCGCGCCGTAGATGCCCGCGCTGACGTCCGCGGCGTGCATCGACCCGCCGCGCCCGCTGTTCAGGCCGGTTGCGCGGCCCGCCAGCTCGGCCAGCATCCGGACCGGGTCGGCGCCCTTGGCCAGCACGTGCCCGTGGCCGCGGTGGGTACTGGTGATGAGGTCGTCCGCGCGCAGCGCCGCGCAGACGCCCGCCGCGATCGCCTCCTCGCCGAGGTAAGGGTGGATGCCCCCCGGGATCACCCCGCTGCGCACCATCTCGATCGCCCGCTGCTCGAACCGGCGGATCAGCCGCACGGTCCGGTACAGGTCGGCGGAGTCAGCCATGACCGCCGCTGCCGGCCGCTCCGGCCACCACTATGCCGCCGCCACCCGGTCACCGATGGCGGCGAGGATGCCGTCCCAGAGGCGGGCGCGGGCCGTGAGGGCGAGGTTGATCGTATCGGCGCACTCCGCCCACTTGACGTCGTCTTCGCCGCAGAGGTCGGCGAGCATCTGCATCGCCATCGGCGTGTGCTCCTCGCTGTCGACCTGGATATGGCGGGCCAGGTAGTCGACGAACGTGCCGAGCGATCCGATGCGCTCGTTGACGCCGACGACCTGCTGGAACATGTCAGGGATCAGGTCCTCGCGGCCGAATGCGAAGGCCGCGGCCTGCGTGTGGACGGGCGCGCTGGAGATCAGGCCCCAGGTGAGCCGGACGAACTCGGCGGTCGGCCCGGGCACGTTCACCTCGTCGATCGCCTCGAGCACCGGCCGCTTGGCGCGGAGCCTTTCGATGAAGGCATCGATGACCGACGTGTCGGCGCCGGCCTCGGACATCCCGTCGAGGTAAAGCTCGAAGTGACTGATGAAGCCGCCGCCGCGCTCGTCGCTCTCCTCGACCAGCACGATGTCGTTGATCAGGCGGCGGCTGCCGGTCGGGCCGGTGGGCACCCACGGCAGCTCCACGCAGGTGAGGTTGCGCTGCAGCGACTTCAGCAGCGACATGAAGTCCCACACGGCGAACACGTGGTGCTCAAGGAACGTCCGGATCGCATGCCCGCTGTCCAGCGCGGCATAGAGCGGGTGCCCGATGACCGCGCGCCTGGCGTCGCCGATCTGCTCCTCGAGGCGGTCGATTCCGGGATGCCGCTGGCCCCAGTCATAGCGGGACATGTCAAACCTCCTGCAGGTGGTGTCCGTTGGCCGGACGGGTCTGGTTACGCCACACAACGGGACAGAAGTCAGGGTCGCTGTAGTCGGGGCGGCCATCCGGCAGGCGCCGGACCAGGACGTCGTGGTTGTAGCCGAGGACCTCGCCGGTGCTCAGGATGAACTCGCGGTAGGCGTTCTCGCCGTCCTGGAGGTGGAACGAGATGGCCCGGCGGGGACGCGGGCTGCGGTTGGTCATGCTGCCGTGGTAGGTCCTGCAGTGGTGGAAGCTCATGTGGCCCTTGGGGATGACCATCGGGACCTTGACCACCTCGGCGTTGTTGTAGGCGGCGTTCTCCGCCAGCATGCGCTCCAGGTCGCTGTTCTCCCGCTCCGCGAAGTGCCTGGTCATCGAGTCATCGCGGCCGATCTCCCGCCACCGGTGGCTGCCGTCGATCATCGTGATGGTGCCCATCTCCTCGCCGCAGTCGTGGAAGGGGATGAACGCGGTCAGCATCCTGTCCGACGTCGACGCCGACCAGTAGTGCTTGTCGAAGTGCCACGGCACGATGTTGGTCGGCTCCGTGGCGATCGGCGGCTTGTAGATCAGCGTCGTCTGGAACACGCGGATCTCGTCGGCGCGCGCCAAGGCGGCGGCGACGGCGCCGATCAGCGGCTTGCGCAGCAGCCGCGCCAGGCCATCGTGCTCGTAGTGAACGTAGTCGTTGTGACGCTGCACGTCGCCCAGGGACGGATCCCAGTACGCCAGCTTCGGCGGCCGCACCGGCAGCCTGCGGTCGCGCTCGCCCGCGTAGTACCGCTCACTTGCCGCGGCCAGCTCGTCGACCTCGCCGTCGGTGAACAGCTTCTTGGTGAGATACCAGCCGTGCTCGGCGTAGAACTCGACGTCGGCGTCCGATGGCAGCAGCGAGCGCTCCTCCTCCGTCAGCGTGAATGGCGGGGTGACAGAAGGGGTCACGGTTCATTCCTCCCTCGGCGGGCCGGTCGGCGTTGATCTTGCCCGGGTGGGCGGTGCGGTCGGGTCGGGGCCTGGCGGCCGGGTCGGGCGGGCAGCGTGGCCGGGCCCGGCGGCCGGGCCGGGTCAGGCGGGGATCGTGCCCGCCGTGTCGCGGATCTCGGCGAGCTCGCGCTCCTTGGCCGCGTACAGCGCCGGGATGTTGTTCGTGCCGAACGTGCGCGCGCCGTGCCGGTCGATCAGCTCGAGGAAATACGTGCGCCTGATGTGCGTCGACTTCGCGAAGATCTGGTACATCTGCCCCCAGTGGTCGCGGTCGACCAGGATGCCGAGCGGCCGCAGCGCCTCGACCGGGATGTCGGTCGTGCCCAGGCGCCCGGCCAGCATGTCGTAGTAGCTCGACGGCGTTTCCGCAAACCCCACGCCCCGTCCGGTGATGGTACGGACCGCGCGCACGATGTCCTTGGTCAGGAACGCGACGTGCTGCACCCCGGCGCCGTCGTGCCAGGCCAGGAAGTCGTCGATCTGGCCCGCCTGACGGGTGAGGTCCGGCTCGAGGATCGTGAAGGTCACGCCGCCGGACGGGCTCTGCACCACCTTGGACATCACGCCCTGCTCGCCGATCTCGATGTACTCCTGGAACGTGACCGTGAAGCCGAACACCTGCTCGTGGAAGGCGATGGTGGGGTCGAGTTCGCCGGCCGGCACGCACACCGCCACGTGGTCGATGACGCGCAGCAGGTCGTCGCCGGCGCCGGCGGCAGCCCCCGGCTCCATCTCGATCGCGCCGGGCTGGAACTGGGCGCCCGGCCCACGGCGTTCGACGAGGCGGTAGACCACGTCGCCGAAGCCCGCCACCTCCGCGGTGACGACACAGGCCTCTTCGTTCTCCCAGGTGCGGGGCTCGCGGATGCCCGACCCGCCGGCCGCGACCGCGCCGGTGTAGGCGGTGGCGGCGCTGTCGGTGCGGAACGCGGTCACGGCCACGCCGTCGCCGTGCCGGGCGACGAACTGGCTGGCGGGATGGTCCTGCTTCAATCCCGAGGTCAGCAGCACCCGGATGTCACCCTGGCCGAGCAGGATGCTGCGCTGGCCCGGCAGCCCCGTGTCCGGGCCGCCGCGGCCGTAGACGCGGAATCCGTAGGCGGTGCACAGCGACTGCGCCGCCGCCATCGCATCACCCACGTAGAGCTCGATGTGGTCGATGTCGAGGATCTTCATCGCTTCCTCTCCCATCAGGTTCATGCGGTTCCAGGTAGTTCACGGTCGGCCGGGCCGGTCACGAGGATGGCCGCGGCGCGGTCCCGGTCGCCGTCGGTCACCGCCAGGTCGACGCGCACCACCAGCGCCTCGTCCGCGTCCGCGTCGCCGATCAGCAGCGCCGCCACGTCCAGCCCCGCACGGGTCCCGCTGACGCACACGACCGGCCCGGTCAGGTGCCACCGCGCGGCCAGGTAGCCGGCGACGGCGTTCGGCACGGACTGGAAGAACTGCAGCGGGGGAACCCGCTGGCCGGCGTCCACCGCGGCGGCGACGCGGGTGGCGCTGGTGACGTCGCCGAGGGCCGTCACCATCACGATGGCGGTGACCCTGCCGGGCGCCTGCGGCTCGGCACGGCCGCGCAGTGCCCGGGCGGCGACCTCGGCCAGCAACGGGCTGAAATTGGACTCGATGAATCCGGCGAGCGCGGGGACCTTGCCGTCGCCGTCCGTCTCTGGCCAGGACGCGGACGACAAGACCGCCAGGCCGGCCGCGGCCGCCGCCGCGCGCAGCGCGGCGAGGCCCGGGGATGCGACGGATGCCGGCGATGTCATGGCAGGCCGATAACGAGCGCGGTGTTCGCGCCGCCGAACGCGGCGTTGAGGCTCATCGCGAACTCCGCGGTGGCGGCTAGCGCCCCGCCGAGCACGAGGTTGAGGCGGCATCGGTCGTCGGTGCCGAGGAACCCGGCGTTGACCGGAAGCATGCCCTTGCGGGCCGCGAGCAGGGTGACGATCAGCTCCAGCACGCCGGACGCCTCCAGGGTCTGACCGTGCAGCGACTTGGTGGAGCTGACCGGCACGCGCGCGGCGGCGTCGCCGAGGGCGAGCCGCAGCGCGTTCGTCTCGGCCGGGTCGCTCTGGCTGGTGCCAGAACCGTGGGCGTTGATGTAGCCGAGGTCCTCCGCCGCGATGCCGGCCCGCTGCAGCGCGGCCGTGACCGCCCGCGCCATGCCAAGGCCCTCAGGGTGCGGCTGGCACGGGTGGTACGCGTCCCCGGTGCGGCCCCAGCCTGCCAGCCGCGCCAGCGGCGGCGCCCGCCGCGCCCGCGCCGCCCGGAGCGACTCGACGACCACGGCGCCGACGCCGTCGCCCAGTAGCAGCCCGCGCCGCCCGGCGCTGAACGGCCGCACCTGGCCATCGCCGGCGAGCACGCGGCCGGCGTCGAACAGCGCGAACTGGTCGCTGTCGACGAGGTACCCGCCGGCCACGACGACGCGGTCGGCGTGGCCGCGGGCGATGAGCGCGGCCGCGTCGGCGATCGCGGTGCTCGCCGCCACGCATGCCGATGTGTAGCAGCGGATGCCCTGCTCGGCGAGGCCGCAGCCGCCCGCGACCGCGGCGGTGAACGCCTCGGTGCCGAGCCCGGGCTTGTCGGCCCCGGCGGCCCGGGCGATCGCCGGGTCGCCGTGGATGGCGAGGTACAACGGGGTGCGGGCGCGGTCGGACGGCGACAGGCCGGCCTCGTCGCACGCCTCGGCGGCGGCGCGGGTCACCTCGGTGCGCAGGTCGGGTAAACCTGGCATGGCCGCCGCGACACGAACCCGCCGAGCGCCGACATCGAACCGCTGGACGGGCGCGAAGGCGGGCTGGCCGGACAGCGTTCCGGACATCAGCGCTTCGGTTCCCCGGCCGTACGCGGACGCCGCGGCGGCGCCGGTCACGGCCACCGAGCCTGTCCCTCTGCGGGCGGGCGGCGCCGGGGCCACGGCCGGTCCCTCAGTCATGCGATGACCCGACCCTCAGATCCTGGAGAACGTCGACCACGCCGGTGACCGTGGACATGCGCGCGAGCGTGTCGTCGTCGACGTCGAGCGCGCCGTAACGCTGCTCGATCTGGTGGATCAGCCAGACCAGTTCCAGCGAGTCGATCGCTTCCGGTACCTGCTCCGGCTGGCGGTCACCGTAGGTGGCGAGCATCGCGACGACGTCCGGCCGCTGCAGTACGCCGGGCATGTGCTCAGTGCGCCGACGCAGGCTGGATCCGCGGCAGGACGGTGCGGCAGAACTCGCCCACGGTCATGCCGGCGAGCATCTCGCCCTCGTCGTCGCCGAACTTCACGCCGAAACGGTCCTCCACCCGCACGGCGAGTTCGGCGAGGGCGAGCGACTCCAGATCGGCGCCGGCCGGGCCGAGCACGGTGTCGTCGTCGATGCCTTCGATGCTGTAGTTCATGTCCGTCAGCGAGCCGAGCACGAACTGGCGGATCTCATCGATCATGGTCGGCGCCTCCTTCCGGGAGAGGGCGGTCCGGCACCTCAGCGTGCCGGCCGGCGCCCGAGCGGGCTGCGGGAGCGAGCGGGCCGCTCACCCGCTCGGCCCGGTGTCGCGGAGCACGGCGTGGTTGCGGACCAGCTTCCCGGTGGCCGTGCGCGGTAGCTGCTCGACCACGTGCAGCCGCCGCGGGCGCTTGTAGGCGGCGAGCCGGGTCGTGATCTCTCGTTCCACGGCGGACACTTCGGCCCCGTCCGCCAGCACCAGGTACGCCTCGATCGCGTGGTCGTGCACCACAACGGCCCCGGCGACCTCGGGCAGCGCGGCGAGCATGTGCTCGACCTCGGTCAGGTCCACCTTGAGCCCGCCGATGGAGACCTGGGAGTCCCGGCGGCCGAGGACCCGGACGAGCCCGGTCCCGGGATCGACGCTGCCGGCGTCCCTGGTGTGCAGCCAGCCGTCCGACCAGCGGCCCGGGTCCTGGTCGCCGAGGTACGGCGATTCCGGCAGCGAGACGTGCAGTTCCCCGCCCTCTTCCCGGACGGTGAAGCCGGGGGCCGGCGCCACGGCGGGCCGGTGCGCACCGAACAGGTCGGTCGCGATGACGCCGACCTCGGTCATCCCGTACATGTTGCCGAGGCGCACGTCGTAGCGGCCGGTGAACGCGTCATAGACGTCGGCGCGGACGAGCTCGCCGCCGGTGGTCATGCCGGTGAGCTGCGGCAGCTTCGGCGGGTGCTGCACCGACGCCAGCAGCTCGATGTGGAAGGGGACGCCAAGCAGCGTGGTCGGCCGTGAGCCAGCGGCGATGGCAGACAGGATGCCGTCCGCCGTCATCCGGGCCGGGATCGTCAGGTTCACGCCCGCGTGCAGGCCGTAGAGCAGGCCGCCGACGAGCCCGAGCACGTGCACCATCGATGCGAGCGACACGATGCGCTCACCGCTGCCGGGCACGCCGTCGATCATGGTGTAGCGCTGCACCTCGGCGACGAGGTTCGCGGCGTCGCGGCCAATGATCTTGGATGGGCCGGTGGACCCGGAGCTGAGCTGGATGACGGCGTGGGTGGTGGCGGCGGGCCGGCCGGGATAGGTGCGCACCTGCTCGGTGATCTCGGCGAAGCCCCGTAGCGGGCCGCCGGTGGAGCGCTCGGCCGTCACGACGACCTGCGGCAGCAGCCGCTTGAGCGCGACATCCACCTCGTACGGGGTGAGCCGGTGGTCAAGCAGGGACGCCTGCGCGCCGATCCGCCACGAGGCGAGCAGGTTGGTGATGAACGCGAGCGACGGCGCGAGGCACAGCGCGACGGAGCCGCCCCGCCGCAGCCCGGCGCCGGCCAGGGCACGGTGCCGCTCCGCCACGAGCCGCCGCAACCCGGCCCGGGTGACAGGGCCGTCCAGGTGCAGGCACGCATCGTCCGCGGTGCCTGCCAGCAGCACCTCGTCAACCCAGTCCGGTTCTAACTGCGGGTAAGCACCTCCCGGCACTCGTCCTCCCCCCTCGCCCGGTCATGGGCGAGCTTGCCGACCGGCTCCCGACGACCGGTGGCATTTGCTGGTATAAGGCGGCAGATCTGCTGGAAAGTCACGAAATGATGACGTTGCCCAACAACCTTGACCATACTCACTTGGGCTCGTTTGACAAGAGCCTGAAACGGCCCGGGGAACGGTGGATCAGCAGGTGAGGGCCTGCGCCGGCCGGAGGCAACACCAGGCGTACCGCCGTTCGCCCTTCGCACCGGGATTGACACCCGCTGCCGGAGGCTGGCCAGAATCAGCTATGTTCGAGCCGGCCAGCCAGGACCGTGTGGTTGTCCGGTTCGCTGGGGCGGGGGCTGGCACCCAGCCGCTGACCTGGGGCCAGAAGGCGATCCTGGAGGACATGCGGGCCACTGGCGGCCAGTTCAGCATGGGCGCACGGTTCGAACTGCCCGAGGGCAGCACCGTCGAGGATGCGGCGGCCCGGCTGAGCGGCCTGGCAGGCCGCCATGCCGCGCTGCGGATGCGGCTCGGGACCGACCGTGCGGGCGGGCTGTGCCAGGAGATAGCCGGGTCGGGGCAGATCGCACTGGACATTGTGGCGATCCCCGATGACACCGACCGGGCCGGCGCCGCACAGGTCGCGGCCGATCTCATGGACACCTGGCCGCTCGCACGGTTCGATTTCCATCATGACTGGCCGCTGCGGATGGTGCTGCTCAGGCATCGCGGCGCCTGCCGGTACCTGGTCTGGGCACTCTCGCACCTGGTTGCCGACGGCGGGGCGAACCGACTGCTCCTCGAGGACATGGTCGCGGCCGGGGCAGCCGGCCACCCGGCCGGCGTGCAGCGGCGCCCGCAGCTCACCGACGTTGCCGCAAGCGAGCAGACGCCGCAACTCCGGCAGCTCAGCGGCCGTGCGATGCGGTACTGGGAAGCTCAGCTCAGGGACATCCCGGCGCAGACGTTCGGCGAGCCCGCCCACCCGGCGGGCCAGGCGGGGCCGCGGTACCGGCAGGCGCGGTTCAGCTCGCCCGCGGCGCACCTGGCCATGCTGGCCATCGCCAGGCGCACCGGGACCGACGCTTCGCGGGTGACGCTCGCCGTCATCGCGACGGCCATCGGGCGCGCCACCGGTGTGCAGCCTCTGACGATCAAGGTCATGGTGAACAACAGGTTCAGGCCGGGCCTGGCCGATGTCATCGCCCCGATCGCGCAGAACTCGGTGGTCACCATCGACGCCACGGACACCACGGTCGACGAGGTGGTCACGCGGGCCCGCGGCGCGTCCCTGACCGCCGGCATGCGCGCCTACTACGACCCGGATGAACTCGGGGAGGTCATGGCGCGGCTGGATGCCGAACGCGGTTACCCCGCCAGGGTCACCTGCCGGGTCAACGATCAGCGCGCGATGACCATGCGCGCCGGGCAGGAGGCCGGCCTCGGCGAGGTGATCCCGGAGCAGGTCGCACACGCGCTGGCGGAGACCTCACTGACCTGGCTCGGTCCCAGGGAGCACATGCACGAACAGGCCAACATCCTGGTTGAGAACCGGCCCGGCGTCGTGTCGCTGCACATGATGTGGGACCGGTGCTGCCTCACCGACGGGCAGGCCGAGGCGCTGCTGCGCGGCGTCGAGGAGGTTGCCGTCGAGGCGGCATTCGACCCGTCCGCGCCGACCAAGGTCTCCCACGCCCGGATGCGAGCCCCGGGCAGCTAGCAGGGCGGTTCCGGGGCGTCGCTCCCCCGGGCCAACAGGGCCAAGCCTCTCGTGACGGAGTCACGAGAGGCGCAGGCCACCGGGGGGTTCCGGGGGGTCGCTCCCCCGGGCTAACACGCGCGATGGGGCCTGCCGGCTTGCCGGCCAGGCGCCATCGGCGCCCCGGAGGTCGCTCCCCCGGGCTAACACGCGCGATGGGGCCTGCCGGCTTGCCGGCCAGGCGCCATCGGCGCCCCGGGGGGTTCCGGGGGGTCGCTCCCCCGGGCTAACACCGCGAAGGCCGTCAGGCACAGATAGCGCAGGCCGGGATCGTAGTCGGCGGCCACCAGAAGGTCCGGGTGGCCCGGGCCGCCGCCGAGCTCGTCGATGAGCCCCCACCAGACCCCGGTGGACGGCTGACCGGGCGGCATCACCCGCACCCGCCCGGCAGCGGGCGCGGTCCATACCGCGGCGAGCGCGTCACTGAGCACCAGTCCCACCTCGTGGTGGCCGGCCGCCAGTTCGGCCAGGCCAGCGGCGGCGAGGCCGGCGACCCGGCCGGGCGGGACGCCCGGATGCTGGCGCACGCCGGCGACCCGCGCCCCCGGCTCCGCGCCGTCACCGTAGAGCATGGCGACGCCCCGGTGCTGTGCTGGCAGCGCCACCGGGCAGTCGTACGGGAGGGCCGCCTGCTCGACGACGATCAGCAGCGCCCGCCGGATTCCGGCCGATGACGCGTACTCGCCGGCAATGCGCAGGCCGCTGAAGGCCGCCGCCGAGCCTTGGTCACAGATGGCGAACGCCATTGGCGCGCCCGGAGTCACCCCAGACAGATAAGCGGCGGTTTGCCGGCCGGGCCGCAGGTCGTGGATGGAGAACGCCAGTACCAGCAGGTCAACAGGCTCGTCCGCGGACACGGCCGATCCGATCAGCACCTCGGCCATCTCCCCGTACGAATGGCCGAGTGCCGGTGATGGCGGCTCGCCGAAAGGGGCGGCCGGTACCTCGCGCGCGTAGGGCCTGGCCGCATCGGCCAGGTACTCGCCAACCCTGGCCCGGTTCGCCGGATCGGCGAGGAATTGCGCGGGCCCGGTGAACCCGCGGCGCACGGCGCGGATCAGGTGCAGGTCACGGCGACATGGCGGGCTGGCCGGCGGGCGCGCGACGAACACCGGGGGCTAGCCCGGCCGGGAATGGCCGGCGACGAACGTCGCCAGATCCCCGACCGTCTTCATCTGGTCGGCGTCCATCACCTCGACGTCGATCAGAATCATCAGCTGGTCTTCGACCTCGAGCAGCAGCTCGAGCCCGAACGTGGAACTCAGCCCGAGCTCCTCCATCAGCCGCATGTCCTCGGTGACCGGCTCGGGGCGGTCAAGCAGCCTGGCCAGCACCGTGGTCATCGTGTCGAGCACCCGCTGCCGGAAGTCACCGTCCAGGCCGGTTTCCTGTGCTGTCATGTGGCGCCTCCTCGGCTTGCCCCGTTCAGTGCTCGAACACCATCGCCGCGAACGTGGCCGCGCCCCCGGCGCCGACCGCGGCGGCGAGGTAGCGGTCGCCCGGCTGCAGCAGGCCGCGCTCGCACGCGGTCTTGTAGTTGGCGAACACGTCCGCACAGAAGACGTGGCCGCTGGCAGGGATATTGTCCAGCACCACGCGGTCGCGCGGGAATTTGAGCAGCAGGCACATCCGCTGCCAGGTCACCAGGTTGACGTTGTGCGGCAGCACGACACGGATGTCGTCAAGCGTCAGGCCCGCCTCGTCCAGGGCCTGCCGCATCACCTCGGCCAGCGAGGGCCGGTATTCGCGCTGCAGCCGCGCGTCGTTCGCGCCGGTGTCGCTGTCGAACTCGCCGCGCACGTTGCACGCGTACGCGAGCACCCGGTCGCGCGCGCCGAACGCGCTGACCAGGCATGCGGCCGAGCCCTCGCCGAAGATGGTCGTGTCCGCGAACATCTGGGCCTCGCGGGTGAACGCCTTCTCACCGCTGAGGACGAGCGCGAGCGGCCCCGCCTGGCCGTCCGGCCCGTCCGCCGTGTCGGCGGCGAGCAGCCGGCCGGCCATGTCGATCGCCAGTAAGCCGCTGGCGCACGACTGATGCGTGACGGTGAACGCGAGCGCGTGGCCGAGCCCGAGCGCGCGGCAGACCTCGTGCAGCGGGTTGACCGGGTACGGCCCGACCACGGGCATCGTCCGCGCGTACAGGACGTACCGGACGCGGTGCTCCTGGCCGCGCAGCGCCGCCAGCCCGGCGGCGGCCTTCATCAGCAGGGCCTGCAGCGAGGCGTCCGGGTCGCGGCCGACCTCCCTTAGCCCGTGAAACCGCCGGAACAGTTTGACCTGCATGTCGGTCAGGCCGAGCGGCCCGGCCAGGCTTTCGATGGGCGTCCGCACCGGCGGCAGGTACACCGAGACAGCCTCCAGCGCGGTCATGGTGCCACAGCATCAGGACGAGTCGGGAAAGTCAATGTTGTGCCACGATGACGCCGTGGCCCGGTTCCTGTTCGTCGTCGTCCCGGTCGTGTCACACCTCTGGCCCGCCGTGGCCATCGGCGACGCACTGGCCGCCGCGGGGCACGAGGTGGCCTGGTGCGGGCCCGAGGGCGACCTGCGCCCGCTCGTCGGGCCGGGCATGACGATCTATCCGACCGGCAAGCGCTCGTACCGCGAGTTCCACGAGGTAGGCATGGCCGCGGTGCGGGAACTGTGGGACGAGTACGTGATGCCGCTCAACCGCTTCATCCGGGGCCCGGTGGACCGCGCCGTGGCGGAGTACCAGCCCGACGTCGTCGTCGCCGACCAGTACGCGCTGGCCGGCGCCCTGGCGGCGGGGGCCCGCGGCGTGCGGTGGGCGACGCTGTGCGCCGGCATACTCGAGCTCACCCCGCCCGCGGCGGACCCCGGCGTGGCGCAGTGGGCCCGGTTGAAGGTGGCGCAGGCGCGGGAGACCGCCGGCCTGCCCGCTGACGACGGTCTCGACCTGCTTTTCTCGCCGTACCTGGTGATCGCGACGACCGCGCGGGCACTGACCGGCACGGCGCCCATGCCGGAACACTGCGTGCTGATCGGGGCGGCGCTCGGCCCGCGGCGCACCGACCCCGGTTTTAGCTGGGACTGGTGGGATCCCGGCCGGCGGCATGTGCTTGTCACCGCTGGCACCATGTCCGCGCATCTGGTGCAGGGTTACCTGCCGCGGCTGATGGCGGCGCTCGAGCCGATGGCAGCGCGGCTGCAAGTGGTGCTCAATGCCGCCGCGGATGCGCTGCCGGATCCGCCGCCACACGTCCTGGTCGCCCCCCGGGTCCCGATGCTCGATCTCATGCCGCGCCTCGACGCGGTGCTCTGCCAGGCCGGGCAGAGCACGGTCAACGAGGCACTCGCCCACGGCGTGCCGCTGGTCGTCGCGCCGATACGGCTCGGCGAGCTGATCGTGGCCGAGCAGGTGACCCGGGCCGGGGCCGGCATCGCGGTCTCGTTCGAGGAGGCGACCCCGGCGCAGCTCGGCGCCGCGGTGACGGCCGTGCTCGGCGAGCCGGGCTACCGTGCACGGGCGCGCCGCATCAGCGAGGAGTTTGCCGCGGCCGGGGGTGCCGGCGCCGCGGCCGCACACCTGGCCGCGCTGGCCGCCGGCGGTAGCGCTGCCGCGGACGGCGGCTAGGCGGGCCGGCCGGCCTGGGCTAGCATCGCATCATCCCCAGCGAACGGCCGGAGGGCGCGGATGGACGATGACGTGCCCCGGCTGTTGTGCGGCACGCCCGAGCTCCCGCCCGGCTGCGTGGCGCTGACCTTCGACGACGGCCCCGGCCCCAGGTCGGCCGAACTGGCGCGCCTGCTGCGCGACGAGGGCGTGCCCGGAACGTTCTTCGTGCTGGGCGAGAGCGTGGAACGGCATGGCGGCGCACTGGACACCTACCGGGACTGCGGGCACGTCATCGCGCTGCATGGCGACCGGCACCGCCCGTTCTCCTCGGCCGAGCACGCCGCCGGCGAGCTCGGCCGATGCGCGGAGCGGGTCAGCGGCTACCTGGGCGGCACGGCATGGTTCCGCCCGCCGTACGGCATGGGCGACTGGCCGGTTCCCGGCTTCGCCGGCCCGGTCGGCTGGCACGCGCAGGGGCGGGACTGGGACATCACCTACCGGCACGGGCAGACGGTGGACGCCTGCGTGGAAGCCATCGCGCAGCGGCTCATCCGGCGCGACGGCGGCATCGTGCTCCTGCACGACTTTGCGGCGGCCACCGAGTTCCGCCCGGCCGGCCTGACCGAGGCAGACCTGGACCTGCGGATCATCGAGATCACCACATCGCTGATCGAGCGGCTGCGCGGCGCGGGATTCTCGTTCGTCGGGCTGCCGGACCCCGCGCCGGCCCGCACGCCGGAGCCCCCGGCCCAGGCCGGCGGCGGGCCCGCGGCGGGCGGGCCTCCGGCCGCGACCCGGACGCCGGGGGCAGGGGGGCTGCCCGGGGCGGCCGAAGCCCTTCAGTCCTTGCGGCTGCACCGCGCGACGGCCAAGGCCGCGGGCGGCATCCTCGATCTGCTCATGCCGATCCGAGTCGGCGACAGCCCTCCCCTGTTCTGCGCACATCCGGTGGTGGGCCTGAGCTGGTGCTACCTGGCCCTGGTCCCGCACGTCGACGCCAGGTTCCCGCTCTATGGCCTGCAGGCCCGTGGCCTGCGGCGGCCCGAGCCACTGCCGGCCAGCATGGCGGAGATGGCGCGGGACTACACCGACCAGATCCGGATGGCGCAGCCGTCAGGGCCCTACCATCTGCTCGGCTGGTCACTGGGCGGGAACGTCGCCTTCGCGATCGCGGAGGAACTCGAGCGCCGTGGTCAGGAGATCGGGCTGCTCGTCATTCTGGACGCCAGTCTGACCGACCGCGAGGCCATCGCGCTGAGCAACGAGCCCTGGATGATCTACAACCTCGTGCTCGCGCAGTTCGGGTATGTGCCCGCGCTGACCCCCGCCGAGCCGGATCCCGAGGCCCGGATGCTTGAACTGGTGCGCCGCCGGCCGGGCCTGGGGCTTGATGAGTGGCCCGAACAGCGCCTGCGCGCGCTGCAGCGCGTGATCAAAAACAACGTCGCTGTGTCGCGCGCCCACCAGCCCGGCCGGGTGCACTGCCCGTTGCTGTTCTTCTCCGCTACCCGCAATCCGCCGGCGCTGGCCGAGAAGCTGGAAAGCTGGCGGGCGTTCGTCGATGGCCCGATCGAGGCGGTCGAGCTGGACTGCGACCATCGGTACATGCTGCTGCCCGAGCCGATAGCACGGATCGGGCCAGCGCTCACCGCCGCACTGTCGCGCGCCACCGCGGCCATTGTGTAACCAAGCCGGCACATTTAGCCTGGCGACGTGACGTTACGTCCCCGCCCGCTGGGCTTGCGAGCGTTCGGCGTCTTCGGCCGCACCCGGCCTGCTCCGCCCGCCAGGAGGCTCGATGATTGAGGCCAGCGGTCTGCGCAAGTCATTCCGGACCAAGCGCCGCCGCAAGGTCACCAATGTCGATGCGGTCCGCGGCGTGGACCTCGCCGTGCAGCGCGGTGAGATCTTCGGCTTCCTCGGCCCCAACGGGGCCGGCAAGACGACCACGCTCCGGATGCTGGCCACGCTGATCCGCCCGGATGGCGGCGATGCCACGATCGCCGGGGTGGACCTGCGGCGCGACCCCGCGCAGGTGCGGCGGCACATTGGCTTCGTGGCGCAGGGCAGCGGCACCTACGATCGGTCCACCGCCCGGCGTGACCTGGTCCACCAGGCGCGCATGTACGGTGTCTCGAAGTCCGCCGCGAAGGGCCTCGCCGAGGCGGCCATCAAGGCTTTCCAGCTCGACGACTTCGCCGACCGCCGCATCGGCACCTACTCCGGCGGGCAGCGCCGGCGCCTCGACATCGCGCTCGGCGTCATCCACTCGCCCCAGCTCATCTTCCTGGACGAGCCGACGACCGGGCTTGACCCGCAAAGCCGGGCTCGCATGTGGCGGGAGGTGCGCAGGCTCCGCGACGAGGGCATGACGATCTTCCTCACCACCCACTACCTGGACGAGGCCGACGCGCTCTGTGACCGGATCTCGATCATCGATGCCGGGCTGATCGTCGCCGAGGGCACCCCGTCGGATCTCAAGCGCGAGATCTCCGGCGACGTCATCATCGTGGACCTGGCCGCGCCCGACACGGCCGGCGCACCGGAGCCCAGCGTGATGCTCGAAGGATCGAAGATCCTGACCGAACAGCCGTATGTGCACTCCTGCGAGACCATCGACGCGCGCCTGCGCCTCTATGTGGACAGCGCCGCCACGGCCATCCCGCAGGTCATGCGGGCGCTGAGCAACAAGGGGATCGAGCCGGGAGCGATCGAGTCCCGCCGGCCGAGCCTGGACGACGTGTTCCTGGCCAAGACCGGCCGCACCCTCGCCGACTGACCGGCGACCGGAAAGGAGGAAAGGCAGCAGCCATGAAGCTCGCCCGCGATACGTGGCTGACCCTGCAGTATGAAGCCGGGCAACTGGTGCACAGCCCGGTCGGCATCGCGATCTCGCTGCTGCAGCCCATCACCTACCTGCTGCTCTTCACCCCGTTCCTCAAGTCCGTCATGGGCGCCTCCAGCTACGGCGACGCCTATGGGATCTACGTGCCCCTGCTGTTCGCGGCCATGGGCATCTTCAGCGGCATGTTCGCCGGATTCGCCCTGATCGCCGCGATACGCCGGGGGGTCATCGCCCGGTTCCGGGTCACGCCGCTGTCGCGGGCCGGCCTGCTGCTCGGACGGGAACTGGTGTTCGTTGTGCTGACCGGCTTCCAGGCCGTCGTGATCGCTGTGGTAGCCCTCATGTTCGGGCTGCGGGTGCCGTTGATCAACCTCGTGCTTGCCCTGGTCCTGCTGGCGATGATGGTGCTCATCGGCGTCTCGATCTCTTATGTCCTGGCGATCTACGTGCCCAACGAGAACGCGCTGGCGAACCTGACCAACGGGGTCACCGAGCCGCTCGCGCTGCTGGCCGGGGTGCTGATTCCGCTGTCGGTCGCACCGCTGTGGGTGCGGGACGTCGCGTTGTGGAACCCGTTCGCCTGGGGGGCCAACGGCATGCGGGAGATCTTCCAGGGCCACCTCGGCGCCCCGGTCGTCTGGCAGGCGGCCCTCATCCTGGCCGGGCTGGCCACGGTGGCCGTGGTGTTGTCGTCACTGCTGTTCACCCGTGAGATCGCGGTCGACCGTTGAGGCGGGAAAGGCACTGCTATGAAGCTCGCCCGTGATACGTGGCTGATCTTCCAGTATGAAGCCGGGCAACTGGCGCACAACCCGGTCGGCATCGCGGCCACGCTGCTCAACCCCGTCACCTACCTGCTCTTTTTCACCCCGTTCCTCAAGTCCGTCATGAACGCCTCCAGCTACGGCGACGCCTATCGGATCTACGTGCCCCTGCTGTTCTGCACCGTGGGCCTGTTCGGCGGCCTTTTCGCCGGATTCGCCCTGCTCGCCGCGATGCGCCGGGGGGTCATCGCCCGGTTCCGGGTCACGCCGCTGTCCCGCGTCGGCCTGCTGCTCGGGCGGGAACTGACGGTCGCCGCGATGATCGGCTTCCAGGCTGTCGTGATCACCGTGGTGGCCCTCATCTTCGGGCTGCGGGTGCCGCCGGCCAACTTCCTGCTTGCGTTGATCGTGCTGGCGATGATGGTGCTGTTTGGCGTCTCGATCTCGTTTGCCCTGGCGATCCTCATGCCCAACGAGACCATGCTGCCCAGCCTGGTGAACGGGGTGGCCCAGCCGCTCTCGCTGCTGGCGGGGGTGCTGATCCCGCTGTCGGTCGCGCCGCTGTGGGTGCGGGACGTCGCCTTGTGGAACCCGTGGGCCTGGGGGGCCAATGGCATGCGGGCCATCTTCGATGGCCAGATCGGCGCCCAGGTCGTCTGGCAGGCGGCCCTCATCCTGGCCGGGCTGGCCACGGTGGCCGTGGTGTTGTCGTCACGGCTGTTCAGCCGCGAGATCGCATGACCGCGCGTGGCCGGTGGCCATTGGGCAGAGCCCGCGCGATATGGCCATTGCCTGGGCATCACTGCCGTTTTAGCCTGAGCTGGGATCTCAGCGACATTGAGAGCCGCCACGGCCCGCGGTCACGGCCCACGGCCGGGCATGACACCGGCCTGGTGCGGTGCGCGCGACAAGGGGAGGCAGATCGGTGAGTGCGACCAACCTTCGGGCAGTGCTGGCTGCGGACCCGGAACTCGGCGCGGGCAACGTGCTGCTCAGGCTTGCCGAGCACGGCGCCGACATGGACATGCCGCGGGTGACGTTCGACACCGGGTTCGACGCTATCGCGGCGTGGACGCCGTTACCGCTGCGCACGCTGACGGAGCGGGTAGCCGCCCGGGCCGAATGGTTCGCCCGGCGCGGCATCGGGCGGCGCGACCCGGTCGCGGTCTACGTGACGTCAGCGGCCGACGTCGTACTTAACTTCCTGGCGCTGACCTGGCTCGGGGCGATACCCGCCCTGATGAACGGGAGCATGCCGGCCGAGATCGCCGTCGAGTACATCCGGCGGCTGCGCGCCGCCGGGGTGATCCTCGATGACGACCACGCCGGGCTGGCCGCGCTCGACCTCGGCGCGCCGATCCTCGGCGACGCGGCCGAGACCGGCACGGGCGATCCGTCCCGTGCGCCCGCGCACTACCGGCACCACCCCGACGATCCGGTGGCCATCACGCACTCGTCAGGGACCACGCGCATGCCGGCCGCCGTAGTGCACTCCCACCAGAGTCTGTTCGCGGCGGTGCGCGCCGTCCGGCTGACCGAGCCCCGCCAGCACGGCCCGGTGCGTGAGCTGTCCGCATTCCCGCAGGCGCACACGGCGGGCGTCATCATCCTCAACGAGGCGCTCTGCAACGGATACGAGCTGCTGTGCCTGTCGGAGCAGGGCGGCTCGTTCGCGCGCAGCGGCGAGGTGATCATCGAGGCCATCGAGCGCTGGCACCCGACCGCGGTCTTCGGCTTCGCCGTCACCTGGGCCGAACTGGCCCGCTACGACCTGACCACCCGTGATGTCAGCTCGGTGCGGTTCTGGTCGAACAGCGGCGACTGCGCGCACGAGGCGCACATCCGCCGCCTGATCGCCGTCGGCAGCCACCACGCCTATGGCAAGGACGGCATCGTCAGCCTCCCCGGCTCCCGGTTCAACGACACGCTCGGCTCCACGGAGATGGGCTATGGCGGGTTCGGGATCAGCCACCGCCCCGGCAGCGAGCGCTACAACCGCTGCGTCGGCAAGCCGCAGCCGTTCGCCGAGATCATCCTGGTCGATCCACAGACCGGCGAGGAGGTCCCGACCGGCCAGGTGGGGATGGTCGCCATGAAGTCGCCGACGCTGGCGATCGGGTACTGGAACGACTCGGTGAACACCTTCCGCACCCGCCTGAACGGCTACTACCTGACCGGTGACCTGATGTACCGCGATGCGGAGGGCTACTTCTACCACGTGGACCGGGCCAGCGATGCACTCGACCTCGGCGACGGGAACTGGCTCTATACCGCGCTGTCCGAGGAGCGCATCCTCAAGCGCTGCCCGGAGGTTCGCGACTGCACGGTCCTGGCGGCCCGCGGGGACCACGGCAAGCTCGTCACCGAGGTGCTGCTCCTGCTCACGGCGGACGCCGATGCCGCGCTGGACCGCGAGGGCGAGGTCCGGGCCGCGCTCGGCGAGATAGCGGCGGCGGTGCCATTGCGGATCGTGACCATCCCCGACGACGGGGTCGTCGTAGGACCGACCGGCAAGGTGCGCAAGTTCCTCATGCGCGAACAGTTGCTGGCCGCCGCGGGCGCCTCCCCGGCCGAAGGGAGTGGCTGATGCCAGGTGCACAGGATTCGCTGCCGTACGCGGTCGTGGTCAATGACGAGGAGCAGTACTCGATCTGGCGAGCGGGGCGCGACCTGCCCGCCGGCTGGCGCCCGGAAGGCTTCACGGGCACCGAGGATGAGTGCCTGGCCTACATCGACGAGACCTGGACAGACATGCGGCCGGCCGCACTGCGTCGCTGGATGCGCGACCACGCGCAGGCCGGCGCCGGTTGACCAGCTCGGCACGGGCTGAGCCGGACCTGCCCGCGGTTCCGCTGATCAACGAGGACCAGGAACGAATCGCCAGGAGGCGACGTGGACGACGACGACACCCAGACCTATCTCGTCGTGCTCAACGACGAAGAGCAGTACTCGATCTGGCCAGCCGATCGTGACCTGCCCCCCGGCTGGCGCACCGACGGCTTCAGCGGCCCCAAGGCGGACTGCCTCGCGCACATCGACGAGGTCTGGACCGACATGCGCCCGCTCAGCCTGCGCCGCGCGATGGAGCAGGCCGCCGGGTCGTGAGGCGGCAGGTGGCCTGACTACCGTCCCCCGGATCGACCGGCTCCTAGCGAAGGACAGTGCGTAAATGATGCTCGACGACTTCCAATCCCGCGTGGCGCAGGCGCCGGATGCGATCGCCGTGCAAGACGGCGGCCTGCGGCTGACCTACCTGGAGCTGGCCAGGCATGCCTCGGGCTTAGCTGCCAGGCTCGCCCGGCGCGAGGCCGGACCCGACGACGTGGTGGCCGTCTACGCCGACAGGTCCGCCGAGCTTGTCGTCGCCGAGCTTGCCGTGCTGCTGGCCGGCGCCGCCTACCTGCCGCTCGATCCGGCCCACCCGCCCGCGCGGACAAGCGAGGTGCTTGCGCTGTCGGGTGCGGCCGCCGTGATCAGCACCGGCCCGCTGCGGTCGGCCGGCGCGCCGCTCGGCGACGATCCCGAGGTCGTCGACCTGACGGAGGTACCCGCGGCGCCCACCGCGGCCCCGGCCAGGCCGGACGACGCGACGCTGGCCTACGTGATCTTCACGTCGGGCTCGACGGGCCGGCCTAAGGGCGTCGGGGTCAGTCACGGCAGCCTCGCGAACCTGATGCGCTGGCGCAAGGTGGCGTACCCGCTGGACCCGCGGGACCGGACGACGTTGCTGTGCAGCCCCGGGTTCGACGTGGCGGTCTGGGACACCTGGCCCACCCTGGCCGCCGGGGGGACGCTGGTGGTGCCGCCCGCGGAGGTGCGCGCCTCGCCGCCGGACCTCGTCGCCTGGCTGGCCGACGAGCGGATCACCGCGGCGTTCCTGCCCACGCCACTGGCCGAGGCCGTGCTCGACGAGCGGTGGCCGTCCCACACCGCGCTCAGGATGATGCACACCGGCGGCTCGGCGCTACAGCGCGGCGCGCCGCCCGGCCTGCCGTTCACCCTGGTCAACCTGTACGGCCCGGCCGAGTGCACGGTGGGCGTGACGACCACTCCGGTGCTGCCGGGCGGCCCCGTGCCACCACCGATCGGGGTTCCCATCGGCGGCGTGCGCTGCTACGTGCTCGACGGCCTCGACGCGGTGCCCGACGGCGAGCCCGGCGAGATGTGCCTGGCCGGCGCGTGCGTGGCCCGCGGCTACCTGGGCGACCCGGCCACCACGGCCGGATCGTTCATGCCTGACATCACCGTTCCCGGGGAGCGGATGTACCGGACCGGCGACAAGGTCCGCCGCCGGGCCGACGGATCCTTCGAGTACCTCGGCAGGCTCGACGATCAGGTCAAGATCCGCGGATTCCGGATCGAGCCGGGCGAGGTGGCCGCGGTGCTGCGGCAGCATCCGGCGGTCAGGGAGTCCTTCGTGGCCGCCGAGCGATCCGGTCCCGCTGACCCGCGCCTGATCGGCTACGTTGCCGCGGACGCCGCGCCCGCCGAGCTGATCGGGTTCGCCGCGTCGCGGCTGCCCGGCTACATGGTGCCCGCCGCGATCGTTGTGCTGCCCGCGCTGCCGATGACGCCCAATGGCAAGGTGGACCGCGCCGCGCTGCCCGCGCCCGGCCGGGCAGCCGCCGGCCTGGCCGAGGTGGCCGCGGCGCAGCGCACGCCGACCGAGGGCGCGCTGGCCGGGATCGTGGCCCGGCTGCTCGGGGGCGGGCAGGTCGGCGCCGATGACGACTTCTTCGCCCTCGGCGGTACCTCGTTGCTTGTCGGGCGGCTGGCTGCCCAGATCGCCGCCGAGCTGCAGGCCACGGTGAGCCTGGCCGACCTGCTCCGCGCCCGCACGGTGGCCGCGATCGCCGCCATCGTCGACGAGCGGGCCGGCCAGCAGACCACGGTGGCCAGCCTGAAGCCGGACTCCCCGCCGCCGGCGCCGACCAGGCCGCCGGTCCGCCCGGGCCGCAGGGACCGGCCGACACCGCTGTCGCTGCAGCAGGAGCGGGTGTGGTTCTTCGAGCAGCTGTCACCGGGCAACCTGGCCTACAACTTCCAGGCCACGGTGTCGCTGCACGGCGAGGTGGACACCGTGGCGCTGCGCGCCGCGCTCGACGAGATCGTGCGCAGGCACGAGATCCTGCGGACCGCGTTCGTCACGGTCGACGGGGCCGCGATGCAGCGGCCGGCCACGACGGCGAGGGCGCCGCTGCGGGTGCTGGACGTCCCCGCCGAGCACGCCGAGAAGGTCATCGCCTCGGAGTTGCGCAAGCCGTTCGACCTGACCAGGCCGCCGTTAGCGCGCTGGCTGCTGCTGCGCCACGCGGGGGGCGAGAACACGTTCGTCCACGTGGAGCACCACTTCGTGCACGACGGCTGGTCGCTGGCGGTGCTGCTGTCCGAGCTGAGCGCCCTCTACCAGGCCTTCGCGACCGGTCAGCCCTCGCCACTTCCCGATCTCGCCGTCCAGTACGCGGACTACGCGCTTTGGCAGCGGGAGTGGATGCGGGGCGAGGTACTGAGGGCTCACGTGGACCACTGGACCTCTCTGCTAGCCGGCGCACCCGACACCCTGGGGCTGCCGGCCGATCACCCGCGGCCGCCGGTCATGAGCTTCCGCGGCGCGGCGCCGCGGATCAAGGTTCCGGCCGAGTTGTCCCGCGTGCTGCGCTCGTTCAGCCGGCAGCACCGGGTGTCGCTGTTCTCGACCATGTACGCGGGCTTTGCGGCGCTGCTGTACCGCTACACCGGTCAGCAGGACCTGCTCGTGGGCACCGGCGCGGCGAACCGCAGCCTGCCCGAGTTCGAACCGCTGCTTGGCATGATCGTCAACATCCTGGTCCTGCGAACAAAGGTCTGCGGCCAGATGTCGTTCACAGACCTGCTCGACCAGGTGCAGCGGACCGTCGCCGACGCGCTGGCCTGGTCAGACACCCCAGTGGACGCCGTCATCGACGCGATCGGCCCAGCCCGCGACCCCTCGCGCACTCCGCTGTTCCAGGTCATGTTCAGCTTCCACGACTCCGCCGTGCCCGACTTGGACTTCGGCGGGCTCACCGGCGCTGTCACCGAGCGCGCGAACGGCTCGGCCAAGTCCGACCTCAACGTGATCGTGGTGCCGCGGGCCGCGCAGCGGCTTGGCCGGGAGCCCCGGGCTGAGGACGACGACCTGAGCCTGATCTGGGAGCACTCGACCGACCTGTTCGACGAGACCACCATGTCCCGGATGGTCACGCACTACCTGAACCTGCTCACCGATGCCCTGGCCAGGCCGGCGACCCAGATCGGCAGGCTGCGGCTGCTCACCGACTCCGAGTCGCGGCTGCTCGACTCCTGGAGCCGCGGGCCAGCGGTGACCGACTCCAGGCCGGTGACCGAGCTGATCGCCAAGCAGGTCTGCCGCGCGCCGGACGTGGTCGCCGGGCGGAACCGCACCCGCGCCGCCTACCCCGCGGACGCTACCGTCCCCGCGCTGTTCGCGGCCCAGGTCGCCAGGAACCCTGACGCGACGGCACTGGTCTTCGGCACCGCCTCCGTAACCTACGCCGAGCTCGACCGGCGCAGTAACGCACTGGCCTGGCTGCTGCGCCGACGCGGCGTGGGCGCGGATGTAGCTGTCGGGGTGGCGATGGAGCGCGGCACCGACCTCGTCGCCGCCCTACTGGCCGTGCTGAAAGCCGGCGGCGCCTACCTGCCGATCGACATCAGCAGCCCGGCGTCCCACGCCGCCACCTTGATCGCCGCTGCGGGTGCCCGGCTCGTGCTGGTCACGGCCGAGAACGCCGCCGCGATGCCCCAGCTGGCGGGCGTGGACATGGTCCGCGTCGACCAGGAGCCCGCTCTGGCCGCCGATGAGCGCGCTGCACCTCCGGACATCTCGCATCCGCTGAGCCTGGCCTACATCAGCTTCACCTCAGGCTCGACCGGCGTGCCGAAGGGCGTCGCCGTGCCGCAGCGCGCCGTCATCCGGCTCATCAGCGATCCGACGTTCGCCTCCCTCGGTCCCGGCGAGCGGCTGCTCCACCTGGCCCCGGTCGCGTTCGATGCCTCCACGCTGGAAATCTGGGGCGCGCTGCTGACCGGCGCCACGGTCGTGATCGCGCCGCCCGGCCCGCTCGGGCTGTCGGATGTCGCGTCGCTGCTGCGCACCGCCGACGTGACGGTCGCTTGGCTCACCGCCGGACTGTTCCACCAGCTGGCCGAGACGGATATCGACGCGATCGCCGCCGTCCCCGTTGTCCTGGCGGGCGGCGACGTGCTCAATCCGGACACGGTGCGCGCCGTGGTCGCGGCGCGCCGCGGGCAGCCCCTGGTCAACGGCTACGGCCCGACCGAGAACACCACCTTCACCGCATGCCATGTCATGACCGACCCGAGCCAGGTC
>WNGM01003375.1_pt1 | contig 26688 bp, 23 predicted proteins | sample 5400571 | NCBI WGS metagenome assembly WNGM01 (sample SAMN13153378, study PRJNA577476) | soil metagenome | isolation source: 100 cm soil or saprolite under Garry oak tree replicate 2 | place: USA:California | collected 2016-06-15 | reverse complement strand
TGTTGCTCGGCGGTTTTACCAAGGATCCCGAGACAATAACCGTCGGCGCGCTGTTCCTGCGGATGATTGCGCTGAACCTTGTCGCGCAGGTTGTGATCTTCGTGTGTTCAAGCATGTTTCAGGGATTGGGCAACACCAAGCCGGTGCTGCTAAGCTCCGGCGCCCGCCTGACGACATATGCGCTGCCGCTGATATGGTTATCCGCGAAGCCTGAATTTCGCATCGAGCACGTCTGGTATCTATCGATTGCGACAACCACGCTCCAGGCGTTGTTGAGTTTGTGGTTGCTGCGCCTGGAGTTCAGGAAACGGCTGGTGCCGGTCATGTAATGAAACCGAGGCCGAGGTCTTCTCGCAAGACCTCGGCGCCGGCATATTGCAAAATGCCCCTGATGCATTTATAAGCAGCAGATTGTCGCTCGAACCGGGGAGGATTTGCATGATTTCGATGTATTCGCAGATCGCATCCTCGCGTCCGAAGCCAGTATCGGATGCCCGCGTGGCCCTTTGAGGGCCGTTTCCGCCAGCATCGATCGGGCCTGACGTCCCGATCTTCAATAGCTTCCCACTAGTCACTGCCATTTTCAACGACGCTTGCGTTCGGCCATGCCGTCGCTCGCCAACCAACGGAGCCGGTCCGCGCGCCAGCGCAGCCGGATGACGCCATGACCGCTTCTGTCAACAAGCGCCCCGCCGCGATACGCGTGGTGATCCCGTTCGTGTTTCGCCATTGGCTCAATCGGCCGGTGGGTGCTGCGACCGTCGCCGGCGGTTTGCTCGGTGCGACCGCAGCCGACCTGTTCATGCCGCTGTTTTCAGGACATCTGGTCGATGCGGTGACCTTGGGCGCATCCGATCCGGCCGCGCGCCGCGCGGCGTTCACGGCCTTTGGCGCCATCGTGGCGCTGGGCCTGGTCTCGATGACGCTTCGTCTGGTCGGACTGCAGGCGATCGTGCCGTTCACGCTGCGGATCATGTCCGACGTGTCGCGCGACGCCTTCATGCGCGTGCAGCGCTTCTCGACCGACTGGCACGCCAACAGCTTTGCCGGCTCGACCGTGCGCAAGATCACCCGCGGCATGTGGGCGCTCGATCTGCTCAACGACACCATTCTGATGGCGCTATTGCCGTCGCTGGCTGTGTTGCTGGGCTCGATGATCCTGCTCGGATTGCATTGGCCGTCGCTCGGCCTCGTCATCGCGGTTGGTTCGCTGGTCTATGTGTCGATGACGGTGGTGTTCTCGACGCGCTATATCGCGCCGGCGGCGCGCATCTCCAATGCCTGGGACACCAAGGTCGGCGGCACGCTGGCCGATGCCTTGACCTGCAACGCGGTGGTGAAATCGTTCGGCGCCGAAGCGCGCGAGGACGGGCGGCTGGCGCGCGTCATCAGCCGGTGGCGCACCCGCGTGCGCCGGACCTGGCTGCGATATAATTACACCTCTACGGCGCAGCTCACCGTGCTGCTGTTCGTCCGCGCCTCCGTGGTCGGCGGCGCGCTGCTGCTGTGGATCGCAGGCCATGCCTCGCCGGGCGACGTCACCTACGTGCTGACCAGCTATTACATCATCCACGCCTATTTGCGCGATGTCGGCATGCACATCAACAACCTGCAGCGTTCGGTGAACGACATGGAGGAACTTGTCGCTGTTCACGACGAGGCGATCGGCATTGCCGACGCGGCTGACGCGCAGCCGATCAGCGTCCACAGCGGACGCATCGTGTTCGAGGATGTGACATTCCTTTACGGCGGTCATCGTATTGCGCTGTACGACGGGCTGTCGGTGGACATCCGCGCCGGCGAACGCGTCGGGCTCGTCGGCCGCTCCGGCTCCGGCAAGACCACCTTCGTCAAGCTGGTGCAGCGGCTTTACGACGTCAGCGGCGGACGGATCCTGATCGACGGTCAGGATATCGCTCAGGCGACGCAGCATTCGCTGCGCAGCCAGATCGCGATCGTGCAGCAGGATCCGATCCTGTTTCACCGGTCGCTGGCCGAGAACATCGCCTATGGCCGGCCGGGCGCCAGCATGGCGGCGATCGAGCAGGCCGCGCGTCTCGCCAATGCGCATGAGTTCATCCTGCGGCTGCCGAAGGGCTACGGCACGCTGGTCGGCGAACGCGGCGTCAAGCTGTCGGGCGGCGAGCGGCAGCGCGTCGCTCTGGCGCGCGCGTTTCTCGCCGACGCGCCGGTTTTGATCCTCGACGAGGCGACGTCGAGCCTCGATTCCGAATCGGAGGCCTTGATCCAGCAGGCGATGGAGCGGCTGATGAAGGGACGCACCTCGATCGTGATCGCGCACCGGCTGTCGACGGTGCGCAGCCTCGACCGGATTCTGGTGTTCGACCGCGGCGAGATCGTCGAGCAGGGCACCCATGGCGCGCTCGCCACCCGGACGGGAGGAATCTATCGCGGGCTGTTCGAGCGTCAGGCCACGGAATTTGGTCGCGCTTCGGCGGCGGGGTGAGGGCGGCAAGTCAGTCATTCCGGGTTCGCATCTGCGGCCCCGGGACCGCACTGCGGCTCCCGGAATGACGATCATTGTCGAGTTACGTCAAATACTTGACGCACCGAAATGAACCTTGAGCGCTGTCCGCTGACCAATGTACGGAACGGGCCGGTCATCGCGTCCTCCGATCGGAGGATAAGGGATCGCTCGTCGTAACGCTATTCGGTCGGCTACGCGATTGATCAACCCCATGCACGGAACCCAGAAACTTCCTGATCTCATTGAGGAAATCTATGATGCGGCGCTCGAGCCCGCATTGTGGAATAATGTCGTCGTCAGCATCAATGATTTTGTCGGCGGCCAAGCTTGCGGGATTTTCTCGAAAGATTCGAGCAGCCAATCCGGACTGACGCATTATTACTGCGGTGCCGATCCGCATTACATCAGGCTTTATTCGGAGACCCATGCCAGGTTCGATCCGCTCACGACCTTGCCACCCCTGGGAAAGGTCGTCAGCATTCCGGATCTCGTCGACTATGATGAATATCGCGGCGGACGCTTCTATCAGGAGTGGCTGCGACCCCAGGGCTGTGTCGACGCGGCGAACGTTGTGCTCGAGCAATCAGGCCGAGATTGCGCGGTTCTGCTCACCGTGCTTTCGGGCGCGCACATGATCGATGGCGAAATGCGGCGGCGTATCGCGCAGATCGTGCCGCATGTCCAGCGGGCGCTGCTCATCAACAGGACGATCGATCTCAGAGATTCCGAAGCCGCGACATTCGCCGCTACGCTGGATGGTCTCAGTGCCGGAATATTCCTCGTCGACGCCGATTGCCGGTTGGTCCATGCGAATGCGGCCGGCCACGACATGCTGAGCGCGGATGATGTTCTGGCTTCGATCGGCGGGAAACTGGTCGCCCGCGACGTGAAATCCAATCGGACCTTACGCGAAGTCTTCGCCGATAACGGCGACGCGCTGGATGCCAAGGGCACAGCCTTGGCCCTGACCGCGCATGACGGCGAGCGTTACGTCATGCACGTGTTGCCGCTGACATCGGCGGCGCGGACCCAGATCGGCATGACCTACCGGGCCGTCGCCGCCCTGTTCGTCCGGAAGGTGGCGCTGGACAGCCCCAGTGGCGAACTCGTTGCGCGAGCGTTTGAACTGACGCCGGCCGAACTGCGTGTGCTGCTGGCTATCGTCGAGGTTGGCGGCGTTCCGGAGACGGCGTTGGCTTTGGGCGTCGCCGAAACCACCGTCAAGACCCATTTGCACCGCGTATTCTCCAAGACAGACTCCAGCCGCCAGGCCGATCTTGTCAAGCTCGCCGCCGCATTTTCCAGTCCGTTGGCGAACTGACGCAGTCGCCCAGGGTTGGTCAAGGGTGGTTAAGGTGAACCCTGAACAACCGGCGTTTGCCGAGCCCGCGTGCGCGTACCGATCGCGACGGTGGCGACCACGGCAGCAGCGAACAGCAGGATTTGTGGCGTGATTGTCTCATCGTTGAAGAGCGCCGCCAGTGCGAACGTGATGAAGGGCTGCAGCAGTTGTACCTGCGACACGCGTGCGATACCGCCCATCGCCATGCCGGCATTCCACGCAAAGAACGCGATCCATTGCGCGAACACGGCGACATAGAGCAGCGCGAGCCACGGCTTCAAGGCGATCTGTGTCAGATCCGCTGGCATGGTCAGGGCGGCGGCGGGCAGTGAGATCGGCAAGGCCAACACCAGCGCCCAGCTGATGACTTCCCATCCCGGCATCCCGGCGGTGAGCCGTCCGGAGAAGGTATAACCGATCGCCGCGACGCCGACCGCGGCGAACAGTAGGAGGTCTCCGGCCGAGAGCGTGCCGCCGCCCTGGCGCAGGGCGAAAGCGATCACCAGCGACGCACCGGCCGCAGATGCGATCCAGAATAGCGATTTCGGCCGCTCGTGGGTAATGGCGACGGCTACCAGCGCGGTGGCGATGGGAAGAATCCCCATCACCACACCGCCATGCGAGGCATCGACCGTCTGCACCGCGAGCGCCATCAGCAACGGAAACAGAATGCTCACGCACAGCATGGCGATCACGAACTGGAACCAAAGCCTGCGCGGCGGCAGCGGCCGTCGCAACACTAGCAGCAAGACGAGCGCGCACAGCCCAGCGATCGCGGTGCGCAACGCCGTGAGGGCAAGCGGATCGAATCCCGAGACCGCAAGGCGCGTCGCCGGCAGCGTGCCGCCGAAGATCGCCATGCCGATAAAACCCAGCAACAGACCGAGATGTTCGCGTGAAAATGGGGTGGAGGGCATGATGCCTGACGTAGCCGGTTCGCTCGCCCGCGTACAGCGTTTGCGCGCTCCGCATGGCGGCCACGCAAGGCTACCGCAACCCGAGACTGCTCCAGACCAGACCGATCCCGGATAGAAACAGCAGGCCAAGCACGACGTCGCGGAAATTTCCGTCGCTCAGCACGCGATAGGCTCGCCCGCCGAGCCAGGCACCGAATATCGTTGTCGGCATGACCAGCAATGCGAGCCAAACCACTTCAATTCGGATGAGGCCGGTTCCCGCCTGCAGGCACAAAGCGGCTGCCAGTACGGTCCAGTTGAAGATCTGAAAAACCCCGCGCCGCTCATCCTTGCCCCAGCCCCGCACGCTGGCCCACAGCGTTGGAAGCACGCCGGACAAACCGGCGAGGCCGCCAAGGATTCCGCCGGCAAATCCGATGCCGCGTCCGCCACACGGCCGCCAAAGCTTAACGCCATCGGCTTGTTGAAATAAAGCGCAGGCGGAAACACCAGCAGCAGTATGCCGACGCTCAACTTGAATATGCCGGGATCGGCATGCGCGACCAGCATGGTGCCCAACGGCACGCCCGCAAGGCCGCCGATCAGGAATGGCCACACCAGCCTGAGGTCGAAGGACCGCCAAAGCGACGGCAGCGTTGAAGTTTGCGCGACGACCGAACAGATGAAGACCAGCGGCACCGCGATCGAAGGCGGCAACACGTAGAGCCAGATCCCCAGCGCCAAGAGCGCGGTTCCGAAGCCGGCGAGGCCGGCGACGAAGCCGCTGGCCAGCGCGCCGAGAAAAAGCAGCATGAACCCAACCGTGCTCATCGCTCCAGGCTTCCATCCTTGAATTGTTTGCTACAGAGTTGGCGAAGGATCGGTTATGTGCCTCATAGCGATCCAGCCGCGATCGCGAATGAGGAAAACATCATGGGAGCAACCTTTCTCGTCTGCCACGGCGCTTGGTCGGCAGGATGGGCGTGGAAGAAGCTGCACCCGCTGATGAGCGCCGCCGGGCATCGCCTGGTGACGCCGACCTACACCGGGCTTGGCGAGCGCGAGCATCTGGCGAACCCGTCGATCGATCTCGAGACCCACATTCACGACATCCTGAACGTCATCAAATATGAAGACCTGCGCGACATTGTGCTGATCGGCCACAGTTATGGCGGCATGGTTGCAACAGGGGTAGCCGACCGCGCACGGGACCGCGTCGTCCAGTTGATCTACCTCGACGCGTTTGTTCCGAAGGACGGGCAGTCGCTGTTGGACCTGAACGAGCCGGCGAGGCAGCAGATGCTGGAACTCGCGAAGTCCGGCGACGGCTGGCGGGTGCCGCCCAATCCTACGCCGCCTGATACGTCGCAAGCGGATGTGGGATGGCTGACCGAGCGCCGCGTGTTCCAGCCGATCAAGTGTTTTGAGATGCCGCTCAAGCTGCGCGGTGGCGAGCTGACGCTGCCTCGCAGCTATATCTACGCCACGCGTGCCACGCCCGCGGATACCTTCCGCCGGTTCGCCGAGCGCGCCAAAAGCGAGGCCGGCTGGCGTTACCACGAAATCGACGCCAGCCATTCGCCGAACGTCACCGCGCCGGAGGCGCTGATGGCATTGCTGGAGAAGATCGTCGCGGTGCGGCGGTAAAATTGGCGAGGGGTCCGGCGTGTCGCGCCGAACCCCTCATTTTTAGAATATCAGCCAGCCTGTAAGCCGGGTTTTGTAGGGCACCGCCTGCTTGCGCAGACGATACGTGACGGCCATTCCTCTGGGACAACGTTCGCACGTTGCCTCGAGCAACCTACCCGGACGGCGAGCCTGACATCGCCCTGCGGTGTTATCGCTTTCGCGAACATTCCCGCGTTGCCGTCCCTATTCGGTTTTGCTCCCGGTGTGGTTTGCCATGCCGTTTCCGTTGCCGGACCCGCGGTGCGCTCTTACCGCACCTTTTCACCCTTACCTCGTCCGAAGAGGAGGCGGTTCGTTCTCTGTGGCACTGTCCCTGGGGTCGCCCCCGCCGGACGTTATCCGGCACCGTATGTCGATGGAGCCCGGACTTTCCTCTCCCGCAGCCTTTCGGCCGTAGCAGGAGCGGCCGTCCGGCCGACTGACGCGCTAGGCATGGGGGCTCCGGGCCGCCGCGTCAAGCCGATAACGGCACGGGGCCGGATCCAATCGCGCCATCAAGACGAACAAGGCCGCTACCGCCAGCTACATCAGAGCCTTGCTTCTTGCGAAATGCCTAACAGGCTGACGAGCCGCCCGCGCGGCCGAACCAGATCGCCCAGCGTGTAGCCATCGAGAACGTCAACGAAAGCGTGGTGCGCCTTCTCCAACGCGCGCTTCAGCACACAGCAGGGGCGGATGGCACAAGGAGCCTCGAGCGGCTTGAAGCACGACGCGATCGCCATGTCCGGCTCGGTGCAGCGGACCACGTCGCCGAGCCCGATCGTCGCGGCCGGCTTTGCAAGGCGCAAGCCGCCACCCCTGCCACGTACGGTTTCAACATAGCCGGCAACGCCCAATTGATACGCCACTTTCATCAAGTGGTTCCTGGAGATTGCAAAGCTTTTGGCGATCTCCGCGATCGTTGCGAGCTGATCGTCCTTGAGTGCAAGGTACATCAGCAAACGCAGCGCATAGTCGGTATAGACAGTTAGACGCAAGTGCTTTCTCTCCCCGGGAATGCTGCTCTTAAAAGAAGTATTATAAATATTGCTTTGCGGCAAGTGCGGATATATAAGGGCTATTACATCAAGGAGACTCCGATGAAGAGCACGATTTCGATGAGTGACGTTGTGGCAAGGCCATTCCTGCTGCCCGGAAATCTCGCCTGCAGCGCCCTGGGCCTCTCCAACCACCAGGATCTGTTCCGCATGCTGATCAACTCCCTGTTCTGGACCGTGCTCGGCGTTATCGTGGTGGTGCTTGCGATATGATCTCTTCGGCGGCGAAGCTCGGTCATGTTTCCGAAGACGGCATTCGCCAGCTCGTCGATGCGTTTTATGAAAAGGTTCGGCTCGATGTCGAACTTGCGCCGATTTTTTTGCGCGCGATTCCGGGGGACTGGGAACCGCATTTGGCTAGAATGTATGCGTTCTGGTCGTCGGTGATGCTCACCACCGGACGTTACAAGGGCAATCCTGTCGTCAAGCACCTCGTCATCCCGGGTATCCAGCCGCATCTGTTTGAACGCTGGCTGGCGCTTTTCAATGAAACCTGCGGCGAGTTATTTGATGATGGCGTCAGCGAGGAATTTCGTGCCAAGGCCGCGCGCATCGCCGAGAGTCTGAAGCTTGCCTTGTTTTATCGGCCGGACCGCCCGTGGCCACCGGAGGCAACGCCATGACCTTCGTCGTCACGGAAAATTGTATCAAATGCAAGTATATGGATTGCGTGGAAGTTTGCCCGGTCGACTGCTTCTACGAGGGCGACAACATGCTCGTCATTCATCCCGATGAGTGCATCGATTGCGGTGTGTGCGAGCCGGAATGCCCGGCCGAAGCCATCTCGCCTGATACCCAGCCGGGTCTTGAAAGCTGGCTCAAGCTGAATGCTGAATACGCTTCAGTTTGGCCAAACATCACGATCAAGCGGGAAGCGCCGGCTGACGCCAAGAGTTTCGACGGCGCCCCCAACAAGCTGCAGGAACATTTCTCAGCGAACCCGGGCCAGGGCGATTAGTACTGACTATGTGCCCATGCTTCGAGACGCTCGCGTCGCTCGCTCCTCAGCATGAGGTTGTTGTGTTTCAACGAGTTAGACCTCATCCTGAGGAGGTCACGAAGTGGCCGTCTCGAAGGATGGGCCGCAATACCGATTTGTGATTCCAGGTGCTAGGGCGGTATCCGGCCCGCGATCAGGCGTTTCGCCTCGATTGCGTCCACCGCATCGGTCAAAATAAATTATCCTGAAGATGTCGTTTTGCGAGTGGCCCGTTCGACTGGATGTCGGCGAATGGCGCCGGTCAAACAGGAGTTGGCAAGATGCAGTATTTGCTGATGATCTATCAGAACGAGGCCGAGTACGGCAAAATCGACGCTGCAACGGGCAAGAAAATGATGGAGGAATACGGTGCATTCACCCAGTCCATCGTCCAGAGCGGCAATTTCAAGGCGGGCGATCGGCTGCAGGACACGCACACGGCGACCACCGTGCGCGTCCGCGACGGCAAGACCTTGACGACCGATGGTCCGTTCGCGGAAACACGCGAGCAGCTCGGCGGCTACTACCTGGTCGAGGCCAAGGATCTCGACGCCGCGCTCGCCATTGCGGCGCGGATTCCCGGCGCCAGGTTTGGTTCGATCGAGGTCAGGCCGATCTGGGTCTATAATTGACAGCTATTGCCGTCATTCCGGGGCATCGCGATCGCGATGAACCCGGAATCTCGAGATTCCGGGTCCGTCCTTCGGACGCCCCGGAATGACGTGGGGCCGCATGACACCGATCGAAATCGAAAAAATTTTCCGTGACGAGGCGGGCCGGGCGCTGGCAACGCTGATCCGCCTGGTCGGCGATTTCGATCTCGCGGAAGACGCGCTGCAGGACGCATTTGCCACAGCACTTGAGCGCTGGCCCGCCGCCGATCCGCCGTCCAATCCGCGGGCATGGCTGGTCAATGTCGGGCGCAACAAGGCGATCGACCGGATCCGCCGGAGCATCGCGTTTCGCGGCAAGCAGACCGAACTGGCGCACGAGTTGCTGTTCAATGCCACAGCCTCCGACGAAGCCGCCGATATGATGGCGCTCGACGACGACATGCTGCGGTTGATCTTCATTTGTTGCCATCCGGCATTTTCCATGGACGTTCAGGTCGCGCTGACGCTGCGCACGGTTTGCGGGCTATCTACTTTGCAGGTCGCGCGCGCCTTTCTGACAAGCGAAGATGCCATGGCGCAGCGCCTTGTCCGCGCCAAACAGAAAATCCGCCTTGCTGGAATTCCCTACGAGGTGCCGGACCGCGACGCGCTGGAGCCGCGGCTGCGCGGGGTGCTCGGGGTGATCTATCTCGTCTTCACCGAAGGCTATGCCGCAACGTCGGGCGAAGACCTGATGCGCCCCAGTCTCACGCGCGAAGCCATCCGACTATGCCGTCTGCTCGACGCCCTGATGCCGCGACGGGGCGAGATCAAGGGATTGCTGGCCCTGATGCTGCTGCACGATGCGCGCCGCGCCGGGCGCGAGACCGCAGGCGGCGACATCGTGCTCCTGGAAGAGCAGGATCGCGCGCTGTGGGACCGTTGCCAGATTGCCGAAGGTTTGATGCTGGTGGAAGAGGCCTTGCGGTTGCCGGGCCGGCCGCAATCCTACGCGGTGCAAGCTGCGATCGCAGCACTGCATGCGCGGGCGCCGAACTATAAAGATACGGACTGGCCGCAAATCGCCGGCCTCTATGAAGTGCTGTTGCGGATCAGTCCGTCGCCCGTGATCGAGCTCAATCACGCCGCTGTGGTGTCGATGGTCGATGGGCCGGCGCGGGCGCTGGATCTGATCGATGCGCTGGAAGCCCGCGGAAGTCTCAAGGGCTACGAGTTGATGCCGGCGGTGCGTGCCGATCTGTTGCGCCGGCTTGGCCGGCGCGATGCGGCACGCGACGCCTATTTCGCGGCGACATCAGCGACGCAACTGGAGCCGCTGCGGCGGCTTTACGCGCGGCGATTGGCGGAGCTCGATCGGGCGACGGGAGCCTAGCGCGCCGCGACCGCTTCATAGATGTCTTCCTCCTGCGCGGTATGGAGGCGCACCAGGGTCTCGACCGCCTCGATCAATCGCTGGGCATCGCGAATGAGATAGCGGTCGACCTTCTCCGATGGCAGGTCCTCGGCGACGCGGGCGAGCAGCCGGGCGAGATGCAGGATCTCGCGGTGCGCTCGGCTCATGGCGGAGAGGCCGTGGCTCTCCCGCAGGACCTTGGCGAGCTGTGGATAGACGTTGCCCTCGTCGTCGCGCTCATGCGCGACCACCTGCTCTTGAACCACCTGGTTCGCCTCGGCGATCAGCGCGGTCGCGCGCTCGGCGGTGGCGTCGTCGAGCGCATCGACGATCGATCGCAGCCGGTCGAGGTCGCCGATCAGCGCCAGGTGATTGCGATGCAGCTCGCGTCCGGCCGCGGCGGTCATGCTCTTCCCGGCGTGGCCGTGACCCGGGCTCAAGGCGCGCAGCGCATTGAGGATCACGGCAACATCGATCACTTCCTGCAGGATGGCCGCCGGGACCGGCAGCAGCCAGCCGAAGGTCGCCGCCAGCATGGCCAGGGTCGAAAGCCCCATGCCGGCGACGATGCTTTCGATGGCGATCCGCCGCGCCCGTTGCGCGATCATGATCGCTTCGCCGACCCGATCGAGGCGGTCGGCGAGGATCACCACATCGGCCGCTTCTGACGAGGCGCTCGCGCCGCGAGCGCCAAGCGCGATCCCCACGTCGGCGGATGCCAGCGCCGGGGCGTCGTTGATGCCGTCGCCGACCATGATGGTCGGATGAAGCCGCTGTTCAGAACGCACGGCTTCGACCTTGTCGGAGGGAACGCGGTCAGCCAGCACCGCATCGAGATCGAGCGCGGCGCCGATCGCTTGCGCGGCGGCGGCACGGTCTCCTGTGACCATGATGATGCGCGCGATTCCGGCCTCGCGCAGCAACCGGATGGCGCGCGGCGTGTCGGAACGAAGTTCGTCGGCGAGCAGCAATGCGCCAATCGGTCGTCCCTCGACCGCGACGAATACGATGAGCGCCGATCGCCACGAGGCACGCCGTGTGGCCCGCGATGCCCATTCGCTAGCGTGCCCGCCAGCAAAGATCAGGTCACGCGAGCCCGCAGCTACACGCCGTCCCTCGATCACGCCGCGCAGCCCCGAGCCCATGGCTTCCCGTACCTGCTCGGGCACTTTGAGGCTAAGGCCGCGCTCGGTCCCCGCCTGAACGATGGCGTTGGCGACGACATGATGCGACGCCTGTTCGAGCGAGGCGCCGAGCATCAATACCTCGTCGGCCGTCTCGCCCGGCGCAACTTCGACGGAAAGCAGCCGCGCGCCGCCGACCGTCAACGTCCCGGTCTTGTCGAACAGCACGGTATGCGCGCGCGCCAGCGCCTCCAGCGGCCCGCCGCCCTTGACCAGGATACCGCGCCGGGCCGCCTGGGCGACGCCGGCGATGAAGGCGACCGGTGCGGCCAGAATGAGCGGACACGGTGTCGCCGCTACCAGCACGGCAAGGCTGCGAAGCGGATCACCCGAGATCAGCCACGCGACGAAGGCAAGCGCGAGCGTGATCGGCAGAAACATCAGCGCATAGCGATCGGCCAGCCGCACGAACGGCGCCTTGGCGGTCTGCGCCGCGGTCACCAGACGCACGATGCCCGCATAGGTGCTTTCGCCGGCGACCGAAGTCACCGTCATGTCAAAGGTCTCGCCGGCGTTCAACGAGCCGGAGAGGATGGCGGCTCCATGCGCTTTGACTACCGGGATGGGCTCGCCTGTCAATGCCGACTCGTCAATGGTTGCCGCGCTCGAAGTCACGACGCCGTCGACTGGAACGACTTCACCGGCGTGCACCAGAAGCTGGTCGTCCACGGCGATTGCGCCGATGGGCACTTCCTCGACGCGGCTGTCGACGCGACGATGGGCCTCGCGGGGAGCGCGATCGACCAATGAGCGCAGATCATGCTCGGCACGGGCGACAGCGATATCCTCGAGCACGTTACCGCCGGAATACATCAGCGCCACGACGGCGCCGGCCAGCGGCTGGCCGAGCACGATCGCGGCGCTCATCGATACCAGGGCAATCGCATCGACTCCAAACCGGCCGGTCAGGAGGTCACGTACGATCGAGATCGCCAGCCCCGCGACCACAGGTGCGGTCGCCAATGTCCAGCAGAGATTGGCAAGGTCCGATCGGCCGGCCAGGAAGGCAAGAATTCCCGCCGATAGTCCCGCGATGGCGATCGAAACCAGTGCCCACCGCAGGACGCGCTCAAATGACATCGCCCGATTCCGTGCTCATGACGCCTTCGCGGCTTCTCGCCGAAAATGAGCCTGTCACGCTTGAGGGAAATCAATAGCTTGGCCGCATTGCTCCCCGGATGCCCGAGGCGGCGGATGCGACCTTCGGCTTGCGGATGCGCTACCGCGCCGCGACGGCGCTGGCGTCGGCCGGGAGGCTGACCAGCAGCGACCGCAACGTGGTCAACGTCGAATGATCGACGATGCCGTCGACGCGGCCGGGCCGAAAATGGCGCTGGAAGGCAGTGACCACTTCCATGGTCGCGGTGTCGTATTTTCCGTTGACCGGGACGCCGTAGCCGTATCTGGCCAGCGCCTGCTGCAGGTCGCGAACGTCGTTGCCGGCGCTGCCGAGCCTCAGCGTTTCGCCGCGCACGATCGGCGCCGGCTGCACCCAATGGCCGACGCCTGAATTGGCCAGCGAATGCCACGGAAATTTCTCGCCGGGGTCTTTCTTGCGGAACGGAGCGACATCCGAATGCGCGAGCACGCGATGGGACGGCACCTTGCGGCGGAGCATGATGCCGCGGCACAACGCGATCACGGCGGCGATCTGACGCAGCGGAAACTCCGGATAGCCCCAGTCATGGCCCTTGTTGACGATCTCGACGCCGATCGAACAGGAGTTGATGTCTTCCTCGCCGCCCCAGAATGCCACGCCGGCATGCCAGGCGCGTTTGGCTTCCGGGACGCACTGAATGATGCGGCCGTCTTCCAGCACGATATAATGCGCCGAAACGTCGGTGCCGACCGTGCACAGCTTCGCGATCGCGCCTTCCACATCCGGCATGCCGGTGTAGTGCAGCACGATCATGTCGGGCAAACGGTCCATGTTGCGGTCGCCATAATTCGCCGACGCGATGACGTCGGAAGCGATCGATGAATCGGGAGTGAAGGTCTTCATGTTCGCGTTGGCCCTTGCGATCTGGAGGGCACGTTGACGCTTCGAATCAAAACTATCAGATGCGGACGAACCTAGCAGCATACGATAGCTCAAACCGGGCAGGAGAACGGCACATTTTTTGAGAGACGAATCTTCCTCACTATTTCCTCACGGCGTCATCCGCGCAATGGAGAGCCAGTCGCCGTTTCGCATTTTAGCCGGATGTGTGCGGCACGCATCATCAATGCGGACGAATCGCACATTTTTATTTGATGCCAGCCATCGATGGCGTCCCGACCCGCTGGGACAGCTTGGGAAAGTTTGGTACCGGGGCAGGCCAGTCCAGCTTTCGGCCCGGAACCCGGGTCCACCCTCCGGCGGGGTTTTTGTATCGGGCGCATCAACGCTTTCTTAATGCTAACTGCCGTTACTAAGTGGTGACGAGCCGAACCGGTTTGGGGGACGGCCGCGAACCTATTGACGCTCGAAATCCCATGGCAGCGCAGCAAATTCCATGTGGAACTCAGGGCTTGCGATATGGGCCGCGAGGGACCGGAAATCGTGCCTTGTACGGGCTTTTCGAGACGAAAAGCCCGGCGAAGCACAGACATTTGAGGCGCAATGGGCCCATTCGCGTCCAATTTCCATCTCCTCTGCCGGACCGCTTCCGGAGCCGGCGCATGAATTCGTCTGCCTCCCGCCATATTCCTGTCCTTGGCCGCGAGGCGGTGGAGATGCTGAGCCCCCGCGACGGCGGCATTTATGTCGATGCCACCTTTGGGGCCGGCGGCTACAGCCGGGCGATCCTCGACACCGCCGGAACCCGAATCATCGGCATCGACCGCGACCGATCGGCCATTACGGGCGGATTCGATCTGGTTGATCGATCGGACGGCCGGCTCACCCTGGTCGAGGACAAATTTTCGAATCTCGCCGGGATTTGCGCCGCTCAGGGAATTGATGCGGTCGACGGCGTCGTGATGGATGTCGGGGTGTCCTCGATGCAACTCGACGAGGCCGAGCGCGGCTTCTCGTTTCGCCTCGGCGGCCCGCTCGACATGCGGATGGGCCATGACGGTCCCACCGCGGCGGATGTGATCGCGAGGGCTTCGGAGGCCGATCTCGCCAATATCATCTACATTTTCGGCGAAGAGCGGCATTCCCGCGGGGTTGCCCGCGCCATCGTCGCCGCACGCAAGCAAGCGCCGATCGCGACCACGCGGGCGCTGGCCGACATCGTCTCCAGGGTAGTGCGGTCCAAGCCGGGTGAAATTCATCCGGCGACCCGGACGTTTCAGGCCTTGCGGATTTTCGTCAACGAGGAACTCGACGAACTGCATCTGGCGCTGTCGGCGGCGGAGCGCGTGCTGCAACCGGGCGGCCGGCTGGTGGTGGTGTCGTTTCATTCGCTGGAAGACCGCATCGTCAAGAATTTTCTGGTCGAGCGAGCCAAGGCCGGTGGCGGATCGCGGCATCTGCCGGAAGTCGCGCAGGCTGCGCCGAGCTTTCACATCCTGACCAAGCGCCCGGTCACCGCTGATGAAAGCGAGATTTCCGCCAATCCGCGCGCGCGCTCGGCGAAGCTGCGCGCGGCCGAGCGTACCGCCGCGCCTGCGCACATTGCCGCCGCGTTGCCGGCATGGCCGTCGCTTGACGACGTGATGAGGGGAGGCTGACCATGCGGATCATCCATCTCCTCGTGATCGGCGTCCTGGTGTTCGCGGCGGCCTATGTCTATCGGATCAAGATGGAATCCACGGCGCGTACCGAGCGCGTGCTGCGGTTGCATGCGGAAATTCGCGAACAGCGCGACGCCATTGCCGCGTTGCGCGCGGAATGGGCCAAGCTGGACGCGCCGCTGCGGCTGCAGGGTCTCGCCGATCGTCATCTGGCGCTGAAGCCCCTTGTCGCTACACAGTACGATTCATTGAAGAACCTGCCCGAGCGGCCGCCGAGCTTAGTCAAGCCGGGCGATCCCGATCCGATCGGCGCGATGATCCAGACCATCGATTCCGTTGCCGTGACGGGTTCGGTGCCGGCGCCGGAGGATCGGCAATGACCGGTCGGATGCGGGCCACCGTCAGGCCTTTGGAGCCATGGCGGCAGCGGCTGATCCGCAGCCTGCTGTACGGGCGCAACGTCGACCGATCAGCGAAAGCACGCGCCCGCGTCGGATTTGCCATGCTGGCGTTCGCGGCGATCTATGCGGTGATCGGCGGACGGCTGATCATGTTCGCCGTCGTCGGCGACAGCCATAGTGCGCGCCGCGCGGCGGCGCAGGACGCCATCGCAACCGCGCGGCCGGATATCGTCGACCGCAATGGCGAGGTGCTCGCCACCGACGTCAAGGCGCCCAGCCTGTTCGGCGAGCCGCGCCGGATCATCGACAAGGACGAAGCGATCGAGCTTCTGACCGCGACATTGCCGGATCTCGACACCAGCGAAGTGCGCGACCGGTTGTCGTCGAAGAAGGGCTTCGTCTGGTTGAAGCGCGAAATCACGCCGCTGCAGCAGCGGGAAATTCATCGCCTCGGCGTTCCCGGCATCGGCTTCCTGCGCGAGAACAAGCGCGTTTACCCCACCGGCGCCGAAGTCGCGCATCTGATCGGTCTGGTCAATATCGACAATCAGGGCATCGCCGGGATGGAGAAATGGCTCGACAGCAACGGCCTCGCCGATCTGCATCGCGCCGGCTTTGCCACCGATCGCCTGCAACGGCCGGTGGAATTGTCGGTCGACCTGCGCGTCGAGCACGCGCTGCGCGACGAGCTTCTCAAGGCAAAGGACAAGTACAAGGCCAAGGCGGCTTCCGGCCTCGTCTCCAACGTCAAGACCGGCGAGATCGTGGCGATGGTGTCGCTGCCCGACTTCGACCCCAATAACCCGCGCGAGGCCCACGATCCCGAGCGCATCAACCGGCTGACCACCGGCGTCTACGAGATGGGCTCGACCTTCAAGGCGCTGACGCTGGCGATGGCGCTGGATTCCGGCAAGGCCACTCTCAACACGATGTACGATGCCCGCGGCGCGTTGCATTTTGGCAAATTCGCCATTCACGACACCCATTCCGTGGGCCGCGCGATCTCGCTGTCGGAAGTGTTCACATTCTCCTCGAATGTCGGCGCGGCGCGCATCGCGCTGGCGCAGGGCGTCGAGGCTCACAAGGCGTTCCTGCGCAAGATGGGTCAGCTCGACCGGCTACGCACCGAACTGCCCGAGAGCGCCTCGCCGATCGTGCCGAAGCGCTGGAGCGAACTCAACACCATCACCATTGCCTTCGGTCACGGTCTTTCGGTGGCGCCGCTGCAGGCGGTGATGGGCATCAACGCGGTGATGAACGGCGGCTATCTGATCCCGCCGACATTCCTCAAGCGATCGGAAGAGGAAGCCAGGGAACTGGCGAAAAAAGTGATCAAGTCCGAAACCTCCGAGAAGATGCGCTATCTGATGCGGCTCAACGCCGAGATTGGAACTGCCAAACAGGCCGACGTGAAGGGCTATTACATCGGCGGCAAAACCGGCACCTCGGAAAAGGTCGTCAATGGGCGGTATTCCAAGAAACAGGTGCTGAACTCGTTTACCGCGATCGTTCCGGCCGACAATCCGCAGTTCCAGGTGCTGGTGATGCTGGACGAGCCGAAGGCGCTGCCCGAAACCAAAGGCTTTATTACTTCGGGGTGGAATGCGGTGCCGACCGGCGGCAAGGTCATTGCCCGCATTGCACCACTGCTGGGAATCGAGCCGCGCTTCGATCTGCCGCCGTCCGACCGCCTTATTCTTGCGGCATCGAGGGGAACCCAGTAAGGCGTAGCACTCGCCGCGCCGGCCGGACTGGAAGACAATGAGACTTCGCGACCTGTTCAGCGATGACGCCACGATCGACCCGCAGGCGGAAGCTGCCTTGATCAGCGGGCTTGCCGTGGACAGCCGCGCGGTAAAGCCGGGCGATTTGTTCTTCGCGCTCGCCGGCAGCAAGACCGATGGCGCGCGCTTCATTGATTCTGCGATTGCATCGGGCGCGGTGGCGATCGCGACCGATCATCCACCGCCAGGCCATCGCGCGGTGCCGTTCGTCATGACGCCCAATCCGCGCCGCGCGCTGGCGCTCGCCGCGGCGAACTTCTTTCCGCGGCAGCCTGCGACCATCGCGGCCGTCACCGGAACCAGCGGCAAGACCTCCGTCGCCGCCTTCACCCGGCAGATCTGGCAACGGCTCGGTCACGAATCGGCCAGCATCGGCACCATCGGGCTGGTGTCGCCGAAGCGCACCATCTACGGATCGCTGACGACGCCGGATCCGATTGCGCTGCATCGGCAGCTTGATGAAATCGCCGGCGAGGGCGTCACGCATCTGGCATTCGAAGCCTCATCGCATGGGCTCGATCAGTATCGGCTGGACGGCGTGCGCATAGCAGCCGGCGGATTCACCAATCTCACGCGCGACCACATGGACTACCATCCTGACGTCGCGCATTATCTTGCCGCCAAGCTGCGGCTGTTCCGCGATCTGGTGGTGGCGGATGGCGCTGCGGTGATCTCGGCCGACCATGATTGTTCGCAGGCCGTGATCGATGCTGCGCATGCGCGAAAGTTGCGGATCGTTGCGGTCGGCCGCAAGGCCGACGGTGCGGGCGAGGGCATTCGTCTGATTGAGGCCGACATCGACGGCTTTGCGCAGAAACTCACGCTTGAACATCGCGGGCGCCAGCATGCGGTGCGGCTGCCGCTGGTCGGCGAATTCCAGATCGAGAATGCGCTGGTCGCCGCCGGGCTCGCGATTGGCACCGGCAGCGAGCCCAAGGCGGTTTTCGCCACGCTCGAACTTCTCGAAGGCGCGAAGGGCCGGCTGGAACGGGTCGCCGAGCGCAACGGCGCGCCGATCTTTGTCGATTACGCGCACAAGCCCGACGCGCTGGCAAAGGCGCTGCAGGCGCTGCGGCCTTACGCCAAACGCAAACTCGTTGTGGTGTTCGGCGCCGGCGGCGACCGCGATGCCGGCAAACGTCCGTTGATGGGGGCGATTGCAACTGAATATGCCGACCGCGTCATCGTCACCGACGACAATCCGCGCCAGGAAAATCCGGACCTGATTCGATCCGCGATCCTGAGCGCCGCCAGGGGGGCCCAGGAAATCGGCGATCGTGCCGAGGCGATCCGGACCGCGATTGCCGGTCTGCAGCCGGGCGATGCGCTGCTGATCGCCGGCAAGGGCCACGAGACCGGACAGATCGTCGGCGACCGCACCCTGCCGTTCAGCGATCACGACGCGGTTGCTGCCGCATTTGCACCGAGGGGCACATGAGCGCGACGCCGTTATGGAGCACCATCGCGATGGCGGAGGCGATGCGCGCCTCGATCAATGGCGCGTTGCCGGAAGCGATATCGGGCCTTTCCATCGACAGCCGCACCATCGCGCCGGGTGAAGCCTATTTCGCCATCAAGGGTGACGTTCACGACGGCCATGATTTCGTCGCCGCGGCGTTGAAGGCCGGTGCCGCGTTGGCGGTGGTGGAGGCCGCGCAACGCGACAGGTTCGCCAGCGACGCGCCGCTGCTGGTGGTGGATGACGTGCTGGCCGGTCTGGTCGCTCTCGCTTATGCCGCGCGCGCGCGGCTCCATGCGCAGGTGATCGCGATCACCGGCTCGGTCGGCAAGACCTCCACCAAGGAGGCGCTGCGGCGCGTGTTGGACGCGCAAGGGCCGACACACGCCTCGACCGCGTCGTTCAACAATCACTGGGGCGTGCCGCTGTCGCTGGCGCGATGTCCGGCGTCGGTGCGTTTCGCGATCTTCGAAATCGGCATGAATCACGCCGGCGAAATCGAGACGCTGGTGAAGATGGTGCGGCCGCAGGTGGCCGTGATCACCACGGTGGAGCCGGTGCATCTGGAGTTTTTTGCCGGCATCGAGGCGATTGCCGATGCCAAGGCGGAAATCTTTGCAGGTGTCGAGCCCGGCGGCGCCGTGGTGCTCAACCGCGACAATTCGCAGTTCTCTCGATTGCAGAAACACGCCAAAAAACCCGGCATCTCGCGCATCGTCTCGTTCGGCGCCGACAAGGAATCCGACGCGCGTCTGCTCGAGGTGTCGCTGCACGCCGACCGTTCAGCCGTACATGCCAACATTCTCGGGCTTGACGTGACCTACAAGCTCGGCATGCCCGGCCGTCACATGGCGATGAACTCGCTGGCGGTGCTGGCTGCGGCGTCGCTCGCGGGCGCCGATCTTGCGCTCGCGGCGCTGTCGCTGTCGCAGATCGAACCGGCGGCGGGCCGCGGTGCGCGGCGCGCGCTGGAGGTCGCCAGCGGCGAGGCGACACTGATCGACGAGAGCTATAACGCCAATCCGGCGTCGATGGCGGCGGCATTGAACGTGCTGGGCGCCGCCGCGATCGGCCCGCAGGGCCGGCGCATCGCCGTGCTCGGCGATATGCTCGAACTCGGCCCCACCAGCGCGATGCTGCATCGCGGGCTGGTCGATGCCGTCAAGGCCAACCACATCGATCTCGTATATTGTTGTGGCCCGCTGATGCGCAACCTGTGGGACGCTCTTTCCACGGGCAAACGGGGCGGCTATGCCGACAGCGCCGATACGCTCGAATCGCAGCTGGTCGGTGCGATTCGTGCCGGCGACGCGATCATGGTCAAGGGATCGCTCGGCTCGAAGATGAAGACGATTGTGAATGCGCTCGAAAAGCGCTTCCCCGGCAAGGCCGCGCACGACGAAGCCGCGGTATAGGGCGGATTGAATGTTTTACTGGTTGTTCGAACTTTCCAACACCGTTCCCGGTCTGGGCATGTTCCGCACGTTTCTGAACGTGTTTCGCTACACCACCTTTCGCACCGGCGGGGCGATTTTCACCGGAGCGTTGTTCGTTTTCCTGTTCGGTCCCTGGATCATCGATCACCTCAGGCTTCGCCAGGGCAAGGGCCAGCCGATCCGCATCGATGGCCCGCAATCGCATCTCGTCACCAAGATCGGCACGCCGACGATGGGCGGGTTGATGATTCTTTCCGGATTGGTGGTCTCGACCTTGCTGTGGGCCAATACGGTCAACCCCTATGTCTGGATCGTGCTGGCGGTGACGCTGGGTTTCGGCTTCGTCGGTTTCTACGACGATTATTTGAAGGTGACCAAGCAGAGCCACAGCGGCTTCGCCGGCCGCATCCGGCTTGCGATCGAAGCCATCATCGCGCTCGCCGCCTGCTACGCGCTGACCCGGCTCGGACGCGACCCGTTCTCGACCTCCTTGGTGATTCCATTCTTCAAGGACGTGGTGCTGAATTTCGGCTGGTTCTTCGTGATGTTCGGCGCCTTCATCATTGTCGGCGCCGGCAATGCGGTCAACCTGACCGCGTCGGCAAGCTTCGGCATGATCGCATATCTCGCCGGCAACGCCGTGTTCTCGGATTACCTGCAGATCAACTACGTCGCCGGCACCGGCGAACTCGCGGTGCTGTGCGGCGCGGTGTTGGGTGCGGGACTGGGATTCCTGTGGTTCAACGCGCCGCCGGCATCGATCTTCATGGGCGACACCGGATCGCTGGCGCTTGGCGGCATGCTCGGATCGATCGCGGTCGCGGTCAAACACGAGATCGTGCTCGCGGTGATCGGCGGACTGTTCGTGCTGGAGGCGGTCTCGGTGATCGTGCAAGTGGTGTCGTTCAAGCTCACCGGCAAGCGCGTGTTCCGGATGGCGCCGATCCATCACCATTTTGAGCAGAAGGGCTGGACCGAACCGCAAATCGTGATCCGGTTCTGGATCATCTCGGTGATGCTGGCGCTGGCCGGCCTCTCCACCCTGAAGCTGCGGTGAGTATGTTGTATACTCTCCGTCGTCATTCCGGAGGCCGCGAAGCGGCAATCCGGAATCTCGAGATTCCGGGTTCGTGCGGAGCCTGTCATCGGGCGGCGCTGAGCGCCGACCCGTTGGCACGCCCCGGAATGACGGATGCCAAATCATGATCCCCGTCACATCCTTCGCCGGCAAGACGGTTGCGGTGTTCGGCCTTGGCGGATCGGGGCTGGCGAGCTGCCATGCCTTGAAGGCGGGCGGGGCGGACGTGATCGCCAGCGACGACGGCGTCGATCGCCTCGCGGAGGCAACGCAGGCGGGATTCATCACCGCGGATTTACGCAAAGTTTCGTGGGCGAATTTCGCCGCGCTGGTGCTGACGCCGGGCGCGCCGCTCACGCATCCGGCGCCGCACTGGACCGTGCTGGCGGCGCAACAGGCCGGCATCGAGGTGATCGGCGATATCGAGCTGTTCTGCCGCGAGCGGCGGCGTCATGCACCGGATGCGCCGTTCGTCGCCATCACCGGCACCAATGGCAAATCGACCACGACGGCGCTGATCGCGCATCTGATGCGTGTCGCCGGTTACGACACCCAGATGGGCGGCAATATCGGCACCGCGATCCTGTCGCTGGAGCCGCCGCGCATGGGGCGTGTTCACGTCATCGAGATGTCGTCATATCAGATCGATCTTACGCCATCGCTCGATCCGACCGTCGGCATCCTGCTCAACGTCAGCGAAGACCACATCGATCGCCATGGCACGCTTGAGCATTATGCAGCCGTGAAGGAGCGGTTGGTGGCCGGCGTGCAGCCGCAGGGCACCGCGGTCGTCGGCGTCGATGACGGATGGAGCCGGAACGCCGCCGACCGGATCGAACGATCGGGCAGGAGCGTCGTCCGCATTTCGGTGAAGAATCCGCTTGCCGACGGCATCTATGTCGAGCGTGAAACCATTGTGCGTGCATCCGGCGGTGCGCGCAGCGAGATCGCGCGGATCGGCGGCATCGGTTCGCTGCGCGGCCTGCACAACGCGCAGAATGCCGCCTGCGCGTCGGCCTGCGCGCTGGCGCTCGGCGTCAGCACCGACGTCCTCCAAAACGGCCTGCGCAGCTTTCCCGGCCTCGCGCACCGCATGGAGCAGGTCGGCCGCAGCGGCAATGTGCTGTTCGTCAACGACTCCAAGGGCACCAACGCCGATGCGGCTGCGCATGCGCTGTCGTCGTTTTCAGATATCTTCTGGATCGCCGGCGGCAAGCCGAAGCTCGGCGGCATCGCAGGTTTGAGCGAATATTTCCCGCGCATCCGAAAGGCCTATCTGATCGGGGAAGCCGCCAAGGAGTTCGCCGCAACGCTCGAGGGCAAGGTGACCTACGAGATCAGCGAGACACTCGATGTCGCCGTAGCCAGTTCCGCGCGCGATGCCGAAGCCTCGGGGCTGTCCCATCCCGTGGTGCTGCTGTCGCCGGCCTGCGCGTCGTTCGACCAGTACCGCAATTTTGAAATCCGCGGCGCCAAGTTCAGCGACCTCGTCACGGCGTTGCCTGGCGTCAAGCCGGTGGTGTGAGGACGCCAGCGCCTGAACGCTGGCAACCGCTCCATTCACCGCCGTCATCACCCGCGAAAGCGGGCGATCCGGTATTCCAGAGCCGTTGTAGCTGAATCGCCAAGGCTGCGGCGTATCGGATACCCGCTTTTCGCGGGTATGACGGCGATCTCGTTAACCCTTCGGAAACCATCATGGGCGACCAATGGGCAAACCTCTGCCCCTGGGAATGCCCATGCTCTCTCGTGAACAACGCAACCCCCTCAGCGAGTGGTGGTGGACGGTCGACCGCCTGCTGCTCGCGGCGATTATCGCGCTGATGCTGGGCGGCATCATTCTGTCGCTCGCGGCCAGTCCGCCGGTGGCAACAAGGATCGGGCTCGATCCGTTTCACTTCTTCAACCGCCATGTATTTTTTCTGCTGCCGTCCTTTATGGTGCTGATCGCGGTGTCGTTCCTGTCGCCACGGCAGATTCGCCGCTCGGCGCTGATCGTGTTCGCGCTCAGCATGGCGCTGATCGTGGCGACGCTGCTGCTCGGCCCTGAGGTCAAGGGCTCGCGGCGCTGGATCACCCTGATCGGCCTCAATATCCAGGCGTCCGAATCCGCCAAGCCGGCGTTCGTGGTGCTGGCGGCGTGGCTGTTCGCGGAATCGGCGCGGCGGCCGGAAATGCCGGCGACGTCAATGGCGCTCGGGCTGTTGATGCTGCTGGTGTCGCTGCTGGTGATGGAACCCGATTTCGGCCAGACCATGCTGATCCTGATGGTGTGGGGTGCCTTGTTCTTCATCGCGGGCATGCGGATGATCTGGGTGCTGGGGCTCGCCGGCGCTGCGAGCGCCGGGCTGTTCGGCGCCTATCTGCTGGTTCCACACGTCGCAGGCCGCATCAAGCGCTTCGTGAATCCCGGGTCGGGAGATACGTTTCAGGTCGATACCGCCATGGAGGCTTTCTACAACGGCGGCTGGTTCGGACTTGGACCGGGCGAAGGCATCGCCAAGCGCAGCCTGCCGGACAGTCATACTGATTTTGTGTTCGCGGTGGCGGCGGAGGAATTCGGCATCATCCTTTGCCTCGCGCTGCTCGCTTTGTTTGCCTTTGTCGTGATCCGCACCTTGTCGCGGGCCTACGCCACTGAGGATATGTTCGCGCGGTTTGCGGCATCGGGCCTGGCGATCCTGTTTGGCGTGCAGGCCGCGATCAACATGTCGGTCAATCTGCAGCTGATACCGGCCAAGGGCATGACGCTGCCGTTCATCTCCTATGGCGGTTCGTCGATCGTCTCATTGGCCTACGGCGTCGGCATGATGCTGGCGCTGACCCGGCACCGGCCGCGCACCGAGGTGGAATCGATCAGCGACGCCAATGCCGCACCAAGCTACGCTTGACCTCGCGGCGAAGACGCGCTTTTCGTCTTGGCGAGAAACGAAGTGACCACGCAATCACTTCGTCATGTAGCCGCTGGATTGCCTCGGCAATAACAGCTCACTAATTTGCAAAGATTGCCCAATGACCACTGCGCCTCTGATTCTGCTGGCCGCGGGCGGCACCGGCGGCCATTTGTTTCCGGCCGAGGCGCTTGGCGTCGAACTGATCCGGCGTGGCTGGCGCGTGCGCCTCGCCACCGACTCCCGCGCGCTGCGCTACAGCGGATTGTTCTCCAGGGACACGATCGACGTGGTGCCGAGCGCAACCGTGCGCGGCCGCACGCCATGGTCGCTGGCCTACACCGGCGCGATGCTCGCCACCGGCACGGCGGTGTCGTTCAATCTGATGCGGCGATTGAAACCCGCGGCCGTGGTCGGCTTCGGCGGATATCCGACCGTGCCGCCGCTGCTGGCGGCGCGGCTGTTCGGTGTTCCCGGCATCATCCATGAGGCCAATGCGGTGCTCGGCCGCGCCAACCGTTTTCTGTCGCGCCGCGTCAGCGCGATCGCGACTTCGCTGCCCGGCGTGCTCGATCGCGATCCACAGCTTGCCGCGAAAACAACCACCGTCGGTACGCCCATGCGTCCGTCGATCCTTGCCGCAGCCGCGGTGAAATTCGCTTCTCCCGAACCGGCCGGTCCGCTGCGCCTGCTGGTGGTCGGCGGCAGCCAGGGCGCGCGCGTGATGGCCGATATCGTGCCGGGCGCGATCGAGCGTCTGGAACCGGCGCTGTGGAACAGATTGGTGCTTACGCAGCAGGTGCGCGAAGAAGACATGGCGCGGGTGCGCGCGGTCTATGACCGGCTCAAGATCAACGCCGAATTGGCGCCGTTTTTCAGCGATCTGCCGGCGCGGCTGGCATCGAGCCATTTGGTGGTCTCGCGATCCGGCGCTGGTACAGTGGCGGAACTCGGGGCCATCGGCCGGCCTTCGATCCTGGTGCCGCTGCCCGGCGCGATCGACCAGGATCAATTCGCCAATGCCGGCGTGCTGACGCAGGCGAATGGCGCGCTTCGCATTGTGCAGTCGGATTTCACGCCTGACCGGCTGGCGGCGGAAATCTCCGCGCTCGCCGCCGAGCCTGCGCGGCTGACCGAGATGGCCGAAGGCGCCCGCGCCGTCGGCAGGCTGGATGCCGCCGAACGGCTGGCCGATCTGGTCGCGAAAGTCGCCGGAATCTAGGCGATTGCGCGCAAAATTGCCCCTTGTCATGCCCCGCGAAAGCGGGGCATCCAGTACCCTGCGTGGCTGATTTGAATTGGGGCTTCGCCGAATACCGGATCGTCCTCTTTCGCGGACGATGACGCCAAGGTCAAGGAACCAACCATGAGACTGCCGCGCGAGATCGGACCCATCCACTTCGTCGGGATCGGCGGCATCGGCATGAGCGGCATCGCCGAGGTGCTGTGCAATCTCGGCTACACGGTACAAGGCTCGGATGTTTCCGAGAGTGCCAACGTCAACCGCCTGCGCGACAAGGGCATCGCCATCACGGTCGGCCACAAGGCCGAGAACGTCGACGGCGCCGACGTTGTCGTGGTCTCGACCGCGATCAAGCGCGACAATCCGGAATTGATGGCGGCGCGCGCGCAGCGCATCCCGGTGGTGCGCCGCGCCGAAATGCTGGCGGAATTGATGCGGCTAAAAAGCTGCGTTGCGATCTCGGGCACCCATGGCAAGACCACCACGACCTCGATGGTCGCAGCGCTGCTCGATGCCGGCGATCTCGATCCCACCGTGATCAATGGCGGCATCATCAATGCGTACGGTACCAACGCCCGGCTCGGGGCCGGCGACTGGATGGTGGTCGAAGCCGACGAGAGCGACGGCACGTTCTTAAAACTGCCGGCCGATGTCGCCATCGTCACCAATGTCGATCCCGAACATCTCGATCACTTCAAGACCTTCGAGGCGGTGCAGGAGGCGTTCCGCAATTTCGTCGAGAACGTGCCGTTCTATGGTTTTGCCGTGATGTGCATCGATCACCCTGTGGTGCAGAGCATTGTCGGCAAGATCGAGGATCGCCGCATCGTCACCTATGGCGAAAACCCGCAGGCCGACGCCCGCCTGGTCGATCTGGTGCCGATGGGCAGCGGTTCCAGCTTCAAGGTCGTGTTCCGCGACCGCAAGACCGATGTCGCGCATGAGATCGCCGGTCTCGTGCTGCCGATGGCAGGGCGGCACAATGCGCTCAACGCCACCGCCGCGATCGCGGTCGCGCACGAACTGGGGCTTTCCGACGATGCGATCCGCAAGGCGATCGCAGGCTTCGGCGGCGTCAAGCGGCGCTTCACCAGGACCGGCGAGTGGAACGGCG
>WNGM01000711.1_pt1 | contig 26751 bp, 24 predicted proteins | sample 5400571 | NCBI WGS metagenome assembly WNGM01 (sample SAMN13153378, study PRJNA577476) | soil metagenome | isolation source: 100 cm soil or saprolite under Garry oak tree replicate 2 | place: USA:California | collected 2016-06-15 | reverse complement strand
TCGAACGAGGGAATTTTCGGTTTCTTTCCCCGCCGGTCACGATCCCTCCGCCGAGGACCTCGTTGATCGTAGGCGTCTTCCGGAGGGCCTGTCAGTGCTGCGGCCGGCCGCGCGGCCTCAATTACTTCCTTGGGGAGCGGCGGAATTTCCGCCGGCGTTACTTCAACCGAAGGCTCAGCGCGAACCGGAATGGGAGCAGGAGGGGGTGTGCGGGAACCACCTTCTTGCAGTTGCACAAGCTCGTCTTCGACGGTCGACACGATCTTGTCGTACTCCTCGGTATCCTCGAAGAAATCCGAAACGTAAAGAAAGGCATCCCTCTCGAGTCCGATGTCCACAAATGCCGACTGCATGCCAGGCAGGACCTTCGTGACTTTGCCTTTATAGATGTTGCCGACAATCCCCTGGGAGCGATGTCGTTCGATGTAATACTCGACAAGTTCGTCGTCCTCCAGGATGGCGAGTTTCGTCTCCTGTGGTGTAGTGGAAATAATCAATTCTTTCTGCATGGGGGCTCCTGTGGCCGTGGCTGCGGGCGCACAGGGTCACGTCGAGACACGTCACCTTCACGCAAAGGTCACGTATTGTCATGGGGAACTCCTGTGCCCGGAGGAGCTGGATTACCGCCCTTTGGACCGGCACCGCTCAACTCTGCGCCGCTGCGCTACGGGGAAACCTTGTAATCTTTGACGCGCTCAATGGCGGGCGCCCACGCCCGCTGCGTTAATTCTTTCACTCTAAAAAACCGCGCCCGAACCGCAATATAGCACGCTCCGGTCAATTCACGTAGCGGCGGCGACGGACGCTGATGACAAGACCGAGGGCAATAAAGGCGGTCAAAACTGAGGAACCGCCATAACTGAGAAAGGGGAGAGGTATACCGGTAGTGGGCATGAACCCAATAACCATTCCCACGTTCTCGATAACGTGGAAGAAGTAAATCCCAACAACCCCCATCGCAATGAATAGGCCGAGATTGTCTCGGGCCGTCTGTGCGTTGTAGATCGACCGAAAAATGATGAACGCCAGCAGTCCAAGCGTGATGCTGACACCAACAAAACCCAACTCTTCACCAACGACCGAAAAAATGAAATCCGTGTGGCGAGTCGGCAAAAAACCCAACTGATTCTGCGTGCCATTGAAAAGGCCCTTCCCCAGGAGGCCGCCTGAACCAATCGCGATTTTTGATTGCATGACTTGATAACCACGTCCCAAGGGATCTCTCTCTGGCTCAAGGAACGTCAAAATGCGCTCCTTCTGGTAATCCTTGAGAAAGTACCATGAAACGGGCAGGACAAGGACGAATGCCAAAACCAGGCCAATCAACGCTGTCGGACGCAGGCCTCGGATAAAGAGTCCGACGGCGAGGACCGGTAAATAGGTCAGTGCAGTGCCCGTGTCGGGTTGTAGTGCCACAAGCGCCATCGGCAGTAGACAGATGGCACTCGCTTTGAGGATCTGCACGGGTGTCATGTACGCGCTCTCACGCAGCTCTGAAAGATATCGCGCCAACGCCACGACGACGACCATTTTAATGATCTCCGAAGGCTGAATCGTCACAGGCCCGAGCGCAACCCAGCTCTTCGAGCCCGAAACGCTTCGGCCCAGAGCCAGTGTGTAAACGAGCGCGAGAAGCGCGAGGACGTAAAGAAAGGGGATATGCTCGGAAAGGACGTGGTAATCGAGTGCAGCGATAACAAAAACGAAAACAACCCCGAGAATCACCCATGCCAGCTGGCGGAGAAAATAGTTCTCCGATTGTTCGTGCATTGTGGAGCTGTAGATCTCGATCAAGCTAGTGAAGCATAGAAGCAGAGCGGCGCCAAAGAGAAGCCAGTCGAAATCCTGCCAAAGTCTCTTCGACGCTATGGGTCCGGCCATAATGTGATTAGTTTCTTACCTTCTTGTTTTCGTTGGCCTGAGCGATCTTGGTGAGCAAGTCGCCATCGAACTCGCCCAATTTCTTTTTGTAGTACGTCTCCAGGATAGCGTGCGCAACCGGGGCTGCCGCTTCCCCTCCGTGGCCGCCATTCTCAATGAAAACGGCAACGACGATTTCCGGGTTTCGGTAAGGCGCAAAGCCGACGAACCAGGCATGGTCCTCGAACTCATCGCCTTTGGCCTGGGCTTGCTTGCCAATCACCTGAGCCGTTCCGGTCTTCCCAGCCACATCGAATCCATCAATGCGTGCGCGATTTCCCGTTCCTCCCGCCTCATTCACCACACCCCACATCGCCCGGCCTATGATGTCCACAGTAGACTCATGCATCTGATACTGTTCGCTCCGAAGCTCACGAGCGTTGAGGCCAATTTTTTTGATTTCTTCAGGGTTGACGAGGTGAGGCTGCTTCAAGCGCCCGCCCGAAGCCATCCCCCCCATCGCCCACGCCGCCTGCATTGGAGTAACGCTGACCGCGCCTTGTCCGATAGAGACCGAGATCGTCTCGCCGGGATACCACGCTGTCTTGAATACACGCTGCTTCCATTCGGAGGACGGGATCAGTCCTGCATCTTCGCTTGGCAAATCGACACCGGTCTTCCGTCCCAAACCCATCGTCGTGGCGAACTTGGAGATCTTGTCGATGCCGAGTTCCTTGCCAACGTTATAAAAGAAAACGTTGCATGAGTTTACGATTGCCTCGTGCAGTCCGACCGTTCCGTGGCCGCCCTTCTTCCAGCACGCGAACGTATGACCGTAGAAGCTCGCATAGCCGGGGCAAAATACAGTCTGCAGCGGGTTCAGCACGTCGGCCTCGAGGCCGGTCGCCGCCATAAAAATCTTGAATACCGATCCTGGCGAGTAATGATTCTGGATCACCCGGTTTTGGAGCGGTTTTCGTGCATCACTGATCAGGTTGCCCCAATCAGCGACAGAGATACGTGTCGCAAATAGGTTCGGATCAAATGAAGGTTTGCTGACCATCGCCAGCACTTCACCGGTCCTCGGATCAAGGGCCACAGCTGCGCCCGTCCGCTCTCCGATCAAATCCTCCGCAGCACGTTGAAGGTCGAGGTCGAGAGTCGTGAATAAATCGTTGCCAGCGACTGACGGCTCTTCAAGAAGCTTGCCCATCTCCCGGCCGAAATTGTTCACGATGATACGCTTAAAGCCATCCTTACCACGAAGGACGCTATTGTACTGGCGCTCCAATCCTGCCTTACCGACTTGATCCCCCGGCTTGTAATCCAGGAATTCTGGACTTACCAATTCGGCTTCAGTCACTTCACCGACATAGCCGAGAACGTGAGCCCCCAATTCAATGCCCAAATATCGCCGCCTCGGCTGAACCTCAACGCTAATCTCGGGGAGTTCGTAACGGTGTGCCTTCACGAATGCAATGTCAGCAACAGATACATCTTCTTTCAAAACAATTGGACGGAACTTTGGCTCACGGCGGCGACGATTGATTCGTTCAAGCAAATCTTCAATAGAAATCCCCACGCCCGGACTCAACATTGCCGCGGTCTGTTCAAGCGTATGAGGGCTGCCTTCACGAATGAGAACGATATTGTAGGAAGGTCGATTGTCGGCCAGCACGCGGCGATAACGGTCGTAGATTCGGCCTCGAGGTGCAAGAAGCGTGATGTCCCGCACGCGGTTCTGTTCAGCGCGCTGTGCGTAATAGGTGGATTTTACAATCTGATGATTCCAGAAGCCAAAGAAGAGAACCAGCAGCGCTGCAGTGATCACATACCCAATAAAGCTACTTCGCCAACGCAGGAGCTCAGATTCTTCACGTTGTCGCATTACTCCACCGATCGTAATACCCAAAGAGACCTAATCCGAGCAGTGTATTTAATGTCGCCGATAGTAGCCATCCACCGAAAGCCCCCCCATAAGGCGGGCTCGACGTTGAATTGACCATCAGCCCTAAGATAGTAACCAGAAGGCCGTCTCCAAGGGTAAACAAAAATAGTGCAAAAACTCGAGTAATCGGCTGATCGACGTTGAACTTCGAACCCGCAACAGCTGCCAAAAACCCAATCAGAGTCTTACTGAATCCGTTAGTTCCCAGGATAGCACCGGACAGGCTGTCCTGCATGAGACCGAGCGCGCTGCCAATGCCGACCGATGCAATCGGCCTACCCATCGTGAAGCCATAATACACCGAACAGATGAGTGGTAAGTCAAAATAACTAAAGGCTTTAAACTTCAGCGAAAGTATCCCCTGGAAAATCACGACCGTTATCAGCGCGACAATAAATTTTCCTACTATTCCGAACGTGCTGATGCGTCGCATCGGGTAAAGCCTTACGGGACCGGGGATTCTTGTGTTGGATCGATAACATCAACTGCATCAGGATGATCCAAAATGCAGATGACTTCCTCAAGACGCCCCAGATCAGCGGCCGGACGGACTTGAACAGCCTTGAAAAGTCCCCGACGCGGACCGATCAACGAAATTGTACCCACCAGTAACCCCTTGGGATAAATGCGATCCAGACCAGAAGTGATAAATACGTCTCCCTCTTTCAAGTCATTGTCGTCATCAATGTAATCCAATTCCAACTCTTGCCCGCCCGTCCCCTTGACTATTCCTTGCCGCCGCGTGGACTGGTGCACCACGCCAACTCCGCTCTGCGAATCGAGAACCAACTGAACGATTGAAAAGAAATTACTCGAATGAATGACGCGGCCTACTATTCCCTGCGGTGTCATCACCGCTGAATCCGGCTTCACACCGTGCGACACTCCCTTATCGATGGTGACCGTCTGATTCGTCCGGGCAGGATCGCGACCGATGACTCTTGCCACAATAGTCTTGCCGATGCCCGATTCCTGAATGGACAGCAGTTTTCGCAACCGCTGGGATTCAATAATATCCTCATGTTGCTTTTCGAGTTGCATCCGAAGCTCGTCCACTTCCGTTTTTAGCCGCTCATTCTCACGATGAAGACCGACGAGAGCGAAATAGTTCTCCCAAACATGGCTAACGCCGTAGAGAGTCCGGTCGACCAATTTCTCCACCGGCGCAAGAGAATCCACCATCCAGACTCGGATGAAGCTGGTGTTAATTCGCCGGCTGGCCTGAAAAGAGATGAGCCCCGTATGAATGATCATCGCCACACCGAGTGCGATCCAGACAGATCTCTTGGAAGTGTCAACTGTTCTACTCATAACCACAGCCCTCTCCCCTTTGGGGAAGGGCTAGCCTGCCAAGTACTTCAGTTAATCGCTATCTTTCTCAGCAAATCAAAATCACTTAGCATCTTCCCCGTTCCGAGCACCACGCACGACAGCGGATTTTCGGCCAGCGTTACCGGCAGGCCTGTTTCCTCGCGTATCCGCCTATCGAGATTCTTAATCAGTGCCCCGCCGCCAGCAAGAACAATACCGCGATCGGCAATATCCGCTGAAAGTTCGGGTGGCGTTCGCTCCAAGACGACGCGTATGGAATTGATGATGATGTTAATGCACTCATCAAGCGCCTCGCGGATCTCTTCGTCGGAAACCATGACGCTTTTCGGCACACCTTCCATCAGGTCGCGACCTTTGATTTCCATCGTCCGAGGCTGATCCAGCGGATGGGCGGATCCGATCTCGATTTTCACTTGTTCGGCAGTTCGCTCACCGATCAAGAGGTTGTATTTTCGCTTGATGTATTGCGTGATCGCCTCATCCATCTCATTGCCGGCCACCTTATCGGAACGGCTATGGACGATTCCGGAAAGCGAGATCACTGCAATTTCCGTAGTGCCGCCTCCAATGTCGACGATCATGTTTCCAGATGGCTCCGTTACCGGTAGACCCGCGCCAATGGCCGCCGCCATCGCCTGCTCGACCAGATGAGCCTCGCTTGCTTTGGCGCGGTAAGCCGAATCCTGCACGGCTCTTTTTTCGACCTGCGTGATCCCTGAAGGAACGCCAATAACGATTCGGGGATGAACGAGGACCTTCCGGCTATGCGCCTTTTGGATAAAGTAGGTCAGCATCTTTTCCGTTACCGTGAAATCCGCGATGACTCCGTCCTTCATCGGCCGGATAGCTACTATATTGCCGGGCGTGCGGCCAAGCATGTCCTTAGCTTCCTTCCCGACGGCCTCTACCTGGTTCGTCACCTTGTTGATGGCAACAATAGATGGCTCATTGACCACGATGCCGCGACCTTTGGCATAGACTAGAGTATTGGCGGTACCTAGATCTATCGCCAGATCGCTGGAAAACAAACTAAACAGCGGACGAAAGTTCATGGAAATCTTTGGGCTCCTTATTCTTCCGAGGAGAATCTATTCTGACCGACACGAGTAGGCAGTGGGACTGAGACCGAGACGCCGACATCATAACCGAAATCCACAATTCGGAATCCTAATTTCTGCTAACATAATTCAGTTTAACTCCGGGTCTTAGGAGGACTGTCTATGTTGGACTTCATGAGGCGTCAACGCTCGGCCCTTAAATGGGTCTGGGTGATCCTCATTTTCATCTTTAGTGTGACCCTCGTGACGCTATATATCCCGTTTGGCGATCTCCCCAACGTGAGCATCACCAACGACGTAGCTTCAGTTGGAAACGATAGCATCAGTGCACGGGAATTTCAGACCGCTTATCGCAATTACATCGACAGAATGCGGGGTCAACTCACTCCGGAAATGCTTCGTGCATTCCGATTTGAACATCAAATCATGGACGCCCTCGTCATGCGCCATGTCATGACCGAGCAAGCCCGGCGTCTCGGTCTCAACGCGTCGGTCGCCGATATTGAACAGAGAATCCTTGAAAACCCTGCATTTCGCGAGGCCGGCAACTTCATAGGGCGGGCTCGCTATCAAGCCATTCTCGCCCAGAATAATCTCACGATCGAGGAGTTTGAGTCCGGTGTTCGGGATGACATCATGACAGACAAACTCAAAAGTTTCGTCACGGCGGGCGTAACTGTGAGCGACAAAGAGGTCGAAACCGAGTACAAACGCCGCAATGAAAAGGCCAAACTCGACTACTTCGTCATTGATCCCGCGAAGCTCGACGACAAGGTTACCCTCACCGACCAGGACAAGCGCGATTATTACGAGAAAAACAAGGCGAAGTACAATGTGCCAGAAAAGCGTCAGGCCAGGTACATCTTCGTGGAAACTGTCAAGATGCGCTCCCAAGTGACGGTAAGCGATAGTGAGTTGCGGCAGTATTACGAGCAGCACCAATCCGAATATCGGCTTCCTGACCGCGTGACGGCGCAGCACATTCTCTTCAAGACCCAAGAAAAGAAGCCTGAGGAAATCGCAGCGATCCGCCAGAAGGCGCGCGACGTGCTTGAGCGCGCAAAGAAAGGCGAAGACTTCGAAAGTCTGGCAAAGCAGTTCTCCGAAGACACTTCGGCAGCAAATGGAGGCGATCTCGGCTCCTTCACTCGGGGTCAGATGGTCCCTGAATTTGAGCAAGTGGCGTTCAGTCTCGCTCCGGGAACTATCAGCGATCTCGTCCAGACGCAGTTCGGCATCCATATCATCAAAGTTAGGGAGAAACAGGAAGCGCGAAACCGTCCATTTGAAGAACTGAAGGAAGCCGTCCGGCCGATAGTATCGACCCGGAAAGCCGAACAGAAGGTCAGCGATGTGGCGCAGCAAATTGCCGTTGAACTGGTCAGCAATAAGGACCTGAATGCTGTAGCGCAGAAATTTGCTGTAGAGGTGAAAGAAACGGGGTTGGTGGAGCCGGGGCAACCAATTCCGGAACTCGGGAACGCGGCGGAACTGGAGCGACGCATGGCCATGATGGCCAAAGGTGAGATCGGAACTGCGATTCCCGTGGAACGTGGCTACGTCGTCCCGATGCTCACCGAAATCGCGCCCGCGCATCCGGCTTCATTCGAAGAGGCCCAGACGAAAGTGGCCGCCGATGTCAAGGCGGAGAAGGTACAGTTGCTCGCCACCGAAAAGGGCAATCAGGTTCAGGAACTCATCAAGGCGGGAAAAGATCTGGCTACAGCCGCAAAGACCGTCGGCGCGGAAATCAAAACCAGTGAGTTGCTCACCAGAGGTGCCTCTGTGCCCGATTTCGGCTCCATCGCCGAATTCGACAAAGAGATCTTCTCATTGCCGATTGGTAAAGCGGGTACACCCTCGACAATTTCGGGGAAGACCTTCGCCTTTAGTGTAAAGGAACGCCAGGAGATCAATCCGGAAGAAATGAAAAAGTCCATGGAGACGGTCCGCACCGAAGTGGTGCCCGGAAAGCGCGAGCAGTACTTTAGCGCATATATGCAGGAAATCCGCAAAAAGATGGAAACGAACAAGGAAATCCGGATCAACGAATCCATTTTGACCCAGCTCGCGCAAACGATCGTGTAGCTGCGGCCCTCGCTCGAGGGAGAGGGCGTCGTTTACACGCCGATAATTTCTGCCAATTCTTTGACGGCGGCTGCGGACTTTTGGAGAGCCGCCCGTTCTTCCAAAGTCAAATTGATCTCGATGACTTGCTCAATCCCACGCCCGCCAAGCTTGACGGGAACTCCAACGTAAAGGCCGTTGATTCCGTATTCACCCTCGAGGTACGCGGCGCATGGAAGAATCTTTCTGCGATCGTTAAGGATCGCATCGACCATTTCGACGATGGCGGAAGAAGGTGCGTACCAAGCGCTCGTCTTCAAGTATCCGACAATTTCGGCGCCGCCATCACGGGTGCGCTGGACGAGACGGTCGATGGTTTCTTTCGGAAGAAGTTCGGTAATTGGAATTCCGGCGACGGTGGAATACCGCGGCAGCGGAACCATTGTGTCTCCGTGGCCGCCAAGAACAAACGCGTGAATGTTCTCGACCGAAACGTTTAATTCCATTCCTATAAAAGTCCGGAACCGTGCGGAGTCCAGAACGCCAGCCATTCCGATGACGCGCTCTTTGGGAAACCGGCTCACCCGGTATGCCGTCTGTACCATCGCATCCAGAGGATTACTGACAACAATAATGGTGCATTTGGGTGAATTTTTAACGACCTGCTCGGTAACCCCCTTCACGATGCCGTAATTCGTTCGCAGTAGATCGTCCCGGCTCATTCCTGGCTTGCGCGGAATACCGGCGGTAATCACGACAATATCGGAGTCAGCGGTGTCCGCATAGTTGTTGGTTCCAGTAAGCTTCGAGTCGTAGCCCTCGATCGGACCGGACTCCGCGAGGTCCAACGCTTTCCCTTGCGGTACTCCCTCGATGATATCGATGAGTACGACGTCGGCGAGTTGCCTGTCGACGATCCTCTGGCCTGTCGTGGCGCCGACATTGCCGGCGCCAACAATGGAAACCTTCCTTCTCGCCATTACATGTTCTCCACAACCGCTCTCGCAAATTCAGAAGTTTTGAGTTTAGTCGCACCGACCATCAAACGCTCGAGATCGTACGTGACCTTTCCCTGCTGGATTGTCTTGGCGAAGCCCCGCTCAATCGCCTGAGCGACGTCCTTCCAGCCCATGTACTCAAACATCATACAGCCGGACAAAAGCACACTGCTGGGGTTGATCACATCCTTGTCGGCATACTTCGGCGCTGTGCCGTGCGTGGCCTCGAAAACCGCAAAACCATCGCCAATATTTGCGCCTGGGGCGATACCGAGACCACCCACTTGCGCGGCGCAGGCATCAGAAATGTAGTCGCCATTCAGATTAGGCGTGGCGAGGACATCATATTCATCCGGACGCGTGAGAACCTGCTGAAGCATCGAGTCTGCGATTCGATCTTTGATCAATAGCTTGCCTTCAGGAACGCGGTAGTCATACTTCGTTGTGACTTCTTCCTCAGTAACGGTCTGCGCGCCGAACTCCTCGCGCGCGAGCTCGTACCCCCAATCTCGAAACGCGCCCTCCGTGTACTTCATGATGTTCCCCTTGTGGACAAGCGTCACCGACCTCCGTTGGTTCTCGAGCGCATATGCGATCGCGCGCCGGACCAGGTTTTTCGTGGCCGTGAGGGAAATCGGCTTGATACCAATACCCGAATCCGGCCGAACTTTCTTTCCGAGTTCCTTTTGCAAAAACTCGATGACCTTTTGCGCTTCCGGACTGCCTGCCGGCCATTCGATCCCCGCATACACGTCTTCAGTGTTCTCGCGGTAGATAACGACGTTCAGCTTTTCGGGATGCTTGACAGGACTCGGAACGCCCTGAAAGTATCGGACGGGACGCACGCATGCGTACAGATTGAGTAGTTGGCGGAGCGTAACATTCAGGCTGCGAATTCCTCCGCCAACCGGGGTAGTAAGTGGGCCCTTAATCGCGATTCGAAATTCCTGGATCGCCGCCAGTGTATCGTCGGGCAACCAGGTCCCGAATTTCTGAAATGATTTTTCTCCAGCAAGAACTTCAAACCAGACGACCTTGCGTGCCCCTTTTGAAACCTTCTCGACTGCGTTATCGAAAACTAGCTGAGACGCCTTCCAGATATCGCGGCCCGTACCATCACCTTCGATAAAAGGAACAATCGGGTTATTAGGCACGACGAACTTCGCCCCGCTGTAGGTGATTTTTCCGCCAGCGGGAACTTCAACTCCATTAAACTTCATGCACCCTCCTAATTAAGCCTGCCATCCATGGCTTGCGCGCACTTCATCGCTAGGCGCCTGTATTGAATCCGAATTCGCATGCAGAGCGAAACGCGAGAAGCTATCACGCGCTTCAAAAGAATGTCAATTGACACCCCCATCCTTCTCTGCTAAGGTCCGAAATTTGTTTTCGTCGAATGAGTCGTCACCTAACAGTCGAGGGTTATGAAAGGTGTTCGTTGCAAAAAAGATTTTTTTGACCAAGGGCGTCGGAAAACATAAGGAAAAACTGACGAGCTTTGAAATGGCTCTACGCGACGCAGGGTTGGCTCCATACAACCTGGTCCGTGTCTCCAGCATTTTCCCACCGCGATGTAAGCTGATTCCTCGATCTCAAGGCACAAACCTTCTCTACCCTGGCCAAATTGTCTTTTGCGTGATGAGTGAGAACGCCACGAACGAACCCCATCGATTGATAGCCGCTACTGTCGGAATCGCAATTCCGACCGATTCAAACGCGTACGGCTACCTTTCCGAACACCATTCCTACGGTCAACCGGATCACGACGCCGCCGAATATGCCGAAGAATTGGCCGCCGAAATGCTCGCTACTACCCTCGGCGTGGGTTTCGATCCCGATCGAAGCTGGGATGAGAAGAAAGAGATTTACCGAATCTCAAACAGGATCGTTAAAGTAACCAACATTACTCAATCGGCGATCGGTGACAAGAAAGGCCTGTGGACAACCGTTGTGGCTGGGGCCGTGTTCATCCCCGAGCCGTTATACGTTCCTGAAGACCCGTAAAACTAGTCACCGGCGTATTCCATCGCCGGAGCGCCTTGCAGCAGAACCTTTCTCCACCGATTCAGGGAATCAAGAAGGATCAACGTCACCAAGACCATCATTATCGCAGTACAAACCGAGTCGACATAACCCTGAGTGGCCGTGGCGGGATTTGCCGTCAATGGCCAGAAGTTGTCGCGAATACTCAGATATCCCGCGGTAAGTGTATTGGTCCCGAGGAAGCTCAAAGGCAATACCGTGACCCACCAGTATTTCGCCCGTCCAGAATTGAGAATCAGGCTGGTACCCACGCACAATGCGACGGAGGCCAGCAATTGGTTGGCGATGCCGAACATCGGCCAAATTGTGCTGATGCTTCCCGTCCAGATGAAGTAGCCCCACCCGAGCACAACAAACAGACTTGCAGTGACGTTCGCGAAGAGCCAATCCGTTCTGGCAAATGGCGGATAAAACTTGCCGACAAACTCCTGAACGATAAATCGGGTGACACGTGTCCCCGCATCGATCGTAGTCAAAATGAAAAGTGCTTCGAACATGATGGCGAAGTGATACCAATACGACATCAATCCTCGCATGCCGGGTATTCCGGTGAAGATCTGCGCCATACCCACCGCCAGTGAAACTGCACCACCGGTCCGGGCCTGCACGTTCTCACCAACCTGCTCTGAAAGATCGTGCAGATTGACTATCGGATATTGCGCGGCGACACTGGCCTCATATTGTGCGACCGGCGTGTTGATGGCGAAGTAATCTCCGGGAAACATCGAAGTCGCCGCTATCAGCGCCATCAATCCGACCACGCCTTCCATTAGCATGGCTCCATATCCGATCGGCCGCATGTGGACCTCGTTGGACAGCATTTTCGGCGTGGTCCCTGAAGCAATCAACGAATGGAAACCCGATATCGCACCACACGCGATCGTAATGAACGCAAACGGAAAAACGGGACCTGGAACGATTGGGCCACCGCCTGCCGTGAACTGCGTCAGCGCCGGCATTTTGAAATCCGGATGCACGACGAGCACGCCTAAGATCAGCGCGCCGATCGTTGCAATTTTCATGAAAGTGCTTAGATAATCTCGCGGCGCCAGCAACAGCCATACGGGCAAGACTGATGCCGATAGAGCATATAAAGCCAGGAGTGCGGTCAGTTGATGCCTGGTGAACGTGAAGTACGGCGCCAGGAACGACCCAGGAATAAGTCTTCCCAAAACAACGGCTAAAATCAAACTGATGACACCGAATATCGTCGCCTCACGAACGCCGGCGCCGGGGCGAATCTTGTACATCCACAATCCCATGATCAGTGCGAGAGGAATAGTCATGCCAATGGTGAACGTCCCCCAAGGACTGTCTGCAAGCGCATTGACGACGGCTAACCCAAGTCCGGCTTCAGCGATAATCACCACAAATAAGATCGCGACCGCAGCGGTGAACCCCGAGAATCCACTGATTTCCCGGCGCGCGATTTCCGCCAGTGATTTGCCGCCTCGACGGACCGACGCGAACAGGATGACGAAATCCTGGACTGCTCCAGCCAACACCACACCAAGCACAAGCCAAATCAACCCCGGCAGAAATCCGAACTGCGCTGCCAAAACAGGCCCGATCAGCGGACCGGCGCCTGTTATTCCAGCGAAATGGTGGCCGAAGAGCACCCACTTGCTCATGGGATAGTAATTTTGACCGTCGTAATTTGTGTGGGCCGGAGTTGCACGCTTCTCGTCTAGCCCCAGGACCTTGGTTGCAATGAACTTGCTGTAATAGCGATACCCGAGCGTGAGTATCCCAAGGGCAAGTAAGATGACTGGAAAAGTGTTCACTATTGGCCTCCGGATCACCTGGTCTCAGCGGATTAGTTCCCTTCTACACTCGCACACGTGGACAAGTCAACCGATCACGGATCGGAACGGGCAAAAGAACCCGATCTCATAATCCCACCATTCTTGAATAGACGGATCTGGCTAAACCCGTTTCCTCTGTGCCCTTGACGATGGCCCGGCCATCCTTGAACAGAGTGAGTTCATATGGCGGACACGAACACTTAAGCAGGAAGTCATTGAACTGAACAGGACCGAATGCCGCGATGGACTTGGATAGCTCAGCGAAATTGATGTCACCTTTGACTCCTGGGATCAACTGGACGGCATTTCTTCCGCAAAGCGTGACCGTTCGGAGTGGAGTGCCGTTAAGGTACTCAAATCTTCCTGTGGAGCAAACCAGACACGTTGCCATCGCCTCGTCTCCTACATCGATGCGTTGGAATCGATGCGACCAAATCTCATAGGAAAGCAGGCGAATGTCTGCGGCATCGAGATTGCCAGTCAGGAATTTCAAGGCCTCTGCCACTTGAATGGAGGCGATGACGTGCGTTATTGGAGCTATCACGCCGGCGGTTTCGCAAGTGGCGGAGGTACCCGGCGCTGGCAGGTTGCCCAGCAAGCATCGTAGGCAAGGTGTCGTGCCTGGAAGAATGGGCATAACGAGACCGTAACTTCCGACCGCTGCCGTGTAGATCCACGGTTTTCGGTGCTTGGCGCACGCGTCATTGATGACAAAGCGCGTTTCGAAGTTGTCAAGCGCGTCAAGAACGAGATCGACATCAGCGATATAGTCTTCGATGTTTGCAGGATTGACATCGTCCACCCTGGCTTCGATCTGGACCGAAGAGTTCACGCGTCGCAGCTTCGCTTCCGCAGCTGCGGCTTTCGGAAGATTGCTTCGAATATCCTCCTCATCGAACAGCGACTGGCGCTGCAGGTTCGACAGCTCCACGAAATCTCGATCAACCAGCCGCACAAATCCCACGCCTGCGCGAATGATCTGATCGGCCGCGACACTCCCAAGCGCTCCTAGGCCGACTACCAGTACGCGCGACGATTGCAAGCGCTGCTGGCCAGCTTCGCCGATCGGCGCAAATCGGATCTGCCTGGAGTATCGTTCATCGCGGGGCAAAAGCTTCCATCTCCCGTTTGATCGTTTTGTATATCGTGTTCACCAGCGGCTGAGTTTCGATCGTCATCGCTTGACCGATAACGGCGTCAAACTCCTTCACGTGCTGGGGCAGCACAAAAAAAGGGGCGAGTCCGGCCTGTCCTAAAAAGATGTTCGCACCCATGATCGCAACCGTCAGGTTACCGAACTCAAAAGGCCAAATATCCACGATTCTGGTGAGCACAAATGCGGCTTTTTCGATGGGGTGGATCTCGGAAATACTCTCGGCAGTCAACCAATCGAAGAAATTATCGAGCGAATGGTCGATAAACTGGGGGTCTGGGCAATCGTGACCACGATATAGGGGCTTGACCGGTTTGTGGCGCAATTGGCCTGCCCGCTCGCGGTTGTTGAAAAGAACCGCATGCATCTCAAGTAAGCCGGCTTTGGTGGTTTCCTTTATGCCCACACGCGCCTCACGCACGTTGGAAGCATTTTCCAACTGCTCGATGTATTTGTCCGACTTCTCCCAGACGGACGCGGTGTCCACTCCTTTGAGCCGGTCCAGATCGGCAAACTGCAATCTGGTCCGAAGCGTCGATTGCGAATAAATTGGGAGATCTTCAGGCATCTTGATGTTCAGCTCGGACACTGGCCCGCGTTCATCTCAGAAAATCCCAGCGCCAATTTCCTTTTGTTCCTAGTTCCTCTCCTTTAGCTCTTGCCGAGTTTCCCTTTCGATAGTCTTCTGGCGGGAAACCTCGCGTTTGTCGTGAACTTTGCGGCCTTTGGCGAGAGCCAATTCGCATTTTAGACGTCCTTCTTTCAAATAAACGCGCAATGGCACGAGCGTGAGCCCGCGTTCCGTCGTGCGGCCGATCAACCGATTAATTTCGGAGTGTTTCAGCAGCAGCTTCCGGGTGCGCAGCGGTTCGTGATTGGCGTAGCTACCGTGAGAATATGGGCTGATATGACAATTGAGCAACCACACTTCACCGGCTTTGACGATTCCATAAGCGTCTTTGAGGTTGACTCGGCTTTCCCGCGCCGATTTGATCTCAGTCCCCGTCAGTACGATGCCCGCCTCAAACTTCTCAATAATTTCATAATTGTGAAAAGCCTGGCGATTGACAGCAATGTCCTTCCTGTTCTCAGTTCGCGCTTCCGAGGTCACGGCCTGCGTTGTGGAGTCTGACTTTGAAATAGACCGGGAGTCGTTGTGCCCTGTGGGTTCTGGTTTTGGAAAGAGGGCGAGGGGCTACTGAAAAGCTCGTTCTGTCCAGTGGAATTCGGATTAGTAGGCGGATTGGCGCCGAACAGCGTACCAACCGGACTTTGCTGGCCGGGTGCCAGCGGTGAAGTGCCGCCGGAAACGGGCAGGTTTCCGCTCGGCTGCAGACCCTGATTTGCTCTCGGATTCGGGATCGGTCCGAAAGGCGTCTGAATTACCTGAGGCTGCTGCTGTTGCTGCTGATTAAATGGATTGTTGGCCGCACCAGGAATAGGCGCGAAACCAGGAACCGGTTGGACTCCAATTTGAGGAGGCATTTGTACTGGTTGGGGTATGAATGGTGGATCGTCCTGTACAAATGTCTGTTCCACCGGCTGTGCCGGGGGTGCGTTCGCCGGAGCCGCCGAATCGGTGGCGGAAAGAGTTTGCGAACTTCCCGTAATGATAATCCCCTGCCCCCCGACCACCACGTAATCGAAGGGCTGCCCCTGGAAAATCTTTCGAACGGCCTGGTCGAAACTAAGCTCCGAAAACCGGACACTTATGTTGCGGTCCGCAAACTCGCGCGGAACTTTGGATTGCATGCCCGTAGCCTGATCGAGGAGCCGGAGCAAACGGCCAAGGGAAATAGCATCCGCATTAATGGAGAGCTTATTGTCAAGGAGTGTAATTTCCGGCCCTTTACCGGCAGCGTAGCCACCTTCTGCGAGAATTCCGACCAAAATAATGATGACGCCGATCCAATACTTCATAGGTTCTACCTCTAGGTTAAGACCGCTTGTATTATAACTCGGTTCAGTGGGGGAATTTCGGGAACTGTAGGAGCGCTCGATAAGCGCCCTGGGCGGTCGCAGGCGCCCCTCCAGTTCCCCAAACTCCCCGCAAGACCTATTTTGCCCCCCGGCCAAGGAGTACCACAGGTACAGTCTTCAACAAAATTTTTAAATCCAGAAGCAGAGACCAATTGTCAATGTAGGTGAGGTCAAGCTTCATCCAATCTTCGAAGCTGACCTCGTTACGACCGCTGATTTGCCAAAGGCAGGTCATTCCGGGTTTCATGCTCAGGCGTCGCCGCTGCCATCGCTTGTAACGCGCCACTTCCTGAGGGAGCGGAGGCCGAGGGCCGACGAGGCTCATGTCGCCGCGTAATACGTTATAAAACTGCGGGAATTCGTCGATGCTGAAGCGACGGATGAATTTGCCGACACGTGTAATTCGCGGATCATATGAAGACTTAAAAACCGGACCGTCCATTTCATTCAAGGCGTCAAGCTCGAAGCGATGGTGCTCGGCGTCGTCGACCATGGAGCGGAATTTATACATGTCAAAGAGTCGGCCATTCAGCCCACAACGCTGCTGTCTGAACAGGATGGAACCCGGCGAAGTCAGTTTGATGAGAATCGCGGCCACTAGCATGACAGTTGGGAGGAGGATGATCAGGAGCACGCCGGACAACACAACATCCAGAATGCGGCGGACGAACAATAGCGCTTCGTTGGTCGGCGTTGTGCTGAACGAGAGCAGTGGAAATCCATCCAACTGGTGCAGTTCCATGCGGGCGATCGAATGGGGAAAGAAGTTCAACACGACCCTCGCGGTGATGCCAAGCTCTTCGCACAACAGCAAGGTTTCCGTAAATTCGTTGAGGCTTTCACGACCAACAATCACGATCAGTTCGTCCACTCCCCCGGCCTCGAGAACAGAGCGAACTTCGGCCTGGCTGAATATTCCGATCAGCTTCAACCCCCAAGCGCTCTGGTTCTCAATCGTACGTGCCAGCTCGGGTGCGACGGTGCCCTTCCCGACAATGGCCACGTGACGCACGTCAAGCGCCGCATGCTTCGTTATCTTCAGCAAAACGACTCGATACGAAACCAGAAGAATGTAGTTGATTACCAGTGTAAACAGTACGATGAGGCGGTTCGACGGATCATTGATAAAAAATTGCAGAGCGGCCATGACCAGCCCCGCAAAACCAATCGCCTTCGAAAGCTGGATGATTTGCGCAAAAGGTGGCGAGGTTGGCTCCGAGTAGACTCGGAAAAGAGGCAACAGCACCGCCCACGTTGGAAGAATGATTGCAAGCAGCCACAGGTAAATCTGAACGGGCATGAGGGTATGCCCCTCCAGTTCGAACAACAAACGAGCGCGATAGGCCAAAAAGAAGCTCGTTGCCGTCAAGACCAGATCAAAAAACCAGAGGTTAACGGCAAAAATCCTTTTCCGTTGATCAATCATGCGGGTTCACGAATGCTTCCGAAAATCGAGATGAGTGTGCATTATAGACTCAAATTGGTAGCCAGGTTACTCATCGTAGCTCTTACCATTGCCGTCGGCCTTGGCGGATGTAGCGGCGCCCGCCAGGCATATAGCCGTGGAAACCGGGCCGAGATCACGAGGGACTTTGAAACAGCGATGACCGAATACAAGGCCGCGCTCGACGGAAATCCTGGAAATATCGAGTATCGGCTCAAATACGAGCAGGCTCGTTTCAATGCTGCTCTCCAACACTTCGAGAATGGACGCCGTGCTGTCGAAAAGCAAGATTATGAGACTGCCCGGAAGGAATTCGAGCACGTTATCGAAATCGATCCGTCGCACGCTCTTGCCGAACAGCAATTGGCCAAGGTGAATGAAATTCTGGCGAACCGAAGCCAGAACCAGCCTGAACCAGAGATCCTGTTCGACCAAATGAGACGGAATACTCGGACAGATCCGAGTGTCCAATCTCAACTCGAACCCAAGATCACAGGCCCCATTGATATCCATATGCCCGGTCAAGACAGCCGCGTGGTGTTCGAAACGCTTGCCGAGCTCGCCGGGCTCAATGTCATTTTCGATCCGGACTTTCGGGGTGCACGAATTCCAATTGAATTGACCAGGGTGGATATCTACGAAGCTCTTGACATCCTTGCATTGCAAACCCGTTCGTTCTGGAAACCGATCAACAGGACCACGATTCTCGTTTCCCCTGACAACCAGACCAAGCGGCGCGACTATGAAGAACTGGTTCTGAAAACGATTTATTTGAGCAATAGCGTGACGTCTACAGAAATTACCGAAGCAATTACAGCCTTGCGGACGCTGCTCAACATGCGCTACCTCGCGCAAAGCACCGCCATGAATGCGATCATCATTCGCGACACAGCGGATCGGATCGCAATTGCGGAAAAGATCATTGAGGATCTGGACAAGGCAAAACCTGAAGTAATCGTCGACGCAACCTTGCTGGAAGTGGATCGGAATACCCTACGCCAGCTTGGAATAGTGCCGCCGCAAGGGACTTCACTCGCATTCACCGCACCCGGTACGACCCCCACGACAACCACTGGCACCACTGGCACAACCACGACGACAACAACGAATAACCAGGTGCGGCTAAGAGATCCCCAAGCCATCAACAGCGCCAACTTTGCGTTCAATATCCCGGACAGTGTTGCACAATTCCTTGCCAGCAGCTCCAATACGAAGCTGATTCAGAACCCTCGGGTCCGCGCCACAGATGGAAAGCTCGCATCCATCCGAATCGGTTCCCAAGTGCCAATCGCGTCCGGAAGCTTTCAGCCTGCCTTTGTGGGAGCTACTGGCACACCGGTTGTGAATTTTCAATTTGTCGATGTTGGCGTTAATCTCGACATTACGCCAAGAGTTCTTCTCAACCGTGAGGTCTCCATGACGGTCCAGGTACAGGTGCGCGCAGTCGCTGGAGACCGAAATATTGGGGGGGTCACCCAACCGGTTCTCACCAATCGCCAGGTTCAACACGAAATCCGGCTCGCAGAAGGTGAAACGAACATTCTTGGTGGAATCATTACGGAGTCCGAAGCCGTTTCGCTCAGCGGTATCCCAGGTTTGAAGGACATTCCGATATTGAGATATCTTTTTTCACAGGAAAAGAAGACTCGGGATTCGACCGAAATTATCATCATGTTGACCCCCCATATTGTTCGTATGCCCGCCATCACGGAGACGAATATGCGCGGGCTTTACACCGGCTCTGAGACCGCACCAAAGCTCAGGACCAGCCAAAGGTTGCCCGCGATCGGAGGTCAGTCACCTTCCACCGCAGCACCGCCGGCTGCCCCAGCTGGGCAAACGCCCGCACCAACACCGGTTGCGCCAGGCACGCCGGCAACCCCGCCTGCTGCAGGGCCCCCAGGGGCCGCGCCGCCCGCGGCGCCCCCACAGGCGGCAGTGGCTCCAGCTCCGCCACCGACTGAGCCTCAGCCCACAAATACGAGTGTGACGTTCTTGCCGTCGCCAGTTACGCTCGCAGCGACTGGTCCTACGCTGGTGAACATCACGGTAACCGGCAACAACATCTTTGGCGCGGACCTGACACTGTCCTATGACCCGATGTCCTTCACGATTCGTGAGGTCCGACAGGGAGACTTCCTGAGCCGCGACGGACAGCTCGTCGCCATCGTCCAAAGATTGGAGACGGAACGCGGCACTGTCCGGATATCGCTGGAACGGCCGCCCGGTACTGGGCCAATCTCCGGAACCGGTACTCTGGCGACGCTTGTTCTAGAGCGCGGTAGCCTCAGCGGCGAATCCGTGCTGCGGGTTACGGAGTTCCGGGTGCGCGATGCGTTGCAGACCGTGCAGATAGGAAGAACTGCGGAGGTTCCCGTCACAGTACCATGAAGAGCTCCATTGAGGCTGGCGTGAGGAGGACAACGGTAGGAGAAAAAAATGGCTTCACGTTGATCGAATTGATCATTACGGTCACCATCATTGGAATACTGGCAGCGCTGGCCGTACCGCTCGCAAGAAATTCAATTCAAAGGGAAAAAGAATTCGCTTTGCGGCAGGCGCTCCGCGATATGCGGACGGCCATCGACAAGTATAAGGACGCGTCGGATCGTGCCTTAATCCAGGTGAAGGTCGGGACAGAAGGTTACCCGGAATCGTTGGAAGTCTTGGTTGAAGGCGTGCAGATGGCTGGTGCGGTCGACAAAAAACTGAAGCTTCTCCGCCGTATTCCGTTGGACCCCATGACGAACTCTACAAAGTGGGGCCTGCGGTCTGTTCAGGATGATCCGAAGATGTACCAGTGGGACGGACATAACGTTTTCGACATTTACACCAAATCGGATGGAATTGCTCTGGATGGAACGAAGTACAAAGATTGGTAAAAGAGGCTTCACGCTGCTGGAGTTGATGATCGTGATTACGATCATCGCGATCCTCGGCGCAATCGCCATACCGATGTATCGCCACGTGGTTCTCAACGCCAAGGAAACGGTATTGAAGGACAACCTTCGCGAGATTCGCAGGGTTATCGATCAATACACAGCCGATAAAAAAAAGGCGCCAGTATCCCTGCAGGACCTCGTCGATGCACGATATTTTCGAGAGCTGCCTCAAGACCCGATCACCGGGTCCAACGCCACGTGGGAAGTCGTGATGGACACGTCCGTCAGTTCCCCCGAACAAACCGAATCAGGCGTTGTCGACCTGCATAGTGGGTCTACGGCAATCTCATCGGAGGGAACGCCTTACAACACCTGGTGATGTCATTCCTCTAGGCCCAGCGTACGCAACGTGTCCTCATCGTCACGCCAGTGTTTTTTCACTTTCACGTGAAGGTCGAGAAAGATCCTTCTGTTGAAAAACGACTCCAACTCCCGGCGGGCGGTGGTTCCAACCTCTTTCAGTTTTTGCCCACCTTTCCCAATCACAATCGATCTCTGCGACTCGCGCTCGACATAGATCGTCGCGTAAATTCGATAAAGCTTGTCCTCCTCCTCGAATCGGTCAATGACGACCGCCGTCGAATATGGCAGTTCTTCTTCTGTCAGTGCGATAAGTTTCTCGCGGATGATTTCCGCGGTGATCGCCCTTTCCTGCTGATCGCTGATTTGATCTGGCGGATAGAACATCTGACCTTCGGGCATGTACGTGAAGATCTGCGCCAGCAGGGTTTCGACGTTCTCGCCGGTAAGCGCGGAAATCGGAATGATCTCTTCGAAACTGCCTCTCTTGCAATAACGTTCAATCATGGGAAGAAGACTGTTCTTCGCGATGCGGTCGATCTTGTTTAGCAGCACAAACTTCTTGGCGCTCACCGGGTTCAATAGCTCAAGCGTGAACTCATCGCCGCGACCAAAAGCGGCAGAGGCATCGACGATGAGCAGGATCAGGTCGACATCGGCCATCGCGCCGTGCACGGATTTCATCATCCGTTCGTTCATCCGGTGAATTGGTTTGTGAATGCCCGGCGTGTCCAGGAAAACGATCTGTCCTTCAGGCCTGGTCACTACTCCTTTAACAACATGCCGGGTCGTCTGGGGTTTGTCTGTGACGATAGAAATTTTCTCGCCAACGAGCCGATTGAGAAGAGTGGATTTTCCGGAATTCGGACGTCCGACGATCGAAGCAAATCCGGATTTCATCAAAATCCTTAATTGGGGAGAAGATTTTCAAAGCCGCGGATCGCTTCTGCATCTAACTGGTCATTCGCTTGGGAACGAGGGTTTTTAAACGCAGACGCTGGACTCTACGGCGATCGGCATCGATCACTTCGATTTCAACACCACCGTGTTCGATTTTCTCTCCAGGTGATGGAAGCCTGCCGAAAAGCTGCACAACAGCGCCGGCCACCGTCGTACACTCGGTCTCCGCGACGAGCGGTGTGCCGAGCTTCTCCGCGACGATTCCCAGGTCCAGGCTTCCCGGGACGACGAACACACCCTGACTCTCTTCGACGACCTTGTCACGGTCCGATTCCGATTCATCGTGGATTTCACCGACAATCTCTTCAATCAGATCCTCGATCGTAATCAAGCCGGAAATACCACCGTACTCGTCGACGACCATCACCATCTGGTCGCCTTTCTCCTTCATCTCCTGAAGCAGATCATCAACCGCCTTGGTCTCGGGTACGAAGTAGACAGCCTTTACAAGTGAACGGAAGCTCTCAAGCCTGTCGTCTTTCTGACAGACCCGCAAGAGATCACGTTCATGAACGATTCCCTCAATGTTGTCCAGGTCATCCCGATAAACCGGAATGCGCGCGTGGCATGTGATGGTAATCAACTCGAGCAACTTCTCCACCGGTGAATTTATGTCGATAGCCACAATCTGTATGCGAGGTGTCATCACCTCTCGCGCGACCTTATCACCGAAGTGCACGATCGACTGGATCATCTGGCCTTCGTCATGTTCGAGAATTCCTTCTTCCTGACCGGCATCAATGAAGGCCTGGATTTCCTCTTCCGAGGCCTCTTCTTCCTTCGGTGGTTCCATCTCTTCGTCCCATCGGTGGAAGTAATTCAACGCTGCCATCAGAGGCCGCGAAAATGGACGCAAGGTAAAATGAGCGACCTTAAAGATTGGAAACAGCCGTAAGAATACAATCTCAGGATTGCGCATCGTGATGATCCGGGGAATCAAATGGCGAAAAATCAAGATGACGAACATCATCACGATGACAGTACCGAGCACTCCCGGAACGTAGCGGACTTGCCTGCGCTCAAATGCCCCAAATAGCAGCACCGCCCCGAAGACAAGCATCATCTGGATAACGATATGAATCGACATCAGAACCTCGGCGCGGGTCTCAAGCAGGGCGGCGAGCGACGGGGCTGCTTTTGCGTTTGGATGATCGGCCAGCCGGCGGACCGAAACCTTGTTCAGGCTCGTGAACGCGACATCGATGATCGACATCAACAAGAGAGCCGTAATGAATAAGGGCGCAATGAGAATTTCAGTTCCACTTAGCATTGGAACCTTCGCCGCAGGCGGTGCTCCACAGCCCTCATCTCTCCATGGTCCGTTTCGTGGTCGTATCCCATCAAATGCAGAAGCCCGTGCAGGATGAGGCGCTGAACATTCGCTTCAAAAGTCAACGTTTGAGATTTGCGTGTCTGATTATATGCAGTTTCCGACGATATGAGAATATCGCCCAGGTATCTGTCTTCGCCAGGAAATGACAGTACATCTGTGGGCTTGTCCAGGCCGCGATATTGCCGGTTATAGCGGCGAATCTCTCCGTCTGTGACGAAGACCACCGAAAACGGATCCTCGACTCCGAGTGTCTCCACCAGTGTGGAGAGGAACCTTCGAACCTCGGCGCCATCGATTGAATGCTTGCGCTGCCGGTTGATGACAAGGTAGTTGCATCGAGGTGGAGGCTCCATAATGAACGGGCGCCTAGGCCTCGCCGGTTGTCGTCTGTCCGAATTGCAGCGCCTGCTGGCGTGCTGTGTTCTGCGTCGTATAGGCTTCGTAGGCTCTGACAATCCGCTGCACGAGAGGGTGCCGCACCACGTCTCTTTCATTGAAGTGGATGAAGCAGACTCCTTCGACGCCGGAGATCACGTTTCGGGCTTCAATCAATCCCGATAATTTTCCAAAGGGAAGGTCGATCTGCGTAACGTCGCCGGTGATGACGGCTTTACTGTTATAGCCGATTCGAGTAAGAAACATTTTCATCTGTTCCGGGGTCGTGTTCTGTGCTTCATCGAGAATGACAAATGAATCGTTCAATGTGCGGCCGCGCATGAATGCGATCGGTGCAATCTCAATGACACCTCGTTCCAGATGGCGGTCCACCCGTTCAACGTCGAGCATGTCATATAGCGCATCATATAGAGGCTTCAAGTATGGATCGATTTTCTCCTGCAGTGTTCCGGGGAGGAAGCCAAGACGCTCGCCGGCCTCGACCGCCGGACGCGTGAGGACAATACGGCTAATCTTCTTCTCCAACAACGCCCGGACTGCCATGCTGACCGCTAAGTACGTTTTACCAGTACCCGCTGGTCCGATGCCGAAAACCATGTCGTATTTCTCGATCGCCTCCAGATAGAGCTTCTGATTAAGCGTCTTGGCCGCGACATTTCGTTTGCCGGCCTGGAGATTTTTGGTGCTGGAAACCACGCCTCTCAAGCTCTGCGACGTGTCCTCGGAAATGATCCGGATGATTGATTTCAAATCGCCGTTCGCAAACTTTACACCCTCGGCCCGCAATTGCGCGTAGTCTTCCACGAGACGTTCGACCAGTTGGACATCATGATCCTCACCGTCGATGCTCAGATTGTTTTCGCCGTCGATGTGAACTTGAACTTTTAGGAGAGACTCGAGATATTTGATATTGCCGTCGTGTGTTCCGAAAAACTCGGCGATCCCGTCGCCGATGCGAATGCTTTTCTTCATCCTACGTTATGAACCTGAGTGGATTATAACATGGTGTCAGACGCGTTGACTGGGCCTCTGGCCACTGGTATCATCTTGATTCTTCTAAGGAGACTTGATGGCAAACCATCCATCCGCAGTTAAGCGGTATCGACAGAGCCAACACCGGCACCTGGTCAATCAGAGGAATCGGCATAAGCTGAAGACGCAGATGAAGAGACTGAGGACCGCGATTGTGACAGGCAAGGCGGCCGATGCAAAGATACTTCTGCCGGAGACATGCAGCCTGATCGATAAGTCGGTGCAGAAAGGCGTGATCAAGGAGAACACGGCCCGTCGATATAAATCCCGCCTCACGAAAACCGTGAACGGTCTGGCCGCTTAGCCGATCAATTTCCAAAGCATCGCGTCGAAATAGCCCTCAGGATTCGGCGTCGAAGTTTTGAATGCGCGATCGGCAAAGAGCAGCACGCGAAAACCGCCAGCGATTTGCTTCCAGTCGAATTTTTTGCACGAAGTCACGAACTCAGCCGCCTTCCACGCCGGCACCAGCGCGGCGGCTGCCACATCCTTTGCGCTTCTCTTTCCGGCGAGCGACTTCCCGACAAAAAGCTGTCGCCATACGCGCACAATGCGAGACAAGACGATCAGCGGTTCCACCCCCTCATCCAACATCGCACCAATCACCTGCGCAGCCTTCTTGTAATCGCGCGCCAAAACCGCGTCATCCAGTTCAAACGGGCTGAACCGCTCGCAGCGGAGAATGAGAACATCGATATCTCGGAATTCGATTGCTCGTGCATCACCGACATAGGTCCGCAATTTCTCGATCTCGCTGTGAAGTTGATAAAGATCGATCCCGACATTATCGACCAGGTATCGCGCGATCTCTGGAGTGAGCTTGTAACGGTCCATCAACCATCGGGCCACATCAGCCGGCTTGAGCGGGTCAATTGCGATAATGGGAAAGCGCTTTGCCAAGGCATCGATAGATTTACGCACGCTTATAACGAGCACGATTTTCAGAGAAGAATTCGCAACCCTTTGGAGCTCAGTTAATTCTTCCACCCGGCCTTTGGTGAGCCTGTCCGCATTTGTCACAATAATTGCCCGATTCTGAGTAAAAAGAGAAGGTGTTAACGCCTCATCCATGAGGCGTCCCACAGGAATTTCCTCGAACTCTTTCACGGCATATTTCTCAAAAACCCAGGCCCCGCCAAAGATTCCTTGCCACACAGTCCGGGACTCCTCGACAAGAAAATCGTCTTCACAGATAAAGACGAAAATGTTCTGGTCCGGTTTGGGTTGAGACTGCCGGAATTCGGAAAACTTCATGGTTTTGAATGCAATACAGATGCAACCAAAGAAGACGCGAAGCGGCGTGCGAGCCGGTCGGTAGCTGCTGTGTCCTCAAGCACGAACTCATTGGAGTTTTGTGCCAGCTCAAACACGTCACGAAATGTCCAACGGTCGTTTTGAAAAAGGACCGCCCCAGTCTTAGTATCCGTGAGCCGGACGTTCAAATCGACGAGAATGCTATACGACGAACCCCGCCCCTGTTGATTAAAAATGATGGGAACCGCAGTGAAGCTCAGAACCTCACCGGCAACGACTAGATCGCCAGCTTCAGCCGGTACAACTCGGAGTCGAGTCCGCCGGATAAACTCCCGCCGGACCGCTTCCGTAAGCCGCTGCTCAATGCGATAGGTTGTCGTTCGATTGGCAAAAGTGGGAACGGCAATCGTGCGCCCGTCACTGTCGTTCAGCTTCTTGCCAGCGAGGCGATAACCGCAGCCTGTGGCGGTGGTTGCTGATAGAGTAAGAGCGGTGAGGAGGATGAATTTCCGCACAAGACCGTATCATAACACTCCGAACGAGATCTACGTTCATGCGCTCAAACTTCTGCGGGCACGCGATTGCACCGTCTTGAAACTACGGGAGAAACTTGAGGCGAAGTTTGGATCGGCACCGCAGGAGGTCATCGACCAACTTGTTCAAAATCAGTTTTTGAACGACCGCCGTTTTGCAGAGAACTATGTCGCCAAACACAAGAATCGAGGAGTACCCCTTATTCGCGAGGAGTTGCTGGCTCGTGGAGTTTCAGCCCCTGTCGCCAACGAAATCCTGTCTCAAACCGAATGGCCCTCATTGAAGGATGCACTCGCAGCTAAAATGAACAAT